>Ga0210394_10003020_pt1 | contig 21983 bp, 18 predicted proteins | sample IncBWC12MmetaG_FD_160121 | JGI IMG/M metagenome (GOLD analysis project Ga0210394, IMG submission 160121) | Forest soil microbial communities from Barre Woods Harvard Forest LTER site, Petersham, Massachusetts, United States - Inc-BW-C-12-M | ecosystem: Environmental > Terrestrial > Soil >...
GATCATGGCCTGACCACTCACGACGCTCGGGCGGCAAGATCCTTGCCGCGTGGGCGGTGAGACCCAATGCTACGCGCCAGGCAAGAGGTCGTTGGTCAGCCATGCAAGTTCTTAGCCATGCGGTTCAGGTACTACGCGCGACGTTCGCGCTTCGTCCGCGATGAACACCAAGTGAGCTACTGCCAGGGTGGGTAGAACTGCTACAAGTACAAATATTTGAAATATTTGCCACCGGTCCGGCAGTCGACCGCCTGCATACTTAAGAGCCAAGGATAAATATGAGACAGATGTCCATGCGGCAAGGAGGCACAACGCGGTTCTGGTTACGCGGCCGATCGTTTGCCTGAACACTACTACTAAAGCGGAAATAACAAGTCCGATTGGACCGATCAGCGTAGCAGACGCATAACGCAAAGCGGTTGCGGGTGGCCATACCCCACGCATCGCACTGAAAATCACACCCACAAATAAAAATGTGATGGGTACAAAACAAATGAGCATCTCTAAGCTCAACACCCAACGGGCAACGTGACCAATTGGATGATTCAGGGTTCGCATCCTTTCGATGTAGCCCGCAAATACGCAGCCGATTGCCCATCTCATGGCGGCACCGGCGCTGGGCAAATGATCAACTTCGGCGATCATGGCCTGCGACCACTCACGACGCTCGGGCGGCAAGATCCTTGCTGCATGAGCGGCGAGACCCAATGCTACGCGCCAAGCGAGAGACCGCCGGTGGGTCATGCCAGTCTCCCCAGTGGTTCGCGGGAGTTGGACCTGTTGGTATTGGCCAGCTGTTCTTTAGCAAACGCCGTGCCGTTCGCGGTCAACCGATACATGTGGCGCGGCGGCCGGCCTTGGCTCGATGAGGGCTGCCATTTGGATTCGAGCAGCTTCCGGTCGCAAAGACGCATCAGAATCGGGTATAGCGTCCCCGACTTAAGCTCCGTTATTTGCGCCAATTCATAACCGTACTGCCAGGCCCGGGGCTGCTCCATCATGGCATTGAGGAGCGATAGCGTGTGCGCGGAAGCTCTACGATTGCGCTGCATTGCATAAGTCTACATATATAGAGAAGAAAATCAAGCCCGACATCATGGTTGGAGAGGGGCGCGTAATTCCGTCTCAGGCCGGCCAGCTCCAGCCGGTGGGCACGCTGAAATGATGGCCGCTAACCTCGTTGCAGACAGTAGTTTGCTTTCAGGTTTACACATGTCCAACACTGTCACTTGCGTCACCTGTGGGAAAGAGCATCCCCGCGAAGAAATTGAACTCGTCTTTGGACTGCCGCAACCAATTTTTGAACTTGACGAGGACCAAAGAGCGGAGCGCTGCGATATAGATACGGATATGTGCGCTCTAGATCGCAATAGGTTCTTTCTGCGCGGCCTGCTGCCGATTCCGGTGCGAGGAAGGAAAATTCCGTACAGGATCGGCTTATGGGCCGAGGTAGACGAGCCTACATTTGGACGCATTTATCGGTTGTGGAACGACCCTTCTCAAGCAAGTGAACCACTCCTTCCTGCCATTCTCGCGAATGATGTGCCGCTTGTGCCCTCTACGATGGGTGTCGAGATCGATATTCGGCTAACTGGGATGACCACCCGGCCAGATTTCTTTCTGCGAGACGCGCAACATCCGCTTGCAATTGAGCAACATTGGGGTGTCGATACGCATCGTGCCCTTGAATATTCGGACCGTGAAAGCCGGTTGTGTACCAGCCACCCCTACTGCGAATGAATTTTATTATTGCATCGTATATCGATGGTTCGGATCGACGCGTTTAGGCGCTGTAAAGCCGGTCGCCACCGTCGCAATCGGGTCGTTTCTACCCGCTCGCAGCATCTAGGGACGCACACCCCACAGCCGGCACTTTCAGAGGCCACTTTGGGCTCTGGTACATTGACGGTTGACAGCTACTTCTCACCCCTTCATCGAGCGCCCGTAGCGGTCGTAGGAGCAGACGCGCCCTGGTGCTTTTGCGCCTCGCAGGGTTGCGAATATCGGTGTCCTTTTGTGTCGCGCCGCGACCGCTCGCGAACTGGCCGTCATCAACAAGATCACCGCCCATCAGCGCCAGTCTTGATTAAGGGGTTAGGCCTCACTTCAGCGCGGAGAAGTCTGATGGGCGCATATAGATCTCATCAACCTTGAAATCGTCCCCATCGTGTTTGATCAGCGGTATAGCGGCTTCCCGATACGGTGGAAAAGCTGGATTGGAGTGAAACGCGTGCCAATTCCTTTCTGCGGCCTCACGGCTCGGATGCGCCACTAAGTATATGAAGGTGTCCTTCCACGGTTCCTCGGTGGGAACCCAATAGCCCAGTACACGGAGGTACTTAGCTTGGAGCTTTGAGGAATCGCGGAAGAGTGATTCAAGCGCCGTGGCCTTGCCTGGGACCGTGTGATAGATCATCAGCTCATAGACCTGGCCGGCGGCCGTAGCTTCACTCGCCTGGATCAATCGCGTCCGTGTCATCGAGCCGGACATAAAGGCGAGTATGACCGCGACGATTGTCATCCATCCCCTGGACATGAAGCTTAACGGCTTTTTCATGGGAACCACCTTGCATTGGATTTAGGCCTTCGACATAGGAGCCTCAGCGGGCGCAGCCTCGATAGGCTACCGGAAAGCTGCCGCTCGCGAACGACCGAGATGAGTCGATGGCGGTCGGATTGAGTAAACGCCAAGATCCGCACACTTAGTAGCTTACATTGAACGTCGGCGAGTCTTCCGGCTTTCAATTTGCGGAGGTCATAGATGCGGGTGGTGGCAATGTTGGCTAACCTAAGCCATTTCTGGACCTTGGCGCTGTCGATCGTGACTTTCCGCGTCCACGCGTTTTAACGATTCAGCCAGTGCCATGAGGGGACGTCGAGATTTCCTTGTCCTAGGATTTGTGTTTCGCTCAATTGCTTATCGAGCTCAATCGAGAGGCAGGCGGAGCGTGGATCGTATTTGTTCTCCGGATCGCCGTAAATCCATCCTTGGAGGCTCCGAGCGAAACTTCCTGTTTCGCACGGTCCGGAAAACAAACATCGCTCCACTATTGGGGCGCGCCACTTACTCGCCACCGCGTCATCGTTTGCCAGACCAGAGTTACCCACGGATTGCGACAGGGATGTCGCAACGGATCGAAGGACTCTTGGTCCGAGATCCGAAAGGCGAGTCGGGCTCGCGCGCCTGACTCGCCGATGTCGGGCGAGGGCAGGAAGCCCGAATGGCCCGACCATCGGAGAAGCGCGGTAGACGTTGGACTTGCCGCTGCCGTTGGGTCCGGTGATCAGGGTCAGTTGACCCAACGGCGCAATGAAGTCACGGAGCGAGCGATAGCTGGAAACGGCGAGGGTGTGGAGCATGACGCGGAATTAGATCACGTGTTTTTGCAGTTCGGCGAGTTCTGTGGGGGTGGGGAATTCGTCAACGCGAGTTCGGGGTGGGTCTTCCTCGGTGCTCTTAAAGTAATGGCCGACGATGGCGGCTGCGTTCGCCCAGGGGACAAAGATGTTTTTGCGGCTGCCGGATAAGTCCCAGGCGAAGCCGATCAGGTCGGTTTGCGGCAAAAGGGCGCGAACTCCTTCGGCCCATGAACTCCAGGATTGTAGTTGGTTGGGGTCACTATTTTTTGTTAGCAACCCATAGGTGGCGACGAAGATGTCGTCTTGGATTGCGTCACAGTGTGCTTCCAGCGCGGTTTTTTGTGCAGCGTAGACAGAGGAGATGTCGAGCCGTTGGATGCTGGCGAGGGCATTTGCATCGTCTCCAGATGGAACGAAGAGCTGGATGCCAGAGCTAATTCTAAAAAGATCGCTGCAAAGCGGCCACGGTGCTTCTTGAAGCGACTTGCGCGCCTCCGCGAGCAACGCGGTGACTCCGCCGGGTTCATCACTGCCGGTGGCATAGAGTACACCGCGATTGGGGATCATCACCAAAGGTGTGCCGCGGGCGGGAAGGTCATCGAAGACCCGGGAAATCTGCATGAGCGATTCGGTGTAGCCTTCAGGCGATTCAACTTGCCAAACGCCATCGCCGCGCGCTTGCCAGCGCGCCTTGGGTAAGCCTCGCAAGTTCACTAAGGCGCGGTCGATCGCGGTCTCGAGTGAAATGCCCCATTCGGTCAGGATTTCGGTTGTGACCTGGGTGATGCTTTGGCCGTGATCGTAGCCTAGGATTTGTTCGAGATTCCCGATGAAGAGTCGTCCGGCGCGCGGGGGTAAGGAATGCCTATTTCGGCGGCTGTCTATTTCGAGGGTGACGCGATCGTAACGCGACCTGAGCAGCGGAAATATTTTCGTCTGGCCTAAGGACCAGAGTTTTGAGATCGGCGGAATCTGCAGCATTTTTAAGTACTTTTGCATAAGAATGCGGCGGCCTGGGCGGGGTGCTGCTGCGTATTCCAAGTGAATGTTGGCGAGATTGATGACCGCATCGCCGTTGCGAATGCTGTTGTCCGCGGCATCGTGCCGCCAGCCGGTTAGGCCAAGGCGTTTCGCTGCTTTCAATAGATCTAGGGCCAAGTCCGTTCGGGTAGGTTTGAGGCCTAGGGCGGTGCGCCAGGTCATGGGGAATTATCAACGCGCTGATTGAGGCGGCGCGGCATTTTCTTCCCGAGCGGTCATCACAAACTTAAGCAAACGATTGAGTCGGCCGATTCGAATCATATCCCTGGGCGAAATATTGCCGAGCATGGGATTGGCTATTTCAAACCAAAGGCCCACCCTCTGCACATCGCCGGCAAAAAACTCAGCAACAAGATTGGCAGTGTTCGCAATCTCGCGCAATCTTTCAGCAACAGGCTCGGGAATATTCGCATCGAAGCGCACCGAGGACTTTGCGACCTGGGAGATTTTGCCTAAATCAGCTTTACTCAGTTTTATTAGGTCTGCGATGCGCTTGTAGTCGGGACGGCCCTCGCGGTACAAGTGGAGAAGGTCCTCGCTCGCGATGTGGCTGACGATGGAGGGCCTGGGAGTCCCAAGAGATGCGGCCGGGGAATTCATGAGCACAATTGTACCACGATCCAACCATGGTCAGACCACGGTCATTCATCACTTAACATAAGATATATTATGCGTATTAAGTGATTGATTATGCTATGTTTTCTGGTACCTATTATAACGGAGTTTGGGCGTATTGGCGCCTGCTGTATAGAGGTGCGCAAGTGGATAATCCGTCGCGGCTGTACGATTCGCTATAAGAACACGGAGACAGAATGAAGGGGAATATTCAATTGCGGCTACCCGAAATCTTAGCTCTTACCTTGTTCACACTGATCGGGATAACGGCGTGTAATCGTAATGAGCATGCAATAGCAGCGCCGGAACACCTGCTAATGTCTAAACAGGATCGTGCGGCCGAAGCGCACGGTACTTTGAGTCGAGAACACACGGCCACCGTCAATGTATCGGAAGCCGATCTCGCCGAACGCTTTCGTCGCCTCTCCGAGCGCTGCGCCTCGGACACCGCCGACCATTGCACGATTCTTCAATCCGATGTGTCGACCGGCCCTTTTGCTTCGGGGTTGATTAGACTTCGAATTGACCCTGACGCAGTCGAGGCTGTCATTGGCTTTGCGGCAAGTCTCGGCAAGCTCGAACACCGCTCGACACAAGTCGAGGATCTGGCGGATACGATTCAGGATACGCAATCGCGAATCCAGATGCTGACCACCTACCGCAAGCAGCTGCTCGATTTGCAAGCCAAGGCGGGAACCAATATCGATGCGGCCATCAAAGTCGCGTCGGAACTCTCGACGGTGCAAAGCAACCTCGAGCAGGCCTTGGGCCAAGCGGCGTATCAGACGAAACGCACCACCACCGATATCGTCACCATCCGCTTCTCGGTCACCGAACAAAAAGCGTTCTGGCGACCGATTCGGGACGCGGTACGAGATTTCTTCGGTAACTTATCGAATGGCATCTCGCAGGCGATCACGGCGGTGGCGTATATTTTGCCGTGGCTGCTCGTTGTCATACCGGGGTTGTATCTGGTGAGGTTTTTGTGGAGGCGGAGGGGACGGTGAGGTGCTCGCGGCGCGTCGCTCACGGCGCTATCTTGATAATAGTTTTTATCAATACAGCGCCGCGAGAGGCCAGGAGGATCGGAGCATTGGACTCACCACGGGTCAAGTCGAGTGAGTCAGTTAAGGCGATCCACGTCGTCCAAGTTTGGAGCCCCGCGGTACTTGCAACCGGGTAGGCTTACGCCCTCATGAGAAAGACTCGCGTGTCCGTGGCAGCAATATTATCGTTCGCGTTTGGCGTGGCATTTCCGGCCGGAGCATCGGCGCAAGCTGAGACTGAGCTTCCAATGATGCCACTGCCGGCGCACGTGCTGAGAGGCAGCGGCAGCTTTCCGATCGACGGCGGATTCCAGATCGAATTCGAAGGACACAACGAGCCCAGGCTCGTGCGGGCGCGCGACCGATTTCTCGCCAATCTCTCGCGCGAAACTGGCATCCTTCATTGGCCGCCCGCCTCGAGCAGTCAGCCACGTTTCGTCATCCGCACCCAGGGGCCGAGCGCAGCGATTGAACAACTGGCAGAGGATGAATCCTACCGCCTCGAGATCTCACCGTCGGGAGTGTTGTTGAGCGCGCCGAATCCGCTCGGAATCCTGCATGGCCTGCAATCATTTCTGCAGCTGGTGAAGACCTCGGCGAACGGGTTCGTCGCGGATGCAGTTACAGTCGAGGACCGCCCGCGCTTTGCATGGCGCGGCCTGATGATCGATTCGGGGCGGCATTTCATGCCGCTCGATGTGATCCGCCGCACCCTGGATGCAATGGAGACTGTGAAACTCAATGTGTTTCACTGGCACTTGTCCGATGATCAGGGCTTTCGCATCGAAAGCCGGATCTTCCCGCTGTTGCAGCAGAAAGGATCCGACGGCCTGTATTACACCCAGGACGAGGTCCGAGGCATCATCGAGTACGCGCGCGATCGCGGCATCCGCGTGATCCCGGAATTCGACATGCCGGGCCACGCCACGGCGTGGTTCGCCGGCTATCCCGCTCTGGCCAGCGGCAACGGCCCCTATCAGATTGAGCCCCGGTGGGGCATCTTCGACCCCGCAATGGATCCGACTCGCGAAGCGACCTACGATTTTCTCGACCGTTTCATCGGCGAGATGACCTCATTGTTTCCCGATGCCTATTTCCACATCGGCGGCGACGAATGCACCGGCAACGAATGGCAGGCAAACCCGCGCATCGTCCAATACATGCGCGCGCACGGTATCGCCGATGCGGCCGGACTGCAGGCCTACTTCACTGGCCGAATTCAAAAGTTGGTTACCAAGCGCGGCAAGATCACTGTCGGCTGGGATGAGGTGCTGCAGCCCGATACGCCAAGGGACGTGGTGATTCAGACCTGGCGCGGACCGGATTCTTTGGCGGAGGCGGCGCGTCGCGGCAACCGCGGCATTCTTTCAGCGGGCTATTACATCGATCTGAACGAGTCGGCCTCCCAGCACTACGCGGTAGATCCGCTCGAAAACGCCACGGTCAAACTCACTGAAGCGCAGCGAGCCAACATCCTCGGCGGCGAGGCGACCATGTGGACGGAATATATCACTCCGGAAAATATCGGCGGGCGCATCTGGCCGCGCACCGCCGCCATCGCGGAGCGGCTCTGGTCACCGCGGGAGATCAACGACCCCGCGTCGATGTACCGAAGGCTTGGCCGAATCGCGCGCGAGCTCGAATATTTTGGCGAGCCCTACCGCTCGCTGCGCGAGCAGATGCTCCAGCGCATGCTGGGCGATGCGGACCCATCCGCGCTTAAGGTGCTGGCGAGCGTCGTCGAGCCTCCCAAGGGATACACGCGCGAGCAATTGGGAATCTACGACAGCTACTCCCCCCTGAACCGTTTGGTCGATGCGGTGCCTGCGGAGAGTGATCGGGCGCGCGAATTTCGCGAAATGGCCGCGCGCATCGCCGCCGGCAAGCCGGCGCCTCTCGATTGGCAAACGGCAAGAGACTGGCTCACCCTGTGGCGCGACAACGATGCCGTGCTGCAGCCGCTGCTGCCACACTCGGCCTTGACCGCGGAATTGGCGCCGGTGTCGCATGATTTGGCCGCGGCGGCGGCCATCGGCCTGTGGGCGCTGGATGCGCTAGAAAAGCACACGCCTGTGAGCCCACTTTCACGCGATGAACAGATCGCCGCGCTGAAACCGCTGAAAAAGCCGCAGGCCATGCTGCTCAATATGATGGTTCCGGGCGTGGAAGCACTGGTACGCGCCACCGCCCAATAAAGCTGCGGCGGGTGCGCGGGCAAGTCCGCCCGGGGAAGGACCGGCGTCGCGTTGCTATGAGCGGTGACGATGCTCTAACGTCAAAGAAAGACGGGCGATCCCGCCCTCCGGTTCAATGGAAAGTGACGTGCGAGAATGCCGATGGATACACGGCAAATTCTTCCACATGGATCGCACGCTGGGGTCCTTGCGACGTCGGCGTGCAATGCGCGTGGCGAACAGCGTCGATACCATGAAATACGAACGGGCTCCCTAGTCTGTCGAGCGCGGGGCCGCTGATTGCATGACGGAAACGCTGATCAGGACTTGTAGCTCTGCATCAAGCCCTCGCGCATCAATGCCGGCGGCATGTTGCCTACCTTCAGCAGGCGTTCGTGGAAGTCGGAGAGCGTAAATCGCGTGCCCAGAAGCGCCTTCACTTCCTCGCGCATGCGCATGATCTCGGACGCGCCCATGAAGTAGCCGATGCGATAACCCGGCTCCGTAGCCGAGCCGTCGACCTCGAGCTCCGCGGCCCAGCGCAGGAAACCGACGCCATCGACGAGCAGCGACACGCAGTCATCATAGGTCAGCTTGCCGGTGTTGAGGCCAACGTCCCAGATCACCCGCGCGATGCGCCACAGCCGAAGCTGCAGCTGGCGTAGGTGGATTCGCTCGTTGGGGAAAAAGCCGGTCTCGTACATCAGAGTCTCGTTGTAAAGACCCCAGCCCTCGGAGAAGATGGCGATTCCAAACTTCTGGCGCAGTTTGTAAGGGTTGTGCGCCTGGTACAGCCCTTGAACGTGGTGACCGGCGTAGGTCTCGTGGGGCGCGGTGTCGATGATGACGCCCCAATCATGTTCGGTGAGGTACTGACGCTTGGTCTCCTCGTCCCACTGCTCTTCGTAGGGGTTGATGCGCCACTGCCCTACCCAGACGCCCTCTGCGTTCGGCGCCTTGGCCCCCTCGAAGTCGCCGTAGTAACTGTTCTTGCGCTGGAACTGGGCGCGGGGCACGACTTCCACGCGCTCCTGCCACGGAATGGGCACCAGCTTCTTCTCAAGTACGTGCGCCTTCGCCTTGTCGACCCAATCCTGGTGGGCCTCGATCATGCGGTCTGGGTTGGGACCTTGTGCTTTGATTTCCGCCGCGAGCTCCTGCCACGTTTTCTTAGGATCGATCCGCGCCGCGACTTGTTCGAGTTCGCGCACCGTCGCGTCGAATTGCTGACGTCCGTAGGCGTATAGGGAATCCGAATCGTAATCGAGGAGATACTGCTCCTTCAGCATGCGGTCGTAGGCGGCCTTACCCATGGCATAGTCGCCGCTGGGAAGCAATGGGAGACGATTTTTCAGGAAAATACGGAACTCATCGAGTGCGCGCAGGGCGCGCACGCCGGCGGCCATGAGGGCGATTTTAAGGCCGGGGTGCTTCGCCGCGAATGCGGGGACCGAATCGTTAAGGACAGCGTGCGCGCCATCCACCATAAAGAGTGCGAGTTCGCGAAAGCGCACGACGTTGACCTTCAGATTCCTCTGACCATCGGCCAGCTGCGCGGGCAGCGCCTGAAGGGCACTTAAGGCCTTGGCGGCATCCCTCTCCGTCGCGTCGGGGTTCTCGATGAGCTGCGACAACTCCGAGAAGGGCAGGTAGACGCGCGGATCCATGCTCCAGAGCAATCTCTCCTGCGCCAGCATTTGGCCGACGAGCAGGCTCTCGGCAAACCGATAATTCAGAAGATCGTCAGCTTGAAGTTCATTCCGGTCGATCGCACGCAGACGTTGGAGTTTTGCGGACGTCATCTTGCGCTTACGCTGAAACGCACCGGCACTCAAGTCTCGCGAGGTCTCCTCCTCTGCCGTCGTCGAAAATTCATCGAGGAAAGCATTCAGTTGGGCGGCTGCCCGTGAGCCATCGCCGCTCGCCGCGAGGATGCGTGCGAAAGGTGCTTGAACAAGCAGCACCGCAGCGAGTCCGCTGCAGCGGCGGGTGAATGCTCGGCGTTCGGTATCCAGCGCGTCAGGCATGAATGGTCTTGAGATTGTCTAATGAGACGCACATCTTTTGTCCCAACTCAGTTGGGGGTACAAAAACCAATTGGCATATCAGGTGACCCAGCGCACGTCCATCATGATTATAAAAGTAAACCCCTTGTCGTTCGGAGCGACTCGACTCGCGCGCGCATTTGCGCAATAGTACCAGGATGACACTACGCACATGGCACGCCGCGCTATTCGCAATTGCCTTACTCGCTGCAGCGGTACCCGCCCTTGCACAGCACCAGGTTTACCCCGCTCCGGAACAAGCCGCGGCGGATTTGGCGGACGCTTTGAAGGTTGCAGCTGCGCAGCACCGGCGCGTGCTACTCGATTTTGGGGGCGACTGGTGCACGGATTGTCTGGTGCTGGATTCGTATTTTCGAGATGCGGTGAATAAGCCGATCTTGGATCAAAATTTTGTCGTCGTGCACATGAACGTGGGTCACTTGGACCAGAACTTAAACATCGCCGAGCGCTATCAGATCCCCTTGAACAAGGGCGTGCCTGCACTCGCGGTCTTAAGCGCGCGCGGTAAATTGCTGTACAGTCAAAGAAGCGGAGAGTTCGAACCTATGCGTCACATGGAATCGAGCGCGGTCACGCAATTCCTCGTGCAATGGAAGCCCGCGGGGGCTGCGCAGAAGTAGTGTTTGCCCATCAGGCTAACTGATACGTAACCGCGCCCTCCTTGCGCGCCAACAAGGTCGTTGCGCTGCGCTAACTAAAGAAGGACCCCGGCAAATCGCCGGGGTCCTTAAAGCCACGAAGAGAAGGCGATCAGCGACTCGCGACTTGTGAAGGCTTGGCCTGCAGCTTTAATAGTGCGTCCTGCATTTGCCGATTGGTCTCCGCCATTTGTGCAAACTGCTGTTTGAACTCACGAAGTTGCTCCGCCTGGGCCGCGAGCTGCTCGGCCTGTGTCGAGAACATTTCCTCTTGAGCCGTCAGCGCTTGTTGTTGGTGTTGCAATTCACGCAGCAGGATCGGCGTAAGTTCATCGTAGCGCACACCTTCGATCTGGCCAGCGTCATTGCGAATCACCAGGTCGGGGTAAACCTTCACCACTTCCTCGGCGATCAGGCCGTACTGCAGAGCGCCGTTCGGCTCGGTCTTCAAATGAAACGTTACGGGCCGCAGCTCAAGCACCTTCGCCGAGTCCGAATCCATCGATGTGATCGCGGTCTTGTAGCGCTCGGAGGAAGTCAACACACCGAGTTGCCCGCTCGGCGTGATCACGACTTGGGCACCGGTCAGATGAGTTGATGCAATGCCTGCAATGAAAGTCTCGGCGTGGACGCCCGGCGTGCCGATGCGGATTAGGCCACTCTCATCGCTAAGCCCGCTGGCGCCAATATCGATGTTGTTGCTGCCGGTTTCGACATTCCATCCGGCAGAGGCACCCAAAGCAATGTTGTCGCTGCCACTGGTGACGTTTGACCCTGAGTAAGCACCCAATGCGACGTTGCTGCTACCGGTTGTATTGCTATCGAGCGCGTTAGTTCCGACTCCCGTATTGAACGAGCCGCTCTTGTTTGCTGATAGTGCCGAAGCTCCATCGGCTAGATTGGAGGCGCCGGTGGTATCGGCATGTAGCGCGGCGTCACCGTTCGCGGTGTTGTTCGCACCCGAGGTGAGTGATGCAAGAGCACTCGTGCCGGTTTTGGTGTTGTCGTGCGTATCTGAAAGCACTGATCCAACACCTGATGGACCCTGCGGGCCGGTTGCACCAGTCGCACCTGTTGCGCCCGTTGCACCGGTCGCCCCCTTCGCGCCAGCCGGACCCGTAGCTCCAGTAAGTCCGATCGGACCTTGCGGGCCGGTTGCACCAGTGGGACCTGTCGCACCCGTTGCACCCGTTGCACCGGTCGCCCCCTTCGCGCCGGCCGGACCTGTTGCACCCGTTGCACCCGTGGAGCCGGTCAAGCCTTGCAATCCTTGTGGACCCGTCGCACCTGTTGCACCAGTTGCTCCGGTAAGTCCAATGGGACCTTGCACGCCGGTGGCTCCAGTCGCACCAACCAGACCTTGCGGACCTTGCGGTCCAGTTGCGCCCGTCGCTCCGTCCGCTCCCACTGCACCAGCTGTACCTGGTGTACCCATCGGACCTTGTGCACCGGGCGCACCAGCCGCTGCGATCAATGCCCAGTTGCCGCCCGCTGAACTCACATCCGTTGCTGGATCAACCGCCGTATTGGTTGTCAGCGCAAGATAGCTCTGCCCGGTTTCAGTGACGACATCGTTCGCCGAATATTGCGTCGCGCTCGCCCATGCGTTTCTAAATACAAATCCTGCACCATTCGTTCCGTTCGCTCCCGACGGTCCCTGCGGGCCTGCCGGTCCGGTTGCTCCGACTGCGCCTGTCAAACCTGGCGCTCCTTGCGCGCCTGCCGCTCCGGATGGACCTTGAGGACCGACTGCACCCGTGGCGCCGGTGAGACCAATCGGTCCCTGTGGTCCGGCCGCCCCGGTAAGACCGATCGGACCTTGCGCGCCGGCTGCACCAGTCGCGCCAACAAAACCCTGCGGACCTTGCGGCCCAGTTGAGCCGGTCGCACCCGTTAAGCCTTGCGGTCCGATGGGACCCACCGCACCGCTGGCGCCATCGGCACCGTTTGCGCCAGTGGCTCCGGTGAGGCCCGTGGGACCTGGCGGGCCCGCGGCACCCGCGGCCGCCATGAGTGCCCAATTGCCGCCTGACGTGCTCACATCGGTTGCTGGATCGATCGCGGTGTTAGGCGTGAGCGCAACATAGGTCTGGCCACTCTCGGTCACCACGTCGTCCGATGAATACGGCGTTGCACTCGTCCATGCATTTCGGAAAGTGAATCCCGTGCCGTTGGTTCCATTCGTTCCATTGGCGCCCGCGGGGCCCTGTGGCCCCGTTGTACCGGCTGCACCGTTGGTGCCTGTCAATCCTTGCAGACCTTGTGGACCTTGCGGTCCGATCGCGCCGGTGAGACCGATCGGACCTTGAGAACCTGTTGCTCCAGTGGCTCCGGTCAGACCAATCGGTCCCTGCGGACCGGTCGCTCCGGTAGCACCGGTTGCTCCCGTCAATCCTTGCGGTCCGATGGGACCGACGGCGCCGGGTGCCCCGTCAGCACCCGCTGCACCGGTTGCGCCCGTTAATCCAACAGAGCCCTGAACTCCCGGCGCTCCTGCCGCTGCCATCAGTGCCCAGTTGCCGCCCGAAGTACTCACATCAGTTGCCGGATCGATCGCGCTATTCGCGGTAAGTGCGACATAGGTCTGGCCGCTCTCGGTCACCACGTCGTCCGATGAATACGGCGTAGCACTCGTCCATGCATTTCGGAATGTGAATCCACTGCCGTTGGTTCCATTCGTTCCATTGGCGCCCGCAGGGCCCTGCGGCCCCGTTGCACCTGTTGCACCAGTAATGCCCGCCAGACCTTGCAGACCTTGTGGGCCTTGTGGACCTTGCGGTCCGGTCGCGCCCGTGAGACCGATCGGACCTTGAGAACCGGTTGCACCGGTGGCTCCGGTCAGGCCAATCGGTCCTTGGGAACCCGTGGCTCCTGTTGCTCCAGCGGGCCCCGTCGCTCCGGCTGTACCAGTTGCGCCCGTTAATCCTTGCGGACCCGTTGCACCCGTGGGGCCAGCGGGACCTTGCGGTCCGGTTGGACCCGCGGGACCTTGAGGCCCGGCGGGTCCCATGACAAGAGCGCCAGTTCCCAGTTGTCCGGTGACAGTGTCGACGACGACAGGCAACGCGGAGCTATCGGTGGTGAGATTGGTGGTGATGCCGGCGAAGAAAGCATTCGTGTGAGTGCCGACAGTGCCCATGCGAATCGTATTGGACTCAGCGGCGACGCCCTGATTGCCGATGTCTATATTGTTGCTACCAGTGGTTGCAAAGCCGGCGGAATACCCCAGTGCGATGTTCCCCGAGCCCGTCGTGTTCGAATAAAGTGCCTGATATCCGTGCGCAGTATTGTTGCTTGCGGTGTTGCTAAAGAGCGATTCGTATCCGCCCGACGTATTAAAACTTCCGGTGACGTTTCGAAGCAGCGAATGGTAGCCGGTCGCGGCATTCCCAGTCCCGGTAGAGTTGGAATCTAACGCCTCGAACCCGATCGCGGTGTTACCGTCACTGGTCGTGAATTCGAGCGCAAAGGTGCCCACGGCCGTGTTGTAGTTGCCGATAATATTAGAAAAGAGCGCATGGTAGCCACTTGCCATGTTGAAGCTGCCAGTAGTGTTAGCAGTAAGCGAATAGTTGCCGCTCGCGGTGTTGTAGCTGCCCGTCGAATTGGAACTGAGGGCGTCGTACCCGTCGGCGGTGTCGAAGGAACAATTGCTGCAGTTTTGCAGAGCGCCGGTTCCATCGGCTGTGCTGAAATAGGGGCTCGCGCTGCTCGTTGTGATCGTGCCCCCGGGCTGCGCAGGTGCCGCCGCGCACGACTGCGCAGTTAAGACTCCATTGGAACAGGACGTGCTGGAACCCGTGAGGATGTAGCCAACGCTGCAGGAGAACTGGCAACTGCTTCCCGAGGCAAGAGTGCCCGGGCAGGTGCCGAGAGTACCGTGCACCGGAGCTGTCACCGCGCACGATTGCGCGTTCGCCGCAATCGGTATGATGAGCAGAGCCGCCGCAAGCGACCAGAACACAATCCTTATGGGTAAATTTGTCCAGCGATATAGCGTCATCGAAGTCCCCTTCCCTGTCGGGTTGTATTGTTGTGACCGCAACTCGCTTCACGAGATGCGGTTTGTCGTCCAGAATCAAAACTTAAGATTCGAATTAGTAATTTGTTGTTGTGAGCGAATTGCGTGGAGCGGATGTCTCAACGATGAGCGACAAAATCGCAAGGCAAATTCCCGGATGTCATGGCGAGGCTCGACTCATAAGATTATGTGAAACTATTTTCCACAAGGGCGAGCGGCGAACGCGCAACGTGGTGGGCGCGGGGAGCCATAGATTGCAAGCCTTTTGCGTCAAAGGTTCGACCGTGTGGAAATTATTTATTCGGTCCAGGGGCAATCAACAGATGTTTATTTTTTGTTGGCTCGAAGATAGACCCGCCGCTGTTGCAGCGTCAAGATGTGAGAGTGCGTTAAAGCGTGTATTTTTCAAATTTGCGGCAGCGTGAGCCGGATCCGTTTCCTTTCGCCGCTCATTGTGGCATCGCGCAGCCGAATTTTGCGGCGAGTGTTTTCACTTCAGCTTGGCCCATCTTTTCGATGCTGCCTTTGTCAATGAAGTTCTCTTCCTCGCGAATGATTCGATACTTGCCGTCGGCGCCGCGGTGCCAGGCGAGGTAGCCGCAATAAATGGGGTCGTTTTCGAACTGGCCAGAGAAGTCGGCGGCGGCATAGATGCCGGGTTCTGGCGCGGACGGTGGATCCTTGTACCAGGTGATCTTGATGACGCGTCGGTTGAGAATGTGTCCTGCCTTGGTGTTCTGCGACCTGGCGTTTGAGGCCCAAGAGTCGAAGTGCGTTGCTTCCCTCATGCCAACGTCAAACATGGCGTAGGCGGCTTTGTAGTCACCGGTGTCCTTGGCGCCGTAGTACCCATAGGTTTGGCTTTCGATTTGAGACTGGTCACGCGCCGAGGGTTTCCAGCCGTCCGGGGCGCTGGTGGTTTGTGGAATCGTGGGAGGGCTCTGTGATCCGCAGCGTACTGTTTGTGTGAGGGTGAGTGTGGCGGCTTTGCTTGCGGGGCCAGAGAGCGGCTGGTTGATTGCAAAGGCATAGTGGCCAAAGTGCATTTCTTTGGCGCCGCAGGTCTTTTTGGCGGTGGGTGCCAGTTCGCCTTGGGCCTCGAAGATGTTGATGGTGGTGGAGGTGTGGAGCGTGAACTCGAATTGATTATTGCCGATATCCTTGACGACGATGTCGGAGTCCACGCTCGCATACGCGATGCCCGTGCCGGACAACAGGACCATGAGGCAAAGTGAAGTCTTAATGATTGGCATCGCAGTTCTCTTTGCGTTGGGGTTCCGCGCGTTTGATATTGGCGTCTATTTTTTCCTTTGTAGCTTGGTCCGGCGCTTGGTCGCGCATCGCTTGAAGGGTTCGGGCTGCGTTTGGCGAGCAGCTGTAGCTTAAGCTTTCTCGAATCGCTTTTGTCGTCATGGGTATCCGATGGGTGAGGTCGACAATGCTCTGATTATCGCGAGGATCGGAGACATGAATCAGGCCGATAGCGCCTGTTAAGGCCTCGATTGTGTCCTGGCTTTGAATGGCGACCTTTAGCAGGTGGGTTGCGCCGTCGATGTCGGGATCTCGGGTTACATTTTGAGGTTGCGCTTCGATCAGGCATTGGGCCATCAGGGCTTGGATCAGGTGATCCTGCATGACTTCGGTGCTGGTCGTGCTGCCAATTTCGTGCCAGGCTCGGCGTACGACGGCAACTTGTTGGGCGGTTTTGGAGTTGCAATGTAAGTCTAAGAAAAGACGACGGGTGCTTTTGACATCGGAGGATTTGAACGCATCCTCGAGTTGCTTGGCGGGGGGAGGAATGTGTTTCTCAAACACTCCTTGCGTAACTGAAATGTCCATCCCGGCGTATCGCGTCACCTGCGTGTCGAAAACCGGCAGTCGAGACATCAGCAGTTGCAGGCCTCCATCAAACCAAAAAAAGGCGATCTGGATTTTTCCCTTGTCTTTGAAAATCTCGTCTGGGAATGTCAGCACTGATGCTTGGACTTTGGGGTCGGTCAGGGACTTAAGATAAACCGTGGTGTGAAAACTGGGCTGCCCTGCCCCACCGTCCTGCGTGGTTACAGCGTCGGCGATCCACTTGCCGTCCGGAGATTTAGATTCAGTATGGAGTGAGAATGGAGGTGGCGGCTCGCAGGCGGCGGTCACTACTCCGATCAAGATCATTGTGGCCAGCGCTAGTGACGTAGTTGCGATTGTGCGTGCCCTGCGGACTCCGCGTTGGCTTTTCACGGACTTGCGTTTCGGTTCGGTTCGAGTCGTTTGTTCGACCGTCTTCTGATCCATGCTCCCGCGTAGCCGAGCACGCAGGCTATTGCAACGGCGACGAGCTGCCCGCGCATAACCTTAAGCAATGCTGGGAGCGGGAAATGATGGGTGTCAGGGTAAATCGCGGGGGCATAGTCCACCATCGTGACGATCATTGAACCTACAAAGAATGCAAAGGCACTTTGCGCTAAGACAAGCCGGGTTGCGAAGTAGCCTATACCCAAGAACGTTACGCAGAGGAGAAATGCCAACAACAGCCCAAGAGGCGGGTTAGGCTTTTCCATCTCGAAGAATACATGACCGATAGCGACGGTCGCTATCAGGCCAGATAAAAAGACGAGTACGTTTCGCCTTAGATCGCGCAGAGCATTACCCTCCACCATTACTCCCCAACACTGCAGACTCTTTTACGTGATGCGTGCTGGTGCTCACGGAGAGGTGGTCAGAATTGAGAACGCGATTGCGATCTTTTTTTGGGATTCCAACTTCCATGTCCCATCCGAGCTTAAGACTCGAGCCTCCAACATTTGTTGATGCGTTGGGGTGTCACTTGCTAGTCGGTGGTGTGTCCGACGCGCGTACGATAGACCAGAGTTGGACGAACGTCGTATCATTGCGGCGCTGCGCACCCTTCATAGAAGAAGGTCATCGGTCTAGGGCCTTTCGCGTAGCCGGTATCGAGCCGGATCATCCTGAATCCGGCATCTTCTATGAGAGTGCGGATTGCGCGATTTAGGTGGCAACCGCCGCCAATCCTCTTCCACACGGGGGTAAGTCGATTTTGCCATTTGCGAACATTTTCCTCGGGGGCAAGCCCGTGTTCGACGAACGGCAACTGGCCATTGGGTTTGAGCACGCGGCGCATTTGTAGAAGGGCGGCACCCGCATCCGGTATGGAGCACAGCGTCCAGGTGATCACTAGGGTATCGATGCTGCTGGCGTCGATCGGTATGGCCTGCGCTGAGCCGGTTATCAGGGTCACCGGAATTGTGGAACGATTTGCCGCCTCCTGCGCCATATCAATGAGTCGTGGGGCGGGATCTAAGCCCAGAATCGCATCCACGCGGGGGCCGTATAAAGGTAGATTGAGACCGGAACCGATGCCAATTTCGAGCACTCGGCCTTGTGCCTGAGACACGACGCGCCGGCGATACGGATCTAGCTCGCGATTGCGCATGGCGAGATTGAGAACGTGCGGCAAAATGTGGTCGTTGTAGAAACTCATGCGACCCTAACTTACGCCTAGCTCGTCTTTCAGGGTAGCGCGAACATTCAGCCAGGCTTTGCGGTGTGCTTTCTTGGAGGTGACCGTGTTCTCGTGGGTTTCGTCCCAATCGAGTGCTCGTTTGAATTCGGTTATGGACATCGCTTTATCTATCTTAGGATCGGCAATCGTTTGCGCTGCCGATTGGTGCAGGGAGCCGAAAAGGGCGGGCGCGCCATCAGGGGGAAGATCGGGGTATACCGCCAAGTAGAATCGATAGCGCAACTCACCGACGTAATACCAAAAGAGCGCGCGCTCTTTATCACCTTCGTGTGCGAGGCGGGCCGCGTATAAATAGTATGCGCTCGGATGAGAGGACGGCAGAGCCTTTTCGACCTCTGAGGAGGGCAACTCGAGAATCTGCTGCGGTTCCAGAGCAAAGCAGTTTGTCGTTAGTCCAAATATTAAGGTGAGAGTTAAGAACGACGCTCTCATAGATTTACTTTATTGGACGGTGTCAACGTCCAGTCCCTTTTCCTTGAGAAGATCCTTGATCTTCGTGAGCCATTCGTACAGCGGGGTTCCGGGTTCCGCTCGACTTTGCTGTAGCACCCATATCAGTGAATTTTTGTGCCTACTTCCGATCGAAAACGTGGGATCGGCGCCCGCCTGCAGCATGTCGTAAACCATCTCGTATCGTGAGGTCGCGGCTGCGTTGAACAGCGCCGGAACGCCTCGAGCATCAAAAGTGTTGGGATCTGCGCCGGCGGCGAGAAGCGCCTTGGCATTGTCTGGATGGACGGGGACTATGGCGTTCATGAGAGGCGTATGCTTGTTGATCGGATTTTGATAATTTGGATTGCCTCCGTGGGCCAGCATTTGCTCGAGGTACCATGGGTCGTCTGCCATGGCGGCGATGGTAACGCTGGAGTTACCGTCGGGCGCATACACCAGGTTTGGGTCCGCGCCATGCGTCAACAACCATGACACGCCCTCCTTCGACTCATGCCCCAACGCCCAAATCAGTGCCGTCATACCACCAGTACCCTGATAGTTGACCTTGGCGCCGCGACGCACTGACGCTTCCATGTCTGCAGTGCGGCCTGCAGCTGCCGCATTGGCCAACGTGAGTTGATCTCGTGGCTTGAAAAACTCTTCGGCGTTCTTGGCGTTCGCAACATCCAATGAAAGAAGAAGAAAACTTAAGGCACAAAGCCATATTGAGCGGCGAGGCAGCGTTCTCGATACATTCATGACGGTGTCGCGAGTCGAACTCGTTTCCATTCTGGTTGGGATGCAAATTTTAGGAATCCTTGAAGGTCTGGTAGTTGTTCTATTTCGCTGGCGAGTACAGCAGACTCTGTCACGTGGTGCTGAGCAACAGATTGGCTTGCAAGAAATTCAGACGGTCGGCGGCTCTTGGTAATTTGCTCTCGGATGATCTCGCGCTCGCCGATGAGGCTCGAGGCAAAGCGGGCGGTGCCGCCGCCTTCTGATGCCGAGCACCTTAGTATAAGAGTGTTCCCGCAGTTTTCGACAATGGTCTGAGCTTCTGCATGACCATAGCTACCCGAGACTTGGGCAATGGACTGGAAGCCTAGGACGCAGCGGCCGCCGAATTTGCGCAGTCTTGCGAGAGCGTCTTTCAGGCCGTCGATGGGGCCTAGGGCGTCGAGTTCGTCGATGGCGAACCAGAGACGCTGGTCGGTCTTCTCGCCTTGGCTCATGGTTTCGTAGATGGCGAGCCGCATCCAGGTGCTGATGATGCTGCGCAGGGTTGCGATCTCGTTGGCGTGATAAGGCAGGAATAGGACGCCCTGCCCAGTTCGAATCCAAGACCGGACGGAAAGAGAGTCGCGAGAGGATTGCAGGGCAATGGGTTCGAGGGCGGCGAGATGCGTGTTGGCGACCGCGCGGACGGCGCCGAAGAATTTACCGTTGTCTTGGGCGAGGTAGGGGCCGGCGGGGGTGTCGGCGAGCAAATCGCGCAGGTCGTCGATGGGTGTCGAGGAAATCAGGCGGTAGAGTTCGGCGACGTCGTCGTGCTTCACGCGGTGCAGCTGGCGCAGGACGGAGGTCAGAAATACGCGGGCGTAGCCGCGCCAGGGGCGCTCGGTGCCGTCGGTGTCGGGTATTAAAGAAAGTGCGAGCTGGTCGGCATCATAGAGGGTGGTCATTTCACCGAACAGGTTCCAGCGAGCGGCGCGCGTATCGAAAGGATTCAAGATAACGTCGCCGCGGTTGGGTTCATAGAAATGGTTTAGATAACTGCCGTCGGGGTCGGCGATCACGGCACGGTCGCCGCGCTCTAAGGCGCCGGCTAGGAGCTCGCGGATGGCGGTGGATTTGCCGGTGCCGGTGGTACCGATCATTTTGAAGTGTTTCGTTTCGTCGGATTCGGGGACCGGGAGGCCTGCCAGGGTCAGGCCTTTGGTCCCAAGAACTTTGTAAGAGAACTTTTGGCCGTTGACTTCCAGGATCGTGCCGCGTTTGTGGTCTTTCTTTTCGGGGAGTTTGGCGAAGAGCTTGCCGGCCAACCCTGAGAAGATGGCGATGAAGATCAGACCCAGATAGGGAATTAGATCACTGGCGATGGCCGTTGCCTTTAATGGGCCGGCCATCGCGGACCATAAGAGTACCCCGACGATGAAGACGGGGATGGCAATCAGCGGAAAGGCGAGCGTTCGGGGCAGAGGGGCGCGGCCAACGATCAATCCAGCGAGAACGCCGGCAGCACTGACCGCAAAACCTATCAAGAGCCCATTTGTACCATGCGTCCAATCCATTGGAGCGCCCTGCCTTGCGATTTTGTGTGTTTCTTTGGGGTTCTTTTACTGCGAATTTAGGGGAGTGGCAAGCAGTAAGGCTGCAATTGTGCCGCTAGTCGCGTTCAGCCAAGGCTAGAGCTTGCGGTCCCGGAGCGTTGCGAAGGATTACACTGATGGATCTCAATGTGGGGTGCGACGCCATGACTAGTTTGACGTCCTCAGTGCCGGAAATCGAATTCTGGTTCGAGTTCGCCAGCAACTACAGCTATCTTTCCGTCATGCGAATTGAAGGCGAGGCGAAACGACATGGCGTGAGGATTCTTTGGCGGCCGTTCCTCTTAGGTCCGATATTTCGGGATCTGGGCATGGAGACATCCCCTTTTGTGCTGCAGAAGGAGAAGGGAGTCTACGTCTGGCAGGACATGGAACGTCAGTGCCGAAAGTACGGGCTCAGGTGGAAGCGCCCCAGTACATTTCCTCGACTCAGTGTGCTCGCGGCGAGGGTCGCAGCTTTAGGGGCCGAGCAGCCGTGGATGGCGGATTACTGTCGCCGGGTTATGGAACTCAACTTCGCGCTGGACAAGGACATTAATTCGCCGACACAGCTTCGTCCCATTTTAGCGGAGCTGGGCTTAAGTGCTGATGAAATTCTGGCTCGAGCACAAGCCGAGCCGACCAAGGCTCTGTTACGAACGCAAACTGAACAAGCCCGAGCCCGTGGGATATTTGGCGCGCCGACATTTTTTGTCGGCACCGAGATGTTCTGGGGGAATGATCGTCTG
>Ga0210394_10003021_pt1 | contig 21983 bp, 19 predicted proteins | sample IncBWC12MmetaG_FD_160121 | JGI IMG/M metagenome (GOLD analysis project Ga0210394, IMG submission 160121) | Forest soil microbial communities from Barre Woods Harvard Forest LTER site, Petersham, Massachusetts, United States - Inc-BW-C-12-M | ecosystem: Environmental > Terrestrial > Soil >...
CCGTAAAAGCCGCTGTTGCTTGGCGGTGCAATGAAGGGCGCGATGGCGGCGGTTTGATTGACGAACCACTGATTCGGATTTCCCAGAACCACGGGTCCTGTAAACGCAGGATTGAGGAACGGCCGGACCGGGTTGCGGGAGTCGCCGTTGTTCGACGGGTTATAGCTGAGTTGCGGCGTGAACGGGAAACCCGACTGCACACTTACGATGGAGTCCAGCGCCCATCCGCTCACGACGTTGTCGGCGAAACGATTCAGGCTTCCCAGAAGGCGCTGTCCGTGTCCCCAAGGCAACGCATAGCTGACGGTCACGGCGGTAAGGGTTCGAGATCAGCCCCGGAGCATTGTTTGCCGCCGTGGCGTTGAGCGAATCGCCATCGTCCAGAGTTTTTCCCCACGTATAGACGCCCCGGAGCGAAAGGCCTCCGCTGAAGCGGCGCTTGAAGTCTACTTGCATCGCGTTGTACGAACTGGTGCCTTCGGAGAACCACGTCCAGGTGGTCGCGAGCAACGGGTTCGGCTTGGGCACGGACGCTGGGCTCCCTGGAGTGAAGTATGTCCCCGCCGGCACCGGCTGCCCGGCCAACGCACCCCACACGGGCTGATTGGTCAACGGGTTGTTCGTCATCGGGAACGTCGCCGGGCAAGGCGCTGCCGGACAGATCACTGGGGCGGGCGCGTTGGCGTCCGCGCCGACGAGTTCGTGATAGCCGTGGTTTCCGACGTAGGCCACGCTGAGCGAGGTGTTCGGAGAGAGTTCCCGTTCGATCTTCAGTGTGTAGGAGATCACCGTGGGGGTGAATAGGTCGGGTTGCACTCCCCCCGGAAGCAGTAGCGCTGACGGATTGGTCGGCGGCGGGGCGCTGGGCAGTATCGGGAAATTGAACTTGGCCAGGGCAACGGGGCTGCTGGCGGTGCCGATGGTGTACACCGGGTTGAACGGTCCATTCTGGTCCATGCGGTAGCCCAGGGCATCCTGCAGGTCGTTGTACCTACCGAAACTGGCGCGAATGACCGTCTTCCTATCGAAGGGGCTCCATGCCAGGGCGAGTCGCGGCTGCGGCAGGAACTTCGCGCGATTCATCGTGAACGCGGAGTTTCCAACCTGCGGCAGGCAAACGTTTACCGCGGGCTGCGATGCGCAAATGATTTTGCCGGAACCATCAAATGTGTAGTTCGCAGCCCGCCCATGCGCCTCGTTCCAGCCGGTGGTGAATTCGTCGCGGAAGCCCAGTGACACCGTTAAATTCGAGCGCACGCGAATCACATCTTCGGCGTACCACGCGCCGAACAGCGAGCGCCAGTTCATCACCGTGGGCGCGGGATCGTACAGCAAGGTCGCGGCGCCGGCGATGAGGTTGGGTATTCCGGTAAAGGTCAACTGCCCGTACTGGCTGAGCGCGATGTTCTCATTGGATTGAAATGGTTGGAACCAGACGCCGGCGCGAACCTGATGGCGTCCCTTGGTCCAAGCCACGTCGTCCGTAACGGAGAATAGGTTGCGCGCGATATGCAGGTTGCTTCCGTTGTTGCTTCCCGCCAGCCCCAGTTGCGCTTGCGGATTGGACGCCTGGCTTCCGCCAACCACCACCGCACCTATCGGCAATCCCGACAGGAAACCTGGAACGCTGGCAGCCGGGGTGCCAGGAGTCGGCTCGCCGGTAAAGAAGTATCCCGCCCGAGAATACCCGAAGCGGACCGTATCCAACAGGCTTGTCGAGAAAACGTGCGTCTCCTGCACGCTGAACACTTGCTCACGCAGGGTCGTTATGTCCGTACTGTACGGATCAAGTGGCGTTGCAGTGATGTTGTGGCTGTCGTCAAGGGTGTAGATCCCGTTCATGGTGTCTTTTGGCGAGAAGACGTGGTCGAGCCGCATGGTCCCAAAATCCTCGCGGATGTGCTGCGGAGGACTACTGAATACCTGTGCAACTCCGTCATTGCCCCCAGCCTTGAAATCCGGCGCGTTCGCCGGCGCAACGGGCCATAGATTCAGCAGGCCCAACTGCTGGACAATCGGTGCAGCGTCCAGCCGAGCCTGCGCGTCGGGAACGTTGGCGACCGAGGTCTGGTTCAGATCCTGGCGGAATCCCTCGTAATTGAAGAATAGAAAAGTCTTGTCCTTCTGAACTGGGCCGCCCACCGAGGCGCCAAATTGGTTTCTCTGAAACGGCGGGGCGCCGTTTACGTCGAAGAAGTTGCCGGCGTCCAAGGCGTTATTGCGCACAAACTCGAACGCCGAGCCATGCCACTGATTTGTTCCGGACTGCGTGATGATGCTGATCTGGCCTCCCGGCTTCTTGCCGTACTCGGCGCCATAGTCATCGCGCAGGATGTTGAATTCCCGCACCGCGTCGATGCCCAGCATTTGTCCGCTGGTGCCGCCCGGCGTCATGTTATTTTCCGCCGCGCCGGTGTACTCCACACCGTTCAGGAGGAAAAGGTTCTGCTGCGGCCGGTTTCCCGAAACGGAAAACATGTTAGCCGTGGTCGAATTGGAGATGCCCGTCCCCCCGGTTTTCTCCCAGGTGAAGTTCACTACGCCGGGGTTGAGAAGCGTCAGCAAATCGTAGCTGCGACCGTTCAAGGGAAGGTCCTTCACCTGCTGCTCGCCCACCAAGCCCGAGATGTCCACGGTCGTCGCGTTCACCGGAGAGACCTCCTCGGTCACGGTGATCTGCTGCCGTACTTCTCCAACCTGCAGCTTGAAATCAAGGTCAGCTTCCTGTCCCACAGCCAGATGGATTCCCCCGCGGACGATCGTCTGGAAGCCGCCCTTGGCGACCGTCACCTCGTACTCACCAACCGCCAGTTCAAGCAATTCGTACCGCCCCGCCACGTCCGTCGCGGCATTGCGAACGGCAGCGGTCTCCAAGTCCTTCGCCGTCACGGTGGCCGCGGACACCGCCGCACCCGTCGCATCGGTGACCGTTCCTGAGATGGCCGCGGAGACCTGGGCCGAGGCGCGTGGCGCATGCGTCAGCAAAACACAAACAGATGCGAAAACGACGGCGATCCGGATCGACTGAAGCTTCAAGGTTCCTCCTTAGAAAGTAGCGAAGCATCCGCAACGGAATATGTTATATATAGCGACTAATATCGTTATGTCAATCCGACTCTATACGAATGGCAGATGAACACGCAGGCGGTGGGGACGTTATTCTCGACGTCGCAATTCAAGCGAGGACTTCATGAACATCGGGAAATCGTTGTTGGCGGCGATCTTAGGAGCATCGAGCGTCGCGATCCTGGCTTTGTGCTGCGCGCCCAGGCCAATGGTATTGGCGCAGGCGACTGGAGCGCCCGCGGCCGCGGCGCGACTGGAGGTTACGGGCGCGGTCAAGACGCCGCTGGCGCTTTCTATCGCAGATTTGAAGGCGATGCCGCGGAAGACGATGCGGGTGAACGGCCAGAACGGTCAGGCGGCGCAAGTGTATGAGGGCGTGGCGCTGTCAGAGATTTTGCAGCGAGCGGGCGTGCCGCAGGGCGGGGATCAGGCGGGGCCATGGATGGCGGCTTATATCGTGGCGGGCGCGGCGGACGGCTACCGCGTCGTATTTTCGCTGGCGGAGCTGAACGCGGGTATTGGCGGCGTTGAAGTGTTGGTGGCCGACACGCTCGACGGCGCGCCGCTGGCGGAAGGCCAAGGGCCATTTCGGTTGGTAGTACCGAGCGACAAGCGCGCAGCGCGCTGGGTGCGGATGTTGCAGTCGGTTCGTGTCGACCAGGCCGCTCCGTAACTTGAGGTGTACGATGGCTTGCGAATACGTTTTCAAGGATTTCTATTCGAGAGGTTCCGACGAATATATCAATACGTGGGCTGCGGAAGTGGACCAGCTAGCGGGCGAGGGATGGAAGATTCTGGACTCTGTTCGTAGCCAAGGGAAGCCCTTCCAGTGGACAGTATGTCTTTACCGGGATACGGTAGGCAATTGGGCCGGGTATCAGACCTCTTCCCGCTCGAAGGAAGTGGATGACCAAGGGTTTGGGGGGTATGATTGCTCGATGGGAATTTCGGCGAGAAACCAACTGCGCGGTACGATTAGCGATATCGTATTAGGGAACGTAATGGCTCATGTCACCGTTCAGGTCGGCGACAACACGATTGAAAGCATGATCTCTCGCAAGAGCGCCGAAGAGCTGCATCTGAAAAAGGGCGATGCAGTCGTGGTCATAATAAAGTCAACGGAAGTCATGATCCAGAAAGATTGAAGTCCAAGCTGGCGGATGCCTTCGGGTGGCGAAGGGAAAGGCTGACCGGCCTAGCAAGGCGTACTGGGTTGCTGCCCATCTAGCTGCTCACAGAGCCGTCTGCGGAGAGTCATTGAGCGCTTCCATTCCGACCGTCGCCGTCCTGGTGACGATGAACACCAAGAGCAAAGAGGCGTATTTTGTCGCCGATATCGTGGCGCGAGCTGGCGCCAAGCCATGGATCGTGGATCTCTCCATGAAGTCCCACGATGTCCGGGGAGCCGACCTCACCGGCGCCCAAGGGGCGGAGGCGGCCGGCTCGTCCTGGGAAGACCTCAATGGGCGGACGCGCCAGGAGGCCTCCGCGGTCATGGTCGAGGGCGGCACGCGGATTCTGCTTGAGAAAGTGAGTAGAGGCGAAGTCGCCGGGACGATCGGCCTAGGCGGGGCGAACGGCACTGATCTGGTGTGCTCGATTCTGCGGGCTTTGCCGTATCTGGTGCCCAAGATCATGATCAGTGCCGTGGCCGGCACTGCGGCCGTCCAGTGGTGCGTCGCGGAAAGCGACATTTGTATGTTCCCTTCGATCGGTGACGTCTCACTCAATCGCGTCACCAAAGTGGTCATGGAAAATGCGGCTTGGGCCGTGGCCATGGAGGCCAAGAACTGGGCGGCGCGTCGTGAAATGGGGTCCGCCCATCCGCCGCTGCTTGCGGTGTCTTCGTTTGGAGGCACGGCGGCTTGCGTTGATCACGTCAGCCACGGGCTGGAGAAATTGGGATATGAAGTGATTCAGTTCCACGCGTCGGGCGTCGGCGGCAGATCGCTCGAACGGCTGGCTTCTACACACGACTTGGCTGGCGTCGTAGACATCACCACTCACGAACTCGCCGATTTCTTGGCGGACGGAGTCTATTCCGCGGGCGAAGGACGAATGAAGAGCGCGGGCCTAGCCGGTTTGCCCCAGGTGATCGTGCCGGGGGCGATTGATCACATAAATTTCTGGGCGGGCGCGGTTCTGCCTGAGCGTTATCTGAACCGGGAATTCTTTCGCTACAATGCGCAGAATCTCCTCATGCGGACCAATGCGGAGGAATTTCAGAAGCTTGGCGTGCTGATGGCGCAGCGCCTGAACGCAGCAATGGGACCGGCGCGCGTGCTGATTCCTTTCGAAGGTTTCAGCGAGCATACCAAGCGGCACGCGCAGGATCTGGCAGGTCACGATCGCGGTCCCTGGCGACGTCCAGAGGAATATCGAGTATTTATCGATGCGCTGAGAACCAACCTCCGAAGCGCGATTGACGTGCAGGAATTGCCGCTGCACATCAATGATGCCCAGTTTGCCGATGCTTGTGTCGAGGCGTTTGTAGAAATCACCAGGGATACGAATCCAAGATGACTCTGCACCCAGACCGCCCCGCGGTTCCCATTCATCGCTACGAAACTGAAGTCCTGGTCGTGGGGGGCGGCGCCGCAGGAACGATGGCGGCGTTTGAGTGCGCGGAGGCCGGAGTGCCCGTCATTCAGGTCACCAAAGGTCGGGCGACAAGCGGAACCACAACCGTGGCCCGCGGCGGTTTTGCCGCGGCCATGGGGAAGGACGACAGTCCCGAACTACACTACCAGGATATTTTGAAGTACGGAGGCGAGCTGATCAATCCGGATTTAACGCGAGTCTGGGTGTATGACATTGTCGACGTCGTCCGCGATCTTGAGAAATGGGGCGCCGACTTCGTCAAGCGGCCAGACGGCGAGCTCGACCTGAAGCAGTTTCCAAGTCACTCCCGCCCTCGCGCCGTCCACAATTACGATTTCACCGGGAACATGCTGACCAAGGTGCTGTCTAAAAAACTGCGGGCGGACGCACGCATCGAAAAACATTCCATCACCGCCATCATGGACCTCATCAAGCACGACGACCGTGTCGTCGGCGCCTGGGGCGTCGACTACGAGAACGGCGCGCTGGTCATCTATAGCGCGCGGCAGATTATCCTTGCCACCGGAGGCGGCAGCGGCCTCTTCTACGTAAATGACAATCCGCCCCAGGTGACCGGCGACGGCTACGTTTTGGGATTTCGCGCTGGCGTTCCCCTCTTGGGCATCGAAATGATTGATTTTCAGGCGATGTGCTGCTCGCCGCGTGAGCTGTTCGGCTTCGCGCCGCATCCCACCGGCTTCATCAACGCCGGCGCGGTCTTTCGCAACCAGCAAGGCGAAGAGTTCCTCAAGCGCTACTTCCCCGAAACAGCGGAAGCTTCGACACGTTCAGAAGTCATTCTTGCGATGGCTCAGGAAATCCATGCCGGACGCGCAACGTCAACCGGCGGCATCTTCATGGACGCGACCAAGGTGCCGCTGGAAGTCATCCTGAAAATGATTCCCTACGTCTACAAGACTTGCCTGCACCAAGGCATCGACATCACCAAAGTGCCGCTCGAAGTAGCACCCGGCAGTCACACTTGGCTCGGCGGCCTCAAGATTGATATCGACGGCAAGACTCCGGTGGAAGGACTGTTCGCGGCAGGCGAAACTGCCGGCGGCGTGCACGGTGGCAACCGCATCGGCGGCTCAGCGCTATCGAGTTCCCTGGTTTTTGGCCGACGTGCCGGGCGCAGCGCAGCCGCGCTGGTCAAAGACGCGACCAAGCCGTCTCCGGCTATTCGCGACGACGCCATCCCGCAAACTGAGCGCGCCTGGGTCGCCAACCTGATGCACCACGACAATGGCCCACTGCAATCCGACGTGCGTCTCGCCTGCCGCATGCTAGCCCACAACCAACTCGGCCCGATCCGCGACGAGAAAACTCTGAAAGCAGCGCTCGCCGAGTACGAGCGAATCGAGCGCGAGGACGCGCAAGCAATGCGCCTCGATGAAAAGGCCCGGACCTCCGACAAGGATCGCGGCAATGAGCTGGAAAGCGCGCTCTCGGTCCGCAATCTCGCCCTGCTCGGCCGCATCCTGGCCACGGCAGCGCTTCGTCGCACCGAAAGCCGGGGCGCGCATTTCCGGTTGGACTATCCGAAGACCGATGAGGCGAATTGGCGAGTAGTTACCCGCCTCGAGCAGGCGCCCACGGGCAGGATCGACTTTCATACTGATCCGGTCAAAGAGCCGGCTGCCACCCATTACCGCGACGACGAATAGGTCTCTGCGACAACACGATTGAAAGCATGATCTCCCGCAAGAGCGCCGAAGAGCTGCATCTGAAAAAGGGCGATGCAGTCGTGGTCATAATAAAGTCAACCGAAGTCATGATCCAGAAAGATCGAAGTCCAAGCTGGCGGATCCGTTCGGGTGGCAAAGGGAAAGGCCACGGAGTCGAGGAGCAGGCCCCGTGGCCCGGGGCGGTTGAAGCAAAGCCATTTTATTGCGGCGGCGCGGGCGGCGGTGACGGCACGCCCTTGCGGATGAGCATTCGCGCTCCTTGCGGCGGATCCTGCACGGTGTAGTCCGGCGGCACCTGGAAGAGGGAGGTGTTGGGCTCATCCTGTTGGATATTGGAGAGCGTGGTGGTGTTGGTTCCGCGCGTCGGATCGGTATTCTTGACGATAAGATCCATCTGCAGCTTCGGCGAATACCAGTGTTCGCTGGTGACTTGAATGGGCTGCTGATTGCCGAAGGAGCCGGCTGGAATGGTGCGGGTCATTCGCGTGCCTTGCACCAGGATTCCTTCGATATTTTGGGTGCCCAGGGATTCCGTGACGACGTTGGCGTTTTGCCCGCGGGGGCCAATTCCCGGCGGCGGACCGCCGGGTCCGCGCGGTCCCGGACCGTTGGGTCCGGCAATAATGGTGGGGGCATTTCCCGGGAGCGGGCCACCCGGGCCGCCGGGACCGTTAGGGCCCACGATAAGGGCTTTGGGGCCAGGGCCGCCCGGACCGGCTTGCATATTGGGACGTGGCATCTTACGCGCGGTCTTGTGGACCGGATCGAGCACATACGTGACTCCCGCCACGGGATCGTTGATGAAGATGGCCTGCGGCGGTGTCGAGGAGGCGGCGTAGGGTCCGATGGCGGGAAGCGTTTCTTTGCGGCAGGTGCGGCCCTGGCCGTCGCGGTAGATCGTAGTGGTGGTTTTGCGGTCAATTTTGTTGCCGTCGGGCAGAGTCTGCTCGAATTCAGAAGTGATCTGCGCCGTATAGGGCGCGCCGGTTACGACCTGGTTGCCGAGACCGGCCTGAAAGCCGACAAACGTGATGTTGTTTTGCCCGTCCGGGCCGACAAACGCGACGCCGCCGGCGGCACCACCTTGTGGATCGGGCGGAGGAAGCGGAAGGGGCCCCGCGAATTCAGGAGCGGCCGAAGCGAAGGCCACGTCTGGGCCGTTAGCAAGAAAGAAGAAATCGCCGGCAGCCGCGTCCGGCAGGGGCGCAGCGCCGATGGTAACGGGCCCATCGCCTGGATCACCGGAGAGCCACAGGGCCGATCCCGGGTCAGGGGGAGGCGCGTTCGTTTCCGATTGCGCCGGTGCTTGCGCACGCAAAAGCGCGAATCCGAGAATCAAAATGCAGAATGTAAAACCGGCGAGCCATTTGCGATTCATGTTTCTTCTCCTGTTTCTTGCCCTGTTATCACGGCCTTTAGAGCACCTTACTGAATATCCGACGCCTGCCAATCCACAACGCGGATGGCTTCCGGCGTTCCGTCATTGCTGACCACCATGTCCGCGAGCATTTGGCCGTCGTTGCCTGCGATCACGGGCACGCCGAGACTTTCGAGGGCCGGGCGCGACAGCACCACTCGTACGATGGCGCCTCCTTCGAGCCAGGACGGATCGAACGAAGCGTTGAGCGGAATGTATTCGGCTGCGGCCTGTTCCTCTGTCTCACCGTCGATGGCGTAATCCGCCCAGGCCGCGCGAGGGTTCGCCGGCTGATTTGTTTCGCGCGGGGCCGCCTGGGGTGTGCGCGGCGATTCCCGAGAGGCGCCTGGCCGATAGCCGGTCAGCAGGACTGCGAGCAGCGCTGCGGCTGCCACTCCCACGGTGGAAAGGGCGAACCACCCGCCGATCCTTCTTATGCCGGGGCCGACGCGTGGAGCGGGCAGGCGCTGCCGGCGAAAGGCGGCGAGCAGAGCAGTTTCGACTCGCGCGGGCGCAGCGTCGAGGCTGTGCTGCGCGGCGAGCAGGCGCAGGGATAGGGAGAGGTTTTCGGCTTCTCGCAGCAAGGCGTCGCAGGCGCGGCAAGATTCGGCGTGGGCGAGCGCGCCGATCACGGCGTCGTCGGCCGAAGCTTCCTCTCTGGCCAGATCCTGAACGAGATTGCGAAAGTCAGTACAATTCATATCTATGTCCTCACGGTGCGGCATGGCCACCAGCCACGGAGGCTCTGCGTTCCGTGCGCTGAAGCTCTCGCAGTTTTTCGGCCAGCATCGTGCGAGCGCGATGCAGGCGCGAACGAATCGTTCCCACAGGGCAGCCGAGAGCGCTGGCGGCCTCTTCGTAGCTGAATTCCTGGAGCTCGCAGAGCACCACGGTTTCGCGGTAATCGGCGGGCAGGCTGAGCACGGCCTGACGCACGCGATCAATATTTTCCGTGCGAACCGGGTCCGGCGGCGGTATCGACGGCAGGAGGCGATGATTCCCATTGGATGCGTGCGCTTCGCCTTGGAATTCGCTCTCCGGAAACGGCACCAATTTTTGCTCCCGCTCGAAGCGCTGAAGAAGCAGGTTCCTGGCCATGCCGATCAGGTAGCAGCGGAGCGGGCCGCGTGCGGCGTCGAAGCGGGTCCGTTTTTGAATCAGCGCCATGAAAACCTCTTGCGTTACATCCTCTGCCATGGCGACGCTGCCCGCCATGTGCAGGGCGAATCGGTATACGGGCCCTTGGAACTGGCGGTACAAAGCATGAAAGGCTTCTTCATCGCCCGCCGCCATCAGGCGCAGGAGATCGCTCTCGGACTGTTGGTCGGGCCGAGTCATTGTTTTCTGTCGCGAAAGCTCGACGATCCAACTGCAGCGCCCCTTGCCGGGGCCTGCATGCCGGGGACTTTCGCTACCCTCGACTTGGCCATCAATTCGTCCGCTGGGTTCTGCGCCCACAGAGTATTGCGCCAGGGAGACGGAAAGGTTCCATTTTCTTTGGACGCGCCGGGGGTCTGTTGGTAACAAAGGGGTTAGTACGAGGGGTACCCCCACCCCCGGGGCAATTTGGATCGTTGTCAAAACAAAGGAGCTACAGGAAAAGGAGTTCATAAGGTTATGAAAACAAAGGGGCGGCAAAAACAGCTTTGCGGCGAGCATCGAGCGATGGGTTAAGCGGGCCGAGAGGGAGTCAAGAGGGAAGGGTGAGGGACGAACAGCGGTAAAGGCGGGATAAGGTTCGATGGTCACGAGAGACGCTACCATAAGTTATCGTAATTGTCAATATATTACTTAATGGTACAGTTTCGAACGGGCCGAGGTTGATTCGAATGGGCAGTGGGAATTCGAAATGGGACATTCAAATAGCCAAGCTCGTCTCAAGGGGCAATGCGTAAGACCCACTCAAAGATGTTAGAGTTCGGCTAGGAGGAAGCTCTTAATGCCGACTCGGCTGCTTCTCCTGTTCTGTGTCATCGTTTGGGGCTGGACGTTTGTCGCCACGAAGATATGTCTTGCGTATTTGGACCCTTATGAACTTGTCGGGTTACGCTTCGCCATTGGACTGCCGTTGCTCTTTGCGGTAATCCATTTCAAACGAATCGGAATTGAGTTCAGCAAACGCGAATACCGGGCGCTCGCCCTCGGGGCGGCAATCGTGGCCATTCACTTCATCATGCAGGCCATTGCGCTGAACTATACGTCGGCCACCAATACGGGCTGGATCATAGCGGTAACGCCGCTGGCCATGGCCGTTCTTTCATTTCTCATCTTGAGAGAGAGAATCGGCAGCAAAGGAGTTGTGGGAATTGTGGTAGCGACCGTCGGCATTCTCCTTCTTATCTCACGTGGAGAGTTCGCCAGTCTTGGCTGGCTGAACAGTGTCGGCGATTGGCTAATTCTTGCCTCCGCTCACACCTGGGCGCTGTTTACAATCGCGACGCGGGATGTTTCCCGTTCGCGCAACCCTATGACGGTGACCCTGGCGGTATTTATGCCTGTGACGGTGCTCTGCTTTCTTTATGTCATCGTGTTCAAAGATGTCCGCGCGATAGTGACGCTTCCTCCGGAACCGTTGGTCGCATTGTTGTTTCTCGGAGTGCTGGGCACGCTGACGCAATGGTTCTGGCAAATCGGGATTGCAAAGATCGGGGCTGCGCGGGCCGGCATCTTTCTGTATCTCGAACCTGTTGCAACTACGTCGTTGGCGGTTCCGCTACTGCACGAGCCGGTCGGCATCTCAACAATCGTCGGTGGTCTCCTAGTGCTGGCAGGGGTCTGGTGGTCTCAGAGAACCTGAAGAGAGATTCCTCGCTGCCGCTCGGGATGACAGCAGGAGAGCTAGCGGGCGATTTCTTCGAGGGGGCGGCGGCTGGTGCGCGGTCCCCAGCCGGTGACGGCGACTGCGCTGATGAGCATTCCGGCGGCCATGAGCGCGAATACTCCGGTGGTTCCGTATTTCCTTAGGAACCAGGCGATGGCGAAGCTGCTGACGATAACCCCGAAGCGGCTCCAGGAATAGACGAAGCCGACGGCACGGGCGCGGATGCGCGTGGGATAGAGTTCGCTCTGATAGGCGTGATAGGCAAAGGAGAACCAGTTGCTGCTCAGGGTAATCAGGATGCCGAACAGGATGACTCCGAAGGCAGACGACTGGGCGGCAAACAGCAGGCCGAAGACGGCCATCATCAGAGCCGTCCAGACGACCTGCCATTTGCGCTCGAATTTATCGGCAAAGGCTCGACCCATGAGCGGGCCGAAAGGGCTGGCCAGGGCAATCACGAAGGTGTACTGCAGCGACTGCGTGACCGCGATGCCTTTGGACAAGAGGAACGTCGGCGCCCAATTGGCAAAGCCGTAGTAGCCCAGAGTCTCAAAGAGATGAAAGACACTGAGCATGATCGTCCGGGAGCGAAAAGCGGGATTGAAGATTTCCGACCAGCGGCCGAGGGACGGCGCGTCGGCGTTTTCTGTCGGTCCATTCGTCGCCTCGTCGCCTGGAGAGGCTGCGGAAAAAGTGCCGTTGTAAACCTCAGGGGTTAAAACCCCTGATGGAAGCCCAGCCTTTATGTCATGCCTAAAGGCATGACCCACAATGCGAGTGACATCCGCAGCCTGTTGAGCCGGCGCGGGCAGCTCTTTTTCGATTTCAGCGCGGACGCGGTTTTCGATCTGCGACATCAGGCGGTCGGCTTCTTCGTGGCGACCCTGCTGTTCAAGCCAGCGCGGGGATTCGGGCAAGGCGCGGCGAATGAACCAGACGAAAACGGCGCCGGATGCGCCGATGAGAGCCACCCAACGCCAGCCGTCCAGTCCAAAGAAACGACGTGGCACAAGGAACCAGGAGATCAGCGCCGCAATGGGTACCGCGGTGAAGCAGATGAACTGCTGGAAGGCGAAAGCGGCGCCGCGGACGTCCTTGGGCACAAGTTCGGAGAGGTAAGTATCCATCGTTACCAGCTCAACGCCGATGCCGACGCCGGCGATGAAACGCCAGAGGTTGATGGCGCCGGCGGTGGATTGCAGCGCCATGACGCAGGTGGCAATCGAATACCAGAGCAGGGAATAGCTGAAAATCGCGCGGCGGCCAAGACGGTCACAGACGCGGCTGAAAAAGAGCGTGCCGATAAACAGTCCCGCAAAGAGTGAAGCCACGAAACTGGCGAATCCCTGGAGGCCCAGAAAGCCGCGGGTGGTCGGAGTGAAGATGCCGCTGGCATAAAGGGCCGGAGCGATGTAGGCGGTGAAGAAAAGATCGTAAAATTCAAAGCATCCGCCGAGGGACAGAAGCACAACCATGCGGCGAACGGCGCGGGAGGGAGGCAGACGGTCCAGACGCGCGGCGACGCTTACGGCCGGTGGGTTGGGCAAGGGCAAAAGCAGATTCCTCGCTTCGCTCGGAATGACAACTGCCTGGGTGCAGCGACCTTTGAGCCTCTGAACGCTAGACGGTTTTGTCTTTGGCGTAGCAGAGACGTTCGAGATTGCACTCCATACAGCGAGGCCGGCGGGCCTGACAGACACGGCGACCGTGCCAGATCAACTGGTGCGCGAAGAGAATCCAACGGTCTTTCGGGACGATACGCATCAAATCCTGCTCGATCTTTTTCGGATCGCTATGGCGAGTCAAATCGAGCCGGCGCGACAGGCGCTGCACGTGAGTATCGACGACTACGCCGGAGGCGATACCGAAGGCCGTGCCCAGGACGACGTTCGCGGTCTTGCGGGCCACGCCGGGAAGCGTGAGCAGTTGCTCCATGGTGCGCGGCACTTCCTTGCCGAACTCTTCGACAATCTTTTTGCTGGCGCCTTGAATGGACTTGGTCTTGTTGCGGAAGAAACCGGTGGGACGAATGTCGGCTTCAAGTTCGCGCGGGTTGGCCCAGGCGAGGGCTTCCGGCGAAGGGTATTTCTGAAAAAGGGTGCGCGTAACTTCGTTGACACGCACGTCGGTGCATTGGGCGGAGAGGATTGTGGCGATCAGCAATTGAAAAGGGTTCTTGTGATTGAGAGCGCAAGTGACGTGCGGATAGGCTTCATTGAGCTTGGCCAGGATGGCGCTCACACGCCTGGGATTCGCACCCTTGGCGGCGCCGGCGGGGATCGAGCCTTTCCTGCGGCCGGAGGTTTGTTTGGCGCGGAGATGGGAATTGGCTTTGACTTTTTTCATGGCGAAACGCAATCGGCGGGGCCTGACTATAGCACAGAGCCTTGGGAGGCTTCGTGAGAACTACAACCCGGGTGCTTCAGCGGCTAAAGCCGGATCGATTTTGCTGGCTTTATGTCGCGGTTCAAACCGCGACCCACAAAGATTTCGCCGGTTCTCACGCAACCTTTTGGGGCCGGCCGATCCCGCCGCGCAGCTTCAACTATTTTGCAGGGATGGTGGCGGAGACTTTGGCCGGCTGGCTTTCTTTGCCGGCAGCGTCGAAAGCTTTGACCGAGTAGTAGTAGGTGCGGCCGGCTTCTACCGTCGTGTCCACGTACCGGGTAGTATCAGCCGGCGTAACGGCTAACAATCCTGGCGAAGCCTTGGGATCGGTGGTGCGATACACGCGGTACCCTTCCACTTTCGATCTGCTGGCACTCCACGTGAGCGTGGCCGAATGTTGACCGATCGAGACTGCGGGAGCGTTCTTCTGGCAACCGCTGAGAGTGAAAGCCAAAATGGCCAAGGAGATCGGGCGAATGAGCTTGATGGACGCCATGGTTCCAGGCGACAGTTTACACCCGGGCTGGCGTCTGGCTGCTAGAGCGGTGAATGAGCGCTCAGATAGGCCAAGAGTTTGCGAAAGGCTTTGCCGCGATGGCTGTAAAGATTCTTGGACTCTCCAGGAATTTCAGCAAAGGTCTTTTGCAGCGCGGGCAATAGAAATACCGGGTCGTAACCAAATCCGTTAGCGCCTCGGGGAGATTCGGCGATTTCGCCTTCCACCGCGTCCGAAAAGACGCCCAACACGCGGTTTCGGCGGGCGAGCGCCAGGACACAGACGAATCTTGCCCTGCGGTTGTTGGAGTTCGCGGCGCGCAATTCCGCGAGCAGGCTGGCGACGCGGTCAGCATCGGAAGCGTTCGCCCCGCCGTACCGCGCCGAGTGCACGCCGGGCGCGCCGCCGAGCGCATCCACGAGCAAGCCGGAATCGTCGGCAAAAACGGGGAGGTCGCTGTAGCGGCTGTAATGCAGCGCTTTTCCGGCCGCGATTTCAGCAAAAGTGGGAGCGGATTCGACAAAGGGCGGCAGGCGAGAAAAGTCAGGCAAAAGGTCGAGGGCCGGCGGTGCAGCGGTCTCGCCTGTCAGGACGCGGAATTCGCGCAGCTTGCCCGGATTCGAGGAGGCCAGCAGCAGCGGCGTGACCCGCCGGGATGAACGTGCCGAGCCGCTGCTATCGGGGACGGACGCCAAAGTTCGTTCGTACCAAAGTTCGCTGCTCATCCGCCAGACGGCCGATGCCGTCGGTGGCCAAGCCCAGCAATCGATCGAGCTCATCGCCGGAAAAAGGGCGGCCTTCCGCCGTGGCCTGTACTTCGACAAAGCGACCGCCGCCGGTGAGGACGACGTTCATGTCCACTTCGGCCCGGGAATCCTCTTCGTAGTTGAGGTCCAGGGTCGGCTCGCCAGCGATCAAGCCGACACTTGTGGCCGCCACCGAATCGAGCAGCGGCACGGCTCGCAGCATGTTGGCCGCGACCATGCGTTCGAGCGCCATAGCCATGGCCACAAACGCTCCGGTGATGGAAGCAGTACGCGTCCCGCCGTCAGCTTGAATGACGTCGCAGTCCAGCCAGATGGTGCGCTCACCAAGTTTTTCAAGGTCGCTGATGGCGCGGAGGGAACGGCCGATGAGCCGGGCGATTTCCAGCGTGCGGCCGGACTGGCGTCCGCGAGAAGATTCACGCGCGGTGCGCTGTTCGGTGGCGCGGGGCAGCATGCCGTATTCGGCGGTGACCCAACCTTTTCCCGAACCCTTCAGAAAGCCGGGCACTCCGTCGTCCACTGTAGCCGTGCAGATAACGCGCGTCTGGCCGATCTCGATGAGTACGCTGCCTTCGGCCACCGGCACGAAGTCCGGCGTGATTTTTATTGGCCTCATCTGGTGCGGAGATCGTCCGTCGTTTCGCAACAGGCCTCCTGGAAGCAAGAGCTTGTTCTTTGCGCGCGTCAGTTTGACCGGCGTGGGACGGGGTGTCAACACGGCGGCCCAACAGGGATGAGGGCGCGCCGTAAATTTACGGTGATCCGGCGGATGACGCCGGTGTTTCCGCCGGCGGCTGAGGAGCGGCCAGCGGGAAGAATCCGGTCAAGTCCACATGGCCGGCCAGCGTCTCGACTTCCTGTCCATGGATCAGGATTTTCAGGCGGCGCACGGCGCTGACGTTTGCTTCGAGCGTGCGAGCGATCGAGTCCACGGCCAACTGCTCGCTCAAAATACCAGAAGGCATGGAGTTGGCGAGGGCTTCGGAGAAGTCGGCCACGGCCGTGCCATCGGGAAGCAGATAAAACTCGAGCAGAACTGCGTCAGCAGGCAAGGTACGCTGCGTATCGGCTGGCACGCGCGTAATCAATGCGGCGATCAACTGCCTGGCCCGCTGGACGGGTTCGGTCGAGAGTGACAATTGAACGTCGCTGGGAACAAGCGCCGCGGGGTCGGTGTCCGAAAGCCAGAACAGATGCGCGCTGACCGGTGCGTCCGTCGGCGTGGTCAAAGCCGGCTGAACGATCTCGCGACGCGCCTGTTCTTCCGTAGCGGCAGCGCTATGCAGGCGCAGAACGTTGCGCATCAGCGCCGGAAACGTCAGCAGACCCGCTACCACGGACATCACCAGCAGGACAATCGCGATCTTCCAGTGTCGCGCCATCAACGTGCGGATCCCGGTTGGGCCGAGCCTTCCGTCAGAGATTGCTGAAATGCCGCTGCGGCGCGCGCCAATGCTTCGCCTAGTGGCTGGCCCATCTGGCTCAATTTGGATGAACCAGACGCGACGCTGGAAATTTCGATAGCGATCGCGGGCGCAGCCACGGTGCGCAGTTGGCGAACGGCCGCCGCGGAGGGAATTTCGGGAGAACCCTGGAACTGCTGCGCGAGCTGGATCTGTACGAGTTCGGCGAGCCGGCGGCTGGAATCGAGGTACGGTTCCTGCGCGCGATGCCAGTCAACCAGACCCGGAGCCCGCCGCACCGGCGCCTGCGCGGGATTGGCCTCGGCACCAGACGGGGCGGGAGGAAGCGAGGCGAAATAGGCGCGGGCCGTGCCGGCCGGACCTGTGGAGGAAACATGCAGGGAAACAAAGACAGCGTCGGGAAGGCTGTTGACCAGCGCCGAACGGTCGTCGAAAGAAGGGCTCTGGTTGCCTTCGCGGGTCAGCACGGCGCGAAACCCTTTCGCTTCGAGGGCCACGCGAATGGCCCGCCCGAAATCGAGCACCACGTCGCTCTCAATTGTGCCGGAGCCCCGGGCGCCAGAATCCGAGCCGCCATGCGCCGGGTCAAGGACCACCACAGCAACTTTGGAGGGGGCGGCGACAGCGGGTTTAGGAGGCTGGGTTTGGCCAATGGCCGGCGCCACTGCCAGCACGGCCATCAGCAAAACAAGGCAAGAACAGTACGTCTTTCGCACACGGTCAAGAATATCAGATTTGTTGGGGTCAGGGCGCGCCGGGCGGTCGCGCCTTGACGTCGCCAGTGAGATTACCCTTGAGGCGCGGCCGCAGCGGCTGGCGCAGGCGCCCCGGCTGAAATTTTAGCAACCTGGTCGAGCCACATTTGCTTATCTTTCTCAAACGCAGGCTTCGAGAGGGCGGTACCCATTTGGACCCAAGATTTGCCTGTGGTCCAATAGGCTGCCTTTTGTAATTCGCCGTCCGGACCAACGGCGAAGAAATAGGCGTCGGTCGGCGTCTGCAGGAGCAGGATAACCATGTCGGCCTTCTTGGCGTCACTGGTATGGCTCAAAAACATACCTCTCGCGACCGGTAGGCCGCCTTCAGTGGCCTTCGGTAAGGCGATCAGTTTATCCGGAGGAGCGCCGCAGGCTTGCAGAATGGTGCAGACATCCCCAGGTATGGCGTTTGCCGGCGCATTCTTCCATACGATCTTGGCTTTGTGGTCTTCCACTTCCTTGAACAGATTGGTCGGTTTGGCCTGTCCTGCCAAGCCCAGCGCTCCGGCCACAACAAAACAGACAAAACCCGCAAGTTGGACTCGGATGAAACGCACTCTGTTCATTTCTGACCTCTCCTGTTGGCGGACTCGCAGGTTTTTGCCTCCGGCGCCCCATCGAGCCGCGTTTTGCCGCTCGTCTACTGGCCCCAAGTATCGCTCAATCACAGACGTGCTGCAAATGTTTCTGGCGCCGACGCCTGGCTTGCGGTACCCGGGGGACCCTGCTGCTCCTGGCAATTAGACGGGATTGGCGGTGAGACGGTTTCGTGAGCCTCAGTAGTAGACGTAGGCGCCGCCGGAATACTTGGCGGAGCGGTCCGTTTGCTTGCCGTTTACGCCGGTAGCGCCGCCGTTTTCCCTGGGAGAGCCCACGGCCAGAATTGTGCCGTCGTTGTTCAACGCCACGGAGAGACCAAACTCTGCATTCGCCTGGGTGTTCGACGCCTTGACGTAAGCGGCGGGGGACCATGTTGTGCCGCTGCGCGTGTAGACGTAGGCCGCTCCGGCGAACTCCGCAGAAAAGTCAGCCTGATTGCCGTTTAGTCCCGTTGCGCCGCCGCACTGAAAATGCGCCCCGACCGCCACGGTGTTGCCGTCGCCGCTAATGGCGATAGCCCAGCCGAACTGGTCATATTTGTGCGGATTGGTAGCTTTGATGTAGGCCTGCTGGGTCCATTTGCCGTCGTTTCGCACAAAGATATAGGCCGCGCCTGTGGAGAGAGGATCGTCGCCGGGAACGCGTAAAGGTTCATCGTGGGCGCCGGCCGTCGGGGGTTGAACGCCGGGCAGGAAAGATTCTTCGTCGTACGCACCTGCGGCGATGGTGTTTCCGTCGTTGCTGATTGCCAGCGACGAGGTCATCTGGTCATTCGATTCCGCGTTGGAAGCTTGCAGGCGGGTTTGCTGCGACCACGTGCTGCCGCTGCGGTTGAAGATATACAACGCTCCTCTTCCTGCGTTTTCGTCATAGGCGCCGACGGCCATGGTGTTGCCGTTGCCACTCAAGGCGACGGAAAAGCCGAAAAGCGCTCCTCGATTGGTCGTATTCCACGGCTTCACGTAGGCTTGTTGCGACCATGTGCTGCCATTACGAGAGAAGACGTATACCGCGCCGGAGGAATCGAGCGAGCGGTCGTCCTGATTGCCGTTGACCCCCGTCGCGGCGCTATGCTCGCTATGCGCCCCAACCGCAAGCGTATTGGCGTCGGCGCTGAGAGCGACGGAGTAGCCAAATTCGTCCCCCTCTTCGCCCGTGTTCGAGGCCTTGACATAAGCTTCCTGCGACCAGATGCCGCCGCTGCGGGCAAAGACATAGACGGCGCCAGCGCCTGGTACCGAGTTATCCGACTGGTCGCCATTGACGCCCCTGGCTGCGCTTTCTTCGCTTTCGGCTCCGACGGCGAGCGTGTTGCCATCGCTGCTTAGAGCCACCGACGTTCCGAATTCGTCGCCCCCATCTGCGTTCGAAGCTTTCAGATAGGCCTGCTGCGCCCAAGTAGCGCCCTTACGCGTGAAGACATACACCGCGCCCGACGAAACCGCTAAGTGATCGATCTGCTTAGGGTTAATGCCTCGGGCGGAATTGTCTTCACCCACCGCCCCCACCGCCATGGTGGTGCCGTCGGCGCTAAGAGCGATGGTGAAGCCGAATTGATCTTCCTTGCCGGTATTTGAAGCCTTGATGTAGGCCAATAATTTGGGGTTCCAGGACGAAGTCGATGCCGGCGACGCCGGCGGTTTGGAAGAGGAGACTGCTTGCCCGGAAACTCGGATGCCGGACGCGCCGAGCCCTAATATCATCAGGCACCAAGCCAGTACACGCAGACGCTTGCTTCTTTCTCTCATTCTGCCGCTTCTCCTACATGGGCCGCTGACGGTGCTGTTGGCGCGACTCCGGCCTGACCATACGTCGGTCGTATCCCCGTAGTCAACCTTCAATCGCTTCGCTGTTCTGAACGAGATTGACCTCGCCGCGCGTGGGCGCCGTGGCGAAAGGGGCGACCGAGTACTGGGCTTCCCATGGCCGCCCATCCATTGACTGCCATGTCAAGTTCTGGGAGCATCAGCCGTTTGCTGGTTTCGTGCCCGGAGTCCTTCGGAGAACTCTGGGGACTTGTAGTGGATCGCCAAGCACGTAGCGAATCGTCTTCGCTGGAACATTGGCCATGAAGACGTTGGGCAAATTCGAGATTCTCGACAAGATTGGTCAGGGGGCGATGGGCGTCGTGTACAAGGCCCGCGACCCACTGATCGGACGCCTGGTCGCTCTCAAGACCATCTCCGCAGGGCTTGCCGAAGATACCGAATCGCTGGAGCGCTTCTACCAGGAGGCGCGAGCCGCCGGCACTTTACAGCATCCGAACATCGTTACCATCTTCGAACTGGGCAAGCAAGACGACACTCCGTTCATAGCCATGGAGTTCCTTGAAGGCGCCAGCCTGGACAAGGTGATCAGCGCTCGTTTGCCGATGCCCTTGTCTCAGAAGCTCGGCTACATCGTTCACGTCTGCCGTGCCATCGAGTACGCCCACAAACGAGGCGTGGTGCATCGGGATATCAAGCCCGGTAACGTGATGCTGACCGACGAAGGAACCGTGAAGGTGGTTGACTTCGGGATCGCGCGGCTGGCCGAAAGCTCCCGGTCGCAGTCGGGAATGTTGATTGGGACGCTGGCCTACATGTCTCCCCAGCAGATCAAGGGCGAGCACGCAGCCGCGACGTCAGACATCTGGGCCGCCGGCGCCATGTTTTACGAACTGATTGCCTACCGTCCGCCGTTTGAAGGCCATAATTACGGCGCACTCATGATGAACATCCTGACGCAGGATCTGCCGCCGCTGGCGGAGGCAGACCCAACGATTCCTTTGGATGTGGCGGCCGTGGTCGACCGGATGTTGCGGAAGGACGTAAAGGAGCGCTTCCAGTCGATGGAAGAGGTTCTAATCGAACTGGAACCATGCTGGAAGCGGTTGCAGCAGGCCGAGGTTTCAGGGTTGGTGGCTGATGCTCAGCAGTTACTCAAGAAGAGAGACCTGGAAAGGGCGCTACAGGCGGTTCGCCGGGCGTTGAAGATTGACGCCGAAAATACAGCCGCGCGCGACCTGCTGGAAAAAATTAATGCGGAGCTGCGACACAGCGGTACGCAAGCTTCCGCCGCCGCGTTGGAGGCCCGCAGCAGCGTTCTTCAGCAAGCCGGTGAGAGCAATGCCGGAGACAGCCAGGAGACCCTGCCGCCAGACGCGAATGTGACTCAACTCCTTCGCCAGGCTGGAGAGGCGAAGCAAGCCGAGAAGGCAAAGCGCGATCAGCAAGAGACCGTGCAGACCTTGCGAGCCCTGATCGCTACAGGAAAGCTTGACGATGCGGCCGTCGTGCTTCGGCAGGCGGTGGAATCGCGGCGATTGGCCCAATCCGATCCGGAGATTGGCGAGCTTCAGCGGCAGATCGAAGCGAGATCGCCGGCATCGCGGCCGATTCCTGATGTGCAGGCGCGCAGCGCCGCTGCAGCGGCGTCAGCCGGCGTTTTCGCTCCCGGAGCGGCAGAGAGTTTCCGTCCGGGGATGGCGTCTGCTCCACCGAAGACGTCCAGGCCTGCCCAACGCACAGCCCAGACCGATCCAGTGGCGGCGGATCCTGCGGTTCCAGTTGATCTCGGTGAGGCCGTCGGGAAGACAAAGTCTGAGCCGCGGACCGGGTTGTTGCGGCGGCCCGTTGTGGTTGTTCTCGCGGCTGTCCTGGCCATCGGCGCTGTGGGCGCTGGAGTATATCTCCTAAAGGCTCGTCCTAGAGTTTCCTCGGCGCCACCGGCCGGTGTTCTTGCCGCATCGAGCCCCGTCGCCCAAACGGCCGTCACAGCAGGGGCGGCCGCACCTGCAGACGCTTCGTCGATCGATTTGTCGAAGCAGCAGGAACTGCTGATTTCGAGAGCAATGGAAGCAGCGAACGGTTCCAAGGATTACACGCAAGCTGTAGCCCTGTTGCAAACGGCGCGCGATCTCAATGGCCCCAGGCAGGCCGAGGTTGAAAAGTATCTGGGCGATTATCAAAGGCTTAA
>Ga0210394_10003023_pt1 | contig 21978 bp, 19 predicted proteins | sample IncBWC12MmetaG_FD_160121 | JGI IMG/M metagenome (GOLD analysis project Ga0210394, IMG submission 160121) | Forest soil microbial communities from Barre Woods Harvard Forest LTER site, Petersham, Massachusetts, United States - Inc-BW-C-12-M | ecosystem: Environmental > Terrestrial > Soil >...
GACGTCTTCCAAGCCCTGTTGCCGCCACTGCTCCGCCACCCACTGCGCAAGCTCGTTGTTTCGCGCCGAACCCGCCGGATGCGGCTCCGCCGTAAGATACCGGTGAAACTTGATAATTTCAGGCGTCGAAATGGATTCACGAAACGCATTTTCCGTGATGATTTCCTGCGCGGCCGCGCGCGGCGAGAATCCGGAAATCTTCGCAAGGTCCGGCGCCGCTGCCGCGGCGAGCACGACGAACAAGACGCCACCAGCGCCGCACCAAGCTCGGCGCCGACCGCGCCTAGAGCGACGCAGAGGAGCCTCCCGTCGCTGCCAGATGACTTTTCTCCAGGTCGCCGATGGCCTGCTCCAGCCCGCTGACCAGCATCTGAATCTGCTGCGTCGTAATCGTGAAAGGCGGCGCAATCAGAATATGATCGCCGCGCGTCCCGTCCGCGCAGCCTTGCAGGGGATAAGTCATCACTCCGGCTTCCAGCGCGTCCGCTTGCACGCGAAACGCGACCCGCGCATCCGGCGGAAATGGCGCGCGGGTCTTGGCATCGTGCACAAACTCGATCGCCAGCAGCAGTCCCATCCCGCGTATGTCGCCAACTACGGAAAATTTGCGCAGTGGCTCCAGCGCGTCGCGCAACTCGCGGCCCACAGGCTCGACGCGCGCAAAAAGATTTTCCTGCTCGATATAATCCAGCACCGCGTTCCCCGCTGCGGCCGACACCGGATGCGCGTTGTAGGTAAACCCGTGCAGAAAAGTGCCGGTGCCTTTCGCAATCGCATCCACCACGTGCCCCGCTGCGATCACCGCGCCGAGCGGCGCGTAACCACTCGCAATTCCCTTCCCGACCAGAATCATGTCCGGCGCCACGCCCCAATGTTCCACGGCAAATGGTTTTCCGGTGCGGCCCATGCCGCTCATCACTTCATCGGCAATCAGCAGAATTCCATGCCGCTGGCAAATATCCGCAATCCGCTGCGCGTAACCGTCCGGCGGAGCCACCGCGCCCAACGTTGCGCCCACCACCGGCTCGAAAATAAACGCGGCCACATCCTTCGAACCATCGCGCTCCAGCAATCGTTCCAGATCGTCCGCGCAATCCACGTGGCATTCCGGATATTTCAATCCGAAAGGACAGCGATAGCAAAAACACGGCGCAATGTGCCCCCACTCCTTCAGCAGAGGCGCGAAGGGCTCCCGGCGGCGAACATTTCCAGAAACCGAAAGCGCTCCCAAAGTGCTGCCGTGATAACTCTGCTGCCGCGAAATCACTCGAAAACGCCTGGTTTCTCCGCGCTCGATCCAATATTGCCGCGCCAGTTTCAGCGCCGTCTCCGTAGCCTCCGAACCGCCGGAAGTGAAATAGACGCGCCCGTTCTTGCGCATCCCGTGCGGCGCCAGCGCCAGAATGCGCGCGGCCAGTTTTTCAGCAACGGCGGTATGAAACTGCGAGGAATGCACGTAAGCCAGCCGCGAGGATTGTTCAGCGATGACTTGCGCAATCTGCGCTACGCCGTGCCCGATGGTGACCACCGCCGCGCCGCCCGCTGCGTCCAGATAACGCTTGCCACCCACCGCGTAGACGAAGCATCCCTCGCCCCGCAGCGCCACGGGATAAGCCTTCAAGAAATTTCGCGGGAAAACCGCTTCGTCGGTCATAGGCCGCCGGGTGACCAGGATTTCCGCGCCAAGGACGCGCGGAACGATTCACTCCGATCGCTTAAGGACGAGCGATTCTAGCAGAAATTGCGCCGTGAAGAAGTCCCGCTCAGCGCCATTTCAATTTCTTCACGTCAATCACCGGAGGCGGGAATTTCAAATGCATTTCCTCCAGCGTCTCGATGAGAATGTGCGAAACCGCCAGATTGCGAAACCACTTTTTATCCGCGGGAATCACGAACCACGGCGCGCGTTTCGTGCTGCAGCGCGTCAGCGCATCTTCATAAGCCTGCACATATTCATCCCAGAATTTTCGCTCGTCGAAATCCGCCTGCGAAATCTTCCAGCGCTTGTCCGGATCGTCAATCCGCTCCAGGAAGCGCCGCTTCTGCTCCTCCTTGCTGATATGCAGAAAAAATTTCAGGATGCGCACGTTGTTGTCATGGAGGATCCGCTCGAATTCGTTGATTTGCTCGTAGCGCTTGGACCACACCTCCTTGGGCACCAACTTGTGCACGCGCACCACCAGCACATCTTCATAGTGCGAACGATTGAAGATGCCGATGTCTCCGTAAGGCGGCACCGCCCGGTGCACGCGCCACAAAAAATCGTGCGCCGCCTCCTCCGGCGAAGGCGGCTTAAACGAAGTCACCCGGCAACCCTGCGGATTCACACCCGACATCACGTGCCGAATCGTCCCGTCCTTTCCCGCCGCGTCCAGCCCCTGAAACACAACCAGCAGCGCGTGTTTATGCTCCGCATACAGCAGGTATTGCAGCTGATCGAGCTTCTCGATCGCCTTCTTCAGGCTCGCCTTCCTAGCCTGCCCCTTGCCCCAACCCAGCGTGTCGCCAGGATCGAACTTGCGCAGCTGCACCTTATGTCCCGGCCTAATGATCAGGTCCTTCGAGAAATTTGTGGCCATGAAAACCATGCCCCTTTTCGGTGCAGCACCAGGAAAGCGCCGCCCACCAAGCCCAGCATACCCCGTTCCGCGGCGGAAGGAATCCGACCGAGCTCGCGCGACGCCTGCTGCCCTTGTAACACTTTTTTCACATTACCGTCCGACGTTCCGGGATATCATGTCGGATTGGCGGAAAGCTTAGCCAAAAATGGGAACCGATACGCCAGACACTCTCACCGTCACGGAAACGCTTTCGCTGAAGGAGCCCATCCCCAAGCGCCCCTATCCTGGCGCCTTGGTGGTGGTCGAAGGAATCGACGGCTCAGGGAAAAGCACGCAGCTCTATCTGCTGAAGCGCTGGCTGGAAATCGGCGGCTACCGCATCCACTTCACGGAATGGAACTCCTCGCCGCTGGTGAAGTCCGCCACCCGCCGCGGCAAACAACGCCGCCTGCTGACGTCCACCACGTTTTCCCTGCTGCACGCCGCCGATTTCGCCGACCGTTGCGAACGCCAAATCATGCCCCTGCTGCACGGCGGCTACCTGGTTCTCGCAGATCGCTACATTTACACCGCCTTCGCGCGCGATGCCGCCCGCGGCTGCTCGCCCCACTGGCTGCGCAATCTCTACAGCTTCGCGCCCACGCCCGATATCACTTTTTATTTCCGCGCCCCGCTCGACGTAGCCGTGAACCGCATCGTCGCCGGTCGCCCCAAGCTTAAATATTACGAAGCCGGCATGGACCTCGGCATTTCGCTGGACCGCGCCGAAAGTTTCCGCATCTTTCAGGAACGCATTCTCACCAATTACGATCAGATGATCGAAACCGATAATTTCGTCCTGATGGATGGCACCGTGCGCGTCAACAAACTGCAAAAACTGATGCGCCAGATCGTGGCCGAGCGCATCTCCCTGCAGCAATTCGCGCCCAAGAAAAAATGAAACGCGCTGACAAAACAACACTGAAAACGCACGGCTCGAATGGCCGCCCTTCCAAGAAACGGAAAAGCGCCGTAGCCGAGCTCCCTTCGCGCTTCTACGGCTCTCCTCTTCCCGGCGTAAAGCCGGAAGAACTCAGCGGCACGCTGGTGGTCATCGAAGGCACGGACGGCTCCGGCCGCTCCACGCAAATTTCACTCCTCACCGAATGGCTCGAATCCGAAGGCTTCGCCGTGCAGACTATGGGCCTGCGCCGCTCCTATCTCGTGGGCGAAGATATCGACGGCCTGCTCGCGGAAAATTCCGTCACGCGCATGACCCTCGCGCTGATGTACAGCACGGATTTCTTCGACCAGCTCGAGCGCCGCATTCTCCCCGCGCTGCGCTCGGGACTGATCGTGCTCGCCGACCGTTACATCTTCACGCTGATCGCCCGCGCCGCCGTGCGCGGCATTGGCCGCGATTATCTGCACGGCATCTACGAAACCGCGCTGCGCCCGGACCTCACGTTCTGGCTCAACGTCCGCCCCGAAGTAGCCTTCGACCGCGAATTCAAAAAGTCGCAAATCATCAGCTACTGGGAATCCGGCCGCGATATGTCGCTCTCCAACGATCTCTTTCAGTCCTTCATCCGCTACCAATCCATGATCAAGCGCGAATTCGAATATCTCTCGAAACGCCACGGCTTCATCGAAATGGACGGCGAAAGCAGCGTCTCCGATCTAAACCGGTTGTTGCGCAAACGTATTGCCGCACACCTGGGGATACGGAGCACGCACTACCGGCCTTCGCACGCCTTGTCGCACCTCTGGCGGTAAACGAGTGGCCGCCCCGGTTCAATTGGCAGCCATTGACGCCGGCTCGAACGCCATCCGTCTGGTGATCGCCCGCGCCACATCTCCCAAGCAGATCCAAATCCTCGATTGCGAGCGCGCCGCCGTGCGCCTCGGCCACAACGCCTTCACTCGCCGCGTCATCAGCGGCGACACCATCTCCCGCGCCGCGCGCGCCTTCCGCCAGTTCCGCGATCGCATGGACCAATACAATGTCGGCGCTTACCGCGCGGTAGCCACCGCCGCCGCCCGGGAGGCGCGCAATTACCGCCGCCTCATGGATCGTGTCCAGCGTAAGGCCGGAATTGAACTGGAAGTAATCAGCAGTGAGGAAGAAGCGCGCCTGGTCTGTTCCGCCGCGCAGTGGGCGCTCGGAGACCGCATCCAGCCGCGCTTGATCTTCGATCTGGGCGGCGGCAGCCTGGAACTAAATTTCTATCAGCGCGGCGTCCTCGAGCAACGCATCGGTCTTCCCCTGGGCACCATTCGCCTGATGGAAACATTCTCCATCGAGGGCGCGATTGATGAAGACAACGCCAGCCGCCTGCGTCATCACATCCTCGCGCTGCTGCGCAGCGCGATTCCTTCTCCTCCCCGTCTCACCCGCTCGATCGCCGTCGCCTGCGGCGGAAACGCCGAAGCGCTCGTGCGCATGGCCGCCGGCCCCATGGTCGAGCGCGTCCCGGCAATCAATATGCGCCTGCTGCGCGATCAGACTTGGCGCATGCTGGCGCTGGACGTCCCCGGCCGCATGCGCGTGTTCCGCATTCGCAAGGACCGCGCCGAGGTAATCGGCATCGCCGCGATTATTTTCAATACGCTAGCAAAATGGCTGGACCTGCGCACCCTGCTCGTCCCCAGCGTCGGAGTTCGCGAAGGAATTCTGCTGGACCTCGTCGCGGAGCAGTATTCGGTGCGCACCACATCGGAAGAAGAAAAAGGCCGCGCCTCCGAACTGCTCGCCAGTGCGCGCTGGTTCGCGCGCCGCCTCGATTACAATCCGCAGCACGCCGAGCAAGTGGCGCGTCTCGCGCTCTCACTTTTCGATCAACTCCGCCCCATCCACGAAATGGGCGCGGACCTTCGCCTCGTGCTGGAAATGGGCGCGCTCCTGCACGACGTCGGACATTTCATCTCGCGCAAATCGCATCATCGCCACGGCGAATACCTGATCCGCAACGGAGAAATCCCCGGACTGCGCGGCTGGCGGCGCGATATGGTCGCCGCGCTGGTGCGCTACCATAATTCCAAATCAGAGCCGCAGCTCGAGCACGCCTCCTACGCCGCGCTCGATGGCGAGCGGCGACGCCACGCGCGCCTGCTCACCAGCCTGCTGCGCATCGCCGAAAAACTCGAATCCGAACACGCCCAGCGAATTTCCGGCGTGGATGTGCAAATCGCCGGGCGCAAGGCGATCTTCGTAATCCGCGCGGTGGATGGCACGCGCCTCGATCTGCTCGGACTGGAACGCAAGTCCGGCCTCTTCGAAAAAGAATTTCACCTGAAGCCGGAATTCCGCCGCGCGCAAGGCAAGGAAAAGGTGGCATAAACCATGATTCTGTACCTCGTACGTCACGGCATCGCCGTGGACCCCAACGATCCGAAATCCCCGCCCGAGCCCGAACGCCCGCTCACGGCCAAGGGCGTGCAAAAAACGCGCGCAGCGGCGCTAGGTCTGCAAGCGCTCGGCGTGAAGCCCGACGTCCTGATCACCAGCCCCTACGTGCGCGCTGCGCAAACCGCCGAAATTTTCGCGGAAACGCTGGGATTCTCGCCGCAGAAAATCCGCGTGCATGAAGCTCTGAAGCCAGCCGGTAATCCCGCGGACATCGTAAAAGAAGTAATCCGCCTGCGCGCCAAGGAAGTGATGTGCTTCGGCCACGCGCCGCAACTGGACTTGATGCTCGCGCACGTCACGGGCGCTCATGGAGTTTTCACATCACTGAAAAAAGCCGGTGTCGCCTGCCTGGAACACACCGCAGGTCACGGGAGATGGGAAATTGTCTGGATCCTCACGCCGAAAATGCTGCGTCAACTCGCGGATTGAATAGCTTGCGGAAAATGCCAGTTTTTTCAGGGGGTCGGAGCCCTCGCACCGACCATAAGCGTTCGGCGTGCAGCGGGCTTTAGCCCCTGAGGAGATGGTTGAGAGCGTCTTTACGCAAACTTTTGCAACTGTTGCGTAGAGACTGCCGACGATTGCACGATATGAATGCCCTGAAATCCCGCGCGCCACACCAGCCAGAGAGATTCTTTCCCCGCCACGACTGACCGGAATTTCTCCTGCCGCGCTTTTCGCGCCTCTTCGATCACCTGATACCAGCGCAGCACATCGGCTTCGTGCAACTTCGCGCGCTGCCGCCGAATCTCCGCGCGCAACACATCCAAATCGTGCACTTCGCCCAGTAAATCCTGGATGCACTTCAGATCCCCGCTCCACGGCTGATACCGCTGCGGCATAAAATTTTCCAGCGTGTAGCGAAATCCCTTCAGCCCGATCCGCAAGCGGTGCCAGGCAATCCGGCTGCGCCCTTTGCGCGCCCGCTCGTAAAGTTCCGCAGCCTCGTTCAAGCGCGTCAGCGCCAACCGTTGAAACACCACGCTCTCCAGCGGAAAAAACTGCGCCCTCCCCCGCAGCTTCTGCACAGATTTTCGCCAGTCCTTGCGGTCAAAATCCGCCAGCGCCCGCCGCGCCCTCACCCGATGTTCCTTCTGCGACACCGCCAGCACCTTCAGCAGCTGCTGGCGAACGGGGTCGCCCGGCGCGGAAAGCTTCTTCAGCCACTCCTGCTCGACTTGCGTGTCCCGCAGTGCACCCAACGCCCGAAACAACTCGCGGCTCGCTTTCTTCAGCCCGCGCCAGCCGTGGTCAGGGTTTACTTCGCTCAGCGCATCGGCCATGGTCCGGCAGCGCCGCAAAGCCACGCGCAAATCGTGCACTTCGCGCGGCTTCCATCCATTTTGCACTTCCTCCGCCAATTCCAGGACGCGGTTCATCCAGACATCCAGACCAATGCGCTTGGTGGAAGGCTCGGCGGGTAACGTCACGGCATGTGCGATCATCAGTACTAGCTCTCGGACGCCCAAAGCAGAAACGCCCATCCTACACCCCCGCAGCCCACTTTTCCAATCCGCGGCGGTCGGCGGTCCCGGCTCGACGGTTTGAGCCACGCATGACGCCGCTATTCAAAGCGTAATCGAATATTCGCAGAAAATTCATATTGCCCCTGTCCGAGCTCGCTAGATTGAACGTTCGTCAAAGCCATTGGAGTTCTCTGCTCTGCCTGTTACTTTGCCACGCAAGCCTAAAATGTCTCGAGCGCTCCAGCAGCAATCCGGAGAACCGCTGCGCGCGTTAATCGGCTTGCTATCAGGCATCCTGCTCTGTCTCTGCGCCGCTACTGCCGCATCAGCCCAGTCAGCGAAACCGGAAACTTGCAGCCGTCCTGCCATTGGCAGCACGGTCCCAGAACCACCAGACCTCCACAGCCAAGCCGGCGTTCTGAAGGTAGATTTGACCCTGCGCAATGGCCTAGCCGCGGACGGCCAAATGCGCTACTGCTACGTAACCGCCGACGGCACCCAATCGCCCACTCTCAGATTACAGCCGGGCGATCTGCTAATTCTGCATCTGAAAAATGGCCTCAGCGAGCCAGTAACTCAGCCGACCACCACGCACCAACACGCGGCAGGCGAAATCAACCTAGCAACCGATCCCTGCCAACGCGCCGAAATGACCCCATTCGCCACCAATCTTCATTTCCACGGCCTGCCGGTGCCGCCCGTCTGCCATCAGGACGAAGTCCTGAAAACCACCATTAACTCAACCGACGTTCCCTTCGAATACCGCATTCGCATTCCCGCAAATCAACCGCCCGGCCTCTATTGGTATCACCCGCACATCCACGGATTCACGAACCGGCAAGTTCTGGGCGGCGCCTCCGGAGCTCTGCTGATCGAAGGAAGCGAAAGAGCAAACCAAGAAGTCGCCGGCCTCCCGGAACGAGTCCTGGTCATCCGCGACCAGGACCTGCTGAATCCCTACGCGCAACCGGTGCAAACCGATTCAATGCCTCCGCCGCTCGTCCTACGCGATGCCGAAGGCGATATCCTCAACACCGGCACCGGCGGCGGAAAACCTGCGAAAGATCTCTCCGTGAATTTCGTACCAGTGCCCTACCCAAACTATCTCCCCGCGGTACTCAAAATCCGCCCGCAAGAAAAACAACTCTGGTGCGTCTTGAACGCCTCCGCGATCACCTATCTCGACCTGCAGATGTTGGTGGGGAACAAACCGCAAATGCTAGGCGTGGTCTCCCTCGACGGCGTTCCCATCAACGAAGCCCCATCAACAGCGCAAAAAATCATTTGGCAGAGTCACATTTTATTGCCGCCCGCAGCCCGCGTAGCAATTATCGTGAAGGGCCCAGCCGCAGGAGCAGCAGCCAGCCTGATCACGCGCACCGTGGACACCGGGCCAGCCGGCGAAAACGATCCCACACGCCCGCTAGCCACAATCGTCGCCGAACCAAGTGCTCCCGAACCCAGCGTGCAACTGGCAACGCACCCCGCCCCGTTTCCCCGCACAAACGTCGCATGGCTCGGCGACGTAAAGCCCGCGCGCACCCGTACACTCTATTTCACAGAACAGCCGCACGATCCGCAAAACCCAAACAGCCGCACCGATTTCTACCTCACGGTCGAAGGCCAGGCCCCCAAGCTCTTCGATCCGCAAGACTCAACTCCCAACATCGTAGTCTCCCAAGGCGACGTCGAGGACTGGATCATCGAAAATCGCACGCGCGAATTACACGACTTCCACATCCATCAAATCCATTTCATTCTCGAGGAATGGAACGGCGTCCCGATCGACGAACCCTTCCTGCGCGATACCATCAACGTCGCCTATTGGGACGGCACCAGTCCCCAATTCCCCAGCATAAAGCTGCGCATGGACTTCCGCGACCCCCGCATCGTCGGGACGTTTCTCTACCACTGCCATTTGCTCGAACACGAAGACGGCGGCATGATGGGTGTAATCCAGGTGGTGCGCAAACCCGCCGCCGAGCTGCCCGAGCCCACTCGCTCTACCTCTCCCGCAACACACAGATAGCAAAAAGCTTACCTGCGCCAGGCCGCCAAACCCAGCCGCCAGCTTTTAACGCCGCTGTCATCTGGCAATAACACCCGCCGCGTATCAATGCCTGCGCCCGCTCGGTTCCGCACACTCCAAAGCAGCTCTCGGAAGCTGCCGCGTACGCGCGGGCCACGCAGTCCCAAACCAGAATTTTCCACACACTAAGGAGAACTCATGATTAGCAAGCATCTTCGCCGGATGGCAGCCATCGCGCTTGCCTCCAATCTGGCTCTGGCGATGCCCAGCGGCCTATTGGCCGGGCCAGCCAAAGACGCGTCCGAGGGAGCGACGACCACGACGCCAATCAAGCACGTCATCGTGATCTTTCAGGAGAACGTATCGTTCGACCACTACTTCGCCACCTATCCGCACGCGACGAATCCTCAAGGCGAACCCGCTTTCCATGCCAAGGATGACACGCCGCGCGCCAACAACCTGCTTAGCGGCGGCCTGCTCACCGAAAATCCGAACTCCACCCAGCCGTTCCGCATGGACACCGGCGTCCTCTCCGTCACCTGCGACCAGAACCACAGCTACACCCCCGAACAACAAGCGCTCGACCATGGCCTGATGGACAAGTTTCCGGAGAGCACCGGAACAGGCGGTCCGGGATGCAACGACTACGGCAAGGGCACCGGCGTGGTAATGGGATACTTCGACGGCAACACCGTCACGGCCTTCTGGAATTACGCGCAGCACTACGCGATGAGCGACAGCTCTTACGGCACCATGTTCGGCCCCTCCGCCGTGGGTGCGCTCAATCTGATCGCTGGAACCACCGCCACGGCCACTCTGTTCCCAACCAAACCCAATGGCGCCACCGCCAGCGCAGCCGGCAGTATCGCCAACGGTTCGACGACCGGCCCGGTGATCGGTGACCCGCGCCCCGCAGGCGATGAATGCGTGCTGACAAACCCCGGTCTACAGACCACGACCATGGTCTCCGTCGCTGGTCCAAACGTCGGCGATCTGCTCAACGCCAAGAACCTCACCTGGGGCTGGTTCCAGGGCGGCTTCGCTCCCACCGGTTTCAACGCCAAGGGCCAGGCCATCTGCGCCGCGCACCACGCCGGACTCGCTGGTGATGACGCTGTGGAAACCGTCGGCGACTACATTCCTCACCATGAACCTTTCCAGTACTACACCAGCACGCAAAATCTCCATCACGTTCAGCCTTCGAACGCTGGGCTGATCGGAACCTCATCCGACGGCGCGAATCACCAGTATGACCTCAGCGCTTTCTGGCTGGCTCTCGGCGAGGACAAGCTTCCCGCCGTGTCATACCTCAAGGCTGCCGCTTATCAGGACGGCCATCCCGGCTACTCCGATCCCATCGACGAGCAAGTCTTCGTCGTCGGTGTGATCAACGCCATCGCCAACAGCCAATACTGGAAAGACACGGCGATCATCATCGCCTACGACGACTCCGACGGCTGGTACGACCACGTCCTCGGACCAGTGGTCAATCAATCCGCAGTAGCCGACGACGCCTTGGCTGGCTCGGGCGATTGCGGCTCGGCCACCGCCGTCGGCACACAAGGCCGCTGCGGCTACGGTCCTCGCTTGCCTCTGCTCGTGATTTCTCCGTACGCGAAGCAGAACTACGTTGATCACCGCGCCGTGGACCAATCCTCCATCCTTCGCTTCGTCGAAGACAACTGGAACCTGGGCCGGATCGGCAACGACTCCAGCGACGTCAAAGCCGGAAAACTCGACGGCATGTTCGACTTCGACGATGGCCGGCAGGCGCCCAAGTTGATATTGGATCCGTCAACCGGTGTCATCCTGCACGAGTCTCAGGACTAAACAGGGATCCTCTGCGGTCACCTCACGGAAGGTACGCCCTCTGGCTCGAGCCGCTCCGTCGGCTCGAGCCAGTTTTTTTTTGCGCGCGGCAGGATAGCCCCGCCGCATTTTCCCAAAACCATCATCTGCAGGCATAATGGTGCGCGAGGATGACCAGCGTGCCGCGAAAAGCCCGCAGTGTGGACCTGACCCAGGTTTCCGAATGGGACGACGGCACGCTCCGCCGCAAGGACGACTACCTGGCCGCGGAAGAACCCCTGGAAATCCGCGTGGGCGAAGACCCGCTCAGCGTAACGATGCGCACCCCCGGCCACGACCGAGAACTGGCCGCAGGCTTCCTCTTCACCGAGGGTTTAATCCAGCGCCGCGAACAGATCCTCAAACTGGAAAACGCCGAGCCGCAAGACGGCGCGAATCGCGGCAACGTAATACAAGCCGAACTCGCACCGGAAGCCGCCCCCGACTTCACAAGAATGAAGCGTCACTTCTTCGCTGCATCCAGTTGCGGCATCTGCGGAAAGGCTTCGATTGACTCCATCCGCTCGCGCCTGCTGGCCGCGCCGAACCCTGCTTTTCGGCTCGACGCCGAAATCCTGGTTCGTCTGCCAGACGCGCTGCGCTCCTTACAAAACGTCTTTGAGCGTACCGGCGGCCTGCATGCCGCCGCCCTGTTCGACCCGAGCGGAAATTTGCAAGTGCTGCGCGAGGATATCGGCCGTCACAACGCGGTAGATAAAGTAATCGGATGGGCCCTGCTGGAAGGCCGCCTGCCACTTTCGGATTCGGTGTTACTGGTCAGCGGCCGCGGCGGATTTGAAATCGTGCAGAAAGCGATTGTGGCAGGCGTGCCAGTGGTTGCGTCAGTTTCCGCGCCCTCCAGCCTCGCCGTGCAGCTGGCGCGCGAACTACATCTGACACTGATCGGTTTTCTGCGCGGCAGGCGCTTCGTGATTTATGCTGGCGAGCAACGCCTGGCAGGCAACGCAGCGAAAAAATGAGGCCCAGCCGCGTGGAGCGTGGTCGCGCGCCGCGGCTAATTCCCAACCTTGCGGAACACATCCGGTGCCAGCTCCTTGTGGTGCACGCGGATCATTTCGCGAAAAGCCTCGAACAGTTCCCGGTCCCACCACCCGCGCTCGGCTTCCTCTTCCATCAAATCCAGCGCAACCTCGGGCGTAAAGGCCACCTTATAGGGCCGGTCGGTCGTCAAGGCATCATACACATCCGAAAGCTGCAAAATCCGGGCCGTGAGCGGAATTTCCTCGCCCTGCAAACCATCCGGATAACCCGTCCCATCGTGCTTCTCGTGATGGTGCCGGATAATCGGCAACACCAAACGAAAAGTTTTCAGCGGTGCACAGATGCGCTCGCCCACCACCGGATGCTTCTGCATCACCTTGGCCTCCTCCGGCGTCAACGGCCCCGGCTTCAGCAAAATCGAATCCGCTACGGCCACTTTGCCGATATCGTGCACCACTCCGGCGCGGCGCAGCGCCTTGATCTGCTCTTCGGTCACGCCCAGCCGCTCCCCCATCCGCGCGGACATTTCCGCCAGCCGCTCGCAGTGCCCATGCGTATAAGGATCGCGCGCCTCAATGCTGTGCGCCAGGCTGAACAGCACCGCCTCGGCGTTTTCCAGCTCGTCCGTGTACTGCTTCAATCGCAGCAACGAGCGCGTGCGCGCCAGCAGTTCGTTCAAGTCAATCGGCTTACTCAAAAAATCGTCAGCGCCGGCGTTGATGCCCATAATGCGGTCTTCGGTGCCCGTCAGCCCGGTGATCAACACCACCGGCGTGAGCCGCGTTTCCGGAGTGGCTTTAATGCGCCGGCAAACTTCGAAGCCGTCCATTCCCGGCATCATGATATCCAGCAGAATCAGGTCCGGGCGAAACGATGCGCATTCCTGAATGGCTGTCGGGCCATCGGCGGCGTCGCGCACTTCGAATCCCTCGCGCCGCAGCAGGAACTCCAGCGCCGCCCGCGCTGCGGTTTCATCATCTACAATTAGAATTTTTTCAGGCATAGATGCGTATAAAAGCTCTCAAGCAATCCAGCAAGTTCAGATTTTCGAGCATTTTTTGTGACGCACACTGCGAGCCGCATGCAGCACGGCACCATCGGAGTTTCTGGCGAGCTCCGCAACTAATCCAATGTAACCTGTCCCCGAAATTCCAACAACCCTCAATTGGTTGGATGATTCGAACCCGAATAACGCTGCAAGCGCTTCCCCGCTCCCCCTACTCGGCCGGGGCGCTGCTTGCTGCGCCCCAGCTTGCCATGATGTCAGCCCGGTCGCGTCCGGAATTCTCGCATCCGCCTCTGGGAACGCCCCTTTGCGGATTGGCGGTTCGCGCCACAATTTTCCGCCGAACAAGCGCGCTTGCGAATCTCGCCCGACTCATTCTCTGTACCCGGCGTTTACCCCGACAGCGTCGGCGCGTCTCCCCGGTAAAGGATTCTGTCTTTCTCCGGTTTTTCTCCGCGGTTCCTCGGTGCCCTCGGTGTTAAATCTTTGGCCCTGCTCTGCGTCTCTGCGGTGAATCTCGGTCGCCCACTACTCCCTCTGCAGAGTAGCCTCAATCAACCCATGCGGCTCATCCGTAGGCAGGAAAACCTCCGCGGGATTGTCCATCCCGAAAGGAGAAAGATCCACCAAATTGAAATGCTTATTAGGCAGCGAAAGATGTATCTCCCGCACGCGATCGAAATTGCTCAATACCGCCTCGCCCATCGCATACAAAGTGTGCTGCAACGACTGGCTATCATGCTCCGCAAAAGTTTCCAGCAGAATCTGCCGAATCCCATGCCACAGTGGTCCAAATTCGATGTCGCTACCCTCGTACAGCCAATCTGCATGAATGGAAGTCGAAAGAATCCGGTTGCGATCCTCCTGCAACGTCGTGTACGGATCGCGCAAAAAATTATCAAACGCCGACTTCGTGGTCTTCAGCACCACCAACCCCGCAATCCCCGCGCGGATCGCCGTCCCCTCGCGCGTCGCGTCCAGCGCAGCCGTGCGCCGGTCTTGCGCGCCGCGCAAGAAAGCCGAAGCGTGCGGCTTCCCTCCCAGCGCAATCCGCCCCCAGAGGTTTTCCTCCGCCTGAATGCGCACGCGCGTCACCTGCGGGTTGTAAGTCAAAAAATGTTCCACCAGGTGCGTGCAAAAATCCTCGATGGAATCCACCGGGTACTGCCGCGCCAGCACGTACACCGTGTTCTTCATCGTGTCTGTCGGCAAGAGCTTGCGATTGTCGCCCTTGCTGTGCGCCGCCTCGAAATCGCCCGCGAACGAAATCCCCACCGTCAGCTCGCGTATATCGTGCCGGCCATCCTGACGCACCACGCGCAACAATCGCACCCGCGCTTTGCCGTAATTATTCTTCCCCAGCTTGATGGCCATTCGTCAGCTCCCGCGATAGGTCGAATATCCGTAAGGGCTCAGCAGCAACGGAATGTGGTAATGCTCCTTGGCATCCTCCACTTGAAACACGATCGCAATCCGCGGGTACAAGCCGTGAATCTTCCGTGCGTGAAAATAAACGCCGGTCTCGAACGTCAACCGGTAAATCCCCGCCACCAGCCCTCCCGGCTCCAGCAGATGCCGCAGCCGCCCATCGCCATCCGTCGCGCCTTTGCTGATTTCCTGCCAGCCGCCGGTCTTTTGAAGTTCTAGAGTCACCGGCACTCCCGCCGCGGGACGCCCCAGTGAAGTATCCAGCACGTGCGTGGTGATTTGGCTCATGATCCCAGTAGCTTCTCCAAGCGCAGCCGGGTGATCTTGCGTTGCTCTTCGCCCGCGATGCGCATTTCGGTTTCCGGATCGTGCCCGAGGCGCTCCTGCAAGCTGGCCAATATTTGCTCGCTGGATTTTCCCGTCGCGCAAATCAGAAACACGTGCCCGAACGTCGCTGCATAAGCCTGGTTCGCCGCGCCCAGCACCGCCAGCGTTTCCGTCGAGCCCTTCTGCGCGAGCGACTGTTCCGCAGCGGACCACTCCCGCGCCGTCGTCGTTTGCTTCGCCTTCGACTTGGCGCTGCCAATCGCCGGATGGCTGCGAAACATTGTCAGCCAATCTTTACGCCCGAGCGACGCAAAAGCCTCTTCGGCGGAATCGAGCAATGCCGAAGCATCCGCGAAAGGCCTATGCGTCAGCACTCTCTCCACCCATTTCTTCGAACCGCAACAATCAAATAGCGCAGCGCCAGCCTGCCTGCGCGACAAATAGTTCAGCCGCGCGATTCCCGTCAGCCGGTCCGCAGCCTGCGCCGCGCGTCCGAAAACCCGAAAGCGTGAAACGCCGCCATCCGGATAAATATTCAGCCGTACATGCGTGGCCGCGCCCACTTCGTGCAGCTGGCGGCGGAATGTATGACGGCGGTTAGCCTGCAGCGGCACTTGCGCCAGCAGCTGCCGCCAATTCGCCTCGCCCAGCCGCGAAACTTCCGCGCTGGTGCCCTCCGCATCACAAACCTCGATCGAACAGCTATCCGGATAATTCCCCTTGAAATGCGCCGTGTCCACTTCCACGCGGTGAATCGTCCCGGCCATTCCCAACTTCACGATCGCCCAATCGTGCCCGGGCCCGCGTCTGCGTCGCGTTTCCCAGCCATCACTCATAATTTTGCTGCGGCCCGGCATGAGCATGTTCAGCGGCTCGCTGTAAAATTGATCGCTCGTGGAAATCACTCGCCCGCCATTCTCCAGCGCGGCCAAATCGAGCTCGCGCTTGGCGATTCCCTCAGCGCCCGGCACCACCTCGCCATAGATCCGCAAACGCGCCACACCACCATCGGGATAAATCTTGAATCGCACATGCGTAAAACGCCCCGTATGGGAAACTGTCGCTGCATTCTGCGAATCGCCCTGCAGCGCGGTTTCCGGCAAAATCTCTTCCCAACGCATGGCAGCGTCTTGCAGCTTCTTCCTTTCATCCTTGTAAGGCGCGAAATTCCCCAGGTCGCATCCCTCCAGCGAAAACCGCGCGGGATAATTCCCTGTAAAAAAACTGGTGTCCACCACGGCTCCGCGCAGAATTCCCGGCAGCCCCAGCCGCACGATGCACCAATCGTATCCGGGAGTGCGCCGCCGCCGCGTCTCCCAGCCGTCCATCCAATGCCCCCGGTCCGTATATTTTCCCTCGACGAAAATCGGCTTGCCTGGCTTCAGCAAATTTTCTTTGGCCCCGAAAAATTCATCGTTCGCGAGCACGACGCAGCCGCCCAGCCGCTCCGATGCCAGATCCACGAATCGCGTGAACTCATTCATACCGCGCCTCTGTGCAACACATGTCCCACCGGCCCCGCGGAAAATTCTCCGCGCTCGAAGATTTTCCGTCCGCGTAAGAAAGTCGTCTCCACCCGCCCGCAGAGCTCGCGTCCCGCGTACGGCGTGATTTTGTGCCGGTGCTGTAGCTTCGCAGGCTCCACGCGAAACTTTGCCTCCGGGTCCCAGATCACGAAATCAGCGTCAGAACCGGCGGCGATCGATCCTTTTCTTCCCGCGAGGCCAGCAAGCCGCGCCGGTCCGTCGCACAACCACTTCGCAAGATGCGTTACAGCATAGCCGCGCAAACGCGCTTCCGTCCACACGGCCGGCAAGCTCAGTTGCAAGGACGCGATCCCGCCCCACGCGCGCAAAAAATCTCCTTCTTCCGCAAGCTTCATCGCCGGAAGACAAGGCGAATGATCCGTCGCGATGAAATCCAGCGTTTCGTCGCCCAGCCCCTGCCACAATTTTTCGCGATTCTCGCGCTCGCGAATCGGCGGCGCGCATTTGAATTCCGTCGCGCCGTTCGCAATTTCTTCCGCGACAAAAGTCAAATAGTGCGGACAAGTCTCCGCAGTCACCGCTCTTCCCGATTCCTTGGCGTTGTGCAACACAGCGAGCGCATCCGCAGACGACACGTGCACGATGTGAATTCGTGCGCCGAACGCGCCGCCCAGCCGCAGCAGGAGCGCCACGGCTTCGTTCTCCGCTGCCCGCGGACGCACCGCCAGCCAGGTGGCGTACTTTCGCGGCGACGCGCCCTTCGGCAAATCCGCGAGGGCTTTGGCGATCGGCTCGGGCAATTCCGCGTGCGCCAGCAACGGCGCGCCCAGCGCCGCCAGCTTCGGCAGCGCCAGGCGCAAATCCACCTCCGTCACATGAGCGAATTCATTCACACCGCTCGGCACCAGAAAACATTTAAAGCCAAAAACTCCCGCGTCCCACAGCGGCTGCAGCTCCTCGGAATTTCCCGGGACCACGCCGCCCCAAAATCCTGCATCCACCCAAAGTTTGCCGGCCGCCGCTGCCAGCTTTTCGCGGAACGCTGCAGCCGAAGTCGTCGCCGGGATGCTGTTCAGCGGCATCTCGATCAATGTCGTTACCCCGCCCGCCGCAGCCGCGCGCGTTGCCGAAGAAAATCCTTCCCAGTCCGTGCGCCCCGGCTCGTTCATATGGACATGCGTATCCACCAAACCGGGCATCACCACAAAATCGCCGGCCTCTTCGACCGTCCCGCCCTGGACAATTTCATCGAACCCGGAAATAGCCGCGATCACTCCCGCGCGCACGTGAATCGCCGCGGCCCGCTCGCCTTCCGGTGTGATCACGCGCTTGCCGCGTACTATTAAATCCGCCGCTGCCGACGAACTCCGCGATGTTTCCGAAGAGTTTTGCATTTCGCGCTCAGCCCGCCAGAACTTCGAGAAATTCACCGAGTAAATTCCGCGCGACGTGCCGGCGATAGCGCGCCGTCGAGCGCATATCGTCAATCGGTGCGATTTCTGCGCCCAGCGCGTCCTGCGCCGCCTGCAAGGCCGCGTCTCCCGGCCGTTGCCCGCGCAATAATTCCTCCGCGCGCACTGCGCGCAGAACTGTAGGCGCCACGCTCCCCAAAGCAATGCGCACATCCGCGATCCGGCCGGCTTCCACGCGCGCCACCCCAGCAAAACAAATCTTGGAAATCGCCTGCGCCCGCCGCGTTCCCACCTTGCGGAAGTATTGTTTCCAGCCAGCGTGCGACCGCGCGAGTCGAATCCGGCGAATCAGTTCCCCCGCCTGCAGGCTCATTTTCTTGTACCCAGTATGAAACAACGGGTAAGGCACCCAGCGCGCGCCACTTGCGGAAACAATTTCAATCTCCGCGTCGTAAACGATCAATGCCGGAGGCGAATCCGCAGCCGGCGAAGCATTCGCGACATTGCCGCCCAGCGTCCCGCGATTCTGCGTCGCCACGCTCCCGGTTTCCGCGGCGGCGCGGCACAGCAGCGGAAATTCGCGCGTCAGAATCTCATGCCGCTGCACCTCGGCGTAGGTAGTCAGAGCGCCCAGCGTCACAAGCTCGGAACTGACCGCTATTCCGCGCAATTCCCCGAGATTCCAAATGTTCAGAAATTTCTTGTGCGGCAATTTTCCCGCTTCGAGCAAAACCATCAAATCCGTCCCACCCGCGAACGGTTTCCACACGCCCGGTCGACTCGCCAGGCGGTCGAGCGCCGCCGCAAGGTCCTGTGGCGTCTCCATTTCGTACGCCGGCAGGAACGCCCTCACGCCCGACGCTCCGTCGGCCGCACCGCCGCTACCACCGATTCGAAAATCTTCCTGTACCCCGTGCAGCGGCACAAATTCCCGGAAAGCCCGTCACGAATCTGCGCGTCGTCCGGCTGCGGATGCCGCGCCAGCAGATTCACCGCCGCCAGAATCATTCCCGGCGTGCAAATCCCGCACTGCGCGCCTCCATGGGTGATGAACGCCTGCTGCACCACATGCAGCGAGTCGCCAATGGCTAGGCCCTCAATCGTGCGCATCTTCGCGCCCTCCGCCTGCAACGCCGGCACCAAACAACTGTTCACCAGCGCGCCATCCATTTCAATCGAGCAGGCCCCGCATTCACCTTCGCCGCAACCTTCCTTGGTGCCCGTCAATTTCAATTCCTCGCGCAACACATCCAGCAGCCGCGCCATCGGATACGCGTCGAACGACATCGCTGTACCATTCACGACGCACGACACGCGAATTTTCCGCGCGCCCTCACGCATGAACAGCCTCCAGCATTTCCAGCAGCTTCTCCGCGGTAATGGGAATTGTCCGCACGTCCACGCCCGTAGCGTGCGCGATCGCATTCGCAATTGCCGGAGCAGTCCCGTCCAGCGGCAGCTCGCCAATACCCTTGGCGCCCGCCGGCCCGCGCCCGTACGGAAGTTCCTCGAAGTAAACGCGAATCGCGGGAAGATCCACCGACGTCGGCATCACGTAATTTGTCATCTGCGCGTTCACCATCCGCCCTTCCTGCCACACTACATTTTCATACAGCGCAAAACCAATCCCCTGCGCCACTCCGCCCTCGATCTGTCCCGCGGCGAGCACGGGATTGATCACCTTGCCCACTTCCTGTACCGCGACGAAATCATTCACGCGCACCTCAGCCGTACGCACGTCCACAGAGACTTCCGCCACATAAACCGCCCAGGCATACGCTCCATAAGCGTCGCCGGAATATTTCTGATCGTCCCAATGCAAATCGCGCGGATGTTCGTACTTCACGAAAGATTTCAGCGCGCGATGTTCTGCGATGTGCTCAGCGCACGCACGTGAAAAATCCGCCGCGCTATATCCAGCCCGCAAGAACCCGCCATCGTGCAATGTCTTCAGCAGTCCCACCGCCGCCGTCTCCACCAGCTTTCCCACAATCATCGCCGTCCGCGAAGCCACGGTCGGCCCGCTATTCGGCACATAAGCCGTATCCGGTTGAATGATTTTGATCTGCTCGCAATCCAGCCGCAGCGCTTCCGCGGCAATCTGCGCAAAAATCGTATTCGTGCCCTGCCCCATCTCCGTGCTGCCCGCCAAAATGTGCACCGTGCCGTCCGCCATCGCCTCCATCGCCACTTCCGAAGCCAGATATTCTTCGCCCGACCCGGTAAATCCCGCGCCGTGAAGAAACGACGCGAACCCAATCCCCTGCTTGATCGCGCCGCGCGAATCAGAATTCGCCGCCGCAAACTGTTTGCGTTTCGCGTGGTATCCGCTTAGTTCAAACGCGCGCTCCATCAGTCCGTTCATATCCACTTTTTCTTTCACCACCTGCCCCACCGCCAGCGTCTGCCCCTCGCGAATAAAATTCCGTCGCCGCAATTCTTCCGGTGCGATTCCCACAACCTCTGCCACCCGATGCAAATGCCGCTCCAACGCGAAAACGCTCTGCGGCGCGCCAAAGCCGCGAAACGCTCCGTGCGGCGGCGCATTCGTCGCAACCGCCCGGCTGCGTATCCGCACGTTCGGGCAAGCGTAAGGTCCCGCCGCGTGAATCGTTCCGCGCGAAAGCACCACCGGTGAAAGCGTTTCATAAGCGCCGCCGTCCACCGTGAAATCAATATCCATCGCCAGCAATTTCCCGTCACGGCCCACGGCAGTCACGTGCCGGGTGCGCGAGGGATGCCGCTTCGTTGTCGCCACCATGTCTTCCGCCCGGTCGTAAATAATTTTTACCGGCCGCCCGGATTTCCGCGCCAGCAGCGCCGCGTGCGCCGCGATCATCGACGGATATTCTTCCTTCCCGCCAAATCCTCCGCCCGTTTCCGTCTGCACTACGCGAATCCGCTCTCGCGGCAGCCCAAACAAAATCATCAGCGCCTTGTGCACGTAGTGCGGACATTGCAGCGAGCCCCACACCGTCACGCCCTCCGCCTCGCTCACCTGCGCGATCATCCCCTGCGGTTCGATGTAGAGTTGCTCCTGCGCCCCGGTTTCGTACGAGCCTTCCACAACAAATTCCGCGCCGGCCCATGCGCCATCCACGTCGCCCTTCTCCACGCAGAACGATTTGAAAATATTGTCCTGCCCCCAGATGACTTCCTTCCGCGCCAGCGAATCCTCGATCGAAAAAACCGCGGGAACCGGTTCGATTTCAATCCGCACCGCCCTCCGCGCCTCCTCCAGCAAATGTTTATCGTGGTGCGCCAGTAGCACGATCGCCTCTTCCGGATGATTCACGAATTCAGCAGCCAGGCAGGGCTGATCTTCAATCAGCAGCGCGATGCAATTTTTTCCAGGGATGTCTCGTGCGGTAACCACAATGAACTCGTGCCACGGAATCTCGCCCTCGAAATGAATCGCGCGAATCCGTCCGCGCGCCGCCGGGCTGCGCACCGTCACGCCGTGCAGCATCCCGGGAAAACTCAAATCATCCACGTAGCGCGCGCGCCCGGTGACTTTTTCGCGCCCTTCCTTGCGCGGCACCGATTTTCCAATCACACGCGTTTCCAAATCACCCGGCCTCAATAGCGAATTTTGTCGGACTTCTCCCGCCACGCGCGGAACGCCGCCAGCGCGTCGTCGTGCCTCAGCTGAACCATCGGAATTTTTCGCCCCGCGTACGGCACACGAAGCTCTTGATAGATAAACGCGTCGTCGAATCCCGCCTGCGCCGCATCCGCCGCCGAATTCGCAAAATAAACCCGCGCCGGCCGCGCCCAGTAAATCGCCCCCAGGCACATCGGGCACGGCTCGCAGCTGCTGTAAATTTCGCAGTCCGCTAATTCAAAACTTTGCAATTTCCGGCAGGCCTCGCGAATCGCTACCATCTCCGCATGCGCCGTCGGATCGTTCGTCGCGGTAACGCAATTCGCGCCCTCCGCGATAATCTTGCCGTCCATCACGATCAGCGCGCCATAAGGCCCGCCGCGCCCCGAGCGCACATTCTCCAAGGACAACGCGAGCGCG
>Ga0210394_10003024_pt1 | contig 21975 bp, 14 predicted proteins | sample IncBWC12MmetaG_FD_160121 | JGI IMG/M metagenome (GOLD analysis project Ga0210394, IMG submission 160121) | Forest soil microbial communities from Barre Woods Harvard Forest LTER site, Petersham, Massachusetts, United States - Inc-BW-C-12-M | ecosystem: Environmental > Terrestrial > Soil >...
TCGCGCCGCCGAAAATTCCAATAGTAATGATGGGATGGTCGGTAGGATCCAGGGCAGAAGCGTTGGCATCGTTGTCAAAAACATTTCTGCCATGCCCCGACAATATGACGGAAAATTTAAATCATGAACAAGTATCTAAACATCTCGTGCGGCGAGTACCCGATCAACCTGGCACACGCGCTGCAGCTATTGCGATGTATTGCGCACTGCTGGCTGCCTATGCGGTCAATGCGGCGGATCGGCAGCTTTTTCCGCTTCTCGCCCATGACGTACGTCAGGAGTATGGCTTCTCGCTCGCCAATACCGGACTCCTCGCAACCATTTTCACCTTGGGTTTGGCCGTTGCGGGGCTGCCGACGGGCTATCTATTAACACGTTTTCCCCGCAAGACGGTGCTCATGCTAGGAATCGCGATTTTTTCCACGGCCACGGCGCTCATTGTGTTCTCGCTCCGATTCTCGGACATGCTTCTCTATCTGGCGGCGACCGGAATCGGTGAGGCCATGCAGCTTACGGTCATGATTGCGATCGCGGCGAACTACTTTGTGCAATACCGCGCTGCAGCGATCGGTTCAATGAATGTATTTTTCGGCATTGGTGCGTTTAGCGGGCCGGTGTTGGGCAGCATGCTGCTTGCTAGTTATCGGAGTTGGCGTGCTCCGATGGTCGTGTTTGGTCTTATCGGCTTTTTGATGATTGCAGTGATCGCACTTACGGTGCGTCCCTGGTTCAGTGAAACGCATCGTGCCGCGGATACTCGAGCAGATCGTCGCGGTGCGCCTGTGCTAATGAATAGGAATACTGTGATTCTTACTATCCTGAGTGTGATTGGAGGTCTCGTTCTTTACGGTTTTACGGGGATGTATCCCACCTTCCTCCGCGAAGGACTTCATTATCCACCTAAGGCGGCGGGACTTGTCATGAGCTTTTATGGGGTTGGAGCCCTTACTTCAATAGCCGGTGGGTGGCTGGGAGATCGCTTCTCACCGAGACTTGTTCTCAGTTCCGCATTCTTCTGCATAGCGGGACTTGGATACCTCTGCTTCCACGGATCGGGAGCGATTGTGCCGCAGATAATTTTGACTTGTGCCTATGGTGCGATTGGCAGTGGCACCTTGTATGTCAATCTAGCCGCCTATCATGTCAAAGCGGTGCGAAGCAGCTTGTCCAGCCGTGCCTCGGGTATGTTCGTGACGAGCCTTTACGCGGCCGCCGCCGCTGCCGGTTATCTGATGGGTGGAATTGCAAGCCACGCCGGGTGGGCGATGGCGGGAGAAATTCAGATTTCGTTGCTGTCAGTGATAGCCGGAATCTTTGCGTTTGCGTTGCGACCTGAGCGAATGTCCATTTAGCTGCCGACCTCGCACTCCTTAAGCGAGGTTTTCTGCGGGCACCTTCCCCAATATCCCACCATGTTCAATGTGAGAGCACCCCACTTGGTATTCGGCAGCCTCGGAAGAGCTGGTTCCACAACAAAGCTCGTTCTCGTTTAATCCACTCGCGTCGTCAGAAGAATTACGGTGTAAAGATCATTTCGTCCCATTTTGTTTCTATTCTAGAGGTTTTTACTTCGCGAGCTCGCGATTGATTAGCCCGTAAGGTTGGTCACCCTTAAAGCACGTGAGGACCTGCGCGATCGCCCGGGCTTGTAGAGTCGAGCGAGCTTCCACGCTTAGCCAAGCCGTGTGAGGGGTAACGATAACCCTCGGATGGTCTGTCAGCGCGCTGCCCACCGGTGTCAGCTCCGATTCTGCTTCCACCACGTCAAGACCGGCGCCGAAAATCTTCTCGGCATCCAGCGCGGCGATAAGTGCAGGTTCGTCGATTAGGCCGCTGCGCGCTGTATTAATGATTGAGGCCGAGCGTTTCATCTTTGTGAACGCAGCTGCCCCGAAGAGATGATGTGTCGCGTCATTTAGTGGTGCATGAAGCGAAATAAAGTCCGAGCCCTCGAGTAACGCATCGAAAGAAACTGGTTCCGCGCCCATCGCGCGGCAGCGGGCACTGCTTAAATAGGGATCGTAGATCAGTACGCGCATGCCAAGTTGCGACACCTTGCCGACTAGCAGCGATCCGATTTTCCCGCAGCCGACCAAGCCACAAACCTGCCCGCGCAACCGGTGCAAAGGTGGCATGCTTGCGATGGCCCAGCGCTTTTCCTTAGCCAAAGAAATCGCGGGAATCATTTGACGGCTGAGCATGAGCAACAACGCCATCGCGTGGTCTGAGACTTCGTCAATGCAATAATCGGGAACATTCGCCACCATAATGCCGCGCTGAGTCGCGGCCGCGATGTCAATGGTGTCGACCCCGATGCCATAACGTACGATGATGCGGCAGTGCTCCATAGCGGTTATCACCCGTTTCGTTATTGGCGCCCGGACAGTAAGCACGCCGTCAGCGTCTCTGCACACTGCAGCGAGTTGCTCTTCGTCGGCAATCTGACCGACGAAAAGCGTTCCACCCGATGACTCGACGGCTCGCCTTTCCTGTTCGACGTCTGGAAAGCGGTGATCGGTTATAACGACTTTCACTTTTCCCCCGTTCAAACTATCTCAGGTTGAGAGATGTTTGGGTCATCGGTACAACAGCCGCACAACCTTTGCTATACGAGAAACATGACTTCAACGCTTATTCAGATGAATCCCAGCTGAACGGAATCGCACAAGGGACTCGCTAAATGCATGTTTACACTCACATCCGAAGCATGCGGTTATGAATCGGTGTTGGTTTCTGGGACATTCGCAGACACAGACATTTACCGCATTTACTTTTCCCAAGCAACCACCTTTTGACTCGATTTTCCGAAGCCCGTCAATTCCCGGACTTAAGAGATCGCCGGGCTGTCGATAACTGGGCAGAAGTCTTCCTAGTCCGAGTGTCAGTGTTATCAGATCCACTGGAAGCAGTTTCATAAGCTCGCTGAAGTAGCCGACAATTGTCGGACGTAAATCGTATTTGAAGTGGTCGCCCAGAGTTCAGCATGTCGTCACATGTGGCGTCGGGAAAGTGTCCGCACTCTGCCTTTTACCCTTTGGCCGCCTCGCTGAAATTCTAACCTTTTTAATGTTTTATTCGCCTTGGCAAATCGAGGCGAGACAGATCGCTGTGGCTCAGTCGGACACGGGAACCGCTCTGACCTTCCAAGTGAGATCTGTCAAGCGTATATTACGGGCTCTCGGAAGAATCAACATGGAAATCTCGGTCAGGTCCCATTTCAACAGGAGAATACATGTCGAATCGCAGAGAATTTCTGAAAAATCTAGTAAGCGCAACGACCGAGATCTTCTTCGTGGGATGCGGGCTCGGGAACACCATGGACAGAGCGCAACAGCCTGGCGGAAAGGGTGAACGACGTCACATCATGGTAGGCGGCCGCCGCACCCGGACAGTGGACATTCACAGCCACTGCTACGTAGCGATCAACGATCTAATCAAGGGGGCTCCCCCTACAACGCCAATGCTCAACACAACCGATTTGGAGTCTCGGTTGCAACATATGGACGCACATGGAATAGATGTGCAAGCCGTGTGCGTCACTCCGAGCTATAACTACGGGGCGGACCTCGACTTAGCCAGCAGGATCGTTCAGCGTCAAAACGAACAAATCGCCAGGATGTGTGCCAATCACCCGGATCGTTTCGTTGGACTGGGGGCGGTCTCGTTGCAGCATCCTGATTTGGCGGTGCAGCAGATGGACTATGCTGTCAAGACTCTAGGCATGCGAGGATTTGAGATTGATGCCAGCGTGAACGGAGACCAACTATCAGCCCCAAAGTTTGAGCCGTTCTGGGCGAAGGCCGAGGATCTTGGGATCCTGATTTTCATTCACCCTCAAAGCGTCGTGGGAGTGCAACCGCGTTTTCCGGGCAACGGATTTTTGGATAACGTGGTCGGCCATCCGTTGGAGACGACGCTGGCGCTCTCTCATTTGATATTTGAGGGAACCCTGGATCGTTATCCTGGAATTAAGATCTGCGGTGCGCACGGTGGGGGATTTCTGGGCTCCTATCTTGGCCGTTCCAATCACTGTGCAGAGGTCAGCGAGGCCTGCAAACCGATTGAGAAGAAGCCACCCAGTGAATACTTCAAGCAACAACTGTATTGTGATTCGATTGTTTTTACGGCAGAGGGCTTGCGGCACCTGGTAACGGAAGTCGGCGCCAGCCATGTTTTATTAGGCACAGATTTTCCGTATGACGTAGGTTTTCCGCACATGGGTGATTCTCGCGAAGTTGATTCAGTTTTGGGCGTACCCGGATTGAGTGACGCCGATCAGATGGCGATCCTGGGTGACAATGCAGCCAAACTACTTCGAATCTCTTAGCATCCTTACTTCCGAGGAAATAGAGCCGACGAGGTCACGAAAATCTGCTTTACGCGTGCGACTTGCCATGTTGGTGCCTCAATCTTCGGCGGCACGTTCCCTACCTCTGAACTGCGTGGCTTCGCTCGGGGAGAATGCCCTTTTGGGACCGCGGACTAATACTTCCCCAGACTGTCGGCTCAAGTCTTTGAATTTAGCCCTCCTGTATTGGGCGCGGTTGAGTCGCACTCGCCGGTTCTCCAACTGCGGGGTTGCTGCATCGCGTGCCTCGAGCAATCGGATTTTGCGAGAGAGGATGCAACGGGCAAATATCGTAGAAAAAGGGTCTTAGCAATGGGCGGGAGAAGCGCCGGTCTTTGGTTTTTGAGACTATGCCGCGGTCGGAAAGGCTCCGCACTCTAAAAACATCGCGGGCCATTGCATACCAACGAAGATCGCGTGTAGATTACGGATCAAGAAGACAAACCGCGATTCCGTCGCAACTGAGGAGCGATTCATGATGACTCTTGTTTCGATTCTAAGTCTCGTCGTGTTGTGGCCTTCGGCGCAATTGCATTCCCCGAACGAGATGGGTGTTTCGATGGGTCAGGTATTTACAATTGTTCGCGACGTGGAGACTACGGAGAGGTTCTGGATACTCATGGGGGGCATACCCCTTAAGGTGGACGGGGTCGATGTCATCAAATTCCCTGGTGTCTTGATTTTTTTAAGGACGGGCGAGCCTTCCGGCGGCACTACTGGGACAGTCGTGGATCACATCGGGTTCCACGTGCCGAACGGTGAGGAACTCGTAGCGAACTTGAGGGCCGCGGGTGTGAAAATGGACTCCAATACTGGGACCAGAAGAAAATCGACCTGGGGAAACGTTTACTCTCCGGACGGTGTGAAAGTCGAGATTCTAGATTCGACGAGGAGCACTGCGGCGATAGGTACGTCAGAAGTACCGGCGCCATCGCCCCTCCTCGGCTCAATCGCGAGCGACCATATCCACTTCTTTGTGCCCGAATCTTCCTTGGCAGAAATACAAGCCTGGTACGCTAAGACTTTTGGAGCTAAAGCATTTGTGGATCCCGTTAGCGCCTCATCCGACGCGGTTAGGGCCGACAACATTCCAGGTGTGGAACTGAAGTTTTCGAAGTCTCCCGATTCACCCGCACCAACCAAAGGACGAGCGGTGGATCACATCGGATTCGAAGTGAAGAATCTGGAGTTGTTTTGCAAGAAGCTAGAAGCGAGCGGCGTGACGTTCGACCTACCGTATAGCAAGACGCGCCGCGAGAGTTACGCGAGCGCAGAACTCGTCGATCCTTGGGGAACATCCATCGAGCTAACCGAAGGGCTGAACAAGTTGTGAAGGTTTGCGAGAATTGGGGAATCGCGCTCCTACAGCCTTCTGTCGCGGCGTAAAGCGCGACCAGGTGGTGTCGAGCGAGCCTGCTCCTATATTGGTATTGCGGCTGTCGGATGTCCCTCGAGCAGGTTCTTCTCACAGTTCAATGGAACTTTCTCGGTTTGCGTGCGGCCGTTAAATTCAAAGACTACCGTGAACTCGAGGCCGTACATCACTGCTTGAGTCCGTTCCTTTCCCAAGCTACTCCGAGAAGCCGTTGACTCAAGAGATCGATTGTCGTAACGTGCAGTCCTTCGAGTGTTGCAATTTTCGGATACGCTCGTGAACAATTCTGTCGGGCTTGCATATTTTTGTTATGACTTCAGATCCTTCATACTTACTTAGAGTCGATACGAGGTGGTAAGTTGATGAGAGCGCTGACCAGGGCCCCCACGATCTCGAAGCGAGCGGTCACTGAAATCCGAACTGCAATCCTTACCGGAAACTTGCCGCCCGGAAGCCCTATCCATCAGGAAAAACTCGCGGCTAAGCTTGGAGTTTCCCGAGAACCCGTCCGCAAAGCTCTTGTCCTGTTGGAGCAAGAGGGATTGGTGAACATCGTCGGACGTAGTGTAATTGTTGCGCCTGTAGACGATCAGTTCATCACGGAGATTTATGGGTTTCGCGAGGTAGTCGAGGGATATGTTGCCGCGTTGGTAGCGGCACGGAAGGATTTCGATGCAAGAAGATTGCGCAGGATTCTCGCTAGCGGACGCAAATCCGTTGGGTCTAGCTCAGTAGACCGGCTAATTGAGCTTGACCAAGCTTTTCACAACGAACTGTACCGTGCATCTGAAAATCGGGTGGTATTAGAGGTAATGGAGACTCAGTGGAATCATATCTACCGCGCAATGATTGCAGACCTGTCAATGGACAGTTTCCAGAAACACTCCTGGGACGAGCATGCCCGCATTGTCGATGCGATCTTGAGACGACAAGTCGCCCGCGCGAGAACCCTTGCATCTGCCCATATTCGAGCAGCTCTAACTCGCAAAAAGGCTCGTTGGAACATGCGACACCTGAAGTCCTAGTATTACTTCGATCCTTTATCACGGTAGGCGTAGCGACCTTACTTCCTCTCGCAACTAAACTACCCGGGAACTGACGACTAGCTTTTTTATCAGCGATAAAGCCGAAGAGGTCATAAGTCCATGCGAAAATTTCGATGCAGTACCATTCTATGTGGCAAAAGGTGCCAGATGCGCCTAGTGGTATCCAGCGATCATGGCAATCAAGTGCGGGCCTGGCCTCGATCCTGCCGACAGGCAAATGGTGAGAAGGCCGCGCTAAGTCTGGACATACTTCACGCACTACACTGAAACTTCCACAGCCGTCTTGCCCACCTATTTCCGCGGCATTTTCAAGTTGGCTACGAGAGAAGCCCCCCGGACTGCTCAGCCGCCGAAGTGGGCCAAGAATCGGCGTAGTGGCTCCTGATCTCGGGCAGAACCCACTTTCATCAATTTCCCTCGCTCGCGATAGCCCCTGCTGATCCGCCGCTATCCACGTCGTGACAGATGAGAAATATTTTAATTGACAAAGGGCGACGTTGAATATACAAGGATCCGGGATCCAGAAAAAGTTCTACGTCAGGAGTCTTATGCAGTGCGACGGTCTTCCGTTTTCACAAGCAACTACTCATCAGTGTTCAGAATCGCCGCTCCAACCTCAAGTGTCACCGGCACAGCCGGGAATGAGCCACACTAAAAAATTGCAAGTCGCTACGTCTCCCCATGGAAGAGGCAGTCTATTGGTTCCGAATGGTTAGTCGAAAGCAAATCTGGCTTGGTGTTAGAGCTCTCAAAGGGAGATATCTCGGTGGAGGAGCCCGACGATGATGACTCGATCACGCACCGTGCGGTGGATTTTGGAGCTTCCGATAGCTTCACTAATTCTACTCGGATTCGTGTTACCGGTTAAACTTTCTGCCCAGGTTGTGGGAGCGAACGTATCAGGTAAGGTAGTGGATCCCTCCGGGGCTGTAATCCCTGGTGCAACTATTACATTCAAAAATGTAGCGACCGGGACTAGTGCATATGGAGTCACGAACTCGGACGGCATTTACGTCATCCCGAACCTGCAAGCTGGTACTTATGACCTCGATGCTTCAGCGAAGGGCTTCGCGACCGAAATCCGAAAGGGGATTGTTTTAACTGTCGGAGAAGAGCTGGTGCTGAATTTGAACCTGACGATAGGCAGCTCCAGCCAATCGGTTACCGTTACAAGCGCGCCTCCGACCGTGGATCTGGCCAATGCAGCCATGGGCGGCGTCAATGATACGACGACGATTACCGAACTTCCTCTAAATGGCCGGTCGTGGACCGACTTGGCCACTCTGCAGCCCGGCGTCAATTTTGCGAAAGACCAGCCACCTCTCAATGCGGGCGACAGGGTGGACCGCGGTCTAGGGGTACAATTGAACATCACAGGCGCTCGCTCGAACCAAAACACCTACCTCCTCGACGGCGTCAATTTCGGCGACCACTCGAACAACGGCCCGGGAAGCATACTCGGCGGCAATTTGGGTGTTGATTCTGTCGCGGAGTTTTCCGTCCTCACGGCCAACTATTCAGCCGAGTATGGACGTGTTTCGGGTGGAGTCATCAGCGCGATAACCAAATCGGGGACAAACAGTTTCCATGGAGATGCTTACGAATTCGTGCGCAACAGCGCGCTTGATGCGCGAAATTACTTTGACCCACCGACAATCCCGAACTTTGAACAAAACCAATTTGGGGTCTCCGCCGGAGGTCCTATTCAAAAAGATAAAACCTTCATTTTCGGTAACTATGAGGGGATAAGACAGAATTTGGGCCAGGAGGTCATCGATAATGTTCCGTCGATGGCCGCGCGGGCAGGCAATCTTTCAACCGGGACGGTGACGGTGGACCCGGCGGCAGCTGCATTCTTGCAGGCATTTTATCCTTTGCCCAACGGACCCGTCAGCGGCGATACGGGAATATACCAGTTCCCGAACCCCCTAATATCGTCTGAGAATTTCTTCATCATCCGAGCGGATCACGAATTTTCGATAAAAGATCGCATCTCCGCAACGTATATGTTCGACAACACAGCGCAGTCATCGGATGACGAGTTCAAGAATAAAATCATTAACAATCTCACTCGGCGCCAAGTCGTTGCCATCGAATGGAACCACATGTTCAGTCCTCAGTTTCTCAATTCCGCACGTTTCGGATTTAACCGCGAAAATCTTGGGGACCCCGTTAGCGCCACGGCCATTAATCCAGCAACGACCGATACCTCCTTGGGTTTTGTTCCCGGGGACTCCGCGGGTCAGCTCAACATAGGGCCACTAACGGGATTCTCGGGAGGTCTCTCCGCAGTGCCTCCCAACACAGAGCGTTGGAATTCGTGGCAGGCATATGACAACTTGTTTTACGTCAAGGGAATTCACTCGATGAAATTTGGCGCGAACATGGAGCGGATCCAATACAATTCATTGAGCCTGCGCCAAGCGGGCGGGGTATTCAATTTCAACTCTCTGTCGGATTTCCTAACGAACATGCCGGCCTCGTTTCAGACCGACACGCCCGGCACTGAGAGTCCCCGACATCAGCGGCAGACGGTCTTCGGGACTTACTTCCAAGATGACGTTCACTTTCGCTCGAACCTTACCATCAACTTGGGTCTGCGTTATGAGATGGCATCCATTATCACCGAGACTAACGGCAAGCTTTCGAACCTTAGAGTCTTAGACGGAGCTCCCCCGAATCCCTTTCTGGGAAGCCCTTATGTGCAGAATCCATCAAAATGGAATTTTGAGCCAAGACTGGGTGTAGCCTGGGATCCGTTCAAAACCGGCAAGACTTCCGTTCGTGCAGGTGTGGGACTCTATGACCAGCTACCTCTCTTAGCCAGTTTGACAACCGGGGTAGACTCCTCATATCCGTTTGCCGATGTTAGCAGTTCGGGTAATCTGCCAGTTGGTTCTTTTCCAACCGGAGCTTTCTCCGAGATCTCAGGTATGCACACTTACTCCGTGTTGCAATTTAATCCTAAACGTAATTACATCGGGCAGTGGAACCTCAGCATCCAGCGGCAAATTGCCCCAAGCACAACAGCCACGGTCGCCTATGTAGGTGCGCGCGGCGTCCACATGTGGGATCAGTACCAGGATGCTAATATGGTCCTTCCGACTAACCTAGTTTCCTCGGACCCCAATTTTAACTATGCTTACTTGAGATACACGGGCCCTCGCCAAGATCTAGTGTGGCCTACGCCCGGAACCGGAACGCTCATTAACCCCTTTGCGGGCCGGATTAATCTGGCGCTTTGGGAAGGGCAGTACACTTACAATGCGTTCGAGGCCCAGATCAACAAGACCCTTAGTCATGGGTTTCTGATCGAAGGCTCGTATACGTTTGCCAAAGGCCTTGACGATGGATCGGGTGGCACCGCTCCCGACCAGTATCGGAATTCAATCTCCACTCCTCTTTGGTTCTGCACCCAATGCATACATGGTCTCTCTGACACCGATATCAAGCACGCTCTGTCGATCAATTACAACTGGAACATACCCACCCCAGGCTCCTTTTCGGCGCCAGCGAAAGCAATCCTAGGCAACTGGCAAACGGGCGGCATTTTGACGGTGCAATCGGGCACACCATTTACCGTACTTGTTTCTGGAGACCCGCTCGGCGAAGGCAGCACCGATCCCTATCAGTACCCCGATCGGCTTACAGGGCCGGGCTGCGCGACCGCTGTAAATCCTGGCAATGTGAACGACTACGTCAAGCTCCAATGTTTCGCCGCTCCAAACCCAAGTAATCGTTTGGGTGATTCGGGACGCAACTCGCTGATTGGTCCTGGGCTGGTGGCTTTTGACTTTTCTCTGTTTAAGAACGTTCCCATTCACGAGACATTTAAAGCTCAGTTCCGAGCGGAATTTTTCAATGCCTTTAACCACTCGAATTTCACGTCTCCGAACGAGAATCGTACTATCTTGAATCCAGATGGATCCTTGGTTCCGTTCGGGGGTGCAATAACCTTGACAAGCACGACCAACCGCCAAATCCAGTTTGGGCTGAAGTTGTTCTGGTGAGTTGTGGAATCGGGTTTTGGGAGATTTGAAAAGATCAAATCAACACTGATCACAATACGTTCACAAGCCGATGGAATCGACTATTCAGAAGGTTAGCAGCTGCGAAGCATTTCCTAATTGGCCAAAAATCATTGAAACCAAAAGTCAATCTCCAGGACGACTTCATTTTATTGTGGCGAGTAGGCACTGAGTTTCAAAGAATGGAAATCAATAACTGTCGAACGGAAATCTGAACGAACCTAAAGCTTAGAGTTTTTCATGTCAGGTGCTGCGGCTCGCTTATGTTTGCAACGTAAACAGATGGGAGTGCTCTTGGGCCGTGTAGTTTACCAAGGAGACGGAAATGCAAGCATTAATTCGAAACATACTATGGGCGTTCCTGGCGGTGATTTGCGTGCCTGCTACGCTAACGGCGTCAGATGCCGACATTCACGGGGTGGTCACCGATACTGCTGGCAAACCCGTCCGGGGAGCGATGATCAAAGCCACCGCGGGTGGCAAGACCGTGGCTCGGTTTACGCAAGCCGACGGTCACTATGAAATTACGCTTCCACCTGGAAGTTACACTCTAACGGTTGAGGCTTATGGGTTCGCCTCGAAACAAAAAACCGTTGAAACCACTCAAGCAGGTGAGACGAACTTTAGTCTAACCCCCAAATTCGGTCTGACACACCTCACGAGTGCAGAATTGGAAACTCTGTTGCCCGATGACCCACCGACAAGATTCATCACGGCGGCATGCGTCACATGTCATAGCTTCGGAAATATCCGCCGCAGGAGCGGGTATACGGCTTCGGCTTGGCAGAGCTTTATCCCCGTGATGACCTTGGGCAGATTACCGGCTCCCGATTTTACCCCAGTGACGCTTGCGGCTCTATGCCAAGCACTGGAAAAGGACTTTGGCCCGAGTGCACGCTACTTCGGTCCCGATTCAGATCCGCCAAAACCGGAACAGGTTAAGCATGCGGACCTATCCAATGAGGTGTTAAACGCAACGATCCGCGAATATACGGTCCCGACGGGGCCGGATAGCATGCCGCACAGCATCTTAATCGACGCGCACGGCGATGCTTGGTTCGGCGAGCGGGGACTTCGAGCCAACAAGATCACGCGTTTCGAGGTTGGTCCAGAAAAATTCGACGAATACCCAGCTCCGCATCCTCACACTGGAGTACTGGGCAAAGATGGCCTTATCTGGATGACACTAACAAACGGGCCGGATCTAGCCTCCGTGGATCCCGCGACGGGCAAGGTCACGACATACAATATTCCCAACCGAAAGTCCGGCACTCATACCTTGGCGATGGACTCAGCAGGAAACATCTGGTGTTCTGGAAGTTCGGTCTGGAAGTTTGATGTGAAAAGGAAGGAATTCAAAGAGTACAATGTTCCGCTCCCAGCCACTTTTCCCGAGAATTCGGTCAAAAATTGGGATCAAGTTCCCGGACAACCGCCTGCGCACCTGGATCCTAACGGGACATTCTACGATATCAAAGTGGACTCGACGGATAAAGTATGGGTGAGTGTATTTGCTTACGGCGAGCTTGTAAGAATCGATCCGGTCACCGAAGAAACGAAGGCATATCACGCACCGGATTCCCCCAGCATTAGAGGGTTGGAAGTAGACGCGCAAGATAACGTTTGGTTCGGAAGTTTCAATGGCAATAGCCTGGGTAAACTGGATCCACGGACCGGAACATTCACGATGTATCACCCCCCTACACGTTTTGCAATGCCTTATGGGATCGCTGCGGATAAGAAAACCGGTAAGATCTGGTTCGCAGACTTGAACGGCAACAATATTTCCCGGTTTGACCCGAACACTGGCGAGTTCACCGAGTTTCCGATCCCGTCCGACAATGCCGCTCCTCGATTCATTGGCTTAGATAGCAAGGGACGGGTTTGGTTTACCGAATGGATGAACGGGAAAATTGGAGTCGTTGATCCTGGAGAGGCAGGTAAGCAAAGTTCTTCCATGCGGTAATTGATCACAAACGTGAGCGCCCTTGGATCGACCCCTGGGCGGTTTCGGCGGATAAAGGTCAGCAGGATGAGCGCGGGAGTGCGAACTTAAAGTCGAGGAGTTAGTTAAGACTGTCGAATTGGGACCAGTGATCCTATCTTGATCTGGACTGGAGGCCTATCATCGTGAAACTTTTGACTTTTGTATTGCTCGTGACGACTCTAGGAATGAATGTGGTGACGCGGAGTTCGCAGAGCCAGAGTTCGGTGGTCAGGTTGGATCCGAAATTGGACGAGATCGTTCCGGCCAACGCTGAAGTGGAAAAAATTGCCGAAGGTTTCGGAATCGCCTGGGGGCGAGTTTGGGTACCTGACAACGGTGGCGGATACCTGCTCTTCAGTGACCTCATAGCTAACGTGATTGACAAATGGACACCCGATGGAAAAGTTTCTATCTTTCTGAGACAGAGCGGATTTACAGGTACCGATGCTTCGAGTGTCGGTGTGGGTGGGGAACCCAACAATGGAGTAACGAAAGGAGCCATTATAGGTTCAAACGGACTGACGCTGGACCGGCAGGGCAGAATCGTTTTTTGTGCACAAGGTGACAGGGCTATTATTCGGCTGGAAAAGAACGGCGGACGCACCGTCCTGGCGGATCGCTACGACGGGAAGAGATTCAATAGTCCGAACGAACTGGTTTATAAATCGGATCAATCTCTGTATTTCACTGATCCTACAAGCGGGTTGCATCTTAGGGATAATGCTCCCAAGAGAGAGCTACCTTTCAACGGTATTTTTCTTTTAAGGCAAGGCAAGGTGCAATTGTTGTCTAAGGACTTTCCGCTTCCAAACGGGCTGGCATTTTCTCCAGATGAACAGTATTTGTACGTTAACGACACGAAGAAAAAGATGATTACGCGCTTCGACGTTCAACCTGACGACACAATATCTAATGGCCGGTTGTTCGTCGATATGAACAACGATAAAGAAGACTCAGGGCACGGAATGAAAGTAGACAAGAACGGAAACGTGTATTGTGCCGGTCCAGGCGGACTGTGGATCATGTCGCCAGACGGCAAACACATTGGTACGATCTTGACTCCCGAACGGCTGACAGAGCCTACTTTCGGCGACGCCGACGGCAAGACTCTGTATATGACAGGAATCACATCGCTGTTTCGAGTGCGGTTGAAGATCGAGGGCATACGTCCACCAGCAAGATAAAGGCACTTGAGAACTAAAATGAAAAATACGAGGCAATTTCATGTTAACGCGCCGGGAGTTTTCTAGCTACCTTGTAACTGGAGCGACAGCATTAGTGACCTCGGGCGAGGTATGGCCTGCCAGCAAGCCGGAAGCTCTCCAAGATCAAAGCAAAAGTCTAGACTGCGATTTGCTAATCAAGGGAGGCACAGTCATTGACTCCGACCAGAAGTTACACGGTTTGCTCGATGTCGCGGTGAATAACGGGAGAATTCTCGCGGTTTCCCCGAATATCCCCGAAGGTCGAGCTAGGATGGTCGTTTCGGCTAAAGACAAGATAGTTACTCCCGGCTTTATTGATATTCACGTGCATTGCTTCGACGGAGTAGGAACTGGCGCGAATGCAGATCACTATTGTCTAGGCAGAGGAGTAACCACGGTTGTAGATGCAGGTTCCACGGGTTATCCGATGATCAATGCGTTCATTAAGTACGTGGTGAATACCTCTATCACTCGCATCGTTGCTCTAGTGGACATTAGTGCACTGGGAATTGTAGTTCACACTAAGGATACAATGCGTAACCTGGACTGGGTGAATCCTGAGTTGACGGAGAAGGCAGCGGAAGAGAATAAGCCAACCGTTGTTGGAATTAAGGTCAGGTTGCAAAAAGATATTCAGGGTACAAACGACTTGGAGTGTCTCAGAAGAGCGCTACAAGCTGCGGACGCTGCTCGCCTTCCTTTGACGGTTCATATCGACGACTCTTACTCTCCGCTGCCGGACATTTTGAAGTTTCTGCGAAAGGGCGACGTGTTCACACACTACCTGAACGGTCATCCCAACGGCGTTCTTGATGCGAATGGGAAGTTACTGCCAGCTGTGCTGGAAGCCCGGGAGCGAGGCGTCATTTTCGATCCAGCTCAGGGTAGTTCTCATTTTAGCTTCGATGTCGCGGAAAAGTGTCTAGCGCAAGATTTTCTGCCCGACACGATCAGCACCGATCGCCTCGAGCGCCCGGTTTACGATCTGCCTACTCAGGTGTCTAAATTTGTTGCCCTTGGTATAGATCTTGACAAGGCGATTGAGATGGTCACTGTTAAGCCAGCTCAAGTTTACAATTATGGTTTGCCACTTGGTACTCTCAGATCGGGGACGGAAGCCGATATTGGCATTTTTGAGATTCGAGATGGGAATTTCGAATTTATGGACAGCGCTCGACAAAAGCGTACAGGCCACAAAATGCTGGTGAACAAGGCTGTCGTACGTCGCGGCCGGTACTTTGTAAATGAGAATTAGTCACACAAAACAAAGAAAGAGGTAGGCGATAACAGCATGTGAGGGTATTCGGCGAAGCTATTAAGAGGACTTCGGAGTTCGCATAGTCGCTGGGCATGCTGTTCCAGACACTTCCCGGATTGAATCGGGGACTGAAAAGCCACTTTTCGCGAATGCGCGCCGCCGTTTGCCTTTCACAAAGGGAGATCAGGAAGCGACGTCAAAACTTTCGTATTTCCGCCGTCGGCGAAATCCGCTCGTCACTCCTCTCGCAAGATCGTAACGGATTCACCGAACGAGCCGAGCGCGACTTTTTAGTGGGGTTGTTCGGTTCGGAATCTTTTCCCAAGAGAAACCTTTAAGCGTGGAGAGAAATTCATGCGCAAAAGGATGATCGTAATCGCGGTGGTCGCTATTAGCGCCGTCATGATTATTTTTCGATTCAACGCTAAGCTGCTGTCTGTTGAAGGTCAAGTGAAACCTGGAGCAGGTTTTGCAGCAGTCCCAGGCGAGAAGGGCACCGTCGATATTTATGGACCGTACGAGGTCGTCGCGGATTGGCCAAAACCATTAAGTCAGTTGCCGGGCCATCAAAACTGGACGTGGGGCACGGTAAACGCGGTCTTCGCAGAGAGCCCAAATCGGATTTTCATGGGGCAGCGGGGGGAGCTTCCGCTCTTAAAAAGACCGATGGAGGCCCCGGTTCCGCAATTCGGACCAAGCCTTTCTTTCCCCATTCGAGGTTTGCCATTCCGAAACGCCGGGTCGGGGCCGGTGGCTAGCCCACCAGGGCCGGAAGGGGAAGGCGGTGATCGGGAGGGCCGTGCAGGAGAAGTTGGTAATTGGCAGGGTCGGTATGGCGTTGACGCGCGATGGGAGCATGTCCTGCTGGTGCTGGACGCCAACGGAAACATCGTCGAGGCTTGGACCCAATGGGACAAGCTCTTTAGACGCGCGCATGCCATCTTTATCAACCCCTATGATCCGGCAAAAAGCGTCTGGGTAGTCGACGACCAGCGGAATGCGATATACAAATTCTCTAACGATGGTAAGCAGCTACTACAGACATTAGGTACACCGAATGAACAGGGCGATGATGACAAACATTTCGGGGGACCTACATATCTAGCTTGGTTGCCTGACGGCACAATGTTCCTATCGGATGGCTACAAAAACTCTCGCGTGGTAAAGTTTGATAAGGACGGTAACTACATTACGGCCTGGGGCAAGGCGGGCAATCCGCCCAACGATACCCGGCCAGGCTACTTCAATACGCCCCACGGCATTGTTGTTGATTCAGTGACACGGCGCGTCTATGTGAATGACAGGGGCAATCACCGCATCCAGGTCTTCGATGAGAACGGAAAGTTCCTTGATCAGTGGCCTTACGGATCCGAATCGTCGCTGGATTTTTTATACATGTCTGCGGATCGACACATATGGGCCTCAGATAGTAGAACGTCTAAAATTCTAGAATACGATCTCGAAGGACACTTCTTATATGCATGGGGTAGCTTCGGCGACTGGCCCGGAGCAATGTGGAACGTTCACCAAATGAGCGTGGATCAAGAAGGCAACTTCTACGTCGCCGAAACTGGCGGCGGGCGAGTGCAGAAATTCCGACCCAGGAAGGGTGCGATCCCGGAATTCTTGGTCGGTCAACCGATCCGCTTGGCGCGGCAATAACGTCCTTCTGCAGTTCGCGTTTAAGCATTCGCCAGTCAGACGGATTGCGACTCGGATCGGATACGGATTTGGCTCGCTGAAAAGATAAAACCTCCTTTCCTAGCAGGAAGGAATTGCTTATGAAACTCGTCACATTTGAACGTAACCGCGAAATTCGGCTCGGTATTGTGGAAGATATGCGTATTTTAGATGTCAAGGAATTATTTCACTTTCTGAACGGACGTCGCATACACCACGAAATGAAAAGGTGCGATTCTCTGCGATGGGCTGCGGGATTTGCGTCCGAGGTGACCGAAATTCCGAAGGATATGATATCGCTACTGCAGAATGGCCGTGCTTGGTTGAAGAACCTCGGTAAACTAGCTTCGATTGCGATGAAGCTTGCGCTTGAAAGGAAAGTTAAGATTCCCCAAGGCGTATTCCTGCAACTTGGTTCCACGCGGTTGCGTGCCCCCATTCTCCAACCACCGAAGATTATTTGTGTAGGACGCAATTACAGTGAGCACGCACGCGAATTCGGCCATGCTCCTCCCGCTAATCCAATTTTCTTCTCTAAACCGAATAGCGCGATCTGTGATCCTGGACGACCGATCCGGCTACCCTCGATCTCCAACAAAGTCGACTACGAAGCCGAGCTCGCTGTAGTGATTGCTCGTCGCGGATTTAGAATTCCGGTGGAACAGGCGCACGAGTATGTCGCTGGTTACACACTCACAAATGACGTCAGCGCGCGCGACATTCAGGAAGCCGACGGGCAATGGTTCCGATCCAAGAGTTGTGACACATTCGCGCCCCTAGGTCCCTGGATTGTGAGCGCGGATGAGATCTCCGACGCCCATCGCCTGCGGATCTCTCTAACGCTCAACGGCCAAGTCATGCAGGATTCGAACACTAGCAACCTCATCTTCAAAATTCCCTTTCTGATTAGCTATCTGTCGAATTCGATGACATGGGAAGCAGGCGATATCTTGGCCACTGGCACGCCACCAGGAGTTGGAGCTCGCCGCAATCCGCCCGTCTTCCTCAAGTCAGGTGATACTGTGAGCGTTTCGGTTCAGGATGTGGGGACGCTCACAAACACCGTAATGGATCTCGCTAAACGTTAGCTGTGTCATAACACCAGCTTAACGCGCATTTTTAGTGTACATTTTGGCGATCAAGCCGCACCTACAGGCTTCAAAATACATCCAGCTATCGTGCACACTTTCGGCTTCACCACACCTGCCGCTTTGCATAGCTCTACGAGACCCTGTTTTTAGGCACCGGGCTTGGTCGGTTATCGGGAATTTATCGTAAGATATCCTCAGTTATAGACGCTGAGAAAACCGAACAGGCTTGCAAGTGATCTGGGACGTCTTTGCCCGCTTGCCATCCGTGCCGAGAAATTTGGGTTCGAAGCCGACTCTCTAGGGGTGCTGGCGAAAATCTCACTCCATCGGAATCTCAACGGCTGAAGAAAAACGAGGGAGCTTTGAGGTAGCAATAATAATTCCTTTGCATACCTCATCGTTCCTTTTCAATGACTTAGGATTTCTCGTCATTCCTCGTAAGTCCTTGAGTCCCAACGTTTGTTGTTTTGAAAGCCTACGGCCCGTAATTCAAGTGTCAAATCGGGCAGACCTGCCTCGTGAGCAGGTGTGCTAGGGCCGGAGAATTATGTTGACGCAGAGACTCATTTCAGGTCGTTGGAAAGAATGTCTTTGTGTAGAGTGAACACCGAACAGTCTACTCGGGCCGTTGTGATGCCGGCGTCGTTATGACATCAATCAGGACTGCGGGTGGGATGCGTGCATCGCTTCGCTCGGGCGATCCGCCGCCCAGGAGGGAATCAAAGCGCTGATTGCGCGCGGCTTTCACAAGCCGGGGGATGTCGAAAATCGGCTCGGATACTACCTGGGTCAAATCGCGCGCTAGGCCGGCGCCGGACGCGATTCTCAACTCCGGGACGTTGAGGATGGGAGGCGTTCGAAGCCAATCTTGGCGGACATGTTTCGAAAGTGTGTGGTGGTGTTTTACATTTTCTGCACGAAGGAGGTTTGTATGTCTCAGAAAGCCAGCGGCGTAAAGCGTGCTCAGCAAAGCGAAGTCCGGCCTCACCAACCCGGAGAGCTTTGAGGGAGCAATGATAATTCCCTTGCATACCTCATCGTTCCTTTTCAATGGCTTAGGATTTCTCTTTATTCCTGGTAAGTCCTTGATCCCAACGTTTGTTGTTTTGAAAGAGCTTGGATTGCAACTTCCTTGCCCGACCTTGTAGTCCTCGATCTAATTTTGCCCAAGGTGAGCGGGTTCCAACTGCTCGCCGAATGGCGTGCTAGTTCTCGTACCGCTGATCTGCCAGTCTTCGTGCTGACCAACAAAGATCTGACATCGGAAGAAATGGATTACATTCGAATAAATGCAGGGGCGCTGTTTCGGAAGCAGGAATCTTGGCAGGACGCATTGATCAGGCAATTGCGTCGCGCGGCCTCTCCCGTGTTGGTTGGGAAATCATGAAGCGTCGCATCCTTGTTGTAGAAGACAACCCTGCGAATGGCGAACTTCTTTGCGACTGGCTGGAGGCAGAAGGATTCGACGTCGTAGCCGCAGAGAATTTGGAACAAGCGTTTAACGCACTTAAGACTCAAGCTCCCGACGCCGTCCTTCTGGATGTTCAATTGGGAGCGGAGGATGGCTTAACTTTAGCGGCTTGGATACGTAAGGATCCGGCACTGTTGAACACACCAATCATCGGAGTGACTGCCCATGCCATGATAACGGACCACGAGCGCGTATTACAGGCGGGTTGCAACGCGTGTATTTCGAAACCTGTGGATTTCAAATTATTGAACCAGCAACTCGATCGTTGGCTACAGCTAACGGCGACTCCTAAACGTTTATAAAGGTCCGGGGCTGAAAAACTACATAGAATTACTTTGGAAAAGTGAAATGGCGAGGGCCTTAGACTTCACAGCTTCGGGTTCACGCGTGGCCGCATCAAGGCTCTGCCGCACGCGAATTACCTTCCGCACAAAGTCAACGTCACTGCCGCGAAGGCCAAGCACTTGCTCTATCCGCAGGCCGAGAACCGCCGTCACCGCCAGAATGGTGCCGAACGGTTCAGACGCTGGCGGCATCTTGGCACACCACTATTGATGAGCCAACTATATTATTGCCCTTAATTTTCCGCCGTAATTCCCAAATTGCAGCTAACCGACCAGTGACATTAAGGTAGTGGGAATAGCTGAGGCGAAGGGACGATATGTGGCTGTGAAGAGAAGAATCGTTGTGGTAGAATCATGAGAGAAATGTGGACAAACCGTGGAATAGAGGATGCCGATGAATGCAGCGACACTTTTCAATACCGTGCCGAAGGAAGACTATCTGGCACTTTTTCTAGCGGGAGGGACTGATTATCAAAAAGTTGTCAAACTCTTAGATTTCAAGAAAAGAGACGTGGCTAGAGCCGCCAACGTATCTGTAGAGTCCGTTCGATATGATCAGAAAATGCCGAAGGATCTGGAGGAGCGTGTTGGGGAATGGGCCGTCGCACTCGCTATCGTGGCACAGTATTTCAAAGATCAGCAAAAGACGGTTTTGTGGTTTAAGACCCCAAATCCTCTCCTGGGAAATATCGCTCCGCGCGAGATGATACGAATTGGTCGTTTCAGGAAGCTGCATCGTTTCATCATGAACGCGTTGGGAGAGAATGAACGCTCTGCCTTATGAGCGATCAAGGAGACCCTCTCGAATTTGGCCTGATTGCGAACATCTCTGGGTCCAGGGCTCATTATGAACAGCTGGCCCAGTTCCACTGGGAGTATTACTCCGAACTTGCTTTCCAAAGAAATCAGATCTATGACCGATTGAAAAGTTCACTTCGTGAACGGGCTATGTCGTTTGAATTTTCGAAATGGCAACGCGCCGTTAAATACAAGTATTCTCTTGAACCGCTGAGTACGAAAGGGAGCGTGTCAGATCCCGGGGGCCGTTTTAATATTGGTGCGATCGACACCGCGCGCTATTCCCTGTTTCCGGCACTATATTTAGCCTCCGACAAGGGGACGTGTCTCGCCGAACTCCTCGGACGAGAGGGAGCGGAGAACTCTCTTACGGCCGAAGAACTAGCATTGACAAAACCAGATTCGGTTGCAGTCGTATCAGTGAGTGGCAAGCTTGAATCGGTCCTAGATGTTCGCGAACTGAGCAACCTAGCAGGCTTCGTAAGTCTCGTAAAAGATTTTAGGCTCTCAAAGTCGCTAATTTCGAAGACGAGAAAACTCGGGTTGCGACCATTACGGTTGGTGAGGACAACCGGCGGATTAAGCAATGAACTTCGGAGGCCGAATTGGCGCGTCTCGCCGATGTTATTCGATGTTCCGTCGCCTTCGCAGATTTTTGGACGGATCGTCCTAGATGCGGGAGTCGAAGGAATCCTGTACACTTCCGTGCTGACCCAGAAATCGTGTCTCGCGCTTTATCCCCAGAATCTCCAGAACTCCTCCTCTTACATTGAGCTAGACGATCCCGCGCCGCCCGGGGGCGTTCGGGCGCGAATCGATGCGACCAGTTTCGTGAATTTTGTTTGAAGCATATTAGGCTCTGAGCGCAGGCCACCGAGAATAACCGTTTATGGGGACCTACGCTAGAACAACCGTCGCAGCGGTCGCAGCGGGCACTCGACACCTGTCATCAATGAATCCGGATTTGGAGTCTTGATGATGCCAAGTGAAAGTTTTCGAAAACTGGCGGTATGGGGGCGTTGGATAGCCATCGCGTTTGGAACCTGGTGTGCAGTCTCTCCGTGAAGTTTTGCTGGCTTCGTAACTATGCGGAAGATCCGGCGCGAAGCCTTCGCGCCCGGCGAGCAAATCCATCCAATTGCAGATCGCCGCTGTGTCGTCCGTGCGCTGACTCCTTCGCTCTCACTACTTTACGGAACTCGCTGAGGTAGGGTACGGCTCGCCGAAATACGGAAAATCCGGGCGCATCAGGCGTATATCGGGCGCGACCCCATCGCCGAGAGCAGTGTTCGTGACCAGAGTGAGAATCACATCCATGACGTCGTCGCAGAGGCCGCGGCCGTT
>Ga0210394_10003025_pt1 | contig 21971 bp, 14 predicted proteins | sample IncBWC12MmetaG_FD_160121 | JGI IMG/M metagenome (GOLD analysis project Ga0210394, IMG submission 160121) | Forest soil microbial communities from Barre Woods Harvard Forest LTER site, Petersham, Massachusetts, United States - Inc-BW-C-12-M | ecosystem: Environmental > Terrestrial > Soil >...
CGTGACGGACAACTTCAATATTCTTGGTGAAGGCAGAGTTCAGGTGCACATGTCGGCTTTTCCGGATCTGGATCCCTGGGCGCGCGTTGCGTCGGTGGGGGCGGGGCCGAGTCGGGGATTCATGTGGATTCCACAGATTGATGATGAAGTGCTGGTGGCTCTGAATAAGAACGACCCCCGCGATGCTTACGTGATCGGCGGGCTGTGGAGCACGATGAATCGGCCGCCCGCGATCGTGACGACCGACTTCCTCACCAAGCGGATTCTGCAGACTGGCTTGGGAGACAGCCCGGTGGGGCACACGATCGAGTTCGATGACGCGCTGCAGTCCGTGAAGATCACGACCAGCACCATGCAACAAATCACACTCGATCCGACCAAGATTGAAATCGCGACCGCTCAGGGATTGCTGAAGATCACGCTCGATATTTTGAGCGTTCCCCCGGCGATTCAACTCGAAAACACGACTGGAGATATCACGCTGAGCGCGCCGCTGGGAACGATCACGCTGGATGGGATGAACGTGGAGATTCAGAGCAGCGTCTCAACGGACATCTCCTCGGATGCGACGGTGAGCGTTGAAGGAACGTTAGTGACGATTAATTGAGGAGCGCTGAGATGCCGCCTGCTGCGCGAGTTGCTGATCTGACAAGCCATGGGACACCGCTGGGGCCTGGTCCGGGAAGTCCGTCGGTTTTGATTGGAGGCCTGCCGGCGTGGAGGGCGGGTGGCGATTTTCATGCTTGCCCGCTGATCACGGTTCTTGTGCCGCATGTGGGGGGCGTGGTGGCGGTGGGCAGTTTGACGGTTTTGATTGAGGGCCTTCCGGCAGCGCGGATGGGCGACATGGTTGTGGAAGTTGGGCCGCCAAATGCGATCGCGATGGGATGTCCAACAGTTCTGATTGGCGGGTGAGAAGGGATTATGGGCGCGACGAATTCAGCGAAGGCATTTCTCGGAGTGGGCTGGGCCTTTCCTCCGTGTTTGGCGAAGGATGGCTCAACGGCGATGGTTAGCTACGAACAGGATGTGTACGAAGCGATCTGGATCATCCTGAGCACGGACTGGGGAGAGCGCGTGATGCGCCCGGATTTTGGAGCGGGATTGAAATCATTCGTGTTCGCTCCGCTGAGCGAGACAGCGCTGCAACAGATGCAATCGCGCGTGCAGGATTCGCTGGTGAAATGGGAGCCGCGCATCGATGTGGAAGAAGTGGACGTCACCTACAATCCAGCGGAGCCGGGCCAAGTATTGATTTCGATCACGTATTTCGTGCGCGTGACGAATACGGTGCAAAACCTTGTCTATCCGTTCTTCCTGGAGGAGGGGGCCGGGCCGTGATCCCACGCAGCGCACCTCCGGTTGATTCGCGGGATACCAACGCGGTGCTGGCGGAATTCCAGAACCGGCAGCGCGGGTATTTGCCGTTGTGGAATCCGCCCGCGAATTCCTCGGGGGCCGCGATGGGGCCGATATTTGCGCGGCTGATCAACGCGATTTTGGAGCGGCTCAACCAGGTGCCAGCAAAGGACAAGCTGGCATTTCTGGATCTGCTGGGCATACGGCTGATCGCCGCGCAACCGGCGCGGGCGCCCATTGTTTCAGCCTGACGGCGGGCGCTGCGGATTGCAGTGCCCCCGAGGGAACGCAAGTGGCGGCACCGCCTCCTCCCGGCGGCTCGAATCAGATCGTGTTTTCGACGGAGCAGGATGCAGCGGTGGCCGCGGCGAACCTGGCCGAGCTCGTGAGTTTGTGGCCTGGACGCGATCAATATATCAATCACTCAGCGGCGCTGCAGGCGGGCCAGCCGTTTACTTTGTTTCAGAATCTGCAGCTGCAGCAGACGGACCATATTTTGTATTTGGCGCACAGCAAAATACTGGCGTTCGCGGGCGGCGCAAACCTGAAGGTTGGTTTCGATCTGGCGCAGGGAAGTTCGTCGGCGCTGGATATCACTTGGGAATACTGGGATGGCCAGGTGTGGCGCGGATTCATCGTCAACCAGGAATCGTGCCTGGACCCGGCAGCGGCGGGATACGACGGGACAAACGGATTATCTGCAAGCGGGTCGGTGCAGCTGAGCACGCAGGGCTCGCCGGCGGCGCAGACGAGTGTGAATGGCGTCAATTCTTACTGGGTGCGCGGGCGATTAACACAGGCCTTGCTCCAAGATCCAAACCAACTGCTGCCGGAAGTGGATACGATTCGGCTGCTCACGCAGATTGATCAGAGATTGGAGCTGAAGATTACCGCCAGTGTTGCCGATGCTGCGTCGGGCAGCAGCCCGATTACTGGCACCGTGCTGGATGAGTGCGGCCAGATACTGGTTGGCGCGACTGTCACAATTACGCCGCCGAATGGGCCGCCTGCAACCGCACAGACGGCGAGCAATGGGAGCTACACCCCGACAAGTTCGCTGACAGTTGCCAGCGGTGATAGCTGCCAAATTGATGTGTCGTATCAAGGAATTAGCGGCACAACTTTTGCGATCTACGACGGCGGATTTGACGTAATCACGCTGGTGGTCAAGGTGGAGGGCCTGCTTCCGGATAAAGCCTACTCAGACGGCAAGACGCTGGATACAACGAAGGCGTTTTATCCGCTGGGGCAGGTGCCCATTCTCGGTACGACCTTTTACTTCAAGCAGACTGAGGTTTTCAGCAAGCCGGGGGCGGTTGTGAGTGTGTACGTGGCCCCAGCTCTGCCGCCAAGCAGTTCGTCTGGGTCTACCGGCTCGGGATCGGGCGGTACCACCCCCACGCCCGTGCTCCACACAGTCAACTGGGAATATTGGAATGGCAATGAATGGTCGTTGCTGGCGCAATCAACCACTTCGACCACTGCTCCGCACGACTTCACGGTAAACGAAATCGTGCAGCTCATAATCCCGCAAGATATGGTTTCTACGACCGTGAACAATGAAAGCGGGCTGTGGATTCGCGTGCGCCTCGTCGCCGGCGGTTACGGGCTCGTTCAGACAATCCAAATTACAGGAGCCACTCCGTCCTCAATCACGTACGTGCAGCCGCAACCGCCCATCGTGGGAGTGTTCCGGTTCGGCTATTCCTGGACGCAGGGACCTTATCCACTGGAGCAGGTGTTCACCTACAACGACTTTCAATTCGAGGATCACACGAACGACGCGCTCTGGCCGGGGAATCCTTTCACGCCGTATCAGCCGGTCGGCGACGTGACTCCGGCGGTTTATCTGGGATTCAGCGCGCAACTGCCGGTGAACAATTACGGGGTGTATCTGGGCATTGTCGAGCAGACGGGCGTAGAAACCGGGCCCGCAATGCTTTGGGAATACTGGAATGGCGGCGGGTGGGAAAGCGTTTCGGTGGAGGATGAAACCGAGGCGCTGGCGTTGCCAGGGATGATGACTTTTTTGCCGGCAGCCGACAGCCGGGCGCTGGCGCGATTTGATAATCCGCTTTACTGGCTGCGAGGAAGACTGAAAGAGGATCAGCCGCCGAACGAAACGACGATTAACAATGTTTTCACGAACGCCGTGTGGGCTTCGCAATGGCAAACATTCCAGAATTCGCCGCTGGGCGCAAGCACCGGCGTTCCGAGCCAGCTTTTCCAGTTCAACCAGATTCCGATCCTGAGAGGGCAGGAAATTGAAGTGCAAGAGTTGAACGGGCCGCGCGCGAACACGGAGTGGCGGACGGTGGCGATCCAGGTGGTGCCGGACGATCCGAACATTGTAACGGAACTGGAAACGCTGCTGGCGGCGGAAGGTCCGCAAACGGACATTATTTTGGAGAACGTTCATTTGGTTCGCGACAAGACGAAGAGCGTGACGGCCGTCTGGATTCAGTGGCAGGAAGTGGAGAATTTTTTCGAGTGCGGGCCGAATGATCGCGTTTACGTGCTGGACCACGCGATGGGGCGGCTGTTTTTCGGAGATGGAAATTTGGGAATGATCCCGCCGCTGAGCGCGGCGATTCAGGCGACTTCGTTTCGGTCCGGCGGAGGGTTGGCGGGAAACGTCGTGGCCGCAACAATCACGCAGCTTCTGGGATCGCTCTCGGGCGTTTCGGGAGTGACAAACCCACGCGCGGCGGAGGGTGGAGCGGACGGCGAGACGCTCGAGGAGTATCAGACCCGTGCGCCACTGAGCATCAGAAATCGCGGACGCGCGATTGTGGCCCAAGACTACGAAACGATGGCGCGCGAGGCATCCGCGGGAGTGGCGGTTGCTCGCGCGATTGGCCCTCGCGATCCCTCCGGCAGGCCGGTGCCGGGGTGGGTGACGCTGATGATTATTCCGCAGAGCAGTGATCCACAGCCAATGCCGTCGGCGGGGCTTCGTCAGGATGTGTTGGATTATTTGGTTTCGCGGGCGCCCGCGGATGTAGTGGCGGCGCAAAGAATCAACGTGATCGGCCCAACTTATTTGCCGGTGGACGTGACGGCAACGCTTGCTCCGGGCGATCCCGCGGAGGCGGGGACGGTGGAACAGGACGCGATTGATGCGCTGGAGGCATTTCTGAATCCGCTGACCGGCGGGCCGGAGGGGCTGGGCTGGGACGTTGGCCGTGGCTTGTTTGCTTCGGATATCGCCACGGTGCTCGGCGATGTGGAAGGCGTGGATTACGTGCAAGCGCTTGCGCTGTATGTGAACGGGGTGCTGCAAGGAGATCAAGTGCAGGTGCCAGCCGGGCAGATTGTGGTGGCCGGAGAGCTGGAACTGAGCCTGATTCTGCCGCCCACGTTTTGAATCAACACCGGCGAGATTCACGCGGCCAGGAGACGGAGGATGCATTGGAGGTTTTGGGAGCGCAAAAACAAAAACAAGAAGGGTGGCGGGGAGTTCCCGACGGCTTCTTCCCCCGCGCCGAAAACTTCAGGGCCCGAGGCAGAAGGGACTGGCTGGTTGCCGCTGGCAGGCAGCGCGCAGGAGATATTGGGTTTGCAGCAGCTTATCGGAAACCAGGCGGTGGTGCGGCTTTTTGCGCCGGAGAAATCGAGGGGTGTTTCGCAGGGCCGGAAGGAATGAATTTTTGAAAGGCGCGCGAGCGGTCGCGAGAACCAGTCGAAGACAATGGGAACGCCAATGGAAATAGAGAAAAGGAAAGTGAACTAAGATGCCGTTGCTCCTACCCAACCTGGATGATCGGCAATGGGCTGATCTAGTGGCCGAAAGCACGGCACTGATCCCTGTTTATGGTCCCCAATGGACGGATCAGAACTACTCCGACCCGGGAATCACGCTGGTGGAATTACTGGCGTGGATCGCGGAGATGGATATTTACCGGCTGAACCAGATTACAGATCGCGAGCGCCTGAAGTTTCTCGCCCTGGTGGGAATTGCGCCGAAGCCGGTGCTGCCCGCGCATGCCGTGCTGGCATTCACTCTTGCGGGTGCGGCAATCCCAACCCTGCCTGCCGGGCTTGAATTCGCGGGGAATGACCCGACCGGGGACGCCGTTCGCTTTCGAATTCTTCGCTCGATTACGCCAGCGCCTGGCTCCCTGGAAGTACTGCAATTTGGGAGCGTCAGCGGTTTTCAAAATCTTACGCCGGCATGGCGCCGTGGACGGACAATGAATCTGTTTGGCACGGCGCCGGTGCCCGGCGTCGCATTCTACATGGGCTTTTCGGCGGCATTCCCTTCCGGACAGCCGGTGCAAATTTTCTTTACGTTCGGTGATGGTCCCTCGGGTTTTCAGGAACGCTGCGGCTTGATCCGGGAAGCCGAAGAACTTGAAAAGCTTTGCCGGCCGCAGGCGGACAATCCGTGCGCCAAGCAAAAAGCTGGTGGCGCGAAAACCGAGGCTTCCCTTCCCTGCGACGGGCCTGCGCCCAGCCACTATGGGGTTCGAACGGTGTGGGAATACCTGACGATTTCGGCGGGACAGGGCATGTGGGTGGCGCTCGATCCTTCACGAAATCAAGTGGTGGATGACACGCGGGCCTTTACTCTGGACGGAAGCGTGACATTCCAAGTGCCGGGAACAATGGCAGCGGCGCCGGTCGGACTTGTTAGCAGCCCTTATTATTACGTGCGTTGCCGATTGGATGCCGGGAGCTACGATGCCGCGCCGGTTCTGCAATCGCCGGCGTTCAACGGCGTCTCGTGCGTGCAGGCGGTTCCCGCGACGATGTCTTACCCGATCAATGCGGGTGTGGCCGTCACTTTCGGATCCGGGGCACCACCGAAGCCCCGTGACCATGTTTCCCTTTCGCTGACGCTCGACCCATTGAAAAATATTACGCAGTTGGCAATCGGGCCAGTCTCTGCGACGGAGCCTCAGTTCGAAATTCTGCAATATGCGGCGCCTTCGGCGAGCGGCAAAGGGGTTCTTTGCACGGACGGAGTTTTCTTGGGATTTGGGAATGGCGCACCGTGTCAGCAGGTTACCTTGACGGAAGCGCCAGTGGAGCCATTCGGCTTCCGTCTCTACACATTGGAAAATGGCGAGTGGCGCGAATGGGAATTGCGCGCCGATTTCGATGCGTCCACGCGGAGAGATTGGCACGCGGTGCTCGATTCGACCGCGGGCACGGTCACGTTTGGGAATGGGGAAAAAGGCCGCGTGCCGCCGTTGGCGTCTGAGATTTTCGCGTTGTGCCTCACGACGACGGCTGCTGGCGGCAACCTCGCGGCCGGAATCATTAACCAATTGGCGGATTCTCCCCACAATCGCGCCGCTCTCCATTATCCCGCAACAGTTCCGGACGGCTGGACACAACTGCAAGGAGAGTTGGGAGCCATTACCAATCCGCTTGCGGCATGCGGCGGAGCGGCGGCGGAAACTGTTTCTCACGCGGCAGGGCGCGCGGACCAATTGGTCGAGTCCAGTGGCCGCGCCGTCACGCTCGCGGACTACGAGCGGCTCGCGGCGCAAACTCCCGGAACGCGCATCGCGCGAGTGACGGCGATTGCGAACTTGCATCCGAGTTTCCCATGTTATTTGGCGCCGGGAATGATCACGGTAATTGTTCTTCCATACCTTCCGCAAGGCAGCCCGACTCCGACTCCGGGACTGCTCGGAGCCGTGCACTCTTACCTTCAGGCTCGCCGCGTGATCGGCACTCGCGTGGAGGTGGTGGGTCCGACGTATCTCGAAGTGGCCGTGCAAGCCACGGTGCAGTCGAAGACGGGCAGCAACCCGACGAGTCTGCTACAAGCGATCGTAACGGCGCTGAATAATTTTCTCAATCCGCTAATTGGCGGGCCCGACGGGACGGGATGGCCGTTCGGCCGCGACGTATATCGCTCCGAAATTATGAAAGTGATCGGAACGGTGACTGGGGTCGACTACATCGTGTCGATGGCCTTGCTCGCGGATGGCGGGCAGGCGCAATGCGACAACGTATGTCTTGGCCCGACCTGGCTGGCGGAGGCCGGGACGCACCAAATAACTGTGCTTTGAGGCAGACATGACCCAGATGGAAAAGCGGAAACTCGAGCGAGTGCAATATTGGCAGGGGCAGAGGCTGCGCTCGGGCGACTTCCGCGACATTGAGTCCGTCGAGGCACAGCGGCGATGGTGGCACAACCGCGCCATTCATCAGGCTTACGGCGTCTATGAAGGGCTCCATGCATCCGCATCCCCGCTAGGCATCCAAAACGGCGTGACCGTGACGCCTGGAATTGCGTATGACTGCTTCGGACATGAACTGATTCTGGAAAGACCGCTGACGGTACCGTTGCCCATAAATCTGCGGACTCAAAAAGCCAGTAGCGCCAGCCTCTTGATTCGCTATTGCGCGCCGAGATGCGACATCCAGGCCGCGCGTATCTCCGACATTTGTTTCACACAAGAGAACTCGATTAGCGCAGGGACAGTCGAGCTTGTCTGGAAACTCGCGGAATGTGCCAAACCCTCCGACGGAGTCCCCATCGGCGAATTAATATCTGCAAACGGAATATACTCCGCGGAAAACGGAGCCGTTCGTCTGGCCGCAGACTTTCGCTATATCGTACCGCGCCCGATCGCAAGCCCGATCCTTATCAGCGGCACGACCATTCCTGGTAACACGGCGTGGCAACCGTGGGATTTCATGGGACAGGGGTTCATTGGCGTCCAGACATTCATCGATACGTCGGCAGCGGGGTTCACGAGCGTTCCTTGCTACTTCGCGTGGCTGGAAGGTTCGATGTGGAATCCGCAAACGTTGCAGCTTGTGCCGGCGATTTTCCCGAGCATAGCGAATGAATCCGTTACTGGCTTCACTTTCCGACTGTGGCTTGAATTTCCGGAACAGACTTTCGATCTTGAGGCCTTGACTGGTGCGAGGCAGCGCTCACTGGCAGCAGTGCCGAGCTTCAACTTTGTCACGGACCCTGACGATTTCGCGATGTTTGCACAACAACAGAACCTTTACGTGAGCTGGATTGCATGCCAGATGCCTGTGTCCATTTCCTGTTGCGCACGGAATGGGTCCGACGCAAGTGCGGACCTGGCTTCGGGCTCGGCGCAAATCACCTGAGCGAGGAATCAAGATGGCGATTATTGGCTCAACACAGTTCCTGGAACGAATTCAATTTTTCAACGGCGAACGCCTGTTTGCTGCCGATCTTCAGGCGCTGGAAGCGTTTAACCGCGAGATGCGCTGGCTCCACAACCAGAGTCTGCATCAGGCGGGAGTGGGGAGCGGGTATCAAGTGACTGGGAACGTCGGCGACCGCCAGGTGACCATTTTCCCTGGCTACGCGCTCGATTCCTGCGGGCGCGAAATCATTCTCACGGAGTCGCAGGTGCTGCCGATTCCGCCGATCGCGGACAACGGGTCGGGTGGTTCCGTTTTCTACGATCTGACGGTTTCGTATCCAGATAACACCGAGCTGAAGACATCGGAAACGCGGGATGGAATTTGCTCGCCGGCAGGCGTAGTCCGCTTGCGCGAGGAACCCATCTTCTGCTGGGTGCAATTGAGCGATGACCCGACGAATCGCCAACCGATGGACCTGCGGCTGAGAAATAGAATCAAGGAAGGGTTGTTCATCCTGCTGGCGCAAGTGGAAATTTTCAACTGCCAGCTGAAGCAGCCGGTTTCGACAACGCAGCGGCGCAATGCGCGTCCGCCGGGACAAACACACGTGGCGTGCGGAGTTCAGGCGGGGGGGACGTCGTGGTCCGGACCCGTCCAGGTGGGGTCGGGAACTGCCGGCGAGATTCAGGGTGTGACATTCTTCGGCTCGTACTACACGTTGAGCGTCACCACTACAAGCGGGAACTTCCGGGCAACTCCCAACTATGTTGCGCGTCTCGTGGGCTCGAGGCAATTCAGTACAGCCGCGGCGGCAGGGGCGGTTTCGACGCCCTTTATGGCCGATGCACTTACGGATATTCAGCAGAACCCCGCACCGACGCCGCAGAGCTTCACGATCCAGATCTTCCCTTTTTACGCGAGCAATGGCGGGACGCCGCAAGCGAGCGATATCACCAACGCGGTTCAAGCCTGGAGCGTGGGGTGGATGGGCGTTGAGGGATGAGAAATGTCTGACGCGAGCAAGAACAATTATTTATTTTTGAACACGGAAGGGCGCTGGCCCGGCTTCGCATGGAGTGGCCTGGAATTGTGCATGGACGGGTCGCTCCGCCTGGCGTCTCTTCCTTTGCTGGCAGGCACTCTTCCTGATGCTGTTAAGACTGCCGCAGACCCCGTTGGGCCGGCTGGACTGGCGATCGATTCGGGTGGCACGATTTATTTCAGCGATCCCGCGGGCACTTGTATTCGGCGAATGCTTGGCTGCGATGGCTCGGTTGTACTGGCGCCATGTATGAGAGGATCGCACAGCGTTGCGGGATTGAATACGCCACGCGGGCTGCTGATTTCCGCGGCGCGTTCGTCATTGTTCATCGCGGACAGCGGGAATCATTGCATTCAGGTATTCGACCTCGACACATTCCAACTGGCTGAAATTTGGGGCCAGACGAATCTCTCCGGCGTGCCCCAGCCCGGGTCTCAGCCAGGCCAGTTCAATACGCCATGGACACTGGCGGGCGATTCTTCCGGCAACGTTTACGTGGTGGATTACGGCAACCAGCGGATCCAGAAGTTCAATGTGACCGGAGAGGTCGTCCCCGCTTTCTGCGCCAACGTTCAGTCCTCCGGCTTGCTCCAGAAGCCCGGCGATATCGCGATCCTGCAAGCGAACGGCGAGATGCGGATATTTGTTGTGGATATCGCGTCCGCGAAGGTCTTTATCTTTGACGGCGATGGGCATCCTGTCGTTGACTCGCTCGGCCATCCGCTCTGCATTCAAAACAGCCATTTGACGCAGCCCATGGGAATCGCCGTTTCCGCCAATGCCATCTATGTGGGCGAGAACGCTTCGAACCAGGTGTATCGGTTCCTGCTCAACGACACATTCGATTTTATCGGCCCGGCCATCGGCTACACCGGTCCTGTTGCGGCACTTCTGCTCGACGGCAAGGGCGAACTCTGGGTCCATCCGGGAGGTTCGCTTTCGCCGCTCGCGCTCCAAACAGACCAAGGATATGGAACGCACGGTTCACTGTGGATTAACAGCGCCACGCCACTCCAGGTCCCGAATCTTTGCGTCATGTGGCACCGCTTGCAGGCACTCGCGAACAATTTTCCCGCGGCTGCTCACTTGGATGTTTATGCCTATGCTTCGAGCGATCTGGCTCACCCGCCTGCGGTGGATCCCTCAGCGGACAATCCTTTCTCGGACGCGAAGTGGAAGCCTTTCATCTACTCGGCCAATGTGGACGCGACGGATCTTTTTATCGGCGGCGCCAAGGCCAAGTATCTGTGGGTCGGTGCATTGTTTTCCGGTGACGGGACGGCGACAGCACGCTTGCGCCAATTACACGTGGAATATGACCATGCGACTTACGAGCAATACTTGCCCGCCATTTATCGCGATAGGGAAAAGCGGTCCACAGCAAGCGTAAGCGGCGCTGCCGGGAGCCAGGCCAAATGCGGGCAATTTCTTGCCCGCTTGCTTTCTCTTTTCGAGAGTTTTTTTGGAGGCGTTGAATTTGAGATCGGCTCGCTTCCGGCGCTCTTTGATCCCCACGCGGTTCCGCAGTCTTTTCTGCCGTGGCTCGCGGGGTGCATGGGACTCGACCTGGACGACAAATGGGATGAGCAAAAACAGCGCGAGATTATCGCCATGATTTTCCGTCTTTCGGGATTGCGCGGGACTGCCGAGGGGCTGCGCGAAACATTGCGGCTCTTTGCAGGCGTGGACGCAACGATTGTCGAGCCACTGCTAAATGCTTCCTGGTGGGCGCTGCCGAATTCCGCGAGCGATTGTTGCGAGTCTTGCGCTGCCGCCGCTGCCGCTTCCGGCACGACCTGTACTGAAACTGGGAACTCGATCCTTGGGTGGACCACCATGCTGGCGCCGGCGCAGCCCCAGGGGAGCGTGGTGGGTACGTCGGCGGACCTCGATCAATCTGATTTGATTTCGGATGAGGACTTCGGGTCGCCGCTGTTTACGGATGTTGCATTTCAATTTGCCGTTTGGGTGTATCGCAGCCAGGTGATGCGCCCGGACGCGATGGCTCGCATCCGCGCGCTCGTGGATCAGGAGAAGCCGCTGCACACGTCCTATCAAGTCTGCGTGATTGACCCGCTGTTCCGCGTGGGATTTCAGAGCCGCTTGGGAATCGATACGTTGGTGGGCGGGCCGCCGCGAAGTCTTGCGCTGGGAACCGGTCAAGCTCTGGGGCCCGATGCGGCATTGGCCGGCCCGCCGCCCAGCTTGTTGGGAGCAGAGAGCCGCCTGGGAGTAACGACGCGGCTGGCATGAGATCTCTTGCAGGCAAGGAGAGGGGAAAATGACAACGACGATGCAATCCGCGGGCTCGGCAGATCTGGGTTCGCCGGTCCGCAATCGCTATTTCTATGGGAAGCTGCTGGATGTTTTCCATTTCGAGCTGGAGCAGAACTATTTCAATAACAAGCGCTGGCTCTTGAATCGCGTTATTTCGGGGTATGGAGTGATCTGCGGGTTGAATGTTCTTTTGGGTCCGGACGGTAAGAGCGTCGTGGTCACGCCGGGCGTGGCGATCGATAAGTGCGGGCGGGAAATTATTGTTTGCCAGCAAAGCGACCCCTTTCCTCTCCCAGCGCCATGGACACCGCCTCCTGGGGGCGGAACCGGCACGGCGCCGGGAACGTCGCCCACAGGCAGTGGCACTCCGACGAATCCTGTGCCGCCCCCGGTGACGGGAAGCGGCTCTACGATGAGCGGCGATTGCTCGGACACCGGGACGTATTGTCATCTCTGCATCTGCTACCACGAATGTCCCACGGATCCCTCGCCCGCTTTGGGCGGCGATTGCGATTCGCAATCGGTGTGCACGCCCGGTTCTATTCGTGAAAGGTACTGCCTTAAAAAAATGGACAACAAACTTTGTCCAGCGAGCACGACATCGCCAATTCAAAGCGTAATTTCGGGCGGAGTCTTAAATTACGGCATGCTGGCAACCTACATTACCAATCTGAATTGCCTGGGTCCGGCGCAAGATTGCTGCATTCCTCTCGCCAACATCCAGATTCCGGCGTCGCCAAACGCGTACACGCAAAGCAGCGTTGACATCACGATTCGTCCGATCGTTTACACCAATGATTTGCTCTACGACTTGACACTGGCGTGGATGAACCAGGGACAGACGCAACTACAAGGCGGGAAGTAACCGAGAGAGTGAAGGAGAAAAGAGATGAGCACAAATTCAAATTGCGGCTGCGGCGGCGGTGGGATGACGACGGCGTGCGACAGCGCCATCGCGGAACTGCCTCGTTACTATCCCCGGCAGCTCATCACTCCGGATGATTTAACTCTGGAGCAAAACTACTTCCGCGATCGCATGCGGCGCCACAATCGCCTGCTGCATGGCTGGGGAGTGGTGTGCGGAGCCTTGGTTTGTCCCGCCACCACGACGAATACCGACGGCACGAGCTCCCTGGTTCCGTGGAACGTGCAGGTGCAGACGGGCTACATCCTGGGGCCCTATGGCGATGAAATTATTCTCGATTGCGCGCGCACCGTGGATCTGCGGACGTCCGGTATTTCCGGCGTAACGGGGGAACCGTGCCTTGACGCTCCGGATCCGTGGTGCACGCAGGTGTACACGGCGCCGCCCGCCACGGTGACCATGCTCTACATTGCCGTTCAATACAAGCAATCCATGATGCGGCCCGTTCGCGTCCAACCTGTCGGCTGCGGATGTAGCAACTCCACGTGCGAATATTCTCGCTGGCATGACGGCTACGAAATCGGCGTTCTGCAATCGTGTCCTTGCTGCTGCCAACCCGCCACCCTCAGCCAAACGACCGCAAATACGAATGTATCTCCGACGAACACGATGAACTCCGTTTCGTTCGCGACTCCCGGCAATCCGGCGTGCCCGGATTGCGCGTGTGGACCCTGGGTCGGGCTGGCGCAGGTGACGTTCGATCAGAGCGGCAACATTCAGAAGATTGATAATTGCGCTTGCCGGCGCATTGTGGTGTCGCTAAGCCAGGTCTCGCGCTCTTGCACGAAAGTTCCACCGACGGTCACGAGCCTGAACCCCACGTCGATCCAGAGCCCCGCGACGAACGTTACGATGACGGTAGTGGGCACCGGCTTCTACTGCGGCACCACTGCGGAATTCGAAACTACTGATCCGCTCACGGTCGCGCAAACGCAAGTGCAGGATGCGCAGACTTTGATGCTGGCTGTGAATGTTTCCGCGGCGGCGGCGTCTGCCGCCGCCGGAGGCAACGTCACCGCTACGCTGACTGTCACCAATATCGATGGCGCGAGCGTGGCATATCCGGCGAAGTTTGCGGTGACTAGCTCGACAGCCAGCGGCACGGCCCCATCTCCGCCTACCGGCGTAACGGCGCAGGCTCGTGCGACCGGGCGGCCCTCAAAAGCGTCAACAGCGAAGACACCGAAGAATTAGCTGGAGGATGCGGGATTGAATTGTGAAGGGACCTGAGCAAAAACCCGAGCCCCATCAAAGGGCGGAGCCGACGCCTGCCGCGAAGGCGCGCCAAATCTCGGCAAGAGATGGGCCCGGCTCTCCGAAGAATTCCGTGCTGGATCTTCAGGGCGTGATCGGCAATCAGGGGATGCTTCAGCTACTCGAAACGGGAGCAATCCAGGCTAGGCTCCGCGTCAGCCAGCCGGGCGATCCGGACGAACTCGAAGCCGATCGGATCGCCGAGCGTGTTACTTCCGGCGCGTCCACTATCCCCAGCATCCAACGAAAATGTGATTGCCCTACCGGTGGCCCGTGCCTGGAATGCGAGGATGAAGATCTCAAGGGCATTCACCGCAAAGCAAAGGCCGACTCACCGGCTCACGCGACGGCTCCAGCCGACGTCGTCAAGCATCTCGGTCCCGGACGTCCGATAGATCGCTCCGATCGATCCTTCCTGGAATCGCGCCTGGGGCACGATTTTTCATCTGTGCGTGTATATGCGGGACCCGAGGCGGCGGATTCGGCAAAGGCGATAGACGCCCGCGCCTATACCGCTGGAAACAATATTGTTTTTGGTGAAGATCAGTTCGCCCCCGGGACTCTTTCGGGATTGCAGCTCTTAGCGCATGAACTCGTCCATGTGATCCAGCAGGGCCGCGACAAATGGCTGCTGGCTCGCAAAGCGGATGAGCGGTATGAAACCGAAGGAATAGTTCTGGATCCAACCAAGATCGAGCCGATCGTCGGAGCCAGCTACTGGTCAGAGCGCGTAGGCAAGGTGTTCGAATTGAGCCTGGATCCGCGCATTTTCAATAACGCCGATCCCGAGGAAAGAGACGCCGTTCTATCCGCGCTCTGGAACATCCGGCCAACGTCCGAGCTCCGCGGTCCAATCACGCGTTTGATCTCCATACCCAAGCGCAAGACGGCCGCGGCATCCAAGAATGTCGTTTACAAATTCACTTTAACGCCGCGAACGAGCAAGAAACCTCTGGCTGAAGTCAGATTTGTTGCGGAGGACGCCGGGGCAGGGGTGAAGCCTGCGGGCGCCACGCCATCCGGTTTCACGCCGCAGCAGCCGGCTATGAGCCATACTGGATTTCCCGACGACAAAATCGATAAGTACTGGAAGGAGCATCCGGAAGAGCACCTTCAGGTCTTCGACTGGATTGAACATACCGCGCCGAATTCATTCGAGCAGATCATCACCACGAGCGTCGCCTCGACCCGCCGAAAGAAGACAGTTACGCGGCAGGCTTCCTTTCACGTCAAGGGAACGAAGGATGCCCGAGGCAACATCACGAACCTGCGCATCGATTTTCTGGGAGCGATGGTTCCCAGCGAGCAAGTTCCGCCGGCCGACTATCACTCGAAGCAATTCATCGACGTAAGCATTGAAGACGCGCAAAGCTCTCCCGATCCAAAGAAAAAGGATAAATTGGGCGCCATCAACGGCATCGGCGGATTGCCGCAAGACGAGCTATTCGTCGTCAAATACGCCATCTGGCAATACTTCGAGGCCGGAACACGCAGCGCCGAAGTGAACGCCATCGTTCCGATCCCGAGTACCACCAGACGGGTCCTCTACAAGCTTCGGTTTCAGGCAAAGAGTAACGACGTCGACGTCCGGCGCATCGGTGAAGAAGGCAAGGATGTAAGCATCTCCGCTCCCCATCTGAGTCTTGCGCGGGTAAGCCGTTTCGCAGAACTCGAAAATGACGTTCCCAAGCTGAAGGATTGGGTGAAAAAACGCTATCCTTCCGTGACGCCGACCGGGAACACTGCAAAAGAAGTATGCGCGAGCGTGGATGCTCAAATCCGAGCACACGCGGGGACGCCTGGGTGGTTCCTGGCCAATTACGGTATCCAAATACTCGCCGCCGGCCCGGGAGCCACGCGCCTGCAAAACGCCCACCCAACTGAATTTTCGGCTCTCCAGGTCGCCGACATGAAGGACTTTACGGCTGCTGAGCTGATCGCGCTCGAATCGGTCTTGGAAACCGTGAGCGATGCGATCGTCACTGAACTCATGAACCTGCAGATGGCTCGTCAGAAGATTCGGCTCGAAATACAAGGAAAGGGAAAGAAACGGAAGGTTGTACCGAATACCAAGGAGGCCGGCCTAAGTTTGCTGAACGGTACGGAAAGAACCGTTGTCATCTTTGATAGAACGCATCTCAATGATGCCGCGCTGTTCCTCGGCGGCCATCGCCCCGGTGGATCGCTCGACGTGTCGCCGGCCTCTGCCATGACCTCTGCTCACGAGCTCGGCCACATTGTCAGCTGGGGACCGAACGTCAAAGATGCCTTCGACAAGTTGGTAAAGAAGGAGCACATTCAACCGTTCACGTCATATGCTGCCGGCAGCCCGCAGAAGGAATTCTTTGCTGAAAGCTTTGCGCTGTTCCAACTCGATCCAGAATGGCTGCTAGCGAATTCACCGAAGATTTTTGCCTTCTTCGAGGCCTTGGTTAAGACGGGAAATCCACCACCGCCATGAGTGATCCACGCGAATTCCGACGATGCCGGGAAAATGGCTCCGCGACCTATCGTTTGGGGGAACCCGCTCTCTATGCTCGCCCGGCGGGCATTGAATCCGGAAGTTGAGTGGTGAATTGACCGGTTCGACGCAAAGTCTATGAGCGATAAAGCCACAGTCAGGAGTGTACCGGTGACAAAATCACAGCCGATTTCTGCCCCGGCGCACAGCTCGCGGCAGCCCGCAGGGTTTTCTTCCAGCAATCTCTTTCTTTCGCTGCAACATGCGCTCGGAAATCAAGGTATGCTGCAACTTTTCGAATCGAAAGCGATTCAGGCGAAGATGCGGGTCAGCCAGCCGGGCGATGCGGACGAACTGGAGGCCGATCGAGTCGCTGATCACGTCGTCGCTGCTACCCATGCGCCACATATTCACCGCAAGTGCGCGTGCGAGGGCAGCAGTAGTTCATGCCCGAAGTACGAGGAAGAAGCGACTGGGACGACTCATCGCGGCGTGGCCTCGCAGATTCTTCGCTCCACACATTTTTCGGTTCAGCGCGCGCCCGCGGGTTCCGCACCCACAAACACTCCCGATCAAGTGGGCAATCCGCCGCAGCCCTCCCCTACTCCGGCTCATCCGCATCCGCTTGTCGTGGAGGACGACGCCAAGTCGGTCGCGCCTCATCAAATGCGGAAGTCCGCGTTTATCGCGCTTCTGCGGACCGACGCTTGCGCGGCGGCGGATGCTGTGCTCGCCTCCGTCGGTCACACGACCAAGAGCTGTCCCTACATCGAGAAATGGCTCGGCTTCTACGAGAAACAATCGAGCGACCACATCGAGCGTGCCATTTTGAAGTATGCGCCTGAGACCGTAGCTGCCCGAAACGCGCACGAAGCTATTCGCCTCGTTGTTCTGCGCGTTCAGCGCGCCGCCATGACCTGGGCCAAAACTGGCAAAGTGGCGGGATTACCCGAGGATCTCGCCAGCCAGCTTCCCGGCCAGGGTTTTCTCGGCGCGGTTCACCGCTTCGCCTCTTCCAGCGTGGGCGGCGCCGTCCTTGGCTTTCTCGGCGGCAGCAAGCCGGAAAAATCCGCCCCCGACGCCCCGGCCAGCGATTCTCCCGCCTCAACGCTTTCGCGCAAAGCGACCGACGCAGGCGCGGGGCCTGCTCCCGCTCCCGCACATGATGCGGCCGCCGTACGCTCGCAACTCGGTGCGGGGCACTCGCTCGACTCCCGCGTTCAATCGCAGATGTCGAACGCCTTCGGATACGACTTTTCGGCAGTTCGGGTGCATACGGATTCGCAGGCTTCGTCGCTATCTACGCAACTCAATGCGCGGGCGTTCACCGTCGGTCGCGACGTGGCCTTCGGCGCGGGCGAATACAATCCAGGGACGCCCTTGGGCGACGCGCTCCTGGCGCACGAATTGGCGCACGTTGTGCAGCAGGGCGGCGGAGACCGCACGTCGCCGGTGCCACTGGCGAAGGGCGCCGACGAGACAAGGCACCTAGAATCCGACGCCGAGACGTCCGCCGCTCATGCTGCCGGCGGCATCTGGGCGGGCACAAGAAACCACCTGGCTCACGTCGGCGCGAACGCAATACCCCGCCTGCGCTCCGGTTTGCAACTCCAGCGTTGTTCCAAGCAGGCGCAGGTCAAGAGTCCTGCTACTGCCGCCCCCACTTGTACGACTGTCGACGCTGCCACGTGGCGAACCCAGGTCAAAAATGCTCATGATTTGAGTGCGACGGATACTGACCATGCCACTGCCGCTATGTTTTCGTTGGTGCAGCAGGCTCTGTGCCCAATCGGCATTCGAGTTCATATGGCGGGCACTTCCAATCCGGTCGCTGAGGATCCACGAGACTACGCGGAATCGCAGACTGGCAACGTTATTAACTTTGATCCCAAGTTGAATACCAAGACGCGCTGGGGGGGATACAACAAAGACCGCAGCCTGAAGGCCGGAGATGTTCTCGGAGCGAACGCAGGCCACAACTTCGCCCACGGGCCTCGCGGCTGGGCGGTCCTTGGTCCCCAGGCCTTAGATGAAAGCACGCCAATCTGGACCCGTCAGTACGCCCAGCATGAGTTGTTCATGCTCGCGCGCAACTTGACCCCAGGGATTTCCGAAACTAGGGCGGACACAGAAATCGCAACTTGGACTCACGACTTTGTTACGCATTTCCATGAGTGGGCTCAAGAATTTCCCAAAGGTCCGCGGCCGCGTTGGCAGAGATTCATCGAATACTATGAAGATCCTGAGAACCGTGGGAACTCGGTCACCAAAAACGCAGGGCCGGTCACACAGCCTGCTCGGGATGCTGCGATTGCTTCACTCGCTGCCTATTACCGAAATCCCCCGGTACCGAAGGAGAAGCGGGACGAATTCAATCGTGCCTTCACAGCGTGGATGAACAAGGAGCACGGCCGCCTCTTGGACGACCTCGATAGCGTTTTGCACTTGCGAACAACGCGTCCAAATCCATGATCGTAGCCCAGCACTCGGCTTGCGAGGCGCTATGCCAACCGCGGAAGGCACCGTTGCAGCGCGTCCGAAGTAGATTGGAAGCTAGCGGACGCGTGATTCCCCGAAGACGCGGCCCGTGGAGACTCGATGAGTGAACATCGAGATGACACCAACAACGGTTTTCTGCAACGGGTTTTCCGCCACCCCTTTCGGCCTGAGACGGCGTACTCGGCGTGCGGGCTGATAGGGCTGGCCGTGGCGCTTCCGTCCTCGATGGTGGTGGCCGCGCACGGAGGGTTGTCTCCGGTGCAGATGGCGGTGACCGGAGTTGGGTCTTTTGCCGTGTTGCTTGGGGCCGGCATGGCCGCCAAGACTCTGACAGGGCATGAAACGCTGATCTACTACCGCGGGGTCGTTGCGGTCTTCGTCGTAGCTTCGGCGATTCCCTGGATACTGCATCGGCCCGTGTTGATGTACATGGACGTCACAATACTTGGCTCGGGAATTTTCCTGACGTGCGGCCGCATCGGTTGCCTGCTTGTGGGTTGCTGCCACGGGCAACCGTCTCGCTGGGGAATTCGCTATGGCAAAGGCCATGCCCGGTGCGGGTTTCCTTTACGTTATGTGGGGGTGCGGCTTTTTCCGATTCAGGCAGTGGAATCGTTCTTTGTGTTTTGTCTAGTAGCGATTGGCACCGTTACTCTGTGGGAGGGGACTCCGCCCGGAACTGTGCTGTCGTTCTACATCGTGGCCTATGCGCTCGGACGCTTCTTTATCGAGTTTGTCCGCGGGGACGCGGCCCGGCGATATTTCGCAGGCTTTTCCGAGGCGCAGTGGACTTCCTTACTACTTACCATAGCTTTCGCTATCGCCGAACGAAGAGCGATTCTTCCGGCTTCGAGATGGCACGGACTAGCTGCGATTGGCCTGGTGCTGTGCGTGGTCTTCTGTACTGCGTGGCGTCGATTTGACCGCTCGCGGCGTTTTGAATTGCTCCAACCGCGTCACGTCGACGAGATTATGGCTGCTCTGGATCATCTGAAAAACTTGCAACTAATGACGGGACTTCGCCAGAACACCAATGCCAACATCGAGAGTCTTCATATTGCTGAAACGCGCGTTGGCTATCGAATCTCGGCCGGCAAAACGGTCATGGGAAATCGTTCTGTCGAACACTATTCCCTATCCAGGGGGAATCCCTCTTTGACCGCTTCCGCAGCACTCAAACTCTCGCGCGTGATTGGATGTCTAAAGCATGACTCAAGCTCTTTCCGTCTCATCCAGGGACGCGCGGGGGTATTTCACTTACTCTTCGACCACAAGGGCGAAGGCGAGCCATTATCATCGGGTTAGTTGATTCCGGTTCGCACCGCGAGACTCCGAAGCCACGGTCTAGGAGGAATTGTCTTTCACCTGGGTCATTGCAAGGCAAGCAAATCTGTAACTCTGGGATGAAGAGGCTACAAGTCCCGTCCGATCCCTCTTGGCACGAGCCTGTGCGCCCAGATGCTCAATCCACGGAATTCGTCGGCACAATCGACACTGGCCGACCGAGCCGAACACCTAAAAGCACGGGCGCGTGACCAAACATTTGCTGTTGACGAAAGATCCACCTGGGATGCCATAAGGCAGCCGATCCGCAATCGCTCGATACCCGAGGTCATAGTTGGGCGCAGCGAACCGCACCGTCTTTAAACGTGCCTATGGACGCTGGCTCGAGCAACGTCGAGGCTGTTCCGTGGATCAAGGCTTTGGTTGAAGCCGGACTTGAACTGCTTGTGCCACGGCCTTCCTAACGTACAGAGGCATATGGGCCGTGGCGGGCCGATTCGGTATCGCAACATTGCCGGGATTGCCAGTCACCGCCAGTGGCGTCAACGGAAAATCTTGGCGATTATCCGGGCCCGGCGGATTGGAGTGCGTTAAAGGCTCAGAATCTTGAAATCCGGTCGCTACAACGCGTGGTTGCAGCGGTTTCGCCGACTTAGGCTAGCCTGCGCTCGTGTTGTGATTCCAGAAGGCCTAAACAGAAAGCATGGATCCTAGTCCTTCGTTTCTAATTGGTCGCCGATCTTGCCCATGACCTCATCGAGGAATGCGACGCGGTCAATTAAGGACAGGAATTCTCCGTTCTTTTTCACTTTCGCCACGTACGGCGCGCAGCACCGCAAGAGCGACTTGGCTTCCTTCTTGGTCTCCGACGCTACTATTGTGTCTCTCCATAAAATGTAGCCAAGGGACGGTTCAAGATATTCCCGGGAGAGCCAAGTTGCATGTTCGGGCGGCTGGTTAAGGGCAAAAGTAACCCAGTCAAAGGTCAATGGTGCCGGAGGGTTAATCGTGAGGCTGGTTATAAAATCCTTTACGAGTTGTTCAGCGGTGTCTGCAGCCATGCCGCCGTTCTCGTTCGTAACGGGAGGCAGGTCCGATGCGGCAAGCTGCTGGGAGATTTGCGCATATGCCTGCGCGTAGGCCACCTCGAGCCACGGCTGTATCATCGCCAATCCCCAGCGAATCTTGTCGGGAGTCGTGGCCCCGATGAACTGCGCTTCTGTATCCGCACCTGCGCCAAGGATCACGATGCACCGCAGCGACTTCATCCTCTGCAGCATTGTCGCGAAGATATACAGCCTCGAACTCAGCCACTTCTCACCTCTGCCGAGGTTGATGGCCACGAACTCGTATTTCCCAGCCTCCTCAAACATTCTGAACAGCGAACTTTTTGCACTGCTGCTGATCACCATGAACGTGTCAGCTGCTCGGAACGTGAACAGGTCCTCCCCCAGTTGCGCCTCGCTCATAGTGGGCAACTTAATTCCCAGAGAGCCTATCGAAATTTCCGTAGCGCGTTTGCCGATAACATCAAGGAAATTCGAGAGCGGTTTCCGGAAGACGAATGCGCCCAGGACCACAACTACAGGCCACGCGATCTTCTCAACCAGGCTGATCCACTTTTCCGAGCTGAAAGAGGTCTCGGCCGGCTGAGTGATTTCAATGCGAATCGGTGGCTGAGGACTGCCGCTGGGTTGCGCGGCGCTTTGTTGCGCTAGCGAGATGGGAACATTGCAGGCTAAGAGAAGCACGGCGAGGCTGAGCGGTTTTCGAGCCGCGCC
>Ga0210394_10003026_pt1 | contig 21969 bp, 19 predicted proteins | sample IncBWC12MmetaG_FD_160121 | JGI IMG/M metagenome (GOLD analysis project Ga0210394, IMG submission 160121) | Forest soil microbial communities from Barre Woods Harvard Forest LTER site, Petersham, Massachusetts, United States - Inc-BW-C-12-M | ecosystem: Environmental > Terrestrial > Soil >...
ATGGGATGGCGTACTGGTGTCTTACCGTTCTGCCCTTGTGCATAAAGCTCCACATTCACCGCGTCAGGATCTAGATCCTCATCAAGGTAGACTTGAACCTCGAAGAGAAATTGCCCGTCCTTCTGTTCAACTGTTGCCAAGCCGAACCGCACCATCGACCAGTGGTTCGAGACTTCCGCCTTCCACTTGACCAAGTCCAATCCCAGCGCACCTTGATTCTTGGCACGATCCTTAAAGGCAGACGCAGCCGACAGGTAATGTTCCTCGGTGTACTGGCGAACCACACGGTTTGTGGAGAAACGTGGGGTCAACCGCGCCATGCTTTCCCGCATGCGAGCAACCCAGCCGCGCGGAATTCCATGCTCGTCACGCGAATAGAATTCGGGGACGATCTCTCGCTCGAGCAACCCGTAAAGAGCTTCTGCTTCTGCTGCATCCCACGCGGGATCGTCCCCGTGCTCGCGCATGTCTCCTATGGCCCAGCCAACTTCCGGCGAATATGCTTCCGCCCACCAGCCATCCAGCTCCGAAACATTCAGTCCGCCGTTGACAAGCACCTTCATGCCGCTGGTGCCGCTGGCTTCCCAAGGCCGTCGTGGCGTATTCACCCAGAGGTCGACGCCCTGCACAAGCTGCTCTGCCATGAGCACATCATAGTCACTCAGGAAGATCACACGAGACCGCACTTCAGGGCGGCGCGAGAATTCCACCCACTGGCGGATCATGTCCTGGCCAGCCAGGTCTTGGGGATGGGCCTTCCCCGCCAGCACGAGTTGAATGGGTCTATCCCGATTCGTCAGGATCCGCACGAGCCGCTGCTGATCGTGTAGTAGAAGGTTGGGACGCTTGTACGTGGCAAAACGCCGCGCGAAGCCCAGCGTCAGTGCATCGTTGTCCAGCACTTGGGCCGCCTGCGTCACATCCTCCTTCGAAGCTCCCTGCTCAGCCAATTGGCGGGCGTACCGTTTGCGAGCATACTGCACGAGAGCCTTGCGCCCACTCGCACGTAGTTGCCAGAAATCGGAATCGCCACCCTTCCGAACACATTCCTCCATGCCTTCCATGCTTTCGCGCCAGCGATTCTTACCGCAGGTTTGTTCCCAGAGAGAGTCTGCTTCGGAGGAATCCCACGTAGGCGTGTGCACGCCATTCGTCACGTGACTGACTGGCACTTCTATTTGCGGCCATCTCGGAAACAGCGGCTGAAAGATTCGCCGGCTGACTTGCCCATGCAGTTGACTCACGCCGTTAACGGCACCGCTGCCGTGGATAGCGAGGTAGGCCATGTTAAAAGGCTCGGAAAAATCTCCCCGGTCACGCCTCCCGAGAGCGAGCAGATCCTCGAACGGAATTGAAAGATCTTTCTCCGCGTACGTCTTGAAATACTTTTCCATCAGGTCGGGAGAAAAGCGGTCAAAGCCGGCTTCAACCGGCGTATGGGTTGTGAAAAGATTGCCGGCGCGAGTTATCGTCAGGGCCAAATCGAATGATGCTTTGTTGCTGGCCATATACGACCGCGCTCGTTCAAGCACGGCAAACGCCGCGTGTCCCTCATTTAAATGACAGACTTCCGGCTGCAAACCAAGCGCGCTCAGAAGCCGCCAGCCTCCAATTCCCAGGACCAACTCCTGCTTCAAGCGCAACTCCGGCCCGCCGCCGTAGAGTTCGCTCGTAATGCCTCGGTGCGCGGGGATGTTTGCCGGATCGTTGGTATCCAACAGATACAATTTCGTCCGGCCGACCTGGACCTGCCAGGTGCGTAGCCATAGTCGTGCGCCGGGAAAATCCAGGCACAGTCGCAGCCATTCGCCATTTGCCTCGCGCAATGGTCTGATGGGCAATTGACCGGGGTCGTTGAACGGATATAAAGCCTGCTGGTGCCCGGCCGCGTCGATCTCCTGACGAAAATACCCCAGCTGATAGAGGAGACCAACGCCGGTAACCGGCACCGCGAGATTGCTGGCGGCCTTCAGTTGGTCGCCCGCGACGTTCCCGAGTCCGCCCGAATAGATCGGCAAAGCATCGCTGAGCATGAATTCCATCGAGAAGTATGCAACTCCCGTAAGGCCGGACCGAGGATGAGCCTTTTGAAACCAGCCTTCCTGGCGTATAGCGGCTTTTCGCTCGCGATTGACCTCAGCGAGGAGCTTTTGAAACTCCGGCTCCGTCGTGACGGCCTGCAGTCTCTCCCGCGACACTGTCTGCAACACCACCCACGGATTGTGAGTCTGCTCCCAGAGTTCCGGGTCGATGCGCTCCCAGAGTTGATCTGCCGAATGGTTGAAGGACCATCTAAGGTCCAGAGCCAACTCGGCGAGAACGTCCGAAATAGCTGGATCGGAAGGATGAGTGCCTTGGGCGGGACTGCTCATAGTTGATTCCTTACTGGGGCTCAATTGCTAGCCGCCACTCGGGCGCTCCGTACGAGCGTCTCCGAAACGATTGTCTGGGCTTCCTCTTCGATCCGCCTGAGATGGTCTTGCCCGAGGAAGCTCTCAGCATAAATCTTATAAATCTCTTCTGTACCCGAGGGGCGCGCTGCGAACCAGCCGTTGTCGGCAATCACCTTAATTCCGCCGATTGGGTTGCCGTCTCCAGGAGCTACGGTCAGAATCTGCTGGACCTTCTCGCCCGCCAGCTCAGTAGTGTGGATATCGGATGGCGACAACTTTTCGAGCGCCGCCTTCTGTTCAGGCGCAGCGGGAGCGTCAATCCGTTCGTATACGGGGTCTCCCAAGTCTCTGGTGAGCCCCCGATAGATTTCGCCCGGATCCTTCCCCGCGCGCGCAGTGATCTCCGCCGCCAGCAGGCAAGGGATAATTCCATCTTTGTCCGTGGCCCAGACTCCGCCGTCCCGGCGCAGAAATGACGCACCCGCGCTCTCTTCGCCCGCGAAGCCAAGCCGGCCGCTGAGAAGTCCTTCGACAAACCATTTGAAACCGACGGGAACTTCGTAAAGCCGGCGTTGCAGTCGTTTGCAGACGCGATCGATCATGCTGCTGCTCACTACGGTCTTCCCGACGGCGACGTCTTGCTTCCAATCGCGCCGATTCGAAAACAGATAATGGATGCAGGCGGAGAGATAATGGTTAGGAGGCAACAGGCCGCTTCCCCTGGTCACGATGCCATGTCGGTCGTGGTCGGTATCGCTGGCAAACGCAATATCGAATTTATCTTTCAGTCCAATCAATCTTCGCATGGCATACGGCGACGAGGGATCCATCCGAATTTTGCCGTCCCAATCCACGGTCATGAATCGAAATGTTGGATCGACCGATTCGTTCACAATCGTCAGATTGAGCCCGTACCGCTCGCCAATCAGCGGCCAATAATCAATGCCCGCGCCTCCGAGCGGATCGACACCAAGAGCGATCTTGGAATCGCGGATCGCCCCCACATCGATAACGCTTTCGAGATCGCCGACATAAGTGTGCAGATAATCGTAGCGATGCGTGGTCGAGGCCCGAAATGCTTGCGCGAACTGGATTCGCTTGACACCCTCCAGGCCACTTCGCAGAAAGTCGTTGGCTTTTGATTCGATCCACTTGGTTACACCCGAATCTGCAGGTCCCCCGTGGGGAGGATCGTACTTGAAGCCGCCATCGTCCGGCGGATTGTGAGATGGCGTGATTACGATGCCGTCAGCAAAGCCCGACTCCCGTCCACTGTTGTAACGCAGAATCGCATGGGAGACGGCAGGAGTTGGTGTGTAGGCAGTCCCTTCCGAAAGCATTACATCAACATTGTTCGCCGCGAGAACCTCCATCGCGCTTGCAAACGCAGGCTCAGACAGCGCATGAGTGTCCATTCCGAGGAAGAGGGGCCCCTCAATCTTCTGCAGTTTGCGGTGATCGCAGATCGCCTGCGTGATTGCGAGGATGTGCCATTCATTGAATGCGCACTCGAAAGCAGACCCGCGATGACCAGACGTACCGAAGACAACGCGCTGCCTGGCGTCGGTCGGATCGGGACGCAACGCGTAGTAAGCTGTCACCAACTTCGGAACGTTTACCAGGATCGAGGGGTCAGCCGGCTTTCCGGCAGCCGCATTCACCTTCACTTATCACCTCGACTGAAAGAAATCTCCAAGCGCCGCTCGCAGGGTTCAGAGGGCCGCCGGCTCCGCCTACGGCTCGTCCCTCTGGTTCCCAAGCTGATAGGCGCCGTAACCTACTGATGCCGTAGTTTTGACACGGTTCATCCCTAATTGTCTAAATCAAAATATTGTCTAAGTCAAAACTCAACAAGCAACGAGCTTTGATGCTCGCCGCTCAAAATTCTATACACCGACCCCGAACTTAATTTCCGTATCGCAATATAAGGCCGAGTCCACAAACACCGGTAGCCAGCACACAGTGCTTGACAGTGCCGGAATTCTGGCACGGCCGCCACTCTCTCGGCAAAGAGATCCTGCCATTCTTCCTGTAGAACCCCTCAGACACTTTCGTATCTTTCGCTGATTCAAGAGCTTTGACAAAAACTTTGCGTGGCGATGTTTGGCATTTCGTGTGCCCAACGAATGTCGCGGCAGATGATGTGGGGTGCAATCTCATTTGGGTGTTACTGGAGATAGGCTCCACGCATCCTCTAAAAATGTCGGCTGATTCGCTTTCAAGGGTCCGAAAACAAAGGAAAGAAGTGCGGAGGGCATAACTTGACTACAGGCGGACCAAACCGATTTTTCCATCGCGCCTATTCGGCTGGCGCTGCAGCGACCCTACTTCGGTCGATTCCGCTCATCATGCTGCTAATCGGCTCCGCTGCGGCCTTTGCTCAGGAACGGAGTGCCGCCGCCCCGCAATCAGGGAACAGTTCCATCAGCGGCCAAGTAAAAGCAATTACCGGGCAGGGCCAAACCGACGTGGTTACGGGAGTTCAGGTAAGGCTCAGCGGCGCCCAACCGGATTCCACGTCCCGCTCGACCGTTACGGATGACGATGGCCGGTTTCAGTTTATGCAATTGCCGGCGGGCGTTTACCGTCTTGAGGCCAGCCCCGAAGGCTTCCAGCCATGGATTGCGACCGTAACGCTCGCGGAGGGACAAGGTACGTTGCAAGACGTACTCTTACATATAAGTTCTGCTGTTCAGGGCCTCGAGGTGCATGGCGACGCCTCCGAAATCTCAACGGAAAACGCCGAGACGACCGCCGCTCTCAACGATGAGCTGCTCAATGCCCTGCCGCTGGCGCAACAGAAATTCACGGACGCTTTGTCTCTCGATCCCGGAGTGATTCGAACCAACGAAGGTAAGCTGAATTTCAATGGCCAAACCGAAAGCGAAGGTCTCCTTCTCCTCAACTCGACCGAGAATGTCGATCCCGTCACGGGAAGCTTTTCCATCTCCGTGCCCATAGACGTGATTCAGTCCATGGTTGTTCACGACGCCCCGGATACCGCCGAGTACGGGGGTTTCTCCGGAGGTTTGACTCAGATCGAGACCAAGCCCCCATCGGATTCGTGGAACTACAGAGTGCATGATTTTATCCCCGGCTTCCGGGGCAAGAACGGCGTTCTCCGCGGAATCGCCGATTTTACTCCGCGCTTCGTCTTGGGCGGCCCATTAATCAAGGGTAAGCTGAACTTCACCGAAGAGTTGACCTGGGAAGTACGAAACCAGCCGGTTCGTGGCCTGCCTTGGCCATACAACGAAACGAGGACCCGAGCTGCCACGTCATTTACGCAATTTCAGGCAATTCTATCGCCGCACCACGTCCTTGATTTGAATATCAACGCTTTCCCGTTGCGCAGACGGTTTGCGGATATCGACGCGCTTGTTCCGCAAACCGCATCCTCCAATTACAACCAAAACGGCGTCTCGGTCGGCATTTCCGATTCCTATCAATGGACTTCAGGCGCGCTCCTGAATACAGTCGTCCGCTATACGCGATTCATCAGCGACGCAGAGGGCCAGGGAGTGGCAGATATGTTGATCACTCCCGTAGGTTGGGGCGGGAATTTCTTCAATTCGTGGTCGAGGACCGGTAATGAGATCGAACTTCGGCCTTCATTTCAGTTCCCTGCCAAAACCTGGCACGGTCAGCACGAGTTAAAAATCGGAACGGCTCTGTCTCGCCGGAGCTACACAGGGGATAGCATATCTCGTCCCGTTCAACTCTTGAGACAAGATGGCTCGATTGCCGAACAAATTGCCTTTCAAGGGGCGGGAATTTTGCGCGGCGCTGCCTCTGAAGCCGCCGAATTTATCGAGGACCACTGGAAACTCGATACTCATGTGGCTGTAGATCTTGGCGGGCGGCTGGTGAGCCAATCAATCGGCCGCGGAGCGGCCTTTGGGCCGCATGTAGCCGTAGCATATTCGCCCTGGCAAAACGGAAAAACGGTGATTCGTGCCGGCGCGGGCGTCTTTTACGGTCACGTCCCGTTGCTTGCGGCCGACTTTAGCGACAATCCTGCGCGGCTGATCAGCTTCTTTGATCCCGCGGGTGCCCTCATGGGCGCGCCGATATTGCTGCGGAATGCTTATCTACCTTCAGCGCCTGGCGCCGCCGCTCAATTCGTGCAGAATAACCTGGGCAACAGCCCCCGCACCTTCAACGCACATCTCCAAGTTGAGCAACAGCTGAGACGAAATCTCATCGTGCGCCTCGGCTATCTGGAGAGTCAGACGCAACACCTCTTCACCATAAATCCGTTGATCGACTCGATCGGCTCCGATTCGTTGTTGGGCCTCGCGAGTAATGGCACTGCACACTATGAGCAAGCGGAGGCGACAGTTCACGCCCGGCCCGTCGAGCGTAGCGAGTTGAATGTCTCTTACGTTTGGAGCCGCGCTCGAGGCGACCTGAACACGCTCTCAGACGTTTTTGTGCCATTTCAACAACCGGTAATCCGGCCGAATGTTTCGGGCATTCTATCGTCAGACGTTCCCCACCGTGTTGTGATGTGGGGAGTTGCCCCGTTGCCTTGGAAATTGAGTTTCAGCCCCGTAGTCGATGTGCACAGCGGGCTGCCATTTTCCGCAGTCGACGTCCTTCAAAACTATCTTGGTGTGCCAAACGGCTTACGGTTCCCGACTTATTTTTCGCTCGATGTCAGAGTCTACCGGGAATTCTCATTGCGCGTTCCTTTCCTGGGCCGCTCGGCAAGTCGCAAGCTTCGGTTTGGGCTTTACTCGCTGGATGTGACCAATCATCAGAATCCTCATGATGTTTATAACGTAGTTGTGTCTCCGTTCTTCGGCCGTTTTGCCGGTTTCGATCGACGCCTCGACGGATTTGTGATCGATTTCCTCAATTGAGTCCTGGTCGCAGGGGTGAACAAGACGACGCCAACGAGGAGCCTGGCGCCACCACCTGCCGACGGCGCTTTTTAGTTCCGTTCGTTGACTCCTCCAATGCGAGACCACGATACTAAGATCGGAGTTCTGGCCGGAGTGCTGGCCCGGAGTGTCGGATTGAACCGCGACCTACTGCTAAAGATTGAGTTGCTCAGCGATCCCAAGTGGCTCTATGTGGTGCGTGGAGCCGTGGAGCGCCTGGCGGAGACTGTCGGCTTCGCGGCTGCGGAATGCCGGTCGGTTGTTCGAGCAGTGGACGAAGCTCTAACAAACGTCATGCGCCACTGCTATTGTGGCCGCCTCGATCAACCCATTGAGCTATCCTTCCGGTGGCTTGGCGGTCATTCAAAAGCCGGGCAGAAGAAAGGGCTCGAGATTTTGCTTTGCGACCGTGGACCGGCGGTGGATAAATCCAAGCTGCATCCGAAAACGTCCGGCGAATTGCAGCCGGGCGGATTGGGCCTGCAATTCATTCGCGAAGCGATGGATTCGGTTGGTTACAAACGGGTGGGCCATACCAATCTCCTGAGATTGGTAAAGTACTTACCGTCGGAAAAGCCTTGACGGCGGAGCTTGAGGAGCGAACGTAATGCAGATTTCCATCCGGCGTGTGGATAACGCCACGATTGTCGACGTTTCGGGAGATATCGATCTCGCGAGCTCGCCGGAGGTGCGAAAGGTCCTTTTGCACGAGGTCCGCGACAATCGCAAGCCTCGGGTGGTCATGAACCTGAGCGCGGTTCGATATATTGATAGCTCGGGCGTCGCGTCTTTGGTGGAAGGTCTCAAAGCTTCTCGCGATATCGGCTCACGCTTCATCCTAGTTGGATTGAATGGTCCCGCCCGCGAGGTTCTTCAGCTCTCGCGCTTGGTGAAGGTCTTCGAAATCTACAATACAGAAGTGGAAGCACTGGCGGCGCGCGTCTGAAACATGGAGCTCGCTTCTCAAATCGGCGGTAGCGTAACCGACGGACTCGCGTACATCGGCTCTCTCGCGTCGCTCGGGGGGCGCGCGGCCCGTGACATTTTCATAGGGCCGTTTCATGGCAAGCCGGTGCGGTTGGGGCGCGCCGTGTCGCAGGCGATGGATGTCGGCGTTCGGGCGCTGCCCATCCTTTCTCTGATTACGTTTTTCATCGGCTTGATTCTGGCGCTTCAGGGCGCTTATGAGCTGCGCCGATTCGGAGCGGTGAATTACATCGCTGCGACCGTCGCCATTTCCATGACGCGTGAGCTTGGACCTCTGATCACCGCAATTGTGGTCATCGGACGTTCGGGTTCCTCGTTCGCTGCGGAAATCGGCACGATGAGGGTCACGGAGGAAATCGACGCGCTGGAAACCATGGCCATCAGTCCCGTGGACTTCCTCGTCGCGCCGAAACTCGTGGCCATGATCGTGATGCTGCCTTGTCTCACAATCTGTGCCAATGCTATGGGAATATTAGGCGGCTCGGTGTTTGGTGTCTGGCAAGCTGGCTTTACGTTTGTCCGGTACTTGCAAGTTTCTGTGGATGCGCTCATCCTGCGCGACATCACAACTGGACTGATTAAAAGCGTTATGTTTGGCGCCACAATTACCGCCGTGGGATGTTTGGAGGGCCTCTCTACAGGAGTAGGCGCGGAGCAGGTGGGCCGCTCGACCACAGCCGCCGTCGTGAAGTCGATTTTTCTGGTAGTCCTGGAAGATCTTGTATTCACGGCGCTGTTCTTTTTTGTCGGGACGCCGTAAAAACGGGGCTCCACCGAATGGAAAGAGACGATGCCGTATCCGTCAGCGCTGAACCTATGATCTCTGTGCGGGATCTCCACGTGAAATATGGGGCCACTGAGATTCTTCACGGCGTCACCTTCGACGTAAAACGCGGTGAGACGCTGGTGATCATGGGCGGTTCGGGCTCCGGAAAAAGCACATTGGTCCGAACGCTGATCGGGCTCGAGAAGCCCAGTTCCGGGCACGTCTTGATCAAGGGCAAGGATGTCGCAGCCATCGGCGAAGCCGAACTCGACGAGGTTCGCAAGAAGATTGGCATGTCATTCCAGGGAGGAGCGCTCTTCGGCTCGATGACTGTCGGAGAGAATGTCGGCCTGCCTCTTCGCGAGCACACGAAACTGGAAGACTCCACGATCGAAATTATGGTACGGCTCAAGCTGGAACAAGTGGGTTTGGAAGGCTTTGAATACTACATGCCCTCCCAGCTCAGCGGCGGTATGAGGAAACGCGCAGCCGTCGCGCGTGCCCTGGCGATGGACCCGGAAATACTGTTCTTTGACGAACCCTCGGCTGGACTGGATCCGATTATTGCGGCGGGAATTGATCAGCTGATTTTGGAGCTGAAACGCGCATTTCACATGACCATCCTTGTCGTGACCCATGAGTTGGCGAGCGCCTTTCTAATCGCCGATCGCATCGTTTTGATCGACAGGGGCAGTATCCTGGCGATCGGGACTATTGCGGAAATGCAGTCGAGCGCCCAACCGCGAGTCCGCCAGTTTCTGGATCGCGTCCCGGAAATAGAGACGGCGAAAGAATCGGACTATCTCCGATCGCTTACTGAGGAGCGCAAGCTAGGGCGGGCATAGCCGTCCGGGCAAGGAGTACGATGGAGTCCAAAACCGAACAGACCTGGGTGGGTCTCTTTGTACTCGCGTGTGCTGCGTTGTTGATTGGCACGATCTTTGCTATGAGCGGTGCTTTTGGGCGCAACACGAAAACGTATCATGCCTACTTTCCTTTCGCTGGCTGGATCGAGCCGGGTATGGCTGTTCGTTATTCGGGTGGCCCTAAAGTAGGACGGGTCGAAAAGGTCGGAATCGATCCGCGGAATATGGCGCGGCTGGACATCACATTCAGCGTCCAATTGGATCTACCCGTCAAGTCTGACAGCCTTGTGAAGATCATGAGCACAACGCCTCTTGGGGACAACCATCTGGAGATTTTGCCTGGAACGCCGCAGGCCGCCGAAGCCCCCAACGGCGCTCTTCTCCCTTCGCAGGCCTACATTGATTTGAATTCGCTCCTTGCACAGCTCAATGATCTTGCCCCCCAGGCGCAGCAACTACTCGTCACACTCTCGGATCGTCTCGGCGATCTTAAAGAGACCGTCGCGCGCGTAAATGATCTGTTGCGTCCGTCGAATCGAGCGAACTTGTCTGCGACGCTTGCGAATACTCGTGGATTACTCGAAGAAAACCGGCCCCAGATCAAGTCCACGTTGCAAAACCTGAATGGTGGAAGCCTGAAGCTCGGCCCCTTGCTCGACGATTTGCGCAAGACCTCCGCCGAGACGAATAAAACCTTAAACAATGTGGACGCACTCATCGGAGAGAATCGCCCCGATGTCCGCCAGGCCATTGCAGAACTTCGGCGTTCACTGACGACGGTAACGAATGTCACCGGCCGGCTCGACCAAACGCTGGATGTCAATTCCGAAAGCATCGACGAACTTCTCGATAATCTTCGTCAGGCCACGGAAAACCTGAATGAGTTTACGGCCACCATCAAGAATCGGCCATCCTCCCTGATTCGTTCGACAAACCCTCCGGAACACAAACCCGGCGAGAACCGATGAAGACCGCGACCCTTTTCTGCACGCTTCTGCTGTGTATCGGTCTTGGTGGTGGGTGCGGGGCCGCTCGGCCCAGCAAGTTCTATCAGTTGACCGTGCCTAGCGACGCAACGCCGACTAATGCTTCGACTCCGTATCACGTAACCCTTATGCTGGCCCCGATAACTTCCTCGCATCTCTATCGCGAGGATCATATTGTGTATACGGACAACGCCCAATACATGGGCGTCTACCAATACCAGCGTTGGGCAGAACCGCCCACGGAAATGATTCGCGATGTATTACTTCGAGAGCTCCGCGCCTCGGATCGCTTTCAGGGCGTTTACACCTGGGGCAGCAACGTTCGTGGCGACTATATCCTGCGAGGGCACCTGTATGATTTCCGCGAGATCTCAGCTGGTAATCTGGTCGGTCGCGTCACGCTCGAATTGGAATTGCGCGATGCCCGGACAGGCGCAACCGTATGGACGCACTTCTATAGCCACGATCAGCCCGTGGCGAGCAAGGATGTAGCGGCTGTCGTCGCCGCGCTCGACCACGACGTCCAACAGGCTATCGCGGAGTTTAGAGCGAGTCTTGATCAGTATTTTTCTGCGCATCCCGAGCCAAACACACAGTCAGGCCAATAGATCGAACCGAAACGCTCCGGCCTTTTGACCCAGCTAGACTTCGACCAGTATGAGTGAGATATCGTCGGCAGGCTGGCCTTCGCGCCATTCCGCGACCCGCTCCAAAATAGCATTCCTCATTTCACGTAGCGGCAGCGTCGCTGTCTCCTGAACAAATCTTCGAACGCCTGCGACACCCAGCATTTTCCCTTGCGAATTGAACACGTCGGTGATCCCGTCTGTGTAAAGAAAGACCCGCTCGCCCACCTCTAATTGGACTTCCAGTGCAGGTTCCGGATCTACGGCATCGGGCAGCACGCCCAGCACGGTGCTGCGCGATTCCAAGAGACGCGGTTCCTCTCCTGGCTTGACGATCATTGCCGGAGGATGGCCGGCGCCGGCAAAAGCAATACGCCTTCCGCTGCGATCCACTCGAGCGACGAAAAGCGTAAAGAAGAAAAGCGAGCTCCCGATATTTTGAATCACCATTTGGTTCAGTTGGCGCAGCATCTCGCCCAGTGGCGCGCTTCTATTCAACTGCGCGATCGTCTCAGAGTAGATACGGTTGGCAATTAGCGCGGAGCTGATGCCGTGTCCGGAGACGTCGCAAACCAGGATGTCGATGTGATCGTCATCGACCGGGGTGACCAGGCCGAAATCGCCGCCAATGGCGCGCGCCGGCTGGTAGAACGTTTCCACCCGAATGCCGCCCCACTTCATGCACCTCGGCGCAAGGCTCTGTTGCACGCGCGCCGCGAGCGTCAAATCGTCTTCGATCTCTTTTTGGCGCTTCTCGAGCAGCGTGTTCGCCGTGCGCAGGTCGTGTTCGGCAGCCTTCTGTTCGGAAATATCGATGACCGACACGATATCGAACGATCGTCCATCGGGGTCTTCGATGGACCGGGCACTGGCGAGAATCGGCAAGCGTCCACCCGCGCGTGTCGGTAGATAGAATGCGTTCGTGCTCCGGCCCATTTCCCGGGTCTTCTTGCGTAGCTCCTGAAGTACCAGGCGATCTTCGGGGCTGTAGAGTTCCAGGGGGTCCCGGCCCAGAATATCGGCGCGCGCTATTCCCGTCATCTCTTCGAAAACGGAGTTGACGAAAAGCACATGGTCGCAATCGTCCGAAATCACGATGCCTTCATTGAGCGTCTCGAGAACCGCTTCCATCTGCTCGAGCCATTCTGGCTTTGCGATCTCCATGCCTCTATGCCTCACACTTGCGCGTAGCGGCCTATCTTATCGAATCACCGCGGGCCGACCAAAGCTTCTCACGTAAGGTCCTGGATCATGACGTCGTCAGCTCTGGCACGTTATACTTTTGCGATGGCGCTGTTTGAACAATCGAGCGAGCGGCGCGAACGAGAACGCGAGATGCGCGCTGCAGGGCGGCTGCCGCCTGGGCAGTCACTCACGCTCAAGTGGCCTGTTCTCCACGAAGGCTCGGTGCCTCAATTCAATCCGCAAACATGGGATTTTCGCGTGTTTGGCTTGGTGGAAGCGCCCCTGCGCCTTTTGTGGCAGGAATTTTCCAGCCTCCCACAGAGCGAGGTGCTGGCGGACATGCACTGCGTCACGCGTTGGAGCCGGTTCGACAACCACTGGGCTGGCGTACTCGCGACAGAACTCATGCGCAGAGTGAAGTTGCGGCCGGAGGCGCGCCACGTGATGGTCCACGCCGAGCAGGGCTACACCTCAAACCTGCCGCTCGTGGATTTCTTGCGCCCGACCTCAATTTTCGCCCTCCGCCACGACAGCGAACCACTCGCTCCCGAGCATGGTTATCCTTTGCGCCTCGTTGTACCGCACCTGTACGCGTGGAAAAGCGTGAAGTGGGTGCGCGGTATCGAATTGATCGACCGCGATCTTCCCGGGTTCTGGGAAGAGAACGGCTACCACATCTACGGCGATCCATTCAAAGAGCAACGATATTCCGGGTGAGCGGTCACTTAAGCGGTTAGCGAGAGCGCCGTTGTCCACTTGGTGAGTCGATGGTAAACTGCGCCCATGCCCAAAAAGAAACCAGCCCGGCGAAAAGTCACGAAAAGCAAGAAAGCGACCAAGCAGCCGAGCGCGAAAGTATCTGCGCGTTCTCGAAAGGCTGCCCCCAAACGCAAGGCTACCGCCACTAAGGCCCCTAAGAAAAGCAGGACAATTCGTGGTACCAGTCCAGCCGCAGGCCGCGCTCGTTCAATCCCGTTCAGGCCAAAGGGGCCGGGCGCGGAAACCGCTGGCCAGTCGGGGGATATCGAAGGATTGCGGAAGGTAGCGCGCGCCGATTCCGAAAGTGTGGAGGAACTGACGGAAGAAGGACAGTCTTTCGAGGCTGATGTGGTAGCCGGTGTCGAGGAAGCCGAGGACGCCGAAGAATCGGAAGTCGTCACTCACGAAGTTCCGGAAGACGATGTTCCTTCCGAATATGATGACAACGAACACTAGACCGCCTTTCCCCCTTTAGCCGCACAAACTGCATGTAATTCGCCGCTGGCCTCCAAAATTCAGACCGTAAATGCCTGTGTTTACAATAGTCGTTATAACGAGTATTATTAGGATCTGATGAAGCGAGCCGCCCAGCCCAAGAACAGGCGCCCCGGAATGCCCTCTTCGGAGGAAGCCGCCTTCCTGGATCTGCTACGCACGACCGATATGCTCTCGCGCGGGCTGGTTACAATTCTCAAGCCTGAGGATCTCTCGTCTACGCAATACAACGTGCTCCGAATCCTCCGCGGTGCTCCGGAAGGGCTCCCGTGTGGCGAAATCGCCAAACGTATGATTACCCGGGACCCGGATATCACTCGCTTGCTCGATCGGCTGGAAAAGCGCGGCCTGATATCGCGATCCCGCGAGGCCAGGGACCGCCGGACCGTGATGGCCCGCATCACAGGCGCGGGTCTAAAGCTGCTTGCCCGGCTCGATGAACCGGTGCAGGCGGCCCACCGCAAACAGTTGGGCCATCTCGCTCGTGGGCGCCTTCGCCTGTTGACGGACCTTTTGCGCGAAGCCCGCAGCCAATTAGGTTGATTTTTTTTCCCCATTATCTGTTGTAACGATTATCGGTGTAACGCATCTAATTTTGGAGTAGCGCATCAAATCACCTCAGAAAGGATACGGATATGAGCACACTGGCGGCTCCGCAAGCAGCAACCACCACCTGGAATATTGACCCCGTTCACTCTGTGGCCGAGTTCAAGGTCAAGCACATGATGATCTCCAACGTGAAGGGCCAATTCACAGGCCTTCAGGGCGCCCTTACGCTGGATGAAGCGAATCTAACCAACTCGCACGTGCAGGCCTCGATCGATGCGGCCTCGATTACCACCCGCGACGCCCAGCGCGACGCCCATCTCAAGAGCGCCGACTTTTTCGATGTCGAGAGGTTCCCTGCCCTGTCATTCAAGTCCACGCGCGTAAGTCGTACTCGCGACGGAGAATTGGCCATCGATGGGGACCTGACGATTCACGGGGTTACCCGCCACGTTGTGTTCGCTGTGGAAGGACCGACACCCTCGGCCAAAGATCCTTGGGGGAATACGCGAATAGGTTTGTCGGCCAGCACGAAACTCAACCGTAAAGACTTCGGCCTTACGTGGAACACGGCCCTCGAAACCGGTGGCATTCTCGTCGGCGACGAAGTGACCATCACGCTCGAGGCTCAATTTGTGAAGGCTTGAACGATGCAGGCCGCGCGGCGCATATCGAATCTGTCCGCCGGGCGGCCGCAAAAGGAGACCTTATGTCACTCCGGCCGGTTAAACGAATTATTGAACCGCAGCCCACTATCGAAGGCGCAGGTGTCAAGCTGCAGCGCGCTTTCGGATTCGGCAAAACCAGGGATTTCGATCCTTTTCTGCTCCTCGATGACTTCCGTAACGACAACCCGGAAGACTATCTGGCGGGATTCCCCTGGCATCCGCACCGCGGAATCGAAACGATCACTTACGTGCTCGCGGGTTCCGTCGAGCACGGCGATAGCCTCGGCAACAAGGGCAAGATGTCTGCTGGCGACGTGCAGTGGATGACAGCCGGCAGCGGCATCCTGCACCAGGAAATGCCCAAGGGAGATACCCAGGGGCGCATGCATGGTTTTCAGCTGTGGGCCAACTTGCCCGCAGTGCTGAAGATGACCGACCCTCGCTACCAGGATATTCCGGCGAGCGCGATTCCCGAGGTCACGGAGGATGATGGGACCCGAGTGCGCGTCGTTTGCGGAACGTTTGGGGGCCAGCGAGGTCCGGTGGAAGGCGTCGCAGCCGATCCCAATCACCTCGACATTTCGGTGCCACCTGGAGTTCGCAAGCGGCTCAAGGTCGAGACTACGCGCAACGCCTTTGCGTACGTATTTGCCGGCTCGGGCTCCTTCCGGGACGCCTCGGAACCGCGAGCGGTGCTCACGGACGACGTGGCAAAACCAAACGCCGCGCCCGTCTACGACGTCCGTAATCATTCCTTAGTGCTCTTTGACCGCGGAGATGAAATCGTCGTGCAGGCCGGCGGCGAAGGAATTCGGTTCCTGCTGGTTTCGGGCAAGCCCACCGAGGAGCCAGTCGCGTGGTACGGCCCTATTGTCATGAACACGCAGGAACAACTACGCCAGGCAATGGCCGAACTGCAAACGGGCGCCTTCATCAAACATCGCTGAATCAGCGGCAATACCGAGTACGCCCGCGCTGATCGTCTGTGCGGGGCGTATCTTTTAGTTGCAAGGGTGCCCTAGAATGAATTGTCGCCGATAACCAACCGTCGGAAACGTTGCCCCTCGCATGCTTCTCTTTAAGGAGCCTTTAATGAAACTCGCTTTGAACCCATTTCTAGCCTCAGCTCTGCTCGGTCCTCTTCTCTTCACCGCCTTCTGCGCGAAAGCTGACGGACAGACTACAGCTGAACCAATCGCGTCACGCACGGCCACCGTCGATGGTGCCAAGCTGCACTATTTGACCGCTGGCCACGGTACGCCGCTTCTCCTGTTACACGGTTACGCGGAGACGTCGCTGATGTGGAGGCCGATCATTCCTGTCTTGGCCAAGCGCTTCACGGTAATCGCGCCAGACTTGCCGGGCATCGGAGACTCAGACATTCCCGCCAACGGTCTGGACATGAAGAGTGCCGCCATCCGTATTCACGGGCTGGCCAAATCTCTTGGCGTTCAGAAAGCAGAGGTCGTTGGGCACGACATCGGTCTCATGGTCGCCTACGCCTATGCTGCCCAGTTCCCGGCGGAAGTGGCGAAGCTCGTCTTGATGGATGCTTTCCTGCCTGGCGTGAGTGGCTGGGAGCCAATTTACAACAACCCCGGCATTTGGCATTTCCGCTTCAATGGACCGACGCCCGAAGCTCTGGTTCGAGGTCGCGAACGCACCTACTTCGACTATTTTTGGAATGACTTCGCCGCCGACAAAACTCATTCGATCCCGGAAGCGGATCGCAAAGCTTACACGGTAGCTTATTCACGGCCGGGACGTATGCACGCGGGTTGGGCCTACTTCGTTTCGTTCCAGCAAGCGGCCAAGGATTTCGCTCAACTCTCTCAGACCAAGCTGACGTTTCCGGTGCTAACCATTGGCGGCGAGAAGTCGCTTGGAGAACCGCTAGGCCAGCAGACAAAACTCGTTGCTACAAATGTGACCGTTGTCGTCCTCAAAAATACTGGGCATTGGGTGTTGGAGGAGAATCTAAAAGAAACGACCGACGCGCTCGTGAAATTCCTGTGACCTTCCGCGCGATAAGAACTGGCTCCGACCCAGACGGAGCCTCCATTCGTGGCCGCACAGGTTCTGGCGCTGCTGATTTTCGCTACGCTCGCGGTCTTCGCCACCGTCCGGTTTCAGTCCGAAGGCGTCCCCGCGGCCTGATTGGAAGACTTGATTGGAAGAAAAGCCGTCACTGCTGTGCTCGAACTGCCGGAGACTCACGCTCCTCAGCCTGCTTTTCAGCCAAGGGTAGCCATACCTGGAAGCGCGTATCGCCCGGTTTTGAGCTCACCTGAATATTGCCCCTGTGCTTCTTGACGATTCGCAGAGTGGTATCAAGTCCGAGGCCTGTACCTTCGCCGACGCGCTTCGTGGTGAAAAAAGGCTCAAAGATGTGCGCCTTTATGTCATCTGGAATGCCCGGCCCGTTATCGCCGATCTCCACAACAACGCAATCGTCGTCGCGATAAGTCCGCACGCGAAGTTCGCCTTTGCCACTCATTGCGTCGATGGCATTGTCGATGATGTTGGTCCAAACCTGATTCAGTTCGCTTCCAAATGAATTCACAAGCAGGGGCACTCGCTGGTAGTCGCGCTGTACGACGACTCCGCGTTTGAGCTTGTGGTTCATGATCGTGAGCGTCGTTTCGAGGCTCTTCACGATGTCGACGTTCTGCACCGGAGTCTGGTCCATATAGGTGTATTCCTTGATGGCGCGGACCAGGTCGGATATTCGCGCGGTGCTGTTCTCGATTTCATTCAGCAGGGTTGCGATTTCAACTGAAGCGGCGATCCTCACAAGGGCGGCCCGGGCAGTGCCTGCATCCAGGTTGGCAAACAAAGATTCGAGCGCCGCGGGTTTGATGTTCTTCCGCGCTAACTCCGCAGCCATTTGCCACATGTCGTTTTGCCCGTGACTGCGAAGCAAGGAATCAATTTGGTCTTCCAGGTCGCTGAGCGCCAGCGGATCGAGCGGAACTTCATTGTGTTGGACGAAGGAAGCTTCCAGCTTCTCGATTTCGGATTTCTGGGCAGGAGTCAGGTCGCGCCTTCCTAATTCGTGGCTCGCGTCCCGGATTTTTATCAGGATATCTCGCAGCTGGCCTGCGGCCCGCTTGGCTGCCGAAGCCGGATTATTGAGTTCATGCGCGAGCCCCGCTGAAAGCTTTCCCAGCGAAGCCAATCGGTCGCGTTGTTGTTCGATCCGGGTGGTCTCACGAATTCTGTCCGACATCAGGCCCACCAGACGCTGGGCTAACTCCGGCATCTTCTGAACGAGTTCGGGAAAAAGAGAAGAAGGAAAACGCAGGACGGTCGCATCGGTGAGGGCTCGCGCGCCCACCGTAAACTGCTTCATTCTCGAAAAGGGCAGCACGCCGGTAACGTCGCCCGGCTTCATCGAGAACATGATCGTTTCGCCGCCGATTTCGCCGCGCCCCTGGAGTTGTCCTTCCATGATGACAAACATTGCGTCGGCGGGATCGCCCTGGCGAAAGTACGTGTCGCCGCTTTTGAAATGCAGCTCTTCCGCTTGGCTGATAAACCAGGCGATCTGGTCGTCCGGCAGACCGACGAATACCGGGACCGCAAGCAAATCCGATTTTTCGACCATTTATACCTTGCTCAGATATTGATGGATGAACTGCACGGCCACCGATCCTTCGCCGACACCGGAAGCCACGCGTTTCACCGAACCATGCCTCACATCACCTACTGCAAAAATTCCGGGGACGTTTGTCTCCAGCAAAAAGGGATCTCTGTCGAGCGCCCACCCCTTCGGCCGCTGACCATCTCGTATGAGATCGGGACCAGTCAGAATGAACCCGCGCTCGTCCCGTTCGACAACTCCGGCAAGCCAGTCCGTTCGCGGCAGCGCTCCAATAAAGATGAACATGCCGCTCGCCGGCACACGCTCAATCTTGTTGGTATCCGAACAAAGGAAGGAAATCTCTTCTAGATGCGTCTCGCCGTGAACTTCGGATACGCTCGCATGCGGCCAAAGCTGGATGTTGGGTGTCTCCTTGACCTGATCGATCAAATACTGCGACATGGTGCTCGATAAAGAACCGCCGCGCACCACAATAACCACCCGGTCCGCGTATTTCGCGAAGTTCATCGCCGCCTGGCCTGCCGAATTTGCTCCCCCCACCACGTAGACCAGTTCCCCTTTGCAAGACAGCGCTTCGCTCGCGCCGCCGCCGTAATAGACACCCGCGCCCTGCAGCCGGTCGATTCCCGGAGCTTCCAGTCGCCGCCACTGTACTCCCGTCGCGATCATCAACGCGTGGCAGGAGATCTCGTTACCGTCTGCCAATTTTAAGAATCGGTAAGGCCCTTCCACGCGCACGGCCACAGCTTCTTGCGGGGCGAGAATTTCCACGCCAAAACGCTGCGCCTGCACCACAGCGCGCCGCGCCAAATCGCCTCCGCTGAGGCCCATCGGAAATCCAAGATAGTTCTCGATGCGGGAACTCATTCCCGCCTGCCCGCCCGGAGCTTCACGCTCGATAATCATCGTATGCAGGCCCTCGGACGCGCCATAGACGGCAGCGGCAAGACCTGCCGGCCCTCCGCCCACGATCGCTAAATCATAAAAGTTGGTTTGCGCGCGTGTCCGCAGGCCAACCTTTTGGGCCACATCCGCCGGTACACTCTCGAGAAGCTTTGTGCCGTCCGGGAAGAGTGTTACTGGAAGGCTGGCCGCCTCCGGTCCCAGGACGTCCAAGAGACGCTTGGTCTCCGGGTCATTGGCGGTAAGTTCGACGTCAATCCACTGGTACGGAACGCGGTTGCGCGCCAGGAAGTCTCGCAACTCATACGATTTCGGAGACCAGCGGGTCCCTAACACCCGGATTCCTTCGAATGTAGGACGATAAGAAGCCTGCCAATCATCGAGCAGATCATCCAATTGCGGATACAGATGCTCGGCGGGAGGGTCCCAGGGCTTCAAGAAAAAGTAGTGGATGCTGGCTTCATTGATCGCGCTGATCGCAGCGTTCGTATCGGCATAAGCAGTTAGCAATGCCCGCTTTGCATCGGGGAAGATCCGCATTCCTTCCTGCAGAAATGTCACCCCATCCATTTGCGGCATGCGTTGATCGGCAAGTAGCAAAGCCACGCTGTCGTTCCGCACCTTCAATTGCTTCAAAAGCGTCAGTGCTCCGTCGGGAGAATCGCTTCCTATCACCCGGTATTCGGCGCCGTACTTGGAGCGCAGGTCGCGCTCGATCGCCCGCAGAACATCGGAGTCGTCATCCACACTCAGCAACACTGGTTTCGCCATAAATCGGTCCCACCGCCAAGAAGTAATTCTAAGCTTCCGAGCCGCTTAAACAAGCCCGCGTAAAGAAGTTAAGATGAGCGAACTTCGATTTGGTCGCACGCCTTCCACCGTACCTCAACTATAGGCGTGGCCACTCAGGTACGAATCAGCGCGTCTTTTTGTTAAGTGATCGGTTGGGAGCGCTCGATGCGAAAGCTGCTACCTATACTTTCCGCACGAAACCGTATAGCACTTCAGGATTTTCAACGAGGATGCGATGACGGGTCGCTTCGTTCGGGGCCCACTTCTCGAGCAAATCAAATAGCACGGCATCATCGGGCTTGTTCGTTTCATTTGGGTTGTGCCAATTGCTTCCCCATACCATTCGCTCCGGCGCGGCCTGCACATACGCTTGAGCAACTCTGATTATGTCGGCATATGCCGGCGGCCCGTCTTTGGTGTTGTCATATGTCACAGAGAGCTTGACCCACGTCCGGCCCTTGTCGATCAGCTTGCGGATGAGTGCGAAACAAGGGTGCTTTGTGCCAGCTGGCTGCGGAATGTGCCCCATGTGGTCGAACACGATCGCCGAAGGAATTCGGTTCCACAAATCTTCGGCCGCGACGATGCCCTCGCCGTCCATATTGATTTGCACGTGCCAGCCTAGCGGGGCGATACGCTTTGAGAGCGGCTCGACCATATCGAGCGTCGTTACGGCCTTGTTGCCGTTGGGGCTCGAGTTCAACGAGAACCGAATGCCGCGAATTCCGCCTTGATCCAGGCTTTTCAAATCGCCGTCCGTTATCGTCGGGTGAATGACGGCGACACCTTTGGCGCCCGGTGCCAGCTGAGAGATCGCGTCAAGCGTGACGCGATTATCCGTACCGTAGGCACTGGGAGTGACGATCACATCTCGTGTCGTGCCGATGTGCCGCTGCAGCAGCCGATACTCCGCCACGCTGGCATTGGGTTCCGGGTGTTGACTGGGTTTAAAGCGAGCGGTGTCGTAAATGTGATGATGGCAGTCGCAGGCAAGCGGGGGCGCTTTAAGCTTGGGCAGCTCTGTGCCGCTGGAATTCGGCACGGCAATTTGTGATTGGCATTCGGAAGGAAGGATTCCGGCAGCGGTCAACGCTGCGAGCCCGGCGCCCTGAAGAAAACCACGCCTGCCGATGTTTTGACCAGCCATCGTTTGCCCTCGCTGATTGGAACGTGGGCCGCTTACGGTACCACAGCTTTTGCCCCTCCGCGAACGCTTCCCGATTCCTTCGACAGGTCGGCAGACACTGAGATAGTTTTCGAACAGCTTTTTCAGTCCTCGCTCCAACGCTTTCTTAGAAACCGACGCCCGGAGGCAGGGTTCATTCGAGCCAATCCCCAGGCGGAACACTTTTTCGGCCACACAACTTCCGAAACGTTTTTCGTGTTTACAAAATCGGAAGATGACTTACTGGAAGAAAATGGTGAGCCGCGGAGGACTCGAACCTCCAACCCGCTGATTAAGAGTCAGCTGCTCTACCATTGAGCTAGCGGCCCAGCGATGAACGTC
>Ga0210394_10003027_pt1 | contig 21962 bp, 16 predicted proteins | sample IncBWC12MmetaG_FD_160121 | JGI IMG/M metagenome (GOLD analysis project Ga0210394, IMG submission 160121) | Forest soil microbial communities from Barre Woods Harvard Forest LTER site, Petersham, Massachusetts, United States - Inc-BW-C-12-M | ecosystem: Environmental > Terrestrial > Soil >...
CGATGCGGTCGGGATGGTTGCGTCGGCGGCATTTGATGACGCTAATAGGACGTTCACAAGCGATTCCCGCGTGCGGCAAGCCCTGGCCGACCTGGCTGCTCGAACGGACGCCATAACCGAGGAGCAAGTACGCATCACCGAAATTCCTGCGCCCCCATTTCACGAATCTGTCCGCGGCGCGTACATCGCCAAACTCCTCAGTGGCGCAGGACTCGCAGTGTATGTGGACGATTTGGGGAATGTGATTGGGGAGCGCGCCGGTACGAGCGATGACATTGTGATGATCGTGGCTCATCTTGACACCGTTTTCCGTCCCGATGTGGACGTGCATGTACGACGCGATGCGGGTCGCATCTACGCCCCTGGGATCTCGGACAATGGGACGGGACTTGCATCGATGGTGGCAATTGCTAGAGTCATGCGCGATGCTGGCTTAAGTACGGGCGCCACTGTTTTGTTCGTGGCCGATGTCGGGGAGGAAGGCGAGGGAAACCTACGAGGAATCCGTAGGGTGGTGGAGACTTACCGTTCGCGTCTGCGGAACGTAATCGTGTTGGACGGTTCCTCGACTGATTTTGTGGCGACCGCCGCGCTTCCCTCGCGCCTCTACGAGATTACGGTTACGGGTCCAGGAGGACACAGCTGGTCGGACTTTGGCGCTCCCAATCCCATTCACGCGATGGCCCGCGCTATCGCCCGGTTCGTAAATACCTCGGTACCTCAAAATCCCCGAACCAGCTTCAATATCGGAGAGATCGAAGGCGGAACGTCCATAAATTCCATACCCGAGAAAGCTCTAATGCGCGTCGACCTACGTTCCGAATCAGAACAAGAACTCGGCAAGCTTGCGGAGACTCTGCAGGCTGCTGTGAACGCTGGAGTGGAAGAAGAAATGGCCTGGGCGCAAGGCCGGGGAATGTTGGAGGGAAGGACGCTTTCCACCAACACAAAGATGTTGGGGGCCCGGCCAGGTGGAGAACTCGCTGAGGATTCGCCGGTGCTCGCTGCTCTACGTTCCGCCGACGTCTATGTCGGCAACCGGTCAAGAGCCATCTCCTCTTCAACAGACGCAAATATTCCTCTTTCGCTCGGCATACCGGCTATAGCCCTTGGCGCGGGTGGCAGGTCGGCTGGCGAGCATTCGTTGGGCGAATGGTATGACCCGGCAGGGCGCGAACGCGGACTGCAGCGGATTCTGCTCACGCTCTTGCAGTTGGCAGGTTTACGGGATTGAATTCTCGGCTTGTTCTGAATCGCCAGCTTGCATACGTTGTGCCAGGCGTCCCGCGACACACAGGCGACAAGAGCCCACAAACTAGTCTTTCTGCCACGGTGAATCGCGTTGAAAGTGTGACTCGATCTAAGGCACTTGCGGGGTGCCTGGAAGCGGGGATTTTGCCACAGCGAGGGCCGCACCACTGACAGAGCGGCCACGTTCTTTCCTAAAAGACGCAACACTACACTCGTGGTGGAGGGTTTGGAATGTCGGCCTAAGCCCTTCGAAATCAAGATGGCAATGAAGGACAATGCAACAGAAGGGGTACTTTGTTGCGTTTGTTCGGGCCCCGCGGTTTCCCAGTTCTTGTTTGCCCCCGGCCACGTTAGTCATCTTTCAATCGGCCTGGCTGGCTCGAACAACGACAACGGCGGTCTCATCTATAGCCTGAACATTCGCACCCATTCCGACGGCGTCCGACCAGTTTTCTTGCAGCGGCTTTCGAGTTCGGCATGAAGCCCAGCGCCATACGGCACGACGATGTAACCAGTCTGCCGATCACCGACCATCAGGCATTCTTTCCGCTCGGCCAAGTAAAGCGCCACCAGCAGGCATAGGCAGGCATCCAGACCGTCCTGGTCTATCTTGCGCGGCGGAGTCTTCCGGGCTGCGTCGTCGACCCACCGAACGATCTCCATGAGCCCGCGCTCACGGAGTGCAACAGACACCTGCTGGCAAACGTGCTGCCAGTCCGAATTCAAAAAAGTCTTTTTCCGAGTCGGGTTGTACTTAGGCAGGCGACCAGCAGAGCGTTTGTCTGGCAGTGTCCAGAGAAGTGAGATTATCGCCAGCACGGGGTAGGTCTCGAACACGCATGTGTCGGCAACCGGCTTCAAGGGATCCGCCGTGCCGCCAAATCGGTTCAGAAACGCCCACATCGGCGCCCCCTTCCCAAACATTGCCTTTTTGGAGGTATTGGCCGGCTGCATCCCGCCGTACCGGAGGCTGACCGCGGACCCGACAATGTTCTCCACAGGCCTCTGGCCAGCAGCGTTCGTTACGATGGTGGGTTGGTCGAGCAGTACGATTGTCGCCCTCGGAGTCTGCTCGGATTGCCACCTACGAATTACGCCTTCAGCTTGGGAGTAGTCCACGATCTGAGGCGGGCCGAGTTCGCAGAATGTGCCATCATTCAAGCGGAGCACCCCAACGAGCGCACCCGAATTCTTGCGCGTCCACGCGGAATCGAATCCAACAAGTAGGGTGGTCACCGCTGGAGGATACCACTCTAGGAAATTCTTGATGAATCAACCGTCTGTGTTGGACCTAATAGAGCCTCATCAACGCGGCCCGCACTGCTACCGAAAACATCTGATTTCGGAACGCCAGATCGGGCAGATCCCCCTGTTGTAGATTCAACTAGTTGCGGGAGGCCATGCTGAGGGGTTTTCGGAACACGTTATGGGCCCTAGCCGTTCGGCTTCCGCAACAAGTCCACGTTGATCTGTATGCCATGGCTTTCGCGCAGAGCGGCTCGCAATCGAATTGCCGAAAGGAAATTCACCAGTCCGAAGATGTCGGCGGTGTTGGGTGTGCATTCTCCTTTTTCTTTCTCTTCGAACAGGACAACAACTCTGCCGCTTTCCCGCAATTCGTCCAGAAGAGAGCTTCCTTGGTTCGTTTGCTGAAGGCAGATAACACCCATTCCAAAGGCAACCGCTTGTAAATAGTCTTCACCCTCTATCGGCTCGGCCGTCAATGCTCGAATCGTTGTGACTTCCAATCTCTCTTTAAGGGCAGAATCTACCTTACTGTACGCTGAAGATTTGACCTCAAGGATCCCGAGACAGCTACTTCGCGGCACAAGGGCAAATTCCCCAATCTCGAACACGGCAGGTGCAGGATATGGAACCCAAGCGATCGTGTCGATCTGAGGAATGCTGATGGAACCGCGGCTCTGAAACTGATCAATAACGGCTCCGGTGCTGACTCGAATCGGGCTTAGGTATTTGCGAACAAATTGACGCACTCCTGCCTCAACGTAACAGCCGATGATTTCCGGATTGGTCGTAAAATACTTGAGTCCTGTTGGTGGTTTCAGTTCGGCGAGGATGTGCGGCGCCAACTCATGAAGGAAACTTGCGGGATCATGCGGTTCCATGTTGAGCCTCGACTACTTCGAAATGCTCCCGAAACAAGTCCCGCGAAAGTCTACATCATGACCCTATTGTGTTCCAGAAACCGTTTCCCGAATTTTGGAACGCCCTGGAGCAGTTCTGTAGAGAGTTGCGACTCCAACCCCTAGCTCCTTGGCAATTGCGCGCCAGGTGACGCCCTGGGCTCGGAGCCGAACCACTGCCGCGGCGTCCACGGATACGGATGGTCGTCCAAGCCGTTTGCCCTTGGCCCTAGCATTGCGAAGGCCGGACCTGACGCGATCGCGGATAAGCTCGCGCTCGAACTCCGCGATACTGGCGAAAATCCCGAACACAAGGCGACCGTTGGGCGTGGTGGTATCAACACCCTCATGGATGGACACAAACTCGATTCCAAGCGCGCGGAAGTCTTCTAGGGCGTTCACCAGGTGGCGCAAGCTCCGGGCGAAGCGATCATATCGATACACCAGCACAACGTCGAAACGCCGGCGGCGAGCATCCGCCATCAGCCGATCAAGTTCCGGGCGCCTGTCTTTGCTTCCGCTGATTCCGCGATCGAGATATTCGTCTATGACCTGCCAGCCGCGTCGCTGGCAAAACTCACCCATCTCGCCAGTCTGGAGGGTCACATCCTGATTGTGGTTCAACGTGGACACACGCCCGTAGAGCGCCACACGGACTTGCTTGTTGAAAAAAACACTTTCAGGTAGGTTTGCGGCAGCCATTGCTCAAGTCTCCTTTGAGTTGTGGTCAGGGGCGTGTCGGTGTTTCCAGCACCGGCGCGTCCCGCTTATTCTACCGTTTCGGCTTAGGTTTTCGGCCTCGCCCCTTGCGGTAATGTTCTTGCTTGTACTTCTGAACCCTCTTCACGTCGCGATCGGTCCAGACTCTGATTTCTTGTCCCGCATGGCTCACTCGCCGTGGTTCAGACACTTTCCCGGCCAGCAGCCAGCGAACGAGAGTCAGCTTGCTCGTCCCGATCTCCCTCGCCACTTGTGATGTGGAGTATGTTGCCATATGATACCCCTAATATCGTATTTATATTGCCCTGTCAAGATCCCCGTGAGAGAATCACGACCGGGCGCACTTCTGGGTCAGTGGCGGAAAGGATTTTCACTTGGTTCGTCGTCCCAAGAATGCCCTTCGTCACACTCTCGATGCGAGAGCTCCTCAAATCAAACCGTCCACCAAAGGTGGCACCAAAGAATCATCGCGCGCGCGCGCGAACGAAAAGAAACCTCGATTCAGGCTAATGGCTTGGCTCTTGGAGTTCGGATACTTACAGGAGCTTCCCGAAGCTGAGCGCAGGGCGATGTGGCTGAAGCTGGAGAAAGATGTTCCCGAAATCCACGAGACAAGGAACATAACGAGAAAAGCGATTGAGTCGAACGAGGTTACAAAAACCGCTTATTCAAGACTCTGTGCCGCAGGGCTCACGAGCACAGAGCAGTTTGAACTCCTAGTTGGATTCATCTCATCGACACGGGGTGCCCGTTTTGACTGGCGTGTTGGATTGTACAGGACTCGGAAATCGCTCGCGGCGTTGCCCAAAAGGCTGAAGGATATCGGCAGCGACATCAGAGTCCTCAACCGACACGATTTGATCGATCCTTATACGTGGATGAAAACGCGCGACGTGCCAGAATGGGTTGCCGAGTCATTTTCGAGGCTACCCGACTTGCTTCAGCTTTACGCGGACTACCTGGAATCGCAAGGCAAATTCTTGACTCGCAGTAACCGAAGTCCAGGCGGTCAACTGCTAGATAGCCTGCTCACGTTAGTCCGGAGTGAAACCAAGCGAGCGATGTACGCTGAGATCTCCCAAATTCTCACTACGACTGCGGGACTCGGATCGTCAGAACACAAAGACTTTAGCCCGGATAGCCTCAAGATTCGCTGGCAACGGCTCAACAAATCTGCATAGCCCCTCTCCCGAGGTAACACAGCGCTTACGAAAAAGGGTTGTCTAGCGTTACCGCCGCAAAACTCATTCGACCGTAAACTTCTGCGTGCAGCGTCAATTGCCGCGCGGGAGGTTGTGATGAACGAGATTCGCCGGTTGCGAGAGGCCGTGGGCGCTAGTCAGATCCGGATCGCGAAATGGGCCGGCATGTCACGCATGCGCTTGTCGCTGGCCGAGACGGGCGATGTGGAACTCAACCCGGCAGAAGTGACCGCAGTTAGAAAGGCAATCGCGAAATTCGCGACCACCAGCGCGGTCGAGCTTGAGAAGATCGCACGTTTGGCCGTCACGGAAGGTACTTAGCTGTGAACACACCCCGACCGCGCGTCTTAAGCGTGCGGAAGGGGCAAAACCCGAAAGGAGCTAAACCTAGATGAAATCATATGCACTTCCAGAACATAGTCAACCGGTATCTGGTCCGATCCAGAAGGGACCTGAGATTCTCTGGACGAAGCCTGGGGATTCCAGCATCTGCGAGAATCGCGATTCATTCACTGCGGAATATCACTGTACAGCCGAGTGGCACTTCGCCCGGTTGCGCTCAAGATACACCTCGCTACTTCACGGTTTCGCTATGCGCTTATCGAATCAGTCGGGCAGCTTCTATTGTTCACAATCCAACTTGGCAAAATATTTCGGATGCTCTCGCCGAACTATTTGGACTGCCATCCAAGGATTAGAAGGATCTGGTTTCTTTCTCAGGACCTTTCCCAATTGCCCCTTCTATACAAATGTATACACCGTCTTTGACCACCGAACCTGGGCCGACAGGAACCCAGGAAAGTGCGTGACGCGGATCGAGATGCCCTGGTCAAAGGAAGGTCAAGCACTCGGTAGCCGTTTGCACGCCATTAGCGGAGGTCGCGTTAAATTCTACCAGGATCAGATCATGTGGTTGCAAGCCAGAGCTTCAGACGAGGAGATCGAACGGCGATTTCGACAGCTATTGGACGATCATGGGATTCCTCTAAAAGCCGGAACTGACTTTATTGATCTGAGGCGCCTGAATTGGGGTTTCCCGTGATCGTTGGAAGAACCATCGCTAGAAGTCACCTGAGAAGCAGGCTTCTCACGATTGTGAGAAGCGTACTTCTCACGAACATGGGAAGCGGGCTTCTCACAAGTATCCGAGTTTCAGTCTCCGATAGGGAGTACTTGATACGCGCGTAGTCGCGCCGCAACCTAACTAGAAGATGTTTTTTAGGAGATAGAAAAGCAACAACAATGGCGAGCGCAGCAAAAATCGCGGTCGTGCCAACTCTCACGGACCTGGTGAGCGATCCAGCCAGAATCTCGGCATTGCCGCGGGAGACCATCGCTGAGCTACGCGGCCAAATCGCCAAGCTCGACACGCTCTTGCTCCGCGAGTTGCTCACCAACGAGCAGGCTCAGCCAGGTACGGATGGCGATCGGTTGCTCACGGCCGGGGAGGCCGCAGTGAAGTTGGGGTTGCCGAAAGATGCCCTTTACCGGAATGACTATCCATTTTTGGTTAGGATAGGTAGCCGTCGCCGCTTTTCGGAAAAAGGAATTGAGAAATTCATACGAAATCGCAGCGGCATGTGACTTGACGCCGAACAATGCGCAGGCGTACATACTGCAGCAGGGTTGACACCAAAAGCGTGAGGCCGCAAAGGAGCGAGGATGGAACCGACAACACAAGCCGAAATGAAGAGAGCGCAAAGGCCGCGGCTCAAGGGGTTCGGCTACTTGTACAGACGCGGAACGATCTGGTGGATACGTTACTCAATTCGTGGACGTGATTTTCGGGAGTCGAGTCGTAGCGAGCACGAAGGCGTTGCACAAAAGTTGCTCAAGGCGAGATGGCAGGAACTCGGCCGCGGCCGGTTCATCGGTCCGAGCCAAGAGCGCGTGACGATGGAGGGTCTCTTCGCTTCCCTCGAAACTGATTACGAGACCAACGCGCGGCGCTCTCTTGGCACGCTGAAAGGGCGGCTGGTGCATCTGCGTGCCGCGTTTGGGAGCTGCCGCTCCATCGATGTCAACGAGGAAAAGATCGAACGCTATAAACAGACGCGCCTTGCTGAGAAAACCACCCGCGGCGGTAGGCCGATTCAGCCGGCAACCATCAACAGAGAACTCTCCATGCTGAGAAAAGCCTTCCATTTGGGCATTCGCCAGAATCGGATCGCAGCGGCCCCCACTATCGACCTGCTTGCGGAAAACAATGTACGGCAGGGATTCGTGGAGCCCGCGGACTTCGACCGGATCGTGGCAGCTCTCCCTGAGCATCTTCGAGACTTCATGCGCTTCGCTTACACGACTGGATGGCGCCGCGGAGAGATTAGTAGCCTGCAATGGTCTGCGGTAAACCGACAAGCAAGAACAATTTTCCTTGGCCGCTCCAAAAATGGAGAGCCGCGCATTTTGCCATTGGTAGGCGAACTCGAATCACTGATCGAGCGGCGGTGGCAAGCTCGCTCAGTCGAAAACAAGAACGGTAGCACGGCACTCACCACCTATGTGTTTCACTGTGGCGATGGTAGCCCCATCGGGGACACCAGAAAGAGCTGGAGAACGGCCTGCTCACAAGCCGGATTGCCGAATCTCTTGGTGCATGACCTGCGACGCTCAGCTGTCCGGAATTTCGACAAGAACGGCGTCAGTCAAATCGTGGGCATGATGATCTCGGGTCACAAGACCGCTAGCGTCTACAAACGCTATCGCATCGTGCCCGAGAACGACATCCGCGAGGCCCTGCAAAAGGTCCAACAAGCGATCAAGCAACAGAAGAAAAACCGCCGCGTCACCACCATGACGGCAAGCGGCACAAAGTGAACGCGATGACGAGACCCGCACAAATCCCGCACAATTTGCACCATTCTAGTGCACGTACCGAAAACGCCCCAGAATTCCTGACACGCCATATTGGTGATGATAAAAGATTTAGGTTGGTAGGGGCGGTGGGGGTCGAACCCACGACCAACGGCTTAAAAGGCCGCTGCTCTGCCACTGAGCTACGCCCCTAAGATTTTAAGTTTATGAAGCTTACCACAGACTATTCCGGGCATTGATTTTGGAAACTGATAGTTCCCGCCGAGCGCAGGACTGGTTCAAACCAGTTGCGGCGTGCGAGTGCCTCACCAGTCCGCTGGTGCCGCACCATTCAATCAGATGGAGGTGAATGGCTCATCTCTAGCACCCATTTGGGCAAATATGGGCATATCGTTTCTCTTAAATCCCGGCGGGCATGCTAAACCGCCGCAGAACCGTCGGCTGCGTGCCATAAGTGCTTTTGTTATAAACACTTGCCCGGCAATTTATCCACGCGGCACCCCCTGAATTGGCACCCTGGGTGCGCTGCTCTAAGACTTCATCGTGGTTTCAAGACGCGGAGTCTTGCTTGTCTTCTCGCACCGAAATTGCCGGAGGGCGTTGCATATCGCTACTTTCGCAAAACCTTCTTCCCGTGTTGTTTAGGCCCTTTTTTACAGGGCTCTTTCTGCTGGCAGTCTTGGAGCTAGGTATCGCCCAGCCCATCGCGGCCCAGATGACCGCCCCGGCGATCACCAGCACGAGCAGCACGACATTCACGGTAGGGAGCACAGGCACATTCACGGTGACGGCGACGGGGACGCCCGTGCCCACGCTGAGCCAGACGGGAACTCTGCCGGCGGGAGTGAGTTTCAACGCCGCGACGGGAGTGCTTTCGGGAACGCCGGCAATAGGAACGGGCGGAATCTATCCAATCACGCTCACGGCACAGAACGGGGTCGCGCCGAACGCTGCGCAGAACTTCACGCTGACTGTAAATGAGGGCCCGGCCTTCATCGGTTCCCACCAGGCGACATTCGCAGTGGGCACGGCGGGCACGTTCACGGTGACGGCGACCGGCTTCCCGGCACCAGCAATTTCCGGGTCGGGCACCTTGCCGACGGGAGTGACGTTCAACCCCGTGACAGATGTGCTTTCGGGAACGCCGGTACCCAGAACGGGGGGAATTTATAACATTGCGCTAACCGCACAGAACGGTGTGGCCGCAAGTGCCAGCGAAACCTTCACGCTGTTCGTGGACGAGCCGGCGGCGATTGCCAGCGCCAATAGCGCCGTCTTTGCGGTCAACACACCCGGATCTTTCACCGTCGCCGCCACGGGTTTTCCGGCGCCGGTGTTGAGCGAAATCGGCACGCTGCCGGCGGGCTTTACATTCAACGCTTCTAGCGGCGTCCTGAGCACGCCCGCCGGTACCGGCGGCACCTATCCACTCACGTTTATAGCGCACAACGGCTTCGGTCCGGATGCCCTGCAGAGCTTTACCCTGATGGTAAATCAGGCGCCGGCGATCACCGGCAACAACAGCACGACGTTCGCAGTGGGAACAGCAGGCACATTCACCGTGGCGGCGACGGGAACCCCGGCACCCACACTGAGCCAGACGGGCACTCTGCCTGCGGGAGTGAGTTTTGACGCCGCAACGGGAGTGCTTTCGGGAACGCCGGCGGCAGGAACTGTGGGAACTTATGCGATCGCGCTCACGGCGCAGAACGGTATCGCGCCGAACGCCACGCAGAGCTTCACGTTGACAGTGAATCCCCCGGTGAATCAAGCCCCAACGATCACCGGCCCGAGCAGCACGACATTCACAGTAGGGAGCACAGGCACATTCACGGTGACGGTTGCTGGTAACCCGGCGTCATCTCTAAGCGAGACCGGCGTCCTGCCGGCGGGAGTGAGTTTCAACACCGCGACGGGAGTGCTTTCGGGAACGCCGGCAACCGGAACCGGGGGGAACTATGCGATCACGCTCACGGCGCAGAACGGTATCGCGCCGAACGCTACACAGAGTTTCACGCTGACGGTAAATGAGCGTCCAGCCTTCATCCCTCCCCACCAGGCGACCTTTCTGGTGGGCACGGCGAGGACGTTCACGGTGACGGCAACAGGTTTCCCCGTACCGGGAATTTCCGGGTCGGGCGCCTGGCCGGCGGGAGTGACGTTCAACCCCGTGACAGATGTGCTTTCGGGAACGCCGGTACCCGGAACGGGGGGAATTTATAACATTGCGCTGACCGCACAGAACGGTGTGACCGGGAGCGCCAGCGAAATCTACACTGTGTTTGTGGACGAGCCGGCGGCAATTACCAGCGCCAATAGCGCAGTGTTCGCGGCCGGCGCCTCCGGAACTTTCACAGTCACCGGCGCGGGCTTTCCGGTGCCGGTGTTGAGCGAAATCGGGACGCTGCCGGCGGGCTTTACATTCAACGCTGCTAGCGGATTCCTGAGCGGGACGCCTGCCGCCGGTACCAGCGGCGCGTATCCCCTCACGTTTAGAGCGCACAACGGTATTGGGCCGGACGCCCTGCAGACCTTTACCCTGACGGTAAATCAGGCGATCACGAGCGCCAGCGGCACGACTTTTACGGTGGGGGTTGCGGGCACGTTCATAGTGACCGCTACCGGGATCCCAGCGCCTGCTCTAAGCGAGACTGGTATCCTGCCGGCGGGAGTGAGTTTCAACACCGCGACGGGAGTGCTTTCGGGAACGCCGGCAACCGGAACCGGGGGGAACTATGCGGTCACGCTCACGGCGCAGAACGGGGTCGCGCCGAACGCTACGCAGAACTTCACGCTGACCGTGAATGAGCGTTCGGGTTTCAGCGGTCCCCACCAGGCGACCTTTCTGGTGGGCACGGCGAGGACGTTCACGCTGACGACGACAGGTTTCCCCGTACCGGAAATTTCCGGGTCGGGCGCCTGGCCGGCGGGAGTGACGTTTAACCCCGTGACAGATGTGCTTTCGGGAACGCCGGTACCCGGAACGGGGGGAATTTATAACATCGCTCTGACCGCACAGAACGGTGTGGCCGCAAGTGCCAGCGAAATCTACACTGTGTTTGTGGACGAACCGGCGGCGATTGCCAGCGCCAATAGCGCCGTGTTTGCGGTCAACGCACCCGGATCTTTCACCGTCGCCGCCACGGGTTTTCCGGCGCCGGTGTTGAGCGAAATCGGCACGCTGCCGGCGGGCTTTACATTCAACGCTGCCAGCGGCGTCCTGAGCACGCCCGCCGCCGGTATCAGCGGAACGTATCCCCTCACGTTTAGAGCGCACAACGGTATTGGGCCGGACGCCCTGCAGAGCTTTACCCTGACGGTAAATCAGGCGCCGGCGATCACCAGCGCGAGCGGCACGACATTCACAATAGGGAGCGCAGGCACATTCACCGTGACAGCGACGGGGACGCCCGTGCCCACACTGAGCCAGACGGGAACTCTGCCGGCGGGAGTGAGCTTTAATGCCGCGACGGGAGTGTTTTCAGGAACGCCGGCAGCAGGAACTGCGGGAACTTATCCGATCACGCTCACGGCACAGAACGGTGTCCCGCCGAACGCCACGCAGAACTTCACGCTGACGGTGAATATCCCGGTGAATCAAGCCCCAACGATCACCAGCACGAGCAGCACAACATTCACAGTAGGGAGTGCAGGCTCATTCACGGTGACGGCGACGGGGGGCCCGGTGCCCACGTTGAGCCAGACGGGAACTCTGCCGGCGGGAGTGAGTTTCAACACCGCGACGGGAGTGCTTTCGGGAACGCCGGCAACAGGAACCGGGGGGAACTATGCGATCACGCTCACGGCACGGAACCGTGTTGCGCCGAAGGCTACGCAGAACTTCGCGCTGACGGTAAATGAGCGTCCGGCCTTCAGCGGTCCCCACCAGGCTACATTTAAAGCGGGCACGGCAGGCGCGTTCACGGTGATGGCGACGGGTTTCCCCGTACCGGAAATTTCCGGGTCAGGCGCCTGGCCGGCGGGAGTGACGTTCAACCCCGTGACAGATGTGCTTTCGGGAACGCCGGTACCCGGAACGGGGGGAATTTATAACATCGCTCTGACCGCACAGAACGGTGTGGCCGGGAGCGCCAACGAAATCTACACGGTGTTTGTGGATGAACCGGCGGCGATTGCCAGCGCCAATAGCGCCGTCTTTGCGGTCAACACACCCGGGTCTTTCACCGTCGCCGCCACGGGTTTTCCGGCGCCGGTGTTGAGCGAGACCGGGACGCTGCCGGCGGGCTTTATATTCAACGCTGCCAGTGGCGTCCTGAGCACGCCCGCCGCCGGTATCAGCGGAACGTATCCCATCACGTTTAGAGCGCACAACGGCGTCGATGCGGATGCCCTGCAAACCTTTTCGCTCCTCGTCGTGCAGGGGTCGATCGCACCATCCTTCGCCAGCCCGAACAGCGCGAACTTCATCGCGGGCACGGCCGGGTCATTCGTGGTCACCGCTGCCGGTGTTCCCACACCGGCGCTAAGCGAGACTGGTAACCTGCCCATGGGAGTTACGTTTAACATCTCTTCTGGTGTACTGAGCGGAACACCCGCACTTGGAACAACCGGCATTTACCCAATCACTTTCAGCGCTGCCAATGGGGTGGGTTCGAATGCAATACAGAACTTTACGCTCACGGTTAATTCCGCACCGGCCATCACCGCACAACCCTCCAGTCAGACAGTAACGGTAAATCAGGCCGCGACGTTCACGGTCACCGCCAGCGGGTCGGCGCCCCTGAGTTATCAATGGCAGAGGAACGGTGCAAACATTCTTGGCGCGAACTCTTCGATCTATACAACACCCGCAACCACGGGTGCGGACGACGGAGCCCAGTACGCCGTCATTGTCGGCAATTCGTCAGGCAGTGCGTCGAGCTTCGCAGTGACTCTTACCGTGAATAGCCCCCCTTCCATTACGGGGCAGCCGGTAAGTCAGACGGTGGCCGTCGGTGAAGCGGCGACTTTCAGCTCGTCGGTCTCTGTGACAGGGGCTTTGCCGCTAAGTTATCAGTGGTTCAAGAATAACGCGAGCATCCCCGGGGCTACATCGCCGAGCTACACGACGCCGGTGGCGACGCAACCAAGTAGCGGTGACCAATTCACAGTGGCTGTTGCAAACTCTCTAGGGAGCGCTCTCAGCAGCGCGGCAACCCTGACCGTCGTACCGGCCACGTCGCCGGCGACCTACTATGTGGATTTCGCTTCGGGATCGGATATCAACAACGGATTATCCAGGGACCGCGCCTGGCAATACGCGCCAGGAATGGACCATTGCTCGTTTAATTGCGCTTTGATTGGGCTGCAACCCGGAGACAAGGTGATCTTTAAGGGGGGAGTGGAATGGGATGTGAGCGGTTTCCCCATGGTTGTGAGCTCGTCGGGCGCAAGCGGCAATCCTATTTACTACGGTGTGGACCAAACTTGGTTCGCCGGCAATACCTGGACCCGTCCCGTTTTTGACTTGAACAATTCCATCTGGTCTGTAGCGCCGATCCTCGTCTCCTCTGCGAATTTCGTCACGTTCGACAATCTGGAAATCGAGAATGAAGAAGTTGATAACACTATTTCTTGGCCTCCCCGAAGCAGCATCGCAGTCGACGGCGGCTCGAACATCACGATTCAGAACTGTTACATTCATGGCTGGAGCATTCAGAATCCAGGGAGCGGCAGTGATTACTATCCCTCCGGTGGAATCGCCTTTTACGACGGATCGGCAGGCGGCGTGGTCAAGAACTGCGTTCTCGACGGAAGCCCGTCGGGTAACTCCGGAGCGGGCATCTACGGTGGCACATCGATTCAACAAAACGTGGTCGAGAATGTCCCCAACGGGATTGTCGTCACCGATCCTTCGGCAGAAGTCAGTGGAAATCAGGTATTCAATATTTCCGATTCTTCCGATCCGGCCATGGGAAGCTTCTCGATGCTCGTGTACTCGAGTAGCTCCGTCTTTAACAACATCGTCCACGACCTGGCGCCCGACGCGTTTGCCATTTATCTCGATTCCGGTTCAGAGCCAGCGGGCATAACGCAATACATCTACAACAATCTAGTTTGGAATGTGGGTGACCATTCCCCAATTGCGGTCGCTTCCGATGCGACCGTCCCGTCGAATCAATTTATCTACAACAATACTTTCCTTGGCGGCGCTTCGGTGGGGTGTGTCACGGTGGCGCCGAATTACTTTCCACCGACGAGCCTCACTGTGCAAAACAATCATTGTATTTCCGACCTGCCAAGCTCTCAGGCATGGTGCTGGAACAATGCAGGCGGCAGTTTCAACTGCGGACCCGTGATCAATCTCAACTTTGGAAATAACGTTTTAATGCCAACGGCAACGGCGACTTCTCAGGGCTATACGCAGGCGAACAGCTTCCAGCCAACTACGCCAACCGGAGCAACAGTCGGCGCCGGGCTGAACTTGCTGTCAAGCTGCGTCACGATTGGGGCCTCCTTGTGCGCTGATCGGCTCGGCGTAGCACGCCCTGGGGGCTCGACGGCGTGGGATGCAGGCGCCTATCAGTATCAAAGTGTTGCCGGCAGTCTCGCGCCTATGATTACGATGCAACCACTTCGTCAAGCCGTTGCGGCCGGTCACACAGCAGTTTTCAGCGTGATCGCAATGGGAACCGCGCCATTGAGCTATCAATGGCAAGAAAACGGAAGCCCGATTTCAGGCGCGACGTCATCTACCTATAGTTCGCCCGCCGCGCAGACATCGGATGACGGGGCGTTATTCAACGTCGTCGTCACGAACAGCGTCGGGAGCGTGGCCAGCAGCCCCGCGTTGTTGACGGTAAACGCGAGCGCGGGCCAACTCGTTCCCGATCAGATCAGCGTCGGTTTTGGGACTGTGCCCATCGGAACCGTCAGCACCGTAACTGTGACGTTGACGAATACGAGCACCGCCTACACCACAATCTCAGGCGCCAGCATTTTTGGCGCGGGCTTTGGCGCAAGTGATTTGCCGACCGGCATCATTCTGGCCCCGGGACAAGCGGCAACGATGGACCTAATCTTTGCTCCCGCCGGTGCGGGGAGCGCCGCGGGCGGCGTGACGATCACCAGCAACGCCGCAGGCTCTCCCACGACCATTCCATTGTCAGGTGCCGGCGTCGTGCCGCCGCATTCTGCAACTATAACGTGGATTCGCAGCACCTCTTCCGTGTTCGGCTACTTCGTGTACCGGGCCACGAACCAGTTTGGCCCATATACGACACTGAATTCGACGCCAACTCCTATGAATCAGTTTACAGACATCACTGTCCAACCGGGTCAGACCTACCTGTATTGGGTGACGGCCGTGGATTCCCATACGATTCAGAGCGTTTTATCGGCTCCGGTTTCCGCAGTGATTCCAGCTCCCTAGCGATTTCCAGGCCGAGTAAATCGGCTTGCCCACCAGGTGGTTCGGATTGGCGCCCGGACGCGGCTTGAATTTCTGCGCGCCGCCGTGGCCCACCATTTCTTGGTCATGTGCGGGCCAGCCCTTCGCCCGATCCGATACCACCAACGTAACAGAAGGTGGTGTGACCCCCTATACCCCCGGTGTTTGCACGAAAGAGTGCGTAAACGACTGAAAATACAGAGGTTGTGCGCAAAATGTGTGCGCACACAGAGCGCAAAAGAGTGCGCAAGCTCATGAAGACAAGGGACTTGGTGCGTGCGCACATCGCGGGAGATCGCGAGAGAGTTATGCGGGAGGCTGTTTTTCATGATCGTTTACTAAGTGGCGGGAAAGGGCAATTTGTTACAGGGAAAATGTTTATGCGGACAGACTATCGTGCGGAGCTGGCGAAGTGAAAGTTGCGATTCTACCCTTGACAGCGGAGGTTGGGGACCGGCACCCAATTCCCTTGAGCGCCACACCCTGTGTGCCACCCGGCCGAGGCAGCAATTCGCTCGACGAAATGAGCGTATCTTTGACATTACATCTTCCATACAGTTAGGCTACCGAGATATGTGGGCTACCCGGCGAGGACGCGGGCGGCGTTAAAAAGTGACTCTACATCTAGTGGCCACTCATCAACTGCAATGAGCCAACTCTCAAGACCCATGAGCTCGCCGTTTGACCTTGAACTACTGTTGCCGGAAAGCCGCCGACACACATATGACGTGAAGCTTGTACATCTGCTCAAGATAGGTCACGTGCGTGCCATCGTTGCGGGAAAGGATTTCAATTCAGACAGTTCGCACGCCTCAGTTGGCCTATCAGACATCATACAGGCCATCTTCACTCGCCCGGACGAGTCGAAGAACCCGGGCCGCGAAACTCTCCGCGCCTTCGCCAAGGATTTATACACGCGATTTGAAAAGTCACCCAGCGTTCTGGAGATCAAGCCACCCAAACCAAGCGACGACTTGACATCAAGCTGCTCATTGTTTTCCTCGAAAGAAGGCCTTGCGCTTCGCGCGCTCGGCGGATGCATTGACCTCCGCATTGCGTTGTCGCAACCGCTGAGGAGGGAATACGGCGGCCTGATAGATGCCCCGGAACAATTTCGCCTCATTTTTGACGGACGCTTGTTCCTTGCTTGGTGTGACATGGCGGAACTTCAACTGAAAAATAGCCTCGGCCAAGCTGCGCGAGAATTTCTGAGAGCCACAATCACAACGGACAAAGCAACGCCAGGCTGGCCGGTACCGTTACGTCCAGATATTTACTTAGTGGCTGTTGAACGACAGGATCACCAGAAGCTAACTGCGACCGACATCATGCCTTTTCGCGCCGGCAAGAACGACCTAGTAGTGCTCTATCCACCAACCATATCCGTTCGGAATATGGTCGAGTTAGTTCGATCCGACTTATGGCGTCCTCTGCAGTGCTTCTATGACGCTCGGTCAACCTGTTGGTTAATCGATGACAGGTTAGATTCGATCGGCGAACTGAACGATGAACTTAATGGATACTTGGCTAGTCTGTTTGAGCGATCGAGTTTCTCCGCGATGTTTTCTGGCATTCCGCGCCACATTCGCCGAGTATTAAGTCACATTCACCTCCAACTTCAGGTGCTCTCAGAGGGCGAGATAAAGCTGCGAGAGGCCATGAAAATGCTAACGATGACTATCGACGGCAGCACGGTTCTTAAGCCGGCTCGTGATTATCTGGAAGATGAAGCGGGCAGTCACGATTCCATCGACAAAGATACACAGCTTCGTTTGATGGATTACGCTGGTTCCGAGGCCACCAATGTCAGTGTCTTACAGGCCACGGTGTGGGCCGCGATAATCGGTGCGGTAGTTGGTGCTTTGATGACACTCCTGGCATCACATTGGCCCGGGGGCGGAGCCTCGGCCAGTCAAGGTATGATCGAGCGAGTCGCTCGGTATTTCGGTCTGTCGTAGAACACAAGCGGCAGGGCCGCTCTTCAGTCTGTTGAACGGCAGCGAGACGCCTCGGACCCCCATGGCGGTACTCCGCTCTCTTAGACCAACGATGATAAAGTGACCCAAACGTTTTATGGCCCTAGCCTTGAAAGGAGCCCTATGAACCCGCCCTTAGAGGACCTCAAGAGCGAAGTTACTATTTCTCCGCGCAGATGGCTTCGAAGAGTCGTCATTCTGGCGGCCTTTTTTGGTTTCCTGCTAGTTCCCACCTTATTTTCGCAGGATGCCGTGCCAACGGAGATACTTCAACGTACCCTCTTCATCAAAGTGGGGAACGTGACCGGCACAGCGTTCACGATCGACTATCAAGGAAAAATTTACGTCGTTACTGCAAGACACATGGTCGCCGGGTTGCCGGAAACGAAGGCGACGATCCAGGTCTGGCGGGCCGGCAGTTGGGCGGACTACCCCACGGTCAGAATCCTCTTTCCTCCTTCTAGCGATGCGGATATCGCCGTGCTTGAGACCGACGAAAAGATTTCACAACCATATACAGTCGGGGCTGTTGGGAGCACGACCTTTGGACAGCAAGTCTGGTTCTTAGGATATCCTCAGGGAGGATTGGGGACGTATATCGGTGACACTGAACTCCCATTCATTAAGAGGGGCACGATGTCAGCTATCGATAGCAGAAATCCTGACGCCGTTGTGCTGTATGTTGACGGCTTCAATAATCCTGGTTTCTCCGGTGGCCCGATCGTGTTCTGGGACTTCGGCAGTCACACGTACCAGATTATTGGGGTAGTGAAGGGCTACAGAGACGAAGCCGCAAAGATGTTGGTGAACGGAGCGCAATTAGATACCAACATCATCGTCAATTCCGGCATTCTGGTAGGGTACAGTATCCATCATGCCATTCAGGCAATCGAGCAAGGACAGAAAAAGCCCTAATCGCCTCCGCGTTTTACAAATCGAAACAGGGGGTACCCACGCGCGCCTTCGGTGCGCGCTCGAATCTGACCCGCCCGCCGATTAGTTCCTGTTGCCTACGATATTGCGCCGCAGAACAGATCAATTTGGGGAAAGGCACGGCCTCCGGCCGCTGATCGGTGGAATTCTCACTGAGTAGACAGAATCCGATGGGTTGAAGGGGAGGAAGATCCCCTTTCTTCTCGGGCTTTAGCTGTGTGCCACCCGACCGACGAGCGTAGTGCAAAAAACGGCAGGCGAAGAGGGATTCCCGCCACGGCGGGCAAGCCTCGGCGCCGCGGAACTGTCCGGGGCGCAAAGGGCGCGCTGCGTGGCCGGACGCGCCAGACTGCGGCGCGGCGGAAAAAACTCCGGCCACTCCGGCTCGGAATGACGATCTCCGGTTTCAGGAGTCCGGTCGACTCCACCGGAGTCCAGCAAGCGGAAATTATCGGATTGTCAGCTGGGCGACGGGGCCGGGCTCGGCGCGCTGGAAGAGGATGTGCCAGAGGGTCTGCGGGGCCGTGCTGAAGATGAGGCTGCTTTCGGCGTGTTCGCTATACCAACCGCGCAGCATCATCTCGCCCTCGAGTTGCTCGGGCGCCCACTGCGCGCGGCCCAGGAATACGCGCACGCTGCCATCGTTTTTCGTCTTCTTCAGCAGGCCGACGATAAAGTCGCTATCGAAGGTGACGTAGAGATCGTCGAAGAGATGGAAGGCCTGCTTGGCGGGTTTAGCGGCGCGGAACACCGCTCCCGGGGATTCGGTATCCACAGGGCCGCCAAAATAGACGGTGTCGGCGCGATCGCGCAGACTTTTTTCTTTAGGAAACACCTTGCTCAGGGATATGTGCGTGGGCTTATTGACGATCAGGCCGATAACAATGCGCGGTTCGGTGTCATAGAGCGGCAGCATCAGGACGACCGATTCCTGAAAGAAGGGATCCTGCACGCTGGCCCGGGCGACGAGGAAGAGCGGTGTTTCGGGTTTATCCTGCGCGAGGCCGCGGGCCGCACTCAGCGCGAAAAGAGAAAGAAGAAGCACCGATTGCAGCCATGCGCGAGTCATGCGGAATTCGCCTCGGGAGATGGAGTATAGCGCCGATGAGGGTTGGTGTCTGCCGCCTAAGAACAGATCAATTTGGGGAAAGGCGCGGCCTCCGGCCGCTGATCGGTGGAGTTCTCACTGAGCAGACAGAATCCGATGCGTTGACGAGGAGGAGAATCCGCTTTCCTCTCGGGTGTTAGCTGTGTGCCAGCCGCCCGTCGCAATGGAAACACAAAGCGAAGCTTAGAGGAAAACAAAAGCAGATTCCCCGGTTTCAGGGGTCCGATGCCCCGTCCCGACGGGGTCTCGGGAAACCCCACCGGGGTCCCGAAACCGGACCTCACCGCTGGTCCCGCCGCCTACGCTCTTCGTGGGCTGCAAGTACAGCCCGCACCCGGCGGAGCCGGGTTGGGAGTGGTCCCAGAGGAGACTCTAGAAGAGTAAAGCGCCGGGCATCCAGCCAGTCGCGGTAGCCTTGCGACAAGTCTCGAGGCGAAGGCTACCGCCGGTTGAGTTGCGTACCTCTACTTAACCGGAACGAACCTCTGCACCCGCTCGCCGTCTTGAACTTCACCGGTATAAATATTGTTTTTCGAATCCACGGAGATCATGTGGAGACCGTAGAACAAGCCTCCTTGATCGCCCATGGTGCCCATACGGCCCAGGACCTTGCCGTCTGCGCGGTTGAGATACCAGATGGTGTTGTTGGTGAGGTCGGAAATATACAGATACTTTTGCTCTTTGTCGGCCGAGAAGGCCACGCCCCCGGTGGAACCGCCCGCACCCGTTGCGGGGGCCAGAATGAATTCCTTCACGAACTTGCCTTGTTTGTCGGTGACGTCGATGCGGTCCGCGTTTCGATCCGCGGCATACATCAGCCCATCGTTGGAGAAATTCAGCGTGAGGTGGCCCCTGAATTCCTTGGGCATGGGGCCATTGGGAGTATAGGCGCGGTCTGCGTCATTGGTGCTGATTTCCGACAGCTTGTGTCCGTAGGCGCCCCAGCCGCGCTTGAACGCAAAGGTGTCCAGGTCGAAAACCATCACGCGCCCGCCCAGGTAATTGTCAGCGGCGTAAAGCTCGCGGGCTTTTTCATCGAGCCGAACCTCTTCGATCCCTCCCACGATCATTGGAGTCGTCGGGGGATACTTGGCGCGGAAGGCAGCCACAGCCTCGGCATTGTTGCCGCCACGGCCTCCCCCACCCGGCGGATTCTCTGGCGCGCGGGGGAGTTCCTTGAGCATCGCGCCGGTCTTTGGATCGTACTTGCGGACGTTACCCATTCCGTTGACTACATTTCCAAGGTAGATGAACCCCTGGCTATCCACATCCATGCCGTGCCCTTGCGGCGGATCGATGGAGCCGATGACGTTGCCGTTCTTGTCGATATGGATCATCGACGGAGGCCGCTTGCAGCAGCCAGCCTGCGGAGGAGTTAGCCCGAAACGGCCCTCAAAATCCGAAGTGTCATTCGGCCGATCGTGCACCCAAACATTGTCGTCTTTATCCACGGCCAAACCCGTGACGCCTCCCATTTTCCAGTGGTCGGGCAGGGGCTTTGGCCAATCCGGATCCAACCGGTAGCGCGGCATGTTCGGTGCGGGCGTGACAGACCACGGATCGCCAGTAGGGATAACCTTCGATACCAGTTCTATGTCCGCAGGATTTATTCGAGTGCTTTCGGGCACAAACCGCTGCACTCGCTCGCCCGCCTGAACTTCTCCTGTGTAGATGTTTCCTTTGGAGTCCACGGCGATCATGTGCAGCGCGTAGAACTCGCCGCCTTCGTCGCTCAGGGTCCCCATCCGGCCCAGGACCTTGCCATCCGCACGATTGAGGAACCAGATGGTGCTGGTGGCGATGTCGGAAATGAACAGGTATTTCTGCTGCTTGTCGGCTGAGAAGCCCACGCCCCCAGTGGAACCTTCCGCACCCGTTGCAGGGGCCACGATGAATTCCTTCACGAACTTCCCATCCTTGGTGGTGACATCAATGCGGTTGGCGGCGCGGTCGGCGGCGTAGACCAGGCCATCGTTGGAGATGTTCAGCGTGAGATGGCCCTTGAATTCCTTGGGCTCCGGCCCGTTGGGGGTATAGGCGCGGTCTGCGTCATCGGTGCTGATTTCTGACAGTTTGTGTCCATAGGCGCCCCAGCCGCGCTTGAACGCAAAGGTGTCCAGGTCGAAGACCATCACGCGCCCGCCCAGGTAACTGTCGGCGGCGTAAAGCTCGCGGGCCGGCTCGTCGAGGCGAACCTCTTCGATTTGTCCCACGATCATCGGGGTCGTCGGGGGATACTTGGCCCGGAAAGCAGCAATGGCCGCCGCGTTATTTCCGCCGCGTCCGCCACCTGCCGCCGGCGCCTGGGCGCCGCCTGCTGCGGCTGCACCACCACGTCCGCCACCGGCCGCCGCACCACCGCGCCCGGCCGCAGCGGCGCCACCGCGTCCGCCGCCCGCCGCGCCACCACGTCCGCCGCCCGCC
>Ga0210394_10003028_pt1 | contig 21954 bp, 18 predicted proteins | sample IncBWC12MmetaG_FD_160121 | JGI IMG/M metagenome (GOLD analysis project Ga0210394, IMG submission 160121) | Forest soil microbial communities from Barre Woods Harvard Forest LTER site, Petersham, Massachusetts, United States - Inc-BW-C-12-M | ecosystem: Environmental > Terrestrial > Soil >...
CGGGCAGGCGACGCTCGTGCCGCCGATCACCGAGATGCTGAGATCCCCGGCCGCATCGGCCGTGTAGATGATCTCGACGCCGGTGAAGGGATCCGCGACCCAGGAAATATCGGGCGTGCCGCGTCGATTCCCGGGAACACCGTACTGCCAGGACGGCTTCGGGTAGGCATCGCTGTAGCCGCCCGTGCCGCCGGCATCGAAGCCCTCATTGAAGGGCCCCGGGTTGGCGGCATCGATCGGCGGGCTGCCGAGAGAGGCCTTGTCCGCGATCTCGGTGAGTTGCGTGCCCCAGCTCGTCTGCCAGGCGATGTGCTTGTGCGAGTCGAGCGCAACGCTCACGCCGCCGACGCCGGTCGCAAAGGGCGAGCTCGCCGGCCAGCCGGTGGTGGTGCCGACCCAGCCGAAATCGAGGGCCAGCTGACCCGCGTTGTCGCCGTAGTCGCCGGTGCTGAAATTGACCGATATGCCGGCCGCACCGATCGCCTGCAAGGCGGCGTCGAACGGCGTGTAGATCGAGGCCTCGGCGGCGATCCCGAAGACCGCGGTATCGAAGCCGCTCCAGCTGTTGGAGATGGACACCACGCCCTTCTGCTGGGCCGCCGTGAGAATCCCGGTGAACAGGTCTGTGAAGCTATTGGTCGGCGCGACGACGAGGATGATGTTCGCGCCCGGCGCGACCGCGTGCACCCACTCGACATCGAGCGTCGTCTCCGTCGCCCAGCCGGCGTTGGCGTCGGTGGAGAAGTTGGATTCGGTCGGCGTACCGATGACGGTCAGGTTGATCGGTGGCAGACCCATGGCAGCCGAGAACACCGCCGCATCGTTCTGGATCGTGGTGGAACCGTAGGCATCCACGATGGCGATCGTCATGCCCGTACCATCCAGTCCGTGCTGGTAGAGCGGCGTCAGGTTGTACGCCGTCTGCAGGTCGCTCGGCTGGTAGCCGCAGGGCGCCAGGTTCGGCGGGCCGTTCGTGATCGGAGCGCCGTAAAGGTTGCCCTGATACGTGGCGCTGACACCATTGCCGGAGAAGCTCTCCGAGGAAGTGCCATAGAAGCACTGCGCGGCGAAGTACAGGCCGTTCGACTGGGCATTGAAGGGGACGCCCTGCGGCGCCAGGCCCTCAGCTTCCGCTGCGGTGTGAATATTGGTTGCCCCTGTCCTTCCAGCACGCGCGATCTGCGGCTCCGCCCCTAGGGTCGAGAGTCCGCCGACCGCCGCGACGAGCGGCCGAATCTCAGCCGGCAGCGTCGCCTGGGTGCTGCTCGTGCGGAAGGTACGTCCGCTGCCGAGCTGATACTGGTGCAGGTCCACCTTGAAGGTGCTCTCGATGCGCGCCGCCGAGGCGGTGGCCTTTACATAGAGAGTGTCCTGCGTCGGGCTCACCTTGAACCCTTGCGCCTTGAGGAACGCGGCGACCCTGGCGGCTTCGGCAGCGCTCGGCGCGTGCCGCGCGCGGACCTGCTGCATGGAGAGGTAGTCGCCCTTGCCCGCCTGCTGAGCGGCCACGAGGGCATCGAGCCCTGCCTGGTCATGCAACTTCATCCACATCGTGATCTCGATGGGGCTTGCCACATCGACCGGACCCAGGTCTTTCGCCTGTGACAGTAGCGAGCGCGGCGCAGCGCTCGCGGCCGCGGCACACAGGCACGCAGCGATCAACATTGCGGCTCTGGCAAATGCTTTCATGGATTCCCCTTGCGATTGTTGGCGTTGTGCGGGCGTCCCTGCTGACGGCGCATCATCCCCGGATGCGCATTTTTGTTGCCGGGCAACGTACGCTCCCCGAGGAGTGCAAGTCAACCACGAGACGCCCCGGAACGTTCCCCCGATCGATGGAGCAACGTCGCGTTATGTTAATGGCGGTGAAATAGCCGCGGAGTAATCTCGCGACGCCGCTGCGTCACGCGGCCGGCTTGATGGCGGCGGCGGTGACCCGGTTGCGGCCGTCGTTCTTGCTGCGGTAGAGCGCCGCATCCGCGATCTTGAGGATGCGCTCGGCGAGGCGCGGCTCGCCGACGGGCACGCGGTCCACACCGCACAGGCCGAAGCTCGCCGTCACCTGCAGCGGCTTGCCAACGGCCTTGAAGCTGGCACCCGCGACCGCGGCGCGGAGCTTGCGTGCCACCCCCAGCGCCGCCTCGTAGGAAGTCTCCGGCATGACGATCGCGAACTCCTCACCGCCGATGCGCGCCACCCAGTCGATGCCGTTGCGCAGCTGCCGCTGCAGCCGTGGGCCGAACTGCCTGAGGATGTCGTCGCCCGCCGCATGCCCGAGCGTGTCGTTGATCTTTTTGAAGTTGTCGATGTCGCACAGGATCAGCGCCAGGGCCCGCCCGTAGCGCGCGGCGCGCTCGACCTCGCGTGGAAAGTGCTTGCCGAAGAAGCGCCGGCTCGCGACGCGCGTCAGGTCGTCGGTCGCCGACAGCTTGCGGTTCTCGGCGAGCGTGATGCGCAACACCGCCTCGAGCTCGGCGATCCGCTTGGCCGCGCCCACTCGCGCCTCGAACTCCCGCTCCGACACGCGACGGCCGACGCAGTCATCCGCGCCGGCGGTGAGCCCCGCCTCGCGCTCGACGGAGTCGTCGAGCTCCGAGATGTACAGAATATAAGGAGCGCGCTGCGTGGCGCGTGCCCGGAGATTGCGCACCAGCTCGGGGCTGTCGGTCAGCACCACCGGGCGGAACTCCGCCGCGAAGCGCCGCAGCGCCTCGGCCTGCGTCCCGACCGACTCGAAGTCGAGCATGTCCGGCCGCACGCGCTGCTCCATGAAGAGCCGCATGGGTGCCTCCTCGAACATCAGCAGCGCTTTCGGCGGCGGCAGGACCCGCACCATCACCGCCACCGTGGCGGTGGTGCCCTCCTCGGTGGTCGGCGGCTTCTGCGCCCGCCTCTCCAACACCCGCTGAATGACCGTGGTGTGACCGCCGGCAGCCATCCCGCCCCCCTTGAATCCCCGGAAACGCGCTCCGTCCGCGACAGATTACCGGCAGCCGTGCGAGAACACTACGCGCGCCTGCCGCGCTAGGGTGCCTTGCGGGGCAGTTCCACGCGATCGCGCAGCCCGGCCAGTGCCGCGGGCAGGTCCTTGCGCAGCGAGCGGTTGATGAAGAACTGCGGCACCCAGAAGCCCGGGTCGAGGTACATCTCGTACTCCACCACCGTGGCCGATCCGTCGGCGGTGGCGCTCAGGAGCCATGTGCCCTCCTCCTGCTTGAGGTCGCCGCTGATCCGGCGGAAATCGATGCGGCGAGGCCGGTCGTAGTCCGCCCGGAACACGTACGTCACCGTCGGCAGATACCAGGAGTAGCGGATCTCGTGCTCGATGTCCTCCCAGCGGCCGTCCGCGGCGCCCCCGAGCCGGCGGCAGCGCTTCAATCCCGGCACGAACAGCTGGGTCTGCGCGCAATCGGTCATGACGCCCCAGATGGCCTCGGGCCGTGCATGGATGAGCACTGCGGCCCGCACGCGTCCGCGCGGCCGCTCGGGATCCGCGGCGGCGCTGGCCTCGACGACGATCTCACCCGCCGCAAGACGCCGGTGCACCCCCGGATCCGCGACCCAGCCGGGATCGGCGCCGGCGAGCGGCGCGATCATGAGCAGCGCCAGAGGGATCGCGATCGCGGAGGCGTTCATCCGGTGAGCACTTGTGAGAGCTCCCCGCGCGTCTCCTCGATATGGGCGCGGGCGAGGCGCTGCGCCTGACGCACCCGGCCGGCGGCCCAGGCCTCGCACAGCGCCGTGTGTTCCCGGTTGGCACGCCGCAAACGCCCCGGTCCGAGCAGATGGAAGCGCACGTAGCGCTGTCCCAGGTTATGGAGGCGATAGAGCATCTCGGCCGCCACGGGCTGCAGTTGCGGCACGATGAGCGCGAGGTGGAACTCGCAGTTACGATCGCCCGCCGAGGGCAGATCCTGCGCCACGAGCGCAGCGCTCAAGGCCGCGAGCGCAGCGCGGGCCTGCTCGCGGTCGGCATCGCTCGCCGCGCGCGCGCCGAAGGCCACCGCCGCCGGCTCGATCGCCAGGCGCAGCCGAAATACCTCCTGCGCCTCATGCCGCGACAGTGCGCGCACCTGGAAGCCGCGATGCACGTAGACGTCGACCAGGCCCTCCGAGCGCAGCTGCACCAGGGCCTCGCGCACCGGAATCTTGCTGGTGCCGTACTCGGCGGCGATGCTGTCCTGGCGCAGCGCCGAGCCCGGCGGGTAGATGCCGCTCAGGATCTTGGCGCGGATGCGCGCGGCGAGCTGCGCGGTCACGCCGCGCGCGAGCGGCGACTCCGGCACCGCGCTCACCGCCGGATCCCGTAGCAGAAGGGATCGCGCTCATCGAGCAGCAGCGTCGCCTCGGCGTTCACCCAGGCGCTGCCGCGGATGGTCGGCACGATGCGCTCGCCGCTCCTCACGTAGCTGGCGCGGAAGGCGCTGCCGATGATGCTCTCCTGGACCCACTCGACGCCTTCGGCGAGCTTGCCGTCGGCGGCGAGGCAGGCGAGCTTGGCACTCGTGCCGGTGCCGCACGGCGAGCGATCGTAGGCCGCCCCGGGGCAAAGCACGAAGTTACGGGCGTTCGAACCGGGAAGCTGCGCGGGACCCACGAGCTCGACGTGGTCGACCTCGGGGTGTCCCTGGGTATTCACGGCCGCGCGCACCCGCATGCAGTAGTCAGTCAGGGTGTTGACGTTGGCGAGCGTGAGCTCCTGGCCGTGCGACTCGACCAGATAGAACCAGTTGCCACCCCAGGCGACGTCGCCCGTCACCACGCCGACGCCGGGCACTTCGACCCGCAGCCCGCGGGCCGCGCGGTGACTGGGTACGTTCGTGACCGACACCGAGGAGTCCTCGTGCAGCGTCGCGGTCACGACTCCCACCGGGGTCTCGATGCGATGCACGCCGGGGGCGATCCGCCCCAGGTAGCGCAGCGTCACCGCAAGGCCAATCGTCCCGTGGCCGCACATGGCGAGGTAGCCGGCGTTGTTGAAGTAGATGACGCCCGCCGCGCAGGTGCGATCGACCGGCGGCACCAGCCAGGCGCCGACGATCGCATCCGAGCCGCGCGGCTCGTTGACCACGGCACTGCGGAAGCCGTCGTAGCGCTCGCGCAGCAGCGCGAGGCGCTGATCGAGCGGTCCTGCGCCGAGGTCGGGGCCGCCTTCGACCACCACGCGCGTCGGCTCACCGCCGGTGTGCGAGTCGACGATGCGGATGCGGTTCATGCCGGGCGCGTGGCGCGCGCCCTCTCGACCAGCGCGGTGACCTCACTGCGGCGTACGCCGGCGAGCGGCAGCCGCGGCGGCCGCACCCGCTCGGAGCCGCGCCCGAGCAGCTGCTCGGCCAGCTTGATCGACTGCACGAGGTCGTGCTCGGCGTCGAGGTGCAGCAGCGGCATGAACCAGCGGTAGATGCGGCGCGCGCGCTCCAGGTCGCCGGCGGTAAGCGCCGCGTAGAGGGCCAGCGACTCGGTAGGGAACACGTTCGTGAGTCCCGACACCCAGCCGCGCGCGCCGAGCGTCACCGCCTCGAACACCACGTCGTCGAGTCCCGCGAACAGCACGAAGCGCTCGCCGCACGCGTTGACGAGGTCGGTGAAGCGGCGCGGATCGGGCGCGGACTCCTTGATGGCGACGATGTTGGGAACCTCGGCGAGCCGCGCGAGCGTGGGCAGCTCGATGTTGACGCGGTACGAGGGCGGATTGTTGTAGAGCATGATCGGGAGCGAGGTGGCCGCCGCCACCGTGCGGAAATGGTGCTCGAGCTCGGCGGCCGTCGGCACGTACACCATGCCCGGCAGCACCATGAAGCCGCTGGCGCCCAGGCGCTCGGCGTCGCGCACGAAGGCGACCGCGCTCGCGGTGGTGAACTCCGACACCCCGGCGATCACCGGCACGCGCCCCTCGCTCACCTCGACCGCGGCGCGCACCACCTGGCGTTTCTCGGCGGCGGAGAGCGAGTTGCCCTCACCCACCGTGCCGATCAGCACCAGCCCGTGCACCCCGTCGCGCAGCAGCGCGGCCTGCACCTTCTGCGTCGCGGGCAGGTCAAGCTCGAGCGCGGAGTCGAACTGCGTGGTAGCCGCCGGGAACACTCCGGTCCAGTTGCAGGTCAGGTGGGCTGTCATGCCCAGGATCGTATACGATCTACGAACGGCCGCTCAAGGCGAGGTGACCCCGGTGACGCTGACCCCGTTCCATGTCGCCCTCCAGGTGAGGGACATCGCCGAGGCGCGGCGCTTCTACGGCGGCGTGCTCGGCTGCCCCGAAGGCCGCAGCGCTCGCGACTGGGTCGACTTCGACCTCTCCGGCCACCAGCTCGTATGTCACCTGAATCCGCGCCTCGGCCGCGAAGGCCGCATCACCTCGCACTTCAACCCCGTGGACGGCCACGGTGTACCGGTGCCGCATTGCGGGGTCGTGCTCGCGGGCGCGCAGTGGACCGAGCTCGCCGCGCGCCTCAAAGAACACGAGGTGGACTGGGTGATCGAGCCGTGCGTGCGCTTCGCGGGCGCCCCGGGGGAGCAGTCGACTCTTTTCATACTGGACCCTTCCGGGAATGCCCTGGAGTTCAAGTCCTTCAGGGACCTCGGACAGCTCTTCGCGCGATGAACGGCCCGGGCCGCGACTGGCACTGGCGTGCGTCCCCTCGGCCGAGCTGTTCGCGCGGCTGGCCTGAGCTCAGCCACCCTTCAGCAGCGCCGTCGCCGAATCGATGGCGTCGCAGTAGCGCGCCAGCACCGCCGCGGTGATGGGAATGTAGGCCGCCGCCTCATCCCAGCGGTTGCCGTCGATCGCCTCGCGCACGCCGGGCAACGTCTTCACGCCATAGCCGGTCAGCATGCCGGGGGCGTAGAGGAAGTGCCGGTACCATTCGCGCCCGGGAAGTCCCTTGGGATCCGTGAGCCTCTGCTCCATGCCCTGCAGCAGCGCATTGAGCCTGGCACGCTGCGTGGCATCGAGCTTCACGGTCCCGGCGAGCAGCTGCGCATAGGCCGCATCATAGGCACGCGCGCTGGCCTTAAGCCGCGTGACGACGCCATCGAGCGGCGCGAAGTCGAGCGCCGGCACGGGCGCCTCGCGCACCGGCGGCGCCACCGGCCGGGTCGGGTCGGTGGAGAGGCCGAAGTCGTTCTGCTCGAGGAGCTTGGCGAGCTCGGCGCTTTTCTTGCGCCGCTCGTCGACCGCATGGCGCAGCTCCTCCGCGTAGGCGCCGATCGTGTCGGCGAAGCTCGCGAACTCGAGCGGCAGCACGTCCGCGTCCGCCACGCGCAGCACCACGTGGCCGACCGTCTCGGCCTCGGCGACGCCGTAGGCGAAGCTCGGGTCGCCGAAACGCACGTAGTGATCGAAGGAGTCGTAGGCCGAGTGGTACACCCCGCCCTGATCGTCCTCGCCGTGGTATTCGATGTTGAGCGCGGTCAGCCCTAAGTGCTGCAGGAACGGCGTGTAGTCCGAGCCCGAGCCGAGTGCGCGGATCGGCAGGTCCCCGCCCGCGGCGGCGAGACGCGCCTCGCGGCGCGCTTCGTCCGCGTCCTCATCCTCCGATGAGCCACGCTCGTAGCCCTCGGCCAGCATGCGCGCCCGCAGCCTCGCCTGGGTGCTGACTCCGGTCTCAGGGTCCTTGACGGCGCTCGCGACCTCGTTCACGAGGTGCTGCAGCGCGTGGCTGCCGCCCACCGACAGGAAACCGCGCGCGTTGGTGTCGGAGTTGAGGTAGAGCACCGCCTTGGTGGCGAGCTCCGCGGCGTGGGTCTCGGCCCATTCGGTGGAGCCGAGGAGTCCCGGCTCCTCGCCGTCCCAGCTCGCGTAGACGAGCGTGCGCTGCGGCCGCCAGCCGCTCTTGACGAGCGCACCGATCGCCTGCGCTTCGGCGAGCATCGCCACGTGGCCGGAGAGCGGATCCCAGGCACCGAACACCCAGCCGTCGCGGTGATTGCCGCGCACCACCCACTCATTCCGGCTCTCGCGTCCGGGGATCTTCGCGATGACGTCGTAGAGGGGCTTCAAACTCCAGTCGGAGCTGATCGCCAGGTGCACCTGCGCGGGTCCCGGTCCGACGTGATAAGTGATCGGCAGCGCGCCACGCCAGCGCGGCGGCGCCACCGGACCGCCGAGTGCGGCGAGCAGCGGCTGTGCGTCCGCGTAGGAGATCGGCATCACCGGGATCTTGAGAATCGTCTTCGCGTCCGCGATCGCGAGGCGCTTCGCATCGTGCGTGGCGCCGACGCCCGGGGTGAGCGGATCGCCGCTGTAGAGGGTGATGTCGAGCACCGAGCCGCGCTGCACGCCCTCGGGCGGCCGCCAGCCGCCCTTGGGGTAGACGTCGCCCTGCGCATAGCCGTCCTCGCGCGGATCGGAGTAGATGATGCAGCCGATCGCGCCGTGCTCCTGCGCGAGCTTCGGTTTGAGTCCGCGCCAGCCCCCGCCGTAGCGCGTGATGACGATCTTGCCCTTGACGTCGATGCCACGCCGCGCGAGGTCCTGGTAGTCCTTCGGCATGCCGTAGTTGGCGTACACGAGCTCGCCCGTCACATCGCCGTCGGCCCCGTAGACGTTGTAGGGCGGCATGATGCCGGGGGAGTTCGAGGTCGCATCGCCCGCGACCGGCGGCTCGGTGAGACTTGCGGTGAAGTGGCTCGGCGCCACGAGCTCGAGGCTGTGCTGCTTCAAGGTCGGATAGAGCACCTCGAATACTTCGATCTGCGCCTGCCAGCCCCACTGCCTGAAGAGGTCGCGGACGTACTCGGCATTCGCCTTGTCGTGCGGCGAGCCCACCTGATTCGGGGCGGAGGACAGCTTCTGCATCCAGCCGCGCAGGTCCGCCGGATTCAGCGCGCCATCGAAGCGCTGCTCGAGCGCACGCTGCGTGGCAGCCTCGGGTGTCGTAAAGCCGAACAGACCCGGCGTCGCATCGCCCGCGGCCTGCACGGCCGCGAGCGGCACGAGTCCCGCGGCGAGCGCCAGCCAACGGTGCGCGGCGGGCCGGCGACGGCCGTTTCCGTGGGATACCTGCATGGGTGCGTCCTCGAGGGGTGGCGAAGCTGCGCGATCATACCGGGCGTCGGTGCACCGATATATAGAATAAGATCGCCACATGCCCGGTGAAGTCTTCGAGCAACGGCGCAATACGCTCATCTTCTGGTTCGGCTGCGCGCTCGTCACGGCGGGCGTGCTGGCGCACCTGCCCATGTTCATGATGGGCCGCGCCACCCACTACGTACTGGTCGGGATGCCCATGGGCTGGGCGATGCTCGCCGGCATGGGCGCGATCGTCGTCGGGATTGGCGCCGCCGCCTACGGACTGCTGCCCACCGCGCCGCGCGGCACCTCGGTCGCATTCGATGTGAGCACGCCGCTCGAGAACGTGCGGCTCGGGCCCGCGCACTGGGGCGTCGCGGCCTTGCTGACCGTGGCGCTCGTCATCGACATCATGAAACCGGCGAGTCTCGGCTTCGTCACGCCGGGCATGCGCGCCGAATACCACCTCGATGCGCGCACCGTTGCCTGGCTACCCTTCGCCGCGCTCGCCGGCACGGTGGTCGGGTCGGTGTGCTGGGGCGTGCTCGCGGACATCTACGGCCGGCGCGCCTCGATCGTGCTGTCGTCCGTCATGTTCGTCGGTACCTCGATCTGCGGCGCGATGCCGGATTTCTGGTGGAACGTCGGCATGTGCTTCCTCATGGGAGCGGCGGCGGGTGGCATGCTGCCCGTCGCCTACGCACTGCTCGCCGAGATCATGCCGACGCGCCATCGCGGCTGGAGTCTGGTGCTGGTGGGCGGCATCGGCGCGGTGGGCGGGTTCTTCGCGGCGAGTGCGCTGTCGGCACTGCTGCAGCCGGCCTTCGGCTGGCGCGTCATGTGGCTGCTCAACCTGCCGACGGGGCTGATCCTCGTGGCCTTGAGCCCGTTGCTGCCCGAGTCCGCCCGCTTCCTGCAGGAGACCGGGCGCACCGAGCTCGCGCGCGCAACGCTGGCGCGTTTTGGCGTGGTACTGACGCCGCCCGCCGCGCGCCCCGACACCGGCCCGCATGAGAGCCACGCTCCGCTCCCGCCAATCACCCACGGGTTCCTCGGTATCACGAGTGCCCTGACGCTCGCGGCGATCGCCTGGGGGCTCGTCAATTTCGGGCTGCTGCTCTGGCTCCCGAGCGCGCTCGTGGCCCAGGGACGCAGCGTCGCCGCCTCGAGCGCGCTGATCGCGAAGTCAACGCTGCTCGCGGCGCCGACGATCGTGGTCTGCGCCTGGCTCTTCAGCACCTGGAGCACCAAGTGGTCGCTGATCGCAGTGACCTGCGTAATGGTGTTGGGGCTGGGAGGCCTCGCACGTGCGGCCGACCCCGTGCTGCCGCTGGCACTCGTGATCCTGGGGTCCTGCGGCGTGATCTCGATGCTGCTGCCCTATGCCGCGGAGAACTACCCGCTCCTCATTCGCGGCCGCGCCACCGGCTGGGTGGCCGCATGCAGTAAATTCGGCGGCCTCGCCGCGCAGTTCCTCAGCCTGCTCGGCGGCGTGCCCGCGATCGGCACGGTCATCGTCTGCATCGCGGTCCCGGCGCTCGGCTCCACCATCCTCATCGCGCTCTTCGGGCGCGAGTCGCGCGGGCGGAGCCTGGGCGAGCTCGACCTCGCGCATCGCGTGCGCAACTCGACTTAATGCACCGGCGCGCGCGCCGCGCGCCGTTCTTGTCAGCCGCTCCCCCGAGGCGCACCATCGGTGTCGTTGCGGACACCGGATGCTCCTTCGGTCCGGCGCGCTACCACACCCGCGGGGATCACGCGACGCCTCTCCTCCCATAACTCTCAAGGCCCTGTAAAGGACCCCTCCGAGCTCAAGAAGCGGACGGTCCGGACGATAACGGATCAGACCGCTCACGAGCAGTCGGCTGACTCCTGCGTCCACGGATCGAGGGCACTATGGTTTCACTTAACCGCTGCGGACATTCCAAGGCGGGGCTGCTGATGACCTGCCTCGGAGCCGGTGCGTTGCCCGGTGCCGCTCATGACGCCGCCGCTGCGACCGCGACCGGGAGCCTCATTGTGTCGGCGACGGTCGAGGCCACCTGCGCGGTGTCCGCCAATCCCCTCAGCTTCGGCACCTACCGCCCGGGTCAGGGAAACGTGGCGGCCAACACCACACTGTCGGTCCGTTGCCCCAAGGGCTCACCGTTCACGGTAACGCTGGATGCCGGTACCGGCGGCGGCACGGTGGTGCAACGGGTGATGACCTTCGGCGCGTACCGGCTGCAGTACAGCCTCTACACCACCGCCGCGCGCTCCACCGTGTGGGGCGACGGCACGATGAGCTCCGCCACCGTAGCCGGAATCGGTCACGGTCTCTCGAGTGTCCAGGCGATCGTCGAGACGGTGTACGGACAGCTGCCTGACATCTCCGCGAATCAGGACCTGGCGCCGGGACTCTACACGGATACCGTCAGGGTCACCGTCAGCTACTGAGTCACGCGCGCCGACTCGCGCTCTGCAGCGAGTGAGATCCGGCGCACATTCCGAGCCCGGAGCGCTTCTCAGATCCGGGAAAAGCTGCTGCGCGCGCTCCCGGAAATGGGACTTACGTCCGTAAGTAATTCCGCCACTGAATCAACATTGCCCCCAACAAGCGGCAACGGAAGCTGCGGCAAGCAGCAACGGAAGCCGCGATCGGTTTGTCTCTAATAAACGTTCGGGAGTCTTTATGCGTAACTTTATCGGCTGTCTCAGTGCAGCCTTGCTGCTGGCCGCCGGCAGCGCCAGTGCCCAGGCCGCCAACCCTGCCACCTCGACCTTCCAGGTCTCAGCGACGGTGCAGAAGAACTGCACGGTAGCCGCGACCAACGTCGCGTTCGGGAACTACACCCCGACCGCCGGCGCTGTCACGGCGAACGGCACGGTCTCGGTGAGCTGCACCAAGAGCAGCACCTTCACCGTCTCGCTCAACAAGGGCACCACGACCGGCGGGACCATCGCGCAGCGCCTCCTGAGCGACGGCGCCGCGGGTGACACCCTGCAGTACAACCTCTACACCACCTCGGGCTTCGCGACGGTGTGGGGTGATGGCACCGGGCTCTCGGTGACCCAGGGCGGCACCGGCACCGGCATGAGTACGCCGGTCGCGCTGACCGTGTACGGCGACCTGCCGGACAATGCTGCCAACCAGGCGGTGCCGCCGAACACCTATACCGACACGATCACCGTCAGCGTCGCGTACTAGAGCGACATGAGGGCGATCGCGGCGGCATTGCTCGCGACAGGCATGCTTGCTGCGGCCGACGGGGCCGCAGCAGGCGCCCTGAGCGTCGCCCCGATCCGCATCGAGTTGAGTTCAGCGAAGCGCACGGCGGTCGTCACCGTGCGCAACCAGGATGACTCGCCCGTGGTCGTACAGGCGCGACCGGCCGCGTGGTCGCAGGCACAGGGCGAGGACCAGCTCGACGATACTCCTGACCTCCTGGTCACACCGCCGATCTTCACGATCCCGCCCAAGGGACAGCAGGTGCTCAGGATCGCGCTGCGGCGTGAGCCCGATCCGGCACGCGAGCTCGACTACCGTCTGGTGCTGGCCGAGGTACCGCCCGCGGCGGCTGCGGAGACGACTGGGCTGCGGGTCGCACTGCGGATCACGCTGCCGGTGTTCGTCGGCGCGCAGGCACGCACGGCTGCCGAGGTCGCCTGGAGTCACCGCTGGCTGGCGGACGGCACGCTCGAGATCGAGGCGCAGAACCGCGGCACCGCACACATCCAGATCCTCGGCTTCGACGTGCAGGGCGCAGGGCAGGCAGTGGGCAAGCTGCACACCGACACTGCGTACTATCTGTTGCCCGGAAGCGTCGAGCGCTGGCAGCTGCACGGCGGCGGCGGCGCGAGCCGCGACGCGCAGCTCGTCATCCAGGGCCACTCGGACGCCGGCGACTTCACCGTCACCAGCGGCCCGGGTGCCCCCTGAACAAGACGCATGCGCCATGGGGAAAATCCGCCGGAGCACAGCCGCAATCTGCGCGGTCCTGATTATGTGCAGTGCGACAGCGGCACTCGCCGAAGGCACCGCCGGACCTGATCCCAACTGGCGCGAATCGGTCCTCGAGCTGCACGTCAACGGCGTGCTGTCGCGCCCGGACGTCGTGGCGCTGCGCGACGCCGCCGGCGGACTGTGGCTCGCCGACAGCGATTTCGTGCGTTTGCGGCTGCGCATCCCCGCGATAGCGCCGCATGTCGCGGACGGCAATCGCTACTTCCCGGTCGGCGCGATTCCCGGCGTGAAGGTGGTGTTCGACGAGGCGCACAGCTCCGTCGGCATCACGGCTCCCGCTGGTGCGTTCCAGAGCTCGAGCCTGGCGCTCACGGGAGCCAATCGCCCGCCGATGTCGACGAGCGCGACCGGCGCCTTCTTCAACTACGTGCTGTTCGGCCAGACGGGCCAGTACACCGGCGCCAAGGTCGCGAGCGGCTTCGGCGAGCTCGGCATCTTCAGCCCGCTCGGAGTGCTGGACAACACCGCTACCGAGCAGACCACTGATGGTCTGAGCACTTTCGTGCGGCTCGGCACCACCTTCAGCCACGACTTCCCGGACGCGCTCCAGACGCTGCGCCTCGGCGATGCGATCAACGTACCGGGCTCGTGGGCCGAGGCGGTGCGCTTTGGCGGCCTGCAGTTCGGAACCAACTACGGTATCCGGCCCGATCTGGTGACGACGCCGCTCCTGGCTGCCACCGGCACCGCGGTCGTGCCGTCCACGGTGGACGTATTCGTCAACGGCAGGGCGGTCGGCTCGAGCGAGGTGCCCGCCGGTCCCTTCATCGTGAACCAGGTACCGGCGCTCAATGGCAGCGGCGACGTCAGCATCGTGGTGCGCAACGCGCTCGGACAGCAGCAGATAGTGAGCGTGCCGTTCTATTCGGCCGCGGTGATGCTGCAGCCCGGCCTGTCGCTCTATGACATCGACCTGGGTCCGGTGCGCGAGAACTACGGCCTCGACAGCGACGACTACGGGCCGCTGCTCGCCTCGGCGACCTGGAGGCGCGGCCTGACCCCGCTCCTCACCGGCGAGATCCATGCCGAGGCGCTGCACGGCGGCCCGGCAGCCGCCGGCATCGACATCGCACAGGCGCTGGACCACTGGGCGGTTGTGACGCTCGACCTCGCCGTCGGCGGCCAGTCAGCCAGCTCCGGGGTGCTCGGGAGCGGACCGCAGCCGGCGAGCTCGGGAACCTACGAGGCGCTCGGCATCCAGCGGGTCAACGAGCGGCTGAGCCTCATGCTCGAGGTGCAGCACGCCAGCCCGGGATTTCGTGAGGTAGGCGACGTGAGCGGGGTGTCGACCCCGCTCGAGCGCAATCTCGCGCAGATCGGCTGGAACCTGGGCCGGCCGGGGAGTATCCAGGTGGCGTTCGTAGCAGAGAGAAATCCCGACGACACCCGCCAGCAGTCCCTCGGCGTCACCTACCAGGTGAACATCGGCCGCGGCAGCTTCAGTGCCACCGCCAGCCGCACCACCGGCGACACCAGCGACTCGAGCCTGTCGCTCTTCTACGTGTTGCCGCTCGATGCCCGCCGCAACACCTCGACGCAGGTTCGCTATGACAACCAGCTGCCCGCGCCCAATGCGGCGCTGGTGCAGACGCTGCAGAAAAATCTGCCGCCCGGCACCGGCGAGGGTTACCTGCTCGCGGCGGGCACCGATGGCAGCTACAACCTCGAGTATCAGCGTCAGACGGACGTGATGCTGATCGACGCCGCTGCGGCGCGCTTCCTCGATGAGACCGCCGAGCACCTCACCCTCAGCGGCGGCAGCACGTTCATGGACGGCGAGCTGCACGCCGCGCGTACGGTCAACGACAGCTTCGCCACGGTGGAGGTCGGTGGGATTCCCGACCTCACCGTATACTTCGACAACCAGCCGGTGGCGCGCACCGACGACAGCGGGCTCGCGATCGTGCGCGACCTGCGCTCCTACGATGTCAACCGCCTCAGCATCGATCCGTTGCAGCTGCCGCTCGATGCCCAGGTGATCACACCGCAGGTGCAGATCGTGCCGCCCTACCGCAGCGGCACCCTGGTACGCTTCCCGGTCCAGCGCGTGCATCCCGGGGTGTTCCGCCTGCAGCAAGCCGACGGCAGCGCCGTGCCTGCCGGAGCAGTGGTCACCTTTCAGGGTGAGGACTTCCCCATAGGGCTCGAGGGACTCGCCTACGTGACCAACTACGACCACGGCACCGCAGGTGTTGCGCACTGGAACGGCGGCAGGTGCAGCTTCCGCCTGCCGCCGCCGCCGGCCGGTGAGCTGCAGCCGGATCTCGGCGTGATCCGTTGCGGGAGCGCCCCGTGAGCCGCGGTGCCGCGCTGGCGTGCGCAGCGCTCGCGCTGCTGGCCTCCGGACGCGCCGACGCCGGTTCCGGGGTAACCTCCTGCACCGCTTCGGCGGGCGGCGTTGCCTTCGGGATCTATGACCCGACCTCCCCGAGCGCGCTGACTTCGAGCGGTACGATCTCCGTGAGCTGCACGGTGGGGTCCGGCCACAACCCCGTGACCATCGCGCTCAGTGCCGGCAGCAGCGGCAGCTACGCCGTGCGCACGCTGGTGAGCGGCACAAACCTCCTGAATTACAACTTGTATCTCGACGCGGCGTACAGCCAGGTCTGGGGTGACGGGACCGGGAGCACCGTGACCGACGCCCAGTACGTGACCCCCGGCCAGCCAGCCTTCAGCGCCACCGTGTACGCCCTGATGCCGGCGAGCCAGAATGCTGCCGCCGGCAGCTACATCGACACGATCACCGTCACGGTCAGTTATTGACAGCTGCTTACCGCGCGGCTCAGTCCACGACCAGCGACTGGATCCTGATCCCGGCGCGCAGCACGCCGGTGACCGGCGTGCTCTCGGCGACTTCCAGCAGCCGCAACTTCTGCTCGGCGGTGAGCGGCTTGGAGAACGACAAGCGCCGCTCGATGTGCTCGGCTCCCGCTGCATCGCGCGACCAGCGCACGCCGACCGTGATCTTGCCGAGCGTCCAGTCGTGCTGCGCGGCGTGCTTGCGCAGCGCCACCGCCGTGCAGGTGCCGAGGCTCGCGAGCAGCAGCTCCCGCGGTGCGAATCCGGCATCGCTGCCGCCGGCGGTCACCGCCTCGTCCGCCGTCAGGTGGTGATGCCCGGAGACGACCTGCTGAACGTGCTGGTGCTCATTGATTATCGTGACGTAAGCCATCCGCTGCTCCTCCCTCGCCCGCGCGCCGCCGGCCGTGCGGGCCGAACGGACGCGCCGCGCGCGTCAGCATGCTCCTCGCGATACTGGTGACGCTCATGCCCGTCACATCATCGAGGCGATAGGGTGCGCCGTCGACGATCGCCGCGGCGGCACGCACGCCGCTCCTGATCGCCGGCCCGATGCCCTCGCCCAGATCGCGGCTCGCGAGCCCGGCGGCGTCCCCGGTGATGAAGGCGTTGTCACGGCGCACCACGTCGACGCGGCCGCGCAGGAAGTAGCTGTAGCCGCTCGGATCGTAGTGCGCGCCGCGCGTGAGTCCCGCGTCGAGCTTGCCCGCGAAGTGCGCCCAGTGCGTCTTGATGTCCTGCCCCGCGCTCTTGATGCGCTCGGCGAAACCGCCGACGCCGACGTTGAGCCAGCCGTTCTCCTTCGGCACGTACCACGAATACCCGGGCAGCCCCTCGTCGCAGAACCACAGGTGGCAGTCCGGATCCTCCCAGCGGTATTCGATCTCGTGCTCGAGCGTGACGATCTGCAGCTCGTGCGCGCGCGGGTTCAGTTCCCTGAAGAGATTGCGGTACACCGGGCAACGCGTGCCACCGGCGCCGATCAGATAGCGGCAGCGCCAGGCGCCGTCGACGATGAAGCCGTCGCCGTCGGCGACGATCTCGCGCACGTTGTGCTGCTCGACCGGGGCGCCCGCGCGCTCGAGCAGCCAGGCGTCGAATTCGAAGCGCCGGATGGAGTGCTGCACGCAGGGCACGGGAACGCTCAGCTTCCCGTAGTGCACCCTGAGGCGTGGAAAGGTGACCAGGCGGTGCGGGTAGGCGTCGAGGTCCATCTCGAGCTCGCGCACCACTTCGGGCGTGATCCAGCCGGCACAGAGCTTCAAGCGCGGGAAAGTCTCCCGATCGAGAAGCAGTACGTCGGCCCCGGCGCGCTTGAGAACCCGCGCGGCGCTCGAGCCCGCGGGTCCGCCGCCGACGATGAGTACGTCAACGCAGCGCATGCACCCTCAGGAGCCGTAGAGGTGCGCGCGCGTCCAGGGGATGTCGTTGTTGTCCGCGGTCGCGAACACCACCTGGAAGAGCTGTAACGTGCCGGTCGAGAACGCGGCCACCGAGCCCGCGAGATACAGGCGCCACATGCGCACGAACTTCTCATCGAACATGGCGCGCACCTTGTCGCCCGCCGCCTCGTAGAGGTCGAGCCAGTGGCGCAGCGTCTGCGCGTAGTGCAGGCGCAGGTTCTCCACGTCGAGCACCGACAGGTCCCAGGGCTCGAAGATCTGCGACATCTCGCTCAATGCCGGCGGATAGGCACCCGGGAAGATGCGCTTTTCGATCCACGGCTGCATCCGCGCCGGGTGGTTGCGGCCGATCGAGTGGATGAGGCCGCGCCCGTTGCTGCCGAGGCAGCGGCGCGCGATGCGCCCGAGCACGGGGTAGTTCTTGACGCCCACGTGCTCGAGCATGCCGACGGACACGAAGGCGTCGTAGTGGCCGGAGATGTTGCGGTAGTCGTCCTCGATGTACTCGACCTGTCCCGCGAGTCCCTCGCGCGCCGCCCGCTCGCGCGCGTAGGCGACCTGTTCGTGCGAGATGTTGAACGCCCGCACGCGCACGCCGTAGTGACGCGCCATGTGGAGAGCGAGGGTACCCCAGCCGCAGCCCGCCTCGACCACGCTCTCGCCGGGCTTCAGGCGCACCTTGCGGCACACATGATCCATCTTGGCGATCTGTGCCTCATCGAGCGTCGCAGCGGGCGTCGGGTAGTAGGCGCAGGTGTACGCCATGGTGCTGCCGAGCCACAGCGAGTAGAACTGGTTGCCGATGTCGTAGTGGCGATGGATGTTGTCGCGCGAGCCGCGCAGCGTGTTGACGTGCGGCCGATGCGCGAGCTCCGCCGCGCGGCGCAGCCACGAAGGCTTGTCCCCCATGGTGCTGGCGCGGTACACCGCCTCCAGTACCGCGACCAGGTCACCCTCGACGCTCAAGGTGCCGTCGCTGTAGCCATCGCCGAAGCGCACCCAGGGATCGGCGAGCATCGAGGCGAGGTGCGCGCGGCTCGCGAAGACCACGCGACCGATCGGAGCGGCGACGCTGCGCACGCGCGCGCCGGCGCGGATGGCGAACTCGATCGGCGGATCGCCGAGTACGGCGGCCACGCGCCGCAGCAGCCAGCGCCCGGTCTTGGCCGCCTCGTCCGGGGCGTCGTCCAGGGCGGACGATTCGCCGGCACGTGCTGCCCTGTCGGTGTGCTTCGTGGCTCCTGCCAGGCTCTTCTCGACGGCGTTCACAGCAGCGCTCCTTCTTCCGGGGAGTCTTAATCTAACATGCCCTCCGCCATGCCGGCGGCGGGGTAACGATTGCGATTTCTGTCAGTGTGTTACGAGAACTTCGTTAAGTAGATTCGCGAGCCGGCCGCCGGCCAGCAGGAGCCGCTCGCGCACGATGTCGCGCGCCTCGCGCTGGTAGTCGCGATCGAGCACCACGATCCAATCGGGCGCGCGCCCGCAGACAAAGCCGGGATACCGGTAGGCGACGTTCGCCGCGAGTCGGTTGGACTGGCGCGCCCACTCGGCAGGCGTCCCCTGCCCCGCAGCGAGCACCAGCCGCCGCGCCTCGAGCGCGAGCGCGTCGATATCCGGCGGAGGCTGCTGGCGGTTGCCGGTATGCAGGGCCAGGCTCACGAGCTCGCCGTCCCAGGCACGATGCAGGTTCTCGCGGCCGCGACTGTGCACGCCTGCGAGCGCCACGCGCACGTCGTTCCCGCCGCGATCGCCGTTGTCCGCGGCATGCAGCGGCTGGTGGATGTCGCCGACCAGGTGCACGATCCACTTGAGTGCCACGTTGCGCGCGCGCAGCGCGACTTGGGGCTCGGCGAGCACCCGGGTCAGCCGCTCGAGCTGCGCCGAGTTGCACTGACCGCCGGGGCAGTACTGATCGCGCGACGCGTTACCGCACACCGGCGCATCGTCGTAATGCCAGCGCGGCTCGTCCGCCGCCGTGCCGCGGATCTCATCCGCCCACACGCTCACCGCCTCGAGCGTGGTGCGCCCGGAAGGGCTGCCGAACTTGTCGAGATCGGCGGCGAGCAGCTGCGCGACCACCGCGCGCGCCTCGGGCGTGAGGAGGCGATCGGCGATCGCACCGACGGTGCGATGACCCTGCGGCCCCCAGGCCAGCGCCGGCGGGGCGAGGAGCCCGAGGAGCGCCAGGCAACCGAGCGAGCGGAAGATTCGCATGGTCGATATTAGGGCGACTGGCGGCGCCGGTTTCAACCACCCTGCGCTAGACTGCGCCCCTTCACGGGACGCGAGAACAACCATGAACCGCCCTGTCTCCTGCGCGGCGATCCACGCCGCCATGCTGCTCGCCGCCGCCACCACACTCGGCTTGGCTGCGGCCAGTGCCGCGCCGGCCGCGCTGGCCGCACACGGCATCGACCTTGCGGCCATCGACCGCACGGTCGCGCCCGGGAACGATTTCTTCCGCTACGCGAACGGCAATTGGCTCAAGACCACCGAGATCCCCGCGGACCGCAGCTCCTATGGCACCGGCGCGGCGCTGGTCGAGCTCACCTCCAAACGCACCCGCGAGCTCATCGAGGGCGCCGCGGCCAACGCCGCCGGTGGCGCTGACGCGCGCCGGATCGGCGACTACTTCGCGAGTTTCATGGACGAAGCGCACATCGAGGCACTGGGCCTGAAGCCCGTCGACGCCGAGCTCGCGCGCATCGCCGCGATCGGCGATCGTGTGGAGTTGAGCCGCGCCCTCGGCGCCACGGTGCGCGCCGACGTCGACGTGCTCAACGCCACGAACCTCCACACCCGCAACATCCTGGGTCTGTGGGTTGCGCAGGATCTCGATGAGCCGCAGTCCTACGCGGCGTTTCTGCTGCAGGGCGGCCTCGGCATGCCCGACCGCGACTATTACCTGAATCCTTCCGCCCCGATGGCGGCCATCCGCGCCAGTTACCAGGCTCACATCGCTGCACTCCTCAAGCTCGCCGGCGTGGCGGAGCCGCAAGCACGGGCCGGGCGCATCTTCGCCCTCGAGCAGCGTATCGCCGCGACGCACGCGAGCCGCGCCGACTCCGAGGACGTGAAGAAGGGCAACAACCATTGGGAGCGCGGCGAGTTCGATGTGAAGGCGCCAGGGCTCGACTGGCAAGCCTTCTTCGCGGCCGCGGGACTTTCGAGCCAGACGCGCTTCGTCCTGTGGGAGCCGGCCGCGGTGACCGGCGTGTCCGCGCTCGCTGCCAGCGAGCCGCTCGACACCTGGAAGGATTACCTCACCTTTCATCTGCTCGAGCGCGCCTCACCCTATCTGCCGAAAGCCTTCGTCGCGGAGAACTTCGAGTTCAACGGGCACGTGCTCTCGGGCACACCGCAGCTGCGCGAGCGCTGGAAGCGCGCGGTCGACGATACCAACCAGGCGCTCGGCGAGACCGTCGGCAGGCTCTACGTCGCGCGCTACTTCCCGTCGTCCGAGAAGGACCGCGCCGAGCAGATGGTGCGCAACCTGGTCGCCGCCTTCGCCACGCGCATCGACCGCCTCGAGTGGATGGCCCCCGAGACCAAACGGCAGGCGAAGGCCAAGCTCGCCGCGCTCAAGGTCGGTGTCGGCTACCCCGACAAGTGGCGCGACTATGCGGCGCTCGAGGTGGTGCGGGGCGATGCCCTGGGCAACGCCGAGCGCGCCTCGCTGTTTGCGCTCAAGCTCGCGGTCGCCAGGCTCGGCCAGCCCGTCGACCGCAGCGAGTGGTGCATGACGCCGCAAACCGTGAATGCGGTCAACCTGCCGGCGATGAACGCGCTCAACTTCCCGGCGGGGATGCTGCAACCGCCCTACTTCGACCCGCGGCGCGCGACGGTGCTCGACTACGGCGCCATCGGCGCGGTGATCGGCCACGAGATCAGCCATAGCTTCGACGACCAGGGGGCGTTGTTCGACGCCGCCGGGCGGCTGCACAACTGGTGGACGCCCGAGGATTTCGCGCACTTCGAGGCGGCGGGCAAGCGCCTCGCCGAGCAGTACGACGCCTACCATCCGTTCCCGGACGTGCACGTCAACGGCCGCCAGACCCTGAGTGAGAATATCGCCGACGTCGCGGGACTCTCCGACGCCCTCGATGCCTGGCGGCTGACCCTCGGCGGCAAGGCCGCGGCGGGCGCCTCGGGCTATAGCGCCGAGCAGCTGTTCTTCCTCAGCTTCGCGCAGATGTGGCGGCAGAAGATCCGCGAGCCGGCGCTGCGGCAGCGCCTGGTCGTCGACGGCCACTCGCCCGGCGAATACCGCGCCGATACGGTCCGCAACCTCGACGCCTGGTACGGGGCCTTCGGCGCGAAGCCGGGCGAGCAGCTCTATCTCGCGCCCGCCGAGCGCGTGCGCGTCTGGTAGGAGCTCAGCGCGCCGCAGGCCGCCCGAAGTAGACGAGCGTTTCGTAGGGCATGACGACGCGGCCGCCCGCGGCGTGGCGGTCGAAGAGCGCGCGCAGCCGCGCCATCAGCGGCTCGTAGCCGGGCGCCCCCTTCTGCGGCGCGTAGGAGGAGGACATGAGCCGCCCTTTGAGCCCCTCGAAGTCGAGGATCTGCTGATTGGGGAACGTGCTTACCTCCATCCCCGCGCCCAGGTACGCGCCCATGGCGCCGGTGTCCGCGCGGCTCGCGACGATGCGCGTGTAGTCGGGCGCGTGTGCGGTGAGCAGCGCGTCGTACTCGGCCAGGAATGCCGTGGGCTGCGGCGGCCGCTCGTTCCACAGGAG
>Ga0210394_10003030_pt1 | contig 21934 bp, 20 predicted proteins | sample IncBWC12MmetaG_FD_160121 | JGI IMG/M metagenome (GOLD analysis project Ga0210394, IMG submission 160121) | Forest soil microbial communities from Barre Woods Harvard Forest LTER site, Petersham, Massachusetts, United States - Inc-BW-C-12-M | ecosystem: Environmental > Terrestrial > Soil >...
TATTCACTTCTTTCATGTTCTGCGCCAGGCGGGCCGGGTTGCGCAGCGCGAGTTCGCGAACCGTGGTGACGCCGGCGGCGCGCACCAGGCCGACCTTGGCCTTGCCCATGCCGGGAATCCGCATGTAGTCCGAAACGTTGGCCCATTCGAGCAGTTGCTGCTCGGTGATGCCGGTCTTTGCTGCAAGCGCCTTGCGGCCCTTGACGGTGCGCGCCGCCTCGAGCAGTCCCGCCGTCGTGCGAATGCCCAGCGACTTCAGTTTGGCAGCGGCGAAGGAAGGTAAGCCGTCAATCTCGGAAATTGGATATGTCATGATACTCGATATGAAATTGCTTTAAGCGAACTGACTGAGGCCCGGCGTCCCTGCGATGATCTCGCCCATTTGATCCGCTCCGATTGTGTCTCGTCCGAACCGGAAAAGTTCACGCGCGACGTTTTGGATTTCGCTTATTCCCAGACCAAGTCCCATCAGCTTGGTGCCGAGCGCCATCAGCCCCCCGCCCATCAACTTTGCGAGACCACCGTTATTATCGGAAGCGGTGATCGCGGCTTCCGCGCCGGGAATCTTGTCAATCAAGGCCTGAACCTTGTCGGAGGGCCCCTCGTTGCGAAGGAAACCCAGAATGATGCCGATGGTTTTTTCCGCTACAGCATCATCTATGCTGGCCTTTGTGGCCAGCCGCCCAATCAGTTCGTCCATAATGCCCCGCCCTCAACCGGTTGCCCCGCCGGATCCTTGACTTGTGAATTTATCTTGATCTTCTGCGATGCGAATTACAAGCGATGACGCGTTCCAACGGGCGATTCACCCTCAATCGCGTGACGAGTGTTGCAGCAATGCAAGAGCAGGCGCGGAATTCGCGCCGCATGAGGGCGAGTTTCGTTCCAACTTCGTCGGCACAACGGGAGGAAACCTGTCGCTTGAGGCCGTTGACCGGTTTCAATCGGCTCGCAAGATGCAGTATAACAAGCGTGCTGCATGACGACCGCGGCCCCTGGTGCGCGACGAGACGATGCAATGGCGACATCCGATAATCCAACTGCCGACACCGACGAGAGAATCTTTATTGGCAAGGGCGCGCAGCCTGCCTGGCTGACGCTCGGGCTTGCCAATCGACATGGCCTCGTTACCGGTGCCACCGGAACGGGAAAGACGGTCTCGCTGCAGGTGATGGCTGAGGGGTTTGCGCGTGCAGGCGTTCCGGTATTCGCGGCCGATATCAAGGGCGACCTTTCAGGCATCTCTGAAGTGGGTGAGGCAAAGGATTTTATCCTCAAGCGCGCCGGTGATATGGGCCTCAGCTTTCAGCCCGACCGGTTTTCGACGATTTTTTGGGACGTTTTCGGCGAGCAGGGACATCCGGTGCGCGCCACCGTCTCCGAAATGGGGCCGCTGTTGCTCGCGCGCATGATGGATTTGAACGACGTCCAGGAAGGCGTGCTGAACATCGCCTTCAAGGTCGCTGACGAGCAGGGATTGCTGCTTCTGGATATGAAGGATCTGCGGGCGATCCTTTCCTTCATCGCCGAGCATGCCAATGAGCTGACCACGGAATATGGCAACGTCTCGAAACAAACGGTGGGGACCATCCAGCGTCAGCTTCTGGTCCTGGAAAATCAGGGCGGCGCGAAGTTTTTCGGGGAGCCGGCGCTGGCGCTGAAGGATTTCATGCGCACCGACAGCGCCGGCCGCGGGATGGTCAATATTCTGGTGGCGGACAGGCTGATGCAGAGCCCGCAGCTCTACGCCACGTTCCTGTTGTGGATGTTGTCAGAGCTGTTCGAGCAGCTGCCGGAAGTCGGCGATCCCGCCAAACCCAAGCTCGTGTTCTTCTTCGACGAAGCGCATCTGTTGTTCAACGACGCGCCGAAGGCGCTGATGGACAAGATCGAACAGGTGGTGCGGCTGATCCGCTCGAAGGGCGTCGGCGTCTATTTCGTCACGCAAAATCCGATCGACGTGCCGGATAAAGTGCTCGCCCAATTGGGCAACCGCATCCAGCATGCGCTCCGCGCGTTCACCCCGCGGGACCAGAAGGCGGTCGCGGCGGCTGCCCAGACGTTCCGGCCCAATCCAAAACTCGACACCGCCCAGGTGATCATGGAACTCGGCAAGGGCGAGGCGCTGGTATCGTTTCTGGAAGGCAATGGCGTGCCGGCCATGGTTGAGCGCGTCATGATCCGGCCGCCGACGGCGCGGATCGGGCCGATCACGCCTGAGGAACGCAAGGCGATCATGGACAAGAGCCCGGTGAAGGGCAAATACGACACCACGATCGATTCCGAATCCGCTTACGAGGTGCTGCAGAAGCGGGTGGCGGGAACCGCAGCCGGCGGCGCCGCAGGCGGCGGGGTTCTCGGACAGATCGGCGCGATCGTCGGGACGATTTTCGGCACCAATACGCCGCGTGGCAGAATGTCGACCGGCCAGGTGATCGCGAGAAGTGTAACGCGCTCGGTGACCAACAAGGTGGTCGGCGGGGCGGCAGCCGATCTCGGCAAGTCGGTCGGCGGCTCGGTCGGTAGTTCGGTCGGCCGCGCCATCGTGCGCGGCGCGCTCGGCGGACTGCTGCGGCGGTAGAGTTGTGGCTTATGGCGGCGGCGTGATCTCCCTGTGATTTTTTTGGAAAGTAGCGTGTGCTGAGATATCCGTCGTTGCGAGCGCCGCTCGATATTCTTTTCCTGGTCTGCTGCATCGTGCTGACCGCCGACGTTCTCGGTCCGGAAATCTTCGGGAGCGGGAAGACCAAGGACTATCCGCTTTGGTATTGGGCCGGGCAGCAGGTCCTGAACGGAAAGGATCTCTATCCCGGCGATCCCAACGCCCATTTCGATTTCATCTATCCGCCGCTGTCGGCGATCCTGCTCGCGATCCCCAGTTATTTCGGCAAGATCCCGCTCTATCTGTGCCTGTCCGTCCTCAACGCGGGGGCGTGGTGGATGACGACGCAGCTTTCAAACGCGATGACAGGAAGCGGCAAGGTTCCGGAGCCGTGGTTGGCGGCACTGCCGGCCATCGTCACGATATCCTTTGTGTTTGACATGTTCGATCTCGGCCAGCCCAACCTCATTCTGCTGGCGATGATGCTGCTCGGCTTCTGGCTGCTGCAGCACGGCCGCCCCTGGGCCTCGGGAGGGCTGTTTGCGCTGGCGACCGCGATCAAGGTTTTCCCGCTTGCGGTATTTCCCTATCTGCTGTGGCGAAGGCAGTGGGCGTCGGCGGCGAGCATGGTGGTGTTCCTCGGAATTTTTCTGTTCGTCGTTCCGGCGCCGATACGCGGCTTCCAGCACAATGTCTCCGAACTGAAGACCTGGTATCAGGGCATGGTTGGATCGAGTTCGGAACAGGGTTTCGGACAGCGTGGCGAGCAGAACTGGTCGTGGGTCAATCAATCCATCATCGCCATGACACATCGGTTGACGCGGCCGGTCAATTATAACCAGGACAATCCGGCGAAACCGCCCGCCTACATGAATCTGGCCGATCTCGATTTCAAGACAGCCAACTGGGCCGTGGTTGCAATCTCGCTCGCGATCGGGCTGGGCTTTATCGCGGTGATGCCGCCCCGTTCGCGCAGGACCCCTCTGTCCGATGCCGAGGAACTCGGTATCCTGTTCTGTCTGATGACGGTGGCCTCGCCCTTGGCCCGGCAGTATTATTTCATGTGGCTGTTCTTTCCGGTGACCGTGCTGATGCACCGGGCTGCCTATGATCGGCGTCCTGCCGTACGCCGGGGGACGTGGGCCGTGCTTGCGATCGCGGGCTTTCTGATTTGCCTGTCGCTTCCGGTTTTCCCGAATGATCTGCAGGCCTTCGGAAACAACCTCGCCGCAACCGCCGTGATCACCGGCGCGCTGGTGTGGCACATCCTGAACGCCCCCGAAGCCAAGACCGGCGCCTTGTCTCCGGCGGCCGGCGCGCTACAAGCTGAGATCAAGAATAACCCCTAACCTGAGGGAAAAAAGAAAATGTCCGACCTAGCGCAACTTCAGAAGGTCCTCGACCGCATCGATGCCGATTTGGATAACAGCCTTGAGCGGCTGTTTGCGCTGTTGCGGATCAAATCGATCTCGGCCGATCCGGCCTTTGCGGCAGATTGCAAGACGGCGGCAGATCATCTTGCCGGGGATATCGGAACACTGGGATTTGCCAGCGAGGTCAGGCCGACCGCGGGTCATCCGGCCATCGTCACCAAGAGCAGCGGCAACGGAAGCGGCGGCGCGCGGCCGCACGTCCTGTTCTACGGTCACTACGATGTGCAGCCGGTCGATCCGCTCAATCTTTGGCGTCGCCCGCCGTTCGAGCCCGTTGTCACCGATCATGCCGACGGACGGAAAATCATCGTTGCGCGCGGGGCGGAAGACGACAAGGGCCAGCTGATGACCTTTGTCGAAGCGTTGCGCGCCTGGAAGTCTGTGACCGGCTCGCTGCCGCTCGACGTCACCATTGTCATTGAAGGCGAAGAGGAAATCGGATCGAAGAATTTCGTTCCGTTTCTCGAAAGCAACAAGGATGATCTCAAGGCGGACTTCGCGCTGGTCTGCGACACCGGCATGTGGGACCCGAATACACCTGCGATCACCACCTCGCTGCGCGGGCTTGTTTACGACGAGGTGAAGATCAAGGCCGCCAACCGCGATCTGCATTCCGGCGTTTTCGGCGGTGGTGCGCAAAATCCGATCCGGGTCCTGACCCGCATCCTCGGCGGCATTTTCGACGACGACGGCCGCATCACCATCCCGGGCTTCTATGATGGCGTAAGGGATCTGCCCGCCGATATTCTCGCGCAATGGAAGAAGCTCAATCTGACGGCGGAAAGCTTTCTCAAACCGATCGGATTGTCGATCCCCGCGGGCGAGAAGGGCCGTTTGCTGATCGAGCAAGTCTCCTCGCGGCCGACCTGCGACATCAATGGCATCATCGGCGGTTATACCGGGGAGGGGTCAAAGACGGTGATCCCGGCGGAAGCGTCCGCGAAGGTATCGTTTCGGCTGGTGGAAGGGCAGGACCCCGACAAGATCCGGAAGGCGTTTCGCGACTACGTCACCGCGCGGCTGCCGGGAGACTGCCGGGCGGAATTCACCGATCATTCCAATGCGCCGGCGGTCGCGCTCGACTGGAACATGAAGCCGCTCGCCGCCGCCAGGCGCGCTTTGACGGAGGAGTGGGGCAAGGAGGCCGTCCTGATGGGATCGGGCGCCTCTATTCCGATCGTCGCCGACTTCAAGCGCACCCTCGGCCTCGATACGGTGCTGGTGGGCTTTGGACTCGACGACGACAACATCCATTCGCCGAACGAGAAATACGACCTCAGGAGTTTTCACAAGGGCATCCGTTCCTGGGCGCGGATTCTGGCTGCGCTTGCGGAAGCGCCACGTTGATCGCGATGCCGCTTAGCCGCGTGGGGTGGGCAGAGGCGCATTTGCGCCGTGCCCGCCATCTATCCAGTTGGTCGTCTTGAATGGTGGGCACGCTTGCGCTTTGCCCACCCTACATTCGTACTCAAAGCAAAAAACGCCGCCCGGGATTGGGCGGCGTTTTGATTTCCTGAAGTGCAGAGGTCGTTGAGGGCGATACTACACTAAAATTCCGAAACTTCAATTCCTGAAGCTGGGATCGAGCCGGTCGAGCTTGCGCAGCAGCGCCGGCCATACCAGCGTCGTCGAACGAAGTTCGGCGCGATCGGGGTTTGCCAGCAGGGTGGTGTTCTTGTCCACGACGGCTTGCTCGACGGGATAGGCGGTCGGGCCCAGCATGCGGGTGCGCACCTGCATGGTGCAGGCCCGCTCCAGATGGAACATGCGCTCGAAGGCGGAAGCGACCGAGCGGCCGACCGTGAGCGTGCCGTGGTTGCGCAACAGCATGTGGTTCTTGTTGCCGAGGTCTTTCTGCAAGCGCGGCCGCTCGTCATGGTCAAGCGCGATGCCTTCGTAATCGTGATAGGCGAGATCGAAGGTGACGAGTTGCGCGGTCTGGTTCAGCGGCAGCAAGCCTTCCATGCTGCTCGCCACCGCGGTGCCGTCGGGCGTGTGCAGATGAAGCACGCAGCCGGCGTCTTCGCGAACCTCATGGATCGCCGAATGAATCGTGAAGCCGGCCGGGTTGATGCTGTAGTCGCTTTTTGTCAGCTGGTTACCGTCGAGGTCGACCTTGACGAGGCTCGATGCAGTGATCTCGTCGAACATCAGGCCGTATGGATTGATCAGGAAGTGATGCTCGGGACCCGGCACGCGGGCGGAGATGTGGGTGTCGACCAGATCGTCCCAGCCGTAATGAGCGATGAGGCGGTAGCAGGCGGCAAGATCGACGCGTTGGGCCCACTCGGCATCCGTCATTCCCGACGGCACTTTCTTCAGGCGAGCTTCCGCTGGCGGCATGACTGCTTCTCCGTTGAATGATTGATTTCAAACCTATTCCCGCGCCGCGCTCGCAGCAAGCCGCAGCGCCGGCGTGGCAGTTATGCTCCGATAACGACGGTTCTGACTCAGGGCGGCGGAATCGCCAGCAGGCTGGAGATGCTGCGACCGCGGATATCGTAGACGCGGGCAAACACGACATCGTCGCGCTTGATTTCCACCATCACCGGCGCGGTCAGGCCCTTGCAGTAAAATTCGCCAAGCGTCATCGCAAAATCGGCGGCATGGCTATCCCAGCCGATGGTGAAGTCGGGGCCGAGCGCGACCTGGGCGGGACGTTGCGGGCCGCATACCGCGACCTTCCATTTGCGCCCGTGCGGCGGGACTTCCTCCCGCTCGTCGAGTTGTTCGCGCAGGCCGTCGGAAGCCTGCTTCAACGCGAGGCCCCAGTAATCCAGCATGTAGCGATAATCGGCGCCGCGTACCGTGCCCGCGATATGATTGAAGTGGGTGTATTGGTAAGGGTGCAGCCGGATCATTTCGCCAAGCGGCAGCAACAAGCCGAACGAGAATACGGCGAGCGCGGCAGGCTGCCAGCTGCGGCGGTTTTCCTTGAGCCAGTTCATCCCCCGGGCGAACGCGGTGCCTGCGAGCACCGCCATCGGCGGAATGACGAAGATGAAATGGCGAATGCCGTTGTAGAGCGCGGGCCGCTTCAGGATTGCAACCGCAATCGGCAGTCCGGCCGCCAGCGTCAGCATCAAAAGAATGGTCTTGCGCCGGCCCGGCACCTCGGCGCGCGGCAGCGCCAGAAGCGTGGCGACCGCAGCGGCGATCGCCAGGCCAAGCAATACCTCGGGAAGTTGAAGGGCGAACAGCGTGGGCAGATACGACCACGGCATGTCCGGCACCGACACCAGCGCGCCGTCGAACATTTCCTTCCACGGTTTCTCGAAGAAGTGGGAGAAATAGGTTGCAGCCTGGAAGGGATTGCCGGGCTCCATGATCGACCAGGGCCAGATCAGCCCCATGACGAGGTAGCCAAGGATCAGGCTTGGCAGCAGCAAATAGGCGACGTGCACGAACCGCCGAACCGCTCCACGCGCACCCTGCGCGCGAACCTCCTCGAGCCACATCGGAATGAAGCCGACCAATGCGTAAATCAGGGCCAGCCCGCCGAGGATGCGCGAACCGATCGACAGACCGGCGCCAAGGCCGACGAGCAGGATCGTGCGCGGCGAGGGCTGCGGATATTCCTCAGCCAGACGGACCAGGCCGAGCATCAGGATCACCATCGCCACGGCGAAAGGCGCATCCTTTGGATTCATGAACATGTGCCCGTAGAAGGTCGGGCACAGCGTCAGCAGCAGCAACGCTGCAAGCCCGGCCAACGGGCCGCCGACGCGCCGGCCAAGCCGCCAGGTGACCGCAAGGCCAATGATGCCGACGATGGCGCCGAGCAGGCGGCGCGTCTCGAACAGCTCGAGCGGAATCACCTTGTGCAGCAATGCCGCCGTCATGTCGAAGCCGCCGCCATACATATAGAGATTGGCGAACGACAGCGCGGCGGTATCCTTGAAACCGGAACCGTACATCCGCAGCAGCAGGTCGGCATATTCGGCGTGGGTATAGTCGTCCCAGCCCAATCCATAATCGCGGAAGGTGAGGCTCGCGACCAGTCCGACCACGGCAAGCACCATGATCGCGAGATCGTCGCAGGTCCGCTCCACCGAGCGCCGGGCGGGCGTTTCGATAGCCGAGGTAGTGATCGATGACATAGCTATCGGTAACCCGGTCCCTCTTGGCCCAGTTGGCGCTCTTGGGCCCTATCCTCCGGCATCCATATAGCGCAGTTCCCTTTCCAAGTAATTGGCAATTGTGGCGTAATTCTCCTAATGCATTGCAACAAAGATGTGGTTTGGTGTCCTCCACTGGAACCAGCGCCGCAATTGGCGGTTGGCGAGGTGCACAATATGACGGTATCGTGGCATCTGCGGCACGCGAGTATTTTAGGCGCGGACCGGGGGTAGATTCGATGATGCTTGTGATGTTGGTCGTCGGGATTACCTGCTTTTTGGTGGGCCTCCTGGCGATCGGTTTCGGAATCCCGGTACAGGAATTCAGTTTCGGCAATACCCTGATCCTCGCAGGCGCTATCGCCGGGTGCACCGGGCTGGTTATCTTGAGTCTGTGGGTTGTTCTTCGCGAGCTGAAGAACATCGCCCAGCGCCTTGGACTTGCTGAAACTCTGGACGAAACCACGCCACAACCGACAGTCGTTTCGGCGCGCCACCAGCCGCCGGAAGGTGCTGGCTTCCTGTTCAGCCGCGACCAATCCGCCACAGAACGTGCGGAAAGTGGGCCCGCACCGTGGCAGGACGAGGCAGCGGCGCGCAGCGCACGCAGCAGCGATGCGGCGCCCGAGGAGACCCCGCCCGCCGCCAAGCCAAGGCGCAATCTGTTGTTTTCGTCAACATCGCGGCGGGAACGCGAGCGCGCGCAAGCGCGAGCGGCCGATCCATCCACCGCCGATCTTCGTCCCGCGCCGGCCACGCCGCCCGCTCCTGAAATCGGTGAGGCGCCCCCGGCGACATTTGACGACGCCTGGCCAAAGCCGGATCGCGCAAGACCCGCTGAAGCGCCGCCTCAGCGGCGCAGCGGGCGTGCGCCGTCGACCTTCAGCGAGGCGCCCGTCGGCGTGGCCGGGGCAGATCGCCCGCCACCAGCCGCAGATCAGCCGCCGGTGACCGTCCTCAAGTCAGGCGTTGTCGACGGCATGGCCTACTCATTGTATTCGGACGGCTCGATCGAGGCACAAATGCCGGAGGGCATGATGCGGTTTGCATCGATCGATGAACTGCGTGCGCATCTCGACCACCGCCCCTGACGAGTTCAAGTTTGCGGCGGCGCTGGGGCGAAAAATAGCGGCCATTGTTCTTGTCACCGTCTGAGTAATCCGCTCATATTCGAAAGTAGTGCACGAACCCGCCAGCGTATTGGTGCTGGGGTTGCTGTGCGACGTCTATGTATCGTGCGTAATGACGATCTTGGGAAGGTTCAGGCCATGACCGACGCCGCGGGCAAGAATTTCATCGACCTGACAGCGAACATCGTCTCGGCCTATCTCAGCAACAATCCGACCCCGGCATCGGAAATTCCGGCCCTGATCAGCCAGATCCATGCAGCCCTGCTGCGGGTTTCGACAGGCAGGCCCGAAACCCCTCTGGAGTCCGCCAAGCCCGCGGTTTCCGTCAAGAAATCGATGACCCCGGATTACCTGGTTTGTCTTGAGGACGGCAAACGCTTCAAGTCGCTGAAGCGGCATTTGCGCTCGCAATACAACATGACGCCGGAACAATATCGGGACAAATGGGGTCTTCCGCCGGATTACCCGATGGTGGCGCCGAATTATGCGGTGGCGCGCTCGCAGCTTGCCAAGAAAATGGGACTCGGCCAGCAGCGTCGGCGGCGGAAATAGCTTTAGGCTGCACTTGCTGGAGCTATCACGGCCTATCCGGGGCCTCGTGGTTCGAGACGCCCGGCGTTGCCGCGCTCCTCACCATGAGGGTCCAGGACCTCATCCTGAGGAGCCATGCGCAGCATGGCGTCTCGAAGGATGAAGCCAGCGAACTTGAAAAATGCGCTGGGGCTCTCTTTTCAGGAGGCCGTGGCAAGCGTCGCGCGCGCGTCGGCGCGGATGCGTTCGACCATCGCGCGCAGGCCGTTGGAGCGTTGCGGCGTGAGATGCTCGCGGAATCCGAACTCGTCGAACACCCCGATGGCATCGGTTGAAAGAATTTGCTGCGGCGTGTGGCCCGAATAAAGCGTCAGCAGAATGGCGATCAACCCGCGCACGATATGGGCATCGCTGTCGCCGCGATAATTCAGCAACGGTTCGCCGCTGCCGTTGCGTTCGAGCCGTTTGGAGAGCCAGACCTGGCTGGCACAGCCTTGCACCTTGTTTGCAGCGGAGTGCTCGGCCTCAGGCATCGGATCGAGCGTCCGGCCGAGCTCGATGACGTACCGATAACGGTCGTCCCAGTCGTCCAGCAGCGCAAAATTTTCCCGGATATCGTTGATCGTCATCGTATCCCGCGCTCAATCCCTGACCATATATAGGGTCGAAGGCGGCCAAAAGCGATATCGCCGGTCAAAAAAGGGAACCCTGCTCCAGGCGGGTTTTAGGGCGACGGCGGCGCTGGGCCCTGCCACTCGACCTGCATGTCAGCCGGCGTAAGCGTGTCGCGCGGCGCAGTTTCCGCAAGCCTGACCTCGGCATTCTCCATGCCGGCGATCGAGCCGGTATGATCGGGCGAACGCTTGTCGGTGATGATCTGGTAGAGCTTGCGCGCGCCGGCCTGGGCGCGTTGTCCGATCACGGTCGCGGCCTGGCCGCCGACCACACATGCGGCCGGCTGGCGCTTGCAAAACTGACTCATGTCCGAGACCGCCGCTGACGCAGCGGACACGGCTTCGGACGCGCCCACTTGCGGCACCTTGTCGGATTCCGGGGTTTTGTCTCTGGGCAATAGCACGAGCACCAGCCCGACCCAGAACACCAAGCGAAGCAGAAAAAACATCTCGCGACTCCGGCCGCCCCTTCGATCGTGACCTTGCAGTCCTGACTAACAGCCGTCGATAAATCGCAAGTGTTTGCATTGAGGTTAAATCGTCGAGAATTCGCAAAAAATCCGAATGATTTGATTCGGTGTAAATTTTCGATTGATGCCGTTTTTCGGCGATGAATGCCGGCTCGGGCCGTATCCACCATTTCGAAACCATACTGGAGCTGCGTTGGAAACCCCTCGTTCACCATCTGCGTTGATCAGCGGCCTCGCGGTGTCCTAAAGCCCCGCGGTGACAGGGTCTTTCCGCCCCGAATCTGCGTGCCTTAGCGTTCGCTTAATTTCGCTCTGACACGGTGGGGTAACGATAAGGGGGCGTTCCGGCGCGTCTGTTCCACGCAAAGCCGAGGCGCGAGGGCCGTGACAGTTTTGAGTATCATCCGCGATCGTCTCGATGCGTTGCTGCACCCGTCGGCACGATACGATACGTTGACACGCGCGCGGCATCGCGCGTTCATCGCGCCGCGCCTGCTTGGAAGCCTGGCGGCCTTTGCGGCGTTTCCGCTCTATCTTGCGATGCGCGGCGTGCCCACCGCCCTTGAGGTCGCGGCCTTCGCCTGGCTGATCGCTCCGATCTTGCTGTCGTGGTTTTTGTCGCGTACCGGCCGCTACGAGGGAGCCTATATGCTGTCGTCGCTGGCGCTCGCCGGGCTAGTCGTGACGTTGGCAACCACCACCGGCGGCATCGAATCCTTCGCCGCGATCTGGCTCGTCGTGGTTCCCCTTGAAGCGGCGCTTTCGGCTTCACGTCGCGTCGTCGGGTTTGCCTCGGCGCTGGCGCTGAGCTGTGCTTCTCTGCTGATCGTCCTCGGACATTTCCACATGCTGCCGGCGCCGGAGGTCAATCCGGCCGTGCGCGCCATATTCGTGGCTTTCGGTGTGGCGTCGGCGACGCTCTATGCCGCCGGGCTCGCATTTGGCGCCGAGTCGCTGGCGCGCACCAGCGATGGGCGGCTCTATGTCGAGGAGGATCGATATCGCCTGCTGGCGCGAAACATGAGCGACGTGATTTCGCGCCATCGCCGCAACGGCGCGGTGCAATTCATTTCGCCGGCCGCGGAGACGATGTTGGCAACGCCGGTTGCGCGGCTGCTTGAACACGGCCTGTTCGACCGCGTCCACGTCGCCGATCGTCCGGCCTATCTCACCGCGCTTTCGGACGCGGCGCGCGGAGGCGAGGCGCGCAGCGTCGAATTTCGTCTGCGGCGGGATGCGCCACGCGATCGCGAGCGCGGTCAGGGCAGCCAGGTGGATTTCATCTGGGTGGAGATGCGTTGCCGGCCGCTCGAGCAGGCGCTGGAGACGGCAACCTCGTCGAAGGCCGAGGTGGTCGCCGTGATGCGCGACGTCACCGACCGGAAAAGCCAGGAACAGGCGCTCGATTCGGCGCGGACCGCTGCCGAGCAGGCGGACGCGTCCAAGACCCGCTTCCTGGCCACCATTAGCCACGAACTGCGCACCCCGCTAAACGCCATCATCGGTTTCTCGGAGATGATCGTTCAGGAAGATGCGTTGATGCTGGATGCGGCGCGCCGCAGGGAATATGCCCAACTGATCAACGATTCAGGTCAGCATCTGCTGGCGGTCGTCAACGGCATTCTCGACATGTCCAAGATGGAGTCCGGCAATTTCGAAATTTCGCCGGAGCCGTTCGCGCCGCGGACTGCGCTCCTCAACTGCTGCAATCTGCTCGCCCTGAAAGCGCGGGAAAATGCGATCGACCTCGTGACCCGCGCTCCCGACAATTTGCCGGTCATGACCGGCGATCCGCGCGCCTTCAAGCAGATTTTGCTCAATCTGGTTTCCAATGCCATCAAGTTCACCGAACGCGGCGGCATGGTGACGGTTTCGGCTGGAGTTGAGGGATCGCGGCTGTTGCTTCGCGTCGCCGATACCGGCGTCGGCATCGCCGCAGAGGACCTCAAGCGAATCGGCGATCCGTTCTTCCAGGCCGGCAAGACCTACCAGCGGCGGCATGAAGGCACTGGCCTCGGACTATCGATCGTGAAGAGCTTGGTGGCTCTGCACGGCGGCGAGGTGACCGTGCAAAGCAAGATCGACGAAGGAACCACCGTTATTGTCGCGCTGCCGCTGACGTTCACGACGCAGGCCGCGCCGCCCGCAAGCAACATCGCGACGCTTTCCCCGCGGTCGGAACACCCAGACCAAGCTCACCAGGTGAAGAAAAGTGCCTAGACAAAATTCCAGGGACGACGATATGCCACGCCGCCGCCGTGGCGCCAAAGCGACCGCGGTCGACGCCGACACGGAGCGGGGCCTCGCGATGCGGATCTTGCTGCACAGTCCGAAAGACGTGATTGCGGGCGTGCTGGCGTTCGCAGCCGTCAGCGCGATCATTGCCAACGCCCTGTTCCTGCAGGCGGGGCGCCATCCGGCGCCGATGTTTGGTTCGGTCGTCGCACTGCCTGCGGTGGCGACGGCCAGTCCGTTGCCGCGCCCGCGGCCGGTCGAGGCCGACGCTATTGCTTACGAATCAAAGCCAATGGAGCCGAGAGCCGCCGATCCGCAGGCCAATCTGGTCAAGACCACCAACGCAGCGCCGGTTGTGCCGGCTATCCCACGGCCGCCAGCGGCTGTTCCAGTCGCTTCCCACGCCGACGCCTTTGCCATCTCAGGTGCGGGCCTCCGACGGGTGGCGGCGGTGCAGCGCGCGCTCACCGAATATGGCTACGGCCAGTTGAAACCCACCGGCACGGCAGGTTCGGACACCCAGGCCGCGATCCAGAAATTCGAGCGGGCGCGGAAGCTTCCGGTGACGGGCCAGGTGTCCGATCGCCTTGTGCGCGAACTGACGGCGATGGTTGGCCATCCGATCGACTAGATCACGATCCGATCGGATTGAATCGGATCATGATCTCGTCTCTTGTTTGAGCAGGAAATTTTCCGCAGAACCGATTCCCACTTTTCCGGATCGTGCTCTGGCGTCATATTCCCTGCTGGCCTATCGTCGATCGCATGCGATTGAAATCCGCCATATGGGTGGCCGCCTATTTGCGCCGTTGCCAGACCGCGGGCGTCTTTGGCGCGGTGCGCCGGCGCGGCGCAGAGGAAGCCGGTGCGGTGTTCGTCAAGGTGGCGTTGCTTGACGGCAATGCCATGCTGTACGTCCCGGCGCCGCAGACGGTCTATGACGACAGCCGCCCGATCGAGCGCCTGTTCATGCCGACATCGAAAGAGCCTCTACCCGAGCAGTCCGTGGAGGAACGCCTCCGGAAGGAAGTCCGGTTCGATCCGGATGCCTGGATCGTGGAGACCGAAGACCGGACAGGGCAGCATTTTCTCGACCTGGCGCAGGACTGAGTAGGAGCATGATCCGGAAAAGTGGAAACCGGTTTTCCTCGGGACAAACGCGAAGCGTTTGCCCGGAGATCATGCTCAAATAAATTTAGTGCCCCGAGCCTGTCCGCGGCATCGCGCCGGTGCCGGGCAGTTGCGCCGGGCGGGTTTGCGTGGTCGACGGCCGCGCGCGGTTGCGTTCGTCGTCGTAAAGCGAAGGGCGGTACTTGGCGCGGGCGATCGCCATGGTCGAGCCGCGCCATGCGGCCAGCATGATCAGGGCGGACCGCTCGTTCAAGGTGTCGTACAGACGCGACAGCCGGTAGACGGTGTGAACCGACGTGCCGAATTCCGGCTTGAGGAACAGCAAAACCCGCTGGAAAACCGGGCTCGGCATGCCGAGCGCCTTGGCCGCGCAGGCGAGCGGCTCGCCGCGGGGATCGTTGACCACCTGGCTCGCGACCTTCCACGGCAAGATCAGCGATTCGCCGAGTTCGAGCGTGAAGTTTTCGACATCGGCAGCGAACGCCGCCATCTCCAGCGTTTCGATCGCGCGTGCAGCGCGCGGGGCGGGAATTCGCGGCGAAGCCTTCAATGGCGTGTCGGCAAGATTGTGCAGAATCAGGACGCGCTCGCTGCTGCCGGCGCCGAAAAACATCCCGCTGATTTCGGCGGCGTCGGTTGGCTGCATCGACAAATTCGAGGCCATCGGCAACTGCACCTCACGAGGCGCATTGACCTCCGACGCGGCTGAGGGGATTGCAGGAATCGAGTTCGCAGGAATTTCCCGGGCCAGCGCCCCGGGCCGATCGGGCGGCGAGGGTTTCAACCCGAGTTGTCGCAGGATCTGGATCGGCGTGCCCGGATAGACCGCAAGCCTTGCCCGCACGGCTGCGCGCGTGGCGTCATCGACCTGATCGATCAGACGCGAGGTGAGCTCGACAAACTGCCGCGCCTCTTCCTCGCTGTGCGTGCTGGCTTGAACATAGAGGTCGGTGAGCACCCGTAGCAAAGTGGGTCGGATATCGACGCCCTCCCGGCGGGAGAGTGTCATCAACCCATCGAAGCCCGGGAACAGCGGAGGAGTGGTCATGTCAGGGGTACGCGACTGAGTAATTCGTCGCGTCAGCCTAGTCCGCTTTGCTTTAACAGCTCGTTAAGGAAAACAATCTGTGAACCAGCCACTTCAACTTTGCCCAATCGTGTGCGCAATCGCGAAACCCTCGATCGCGTGCCGACGCCGGATCGGATCGACCGCGCCACATTAAGATGCCGTTAACCACGTCCTGTTCTTAATGATGGCCTGTCGCCGGCAAATCGCGCCGGAGCGGCAACCAGAGAGAGTTCGGCATGGGCATCATCATTGAATTTCCGGCGGATGCGGCATCATCGCGGCGCCCGGGCTCAAGCATGGATGGCGCCCCGCGCGATGGATTGGGGACCGTCCTGATCCTCCCCGTCGTCCGCATCGAACGCCAGCCTGCGGAAACCAGCGGTGGCAGCGGACCCGAAGAAGGTGCCGCTCCCGGCCGCCGCCGTCGCAGGCGCTGACATCGGACATTCGGCATGCCGGAGACGCATTTTCCGATCCGGAGCACATTGCGGGCCCCCGGCTCCGCATCGATCCTGACGCTGGTTGCGACAGGCCTTGCGCTCGGAGGGTGCAGCGGCGGCGATTTCGGCCGCACCCGACAGGATTTCCTCAACGACGACATGCATCGCTGGATCGGCGCCGAGGCGACCGGAAGCATCGGCCTGCCGGCGTCGCAATTCCAGCTCACCGACGGCGAACGGCAGCTTCGCGACCTGGCCTATCCCCTGATCGAACCGCCGCTTTCGCGCCCCGCCTGGAAGAGCGTGTTCGGCGATTACCAGCCGCTGCCTTCGCCGTGGCGGCAGAAGGTCGTGTTCGATCGCACCGCCTATGGGCGTCAGCTGATCGACGAGCCGCACCGCTCGCATGCGTCGCGCTACGCGCAACTGATTGATGATGTGCGTAGCGACATTTCGCGCTTCGAGCCGTTCTACGCCAGTGCGGTGGGGGTGCTCGATCTGGACAGGAAGCGCAACGCGTCTCTTGCGCATGTCTCGCAATTATCGCCCCGCGAGCGCGCCGACGCGGTGGCCCGCATGGAAGAGAATTCCCTGATCGTGCAGTGGGTCCAGCAATGCCTGGAGCGCCGGATCTCGTCGTATCGCTGGGCGCTGGAGCGGCTGGTGATCCAGGCGCCGGACAACATGGCAGCCGATGCCGACCGGCTGATCGGTGAACTCGCCGCGCAGACCGCCAACCCACCGGTTGCCGCCCAGCCCGTCATCGGGCATCGGCTCAGTTCGCGCGGGTAGAGCATGATCCGGAAAAGTGGGTACCGGTTTTCCCTCGCGACAAACGCGGAGCGTTTGCGCGGAGATCATGCTCAAACAAAAAGATGAGATCATGATCCGATTCAACCTAATCGGATCATGATCTAGCGATTTCGCAAGGAGAAGAGCATCAGCGTTTGACGGGCGCCGGCTCTGTCTGCACCTTGCAGCTCGATGCGGCGAGAGAAGCCTGCGCCTGCGGCATCAGGCCGGGCTCCGGCGCCAGGGCCTTCATCACGATCAACCCGGCCGTGGTTGGAGAATCGATGATCAACCGGTCGGCCGCGGTCACATCCTCGTCCTCTGGCAATTCGGCGTGTTGAGCTTCGGTCATGAGGTCGAGCTCGATCACCTTGCGTCCGGCGGATCGGTCGTTGATGGCGTAATAGGCGACTTCATTGCGCGTGTAGAACGAAACCGACGTATAGGCCTGGCTGACGGGGACGGCGAGTTTGATAGCTCCCCCGGAAAGGTCGTAGCGGCAGATCGCGACGGCAAACGCCGGGTCCATGAACGGCAGCGGCGCGTTGTTCGGATCGGGCGGCGGCAGTGGCGAAACCGCGTTCAGTTTGGTGAACGGCGCAACACGCGAATAGGCATCCTGGGTGGCAATGCGAGGCAATGCCAGTACGCTGACCAGATGCACGATGCCGCCCAGCAGCACGCCCGCGATGACCGTGAACACCAGGCGGATCATGGGCACCCCACGGTCGCGATGGAGGGCATCGGCGCGTCGCGCTGGGTCCGCGTCGCCACGCCGACCGGCGTATCGTAAAGCCGAAGCACCAGCGCATAGCGCTCGATTCCCCCGGTGGGCAGCCAGTTTCCGGCGCGCGACCTTGCGGCAACCCGCACCTCGAACGAACCGTCCGCGCCGCGGATGATTTCCTGGCTGGTGAAGCCGTAGCGTTGCAGCGAGTTGGCAACCAGGCGTCCCTTTGAGTCGTACAGCGTCAGCGTCCAGAATCGTGCCGCCGGCGTGACGCCGCTCACGACCACGTCGCAGCGGCCATCGAGCGGCCGCTTGCGATCGTCGGCGGTCGCCGAGAACGCCACGCCGTCGCCGGTGCCGACCGGCAGCTCGCCGCTGCGGGCAATCGATGCGCGCGAATAGGGATCGACGTCGGCGGTGCCGGTTTTGGGCCGCGCGGTCCAGGCGCCGATCGTGAGAGTGCCAAGATCGGTGCCGCGCGTCGCCGTCATCCATGTCGCGCCGAGGCCGACGACAGTGGCGAGCATCAGCGCCAGCAAGGTGATGAAGATCAGCCGCACGGGCCAGTGCTCCGATTCCAAAGTTCGCAAACCATCGCGGCGACCTCTGATGCGAACTTCAAATTCGCCGCGCTAGTTCTTGCGTGCCGCGGGCGGAGCCGGGTTGTCGGACCCAGCCGAGGCAAAGCTATCCGTAAGTCCCACGGTGCCGGAGGACACCGGCTTGACCGGCTTTCCAGGTTCGGCGGCGGTCTTGGCGGCGTCGTCGAGCAATTTTTCCACGTGCACCAGGATGTCCGCGCCGCGTTTGGTGAGAACCGGCGGCGGCGGTTTGACGTCCGCCGTCTTCTGGGCGCCGTGGGCCGCCGCAGAAGGGGAGGCGATGGGAGCCGATTTCGCGCCGGCTCCGATCCCGGCGATCTCCTTGATCTCAACGCCCTGATGGGCGGCGACCATGATGTCGTGCCAGGTCTGCGCCGGCAGCGAACCGCCGGTCATGCGGTTGGTCGGGGAGTAATCGTCATTGCCGTACCAGATGGCGCAGGTGAAGTTGCCGGTATATCCGACGAACCACGCGTCACGATAGGCGTTGGTGGTGCCGGTCTTGCCGGCGGTCGGAATGCCGTCGAGCGCCGCGCGCCGCGCGGTACCTTCGCTGACGACGTGGCTCATCATTCCCGCCATGTCGGCGGCGACCGAGGCCGGGATCGCCTGCAGCGGCTTCTTGCCGTCGCGATCGAAACGCCAGACCAGATCGCCGGCGCCGGTGCGGACTTCCAGCACCGCGTGCGGGGTGACCGACTTGCCCTTGTTGGGGAACGTCGCATAGGCGACCGCATGCTCGAGCACGGTGACTTCGTCGGCCCCGATCGGCAATGAGGGGGTGTCCGGCAGCGGCGCCTTGATGCCGAAGCGGCGCGCGACCTCCACGATCTTGACGCGGCCGGCCTTGGCCGGATTGGGCGATTTGCCGCCGAGCGCGATCGACAGTTTCACTGGAACGACGTTGATCGAGCGGGTGATCGCCTGCGTCAGGGTCACCGCGCCGGAATAGGAGTGGCCGTAGTTCTGCGGACACCAGTTGCCGATGCAGACCGGACCGTCGACCACGATCGATGTCGGCTTGAAGCCGTTGAGCAGCGCCGTCGTATAGACATAGGGCTTGAAGGAAGAGCCGGGTTGCCGGTAGGCGTCGGTGGCGCGGTTGAACTGGCTCGCGCCGTAGTCGCGGCCTCCCACCATCGCGCGCACGCCGCCGTCGAGATCGGCAACCACGGTGGCGGCTTGCGTCGCGTGATAGTCGCGCCCGAATTGGCGCAATTGGTTCTCGATGGCGTCTTCCGCGGCACGCTGCACGTTCATGTCGATCGCGGTGCGGACGACGAAAACCCGCTCGTTGTAGGATTTCGGAAAGGTATCGACCAGCCTGCGCATCTCGTCGAACGCCCAATCGAGATAGTAGTTCGGAGAGTTCTCGTCGCGGCGATCGACGGCGGTGGCCGGATTGCGCCGCGCGCCGAACACCTGGCCTTCGGTCATGAAGCCGGCGTCGACGAGGTTATCCAGCACCACGTTGGCGCGTGCACGCGCGGCGGGCAGGTTAATGTGCGGGGCATATTTGGTGGGCGCCTTGAACAATCCGGCGAGCATCGCGGCTTCCGCCAGATTGACGTCGCGCGCCGATTTGTTGAAATAGAAATGCGCCGCGCCGTCGACGCCGAAGGTGCCGCCGCCCATATAGGCACGATCTAGATAGAGCTTGAGAATTTCATTCTTGCTGAGCCGCGTCTCCAGCCAGATCGCGAGGAACGCCTCGTTGACCTTGCGCTCGATGGTGCGCTCGTTGCTCAGAAACAGGTTCTTGGCCAGCTGCTGGGTGATGGACGAGCCGCCCTGCCGCACGCCGCCGGCCTGCGCATTGGTCAGCAGCGCGCGCGCGGTGCCTGCGATGTCGATGCCGAAATGGTCGTAGAAGCGCCGGTCCTCGGTCGCCAGCGTTGCCTTGATCAGGTTGTCCGGAAAATCCTCGAGCGGAATCGAATCATTGTGCTTGATGCCGCGGCTGCCGATCGGATTGCCGTAGCGATCGAGGAAGGACACGGCGAGATCGGACTTCTTCAGCCAGTCTTCGTCGGCCGTTTCGCGAAAGGCCGGCACCGCCAGCGCCAGCATCAGGATCAGGCCGCCGAGCCCGATGGTCGCGGCCTCCGACAGCGGCTCGATGAAGACCCAGCGCTTCCAGCGGCCGACATAAAAGCGGTCCATGAAGGTGGAGTAGCGCTCATAGAGTTCGCGCGCGCCCTTGCCGGTGGAGAACAGCGTGGAATCGATGCGCGCGTCGAAATCCAGCATCCAGTGCCGGATCTTGTTCTTCCATTCCGTTGGCACGATCTTGCGCACGAGTGCCCGTTTTCCGAAGTTCGTAACACAGCCCCTCAAGCACCCGGCTAGCGGCCGTCGAGACGTCTTGGGGGAATGTTGCGGCAAACCCAAGGCGCGTTTGCGCTCCTGGGGACTCTGCCCCTATCTAACCGAGCGGGGGACATAAACCAATGGTGGGGCTCGCGATTTCGATCGGCAGGGATAACGCTGTCCCGCCTTTTGTCGTGCCGCCGAACCATTCCACTTGCACCTGTCCGCTCGCAGCCCCTAGAACGGCCAAAGCTGACAGCCGTGCGAAAAGCACCAGGACTCATGACCATCAAGTCCAAGCCGCCCTCGGGCCAAGAGGGATTCTTTTGGAAAACCAAGACGTTGGAAGAGATGTCCGACGTGGAATGGGAGAGCCTGTGCGACGGCTGCGCGCGCTGTTGCCTGGAGAAGCTTGAGGACGAGGATACCGGCAAAATCTATTTCACCCACGTTTCGTGCAGTTTGCTGGATGCAGGGCTGTGCGCCTGCAAGGATTATGCGCACCGGTCTGACCGGGTTCCGGACTGTGTCAGGCTTACGCCGGAAAATGTCCGTACCCTGAACTGGCTGCCGCCCAGTTGCGGCTACAAGCTCGTCGCCGAAGGCCGCGACCTCTATTGGTGGCACCCGCTGATTTCGGGCGATCCCAATACGGTTCACGAAGCCGGCGTCTCGGTGCGCGGGCGGGTGCAGGGAACCGAGAGCGAGATCGCGGACGCCGACCTCGAAGATCACATCGTGCAATGGCCCGCACTGTTGCCGAAGCGGGCGCGGGTGAAGAAGCGGCCGCAATCCTAAAGGCAGGTCCCGCCATCTTATCAAAAGGTTGCGTTGGTACTCTCACGCGACGCACCCATGCAGGTGACCCCCTGCCGAAGCTTCGGTTGGCCGTCTAGGTTAGGAACGAATCCCCGACGGCCTCCGGTCGTATCGACATACAAATCCGAAAAATGAACAAGTTTGAACGGCAAGGCCGTCAACCGGCTGACCAACAAACATTGCCCGAAACCATCGCGGGCGATCTCGCGCAGGCGTCCGTGGGGATTATCGACGTCAGCGACGCCCCGCCGATCGTGCCGCGCGCCCCGCTGACGCCAGGTGAAGTCCGCACCATCCTGACGAGCCTGATGCTGACAATGTTTCTGGCCGCGCTCGACCAGACCATCGTCGCCACCGCATTGCCGACCATCGGTCGGCAATTTCGCGATGTCTCCAGCCTGTCATGGGTGATCACCGCCTACCTCCTGGCATCGACCGCAGTAGCACCGGTATTCGGCACGCTGAGCGACATCTACGGCCGCCGCGCCATGATCGTCACGGCGATGAGCCTGTTCATTTCGGGCTCGATCTTGTGCGCAGTTGCGCCAAACATGCCGGTGCTGATCCTGGCGCGTGGCCTGCAGGGACTGGGCGGCGGCGGCATTTTGCCGATCGTGCAGACGGTGATTGCAGACATCGTGACGCCGCGCGAGCGCGGCCAGTACCAGGCCTATTTCAGCGGCGTGTGGATGGCGGCCGGTATCGGCGGGCCGATCTTGGGCGGCGTCTTCGCCGAACACCTGCACTGGTCGATGATCTTCTGGATCAATGTGCCGCTCGGGCTTGGATCGCTGGCCATGCTGCTGCCGAAAATGGGCAAGATCCCGGTGTTCCACCGAAGGCGCAAG
>Ga0210394_10003031_pt1 | contig 21932 bp, 24 predicted proteins | sample IncBWC12MmetaG_FD_160121 | JGI IMG/M metagenome (GOLD analysis project Ga0210394, IMG submission 160121) | Forest soil microbial communities from Barre Woods Harvard Forest LTER site, Petersham, Massachusetts, United States - Inc-BW-C-12-M | ecosystem: Environmental > Terrestrial > Soil >...
GTTTCCACGACTTTACGATTCGTCGGGGCGGCCTCACGGTGTATCCGCGTTTGGTGGCCGCCGACCACACATCATCATACGAAGACGGAGCCCTTGCGAGCGGGGTTGCCGGCCTTGACAGGCTTATGGGGGGAAGCATCGACCGCGGGACGAGTACGCTACTCATTGGCCCGCCCGGATCCGGAAAATCGACGCTCGCCCTGCAATACGCCGCGGCCGCAGCCAAACGGGGAGACCATGCCGCAACGTTTGTGTTCGATGAAACGAAATCGGCACTCATCGCCCGATCACGCGGCATCGGGATGCGCATCGACGAAGGCTCGGGACCCGGCCAAATCGCCATACATCAAATCGATCCTGTGGCAATTTCTCCGGGGGAGTTCGCGCACGAGGTGCGGAAAGCCGTGGAAAGAGAATGCGCCCGGGTGATCATCATCGATAGTCTCAATGGCTACCTTAACGCCATGCCCCAAAACAACTATTTGACGGCGCAACTCCATGAGCTACTCTCGTACTTGAACAATCAAGGCGTGGCGACGTTCTTCACGGTTGCGCAAAGCGGCATGATCGGCGCCAATATGACTTCTCCGGTGGATGCGAGCTACCTCGCGGATTCAGTCCTGCTTCTGCGCTATTTCGAACTCGCTGGTACAGTGCGAAAGGCTATCTCGGTGCTGAAGAAGCGCACCGGCGGACATGAAGGATCTATCCGGGAGCTGTGGTTTGACCAGCACGGCATTCACTTGAGCGAGCCACTGCTCACGCTGCGCGGCATCCTCTCAGGGAGCCCGATCGAAGTGGAACCTGCGGGCAAGCACAATGAGCGGCTTCAACCCGACGGACCTGCCCGCTAAAGGCATGGCGAATGGACGACTATCGTGTGTTGTTGTGGGCGCCAACCCGACGCGACCGTGAAGCAACGTTGGAGTTGCTGAGGCGCGCGGGAATAGAGGTAAATCCGTGTGAAGGAGCCCGATTGTTAGCGGCGGAGATCGAGACCTCGGTCGGCGCCATTTTGATGACCGATGCGGCATTCATCGATCCGCATATCGATCAGCTGCTTGCGGCACTTTCCCGTCAGCCACCCTGGTCAGATGTTCCCATTGTTCTCTTGTGCCATTCCGGTACATCGCCGCCGATCAACAATCGGGTCCTCGACTCACTGCGTAACGTTACACTCTTGGAGCGTCCTAGTTCCTCTCGCACTGTGTTGAGTTCCATTCAGGCCGCTCTCCGCGCTCGAGCCCGTCAGTACCAGTTACGTGATCAGTTCGAAGCGCTGCGGACCACCGGGGCGGCGCTGCGAGAGGCTGATCAGCGCAAGGATATCTTCCTTGCAACGCTCGCGCATGAACTCCGTAACCCTCTCGCGCCGATCCGCACCGCTGCTCAGGTTCTTGCCTCGCCCAAGCTTGCGCCTCAACAGCTTCAATGGGTACAGAATGTGATCCAGCGACAGGTGGGGCAGATGGCGTTGCTCCTCGATGATCTGCTCGATATCGCGCGGATCACCCAAGGCAAGCTTGAACTCAAAAAGACACGCGTCACGCTGACCGAGGTGGTTGATTCCGCGGTCGAAGCGGCCCGCCCGTTGATCGATGGCAAGCATCACGAACTCACTATCAGCCTGCCGCGCGAGGATCTGGCGTTCGAGGCTGATCCGTTGCGTCTCTCGCAGATACTGTGCAATTTGTTGACTAACGCCGCTAAGTACACCGACCCTGCCGGTCATATCGAGATGTCAGGGACCCTGCAGAACGAGACTCTTTGCCTATCCGTTAAAGATGATGGCATTGGTATTGAACCGGACGCCCTCGCGCGTATCTTCCAAATGTTTTCACAAATTGATGGCGCGTCGACTCGCTCCGAGAGCGGTCTTGGGATCGGCCTTGCGCTGGTGAAGGGTCTGCTTGAACTGCATGGCGGTACGATTGAGGCGCACAGCCGCGGAACTGGACATGGGAGCGAGTTCTGCGTACGACTACCGCTGGGCACTCGCGACTCACGAGAACATCAGAAGACAGATGTCGATGCGCCTCCGGCTGGACCACATGCACGGCGAGTAATGATTGCCGATGACAATAAGGACGCCGCAGACGCGCTTGGGATGCTGTTGGACCTCGCCGCGCACGAAATCCGTGTGGCCTATAGCGGTCGTTCGGCTCTCACGCTGGCGCGGACGTTCCGCCCGGATGTCGCGTTCATCGACATAGGAATGCCCGACCTGAGCGGTTATGAGGTCGCTCGGGAACTTCGTCGAGAACCGTGGGCCGCTGGGATTTGCCTGGTCGCGTTGACCGGATGGGGGCAAGATGACGATCGGCAGCGCGCGAAGGATGCAGGTTTTGACCAACACATGACCAAGCCCGTGGATCCCGACGCCCTCGAACGCCTTTTAGCCGAACCCCTTCTCCGAAAGGTAAATTGACCAGCCTTTCGTTGCATGCGACGAGCCGATGTTTTGCGCGCTGCAATTCCACGCATTAACCTCGGTTGCCCCAAGCGAAGCCTTGACTCAATGTGCGCTGGCGACGTGCAGCGCCGCGAGCCGCTGGTTGTCAATCTTCGCGATTGCGACAGCGACCGTGTCATGGCGGCACTTAATTAACGCTTCGTTGGGCAATTGCGAGTTGGCCGGTTCATGCGGACAGACTCTTTCAGCTGCCATCTCGATGCGGCGATACAACGCGTGGACGCCGCTGTCGGTCGCAAGACTCGCTGTAGTGTAGTGAATGATGACGGTGGGTGTATCGCGGTCGGCGGGCGAGGCACCGGCTGCGCTCGCGGCAGCAGCGGCGAGCCCACCGATAAATAGCATGAACGCAGAGTTGAACCCGCGGCCGTGGGCATGGGAGGTGGCCAGAATGGTCATAAAATCTCTCCTTCGGTGATGGATCGACGACATCCCCGATCAGACGCCCTTGGTGCCTGTCTGTCTGCGGGCAGACATCGAGTTCGTCCCGCCTTGCAACGGTTTCGCCCCGATATCCAAGGCCCAGGCATCGTAGGGTCCTGAAGGCAGGTTGACGGATAGTCTTTGATGGGCGTAGATATCGAGAGCCTTTCCCATGTTCATCAGCGTAGAGGCGGCAATGGCGATCAAACGTCCAACCAAAAGCAGGGGTACGCCATCACACAAACCAATCGCGTCAGCGCCGTTGCGCCACGTCGATGTCAGGGCGCCGCAACAGATGGTGCAGGGTGAGATCTATGTAGGTTGGCTGTGCAAGAGTCGATCGTGCGGGTTAGTCATCGCGATAGCGGCCAAGGCAGCGGGCGGCAAAACGTTGACGGATTTCGCTGATCAATTGACTGCGATCAAATGCCCTCATTGTGGCGATGAAGAGCTGTACCGCTGGAGCGCTCGGAGCGAACTGAATTACACGCCAAAGAGTCTCTCCACATAAGCGCGGTTCGTTTTCCTGTGTTGGAGCGTGAGCGACGGGATTGAGTCGCTCGCTAATCGAATGCCGGAAGCGCAGCCATATCATCGCGCGGTACGAGCTCTGTCGGCAGCCCTGCCTTCCGCCACGCGCGTAAGCCACCTTTAATAACTGCGATGCGCACGCCCTTGCCTTGAAGTTTGCTCTCAAGCTCCCGTGCCACCCGTCTGCTGGTCGCTTCACGTACGCACGTGCAATACAGAAACACCTGGCCTTCGAAATCGGTATTGGCTTGATGCAGTGCGTGAGGATCCAATCGCTTGGATCCCTTGATGCGCACAGCATTCACTTCAAAATATCCGTGGCTGCGAACGTCGTATATTTGGGCGCCCGTCGCAGAACCGTCCGCTGCCTCAAGGGGGATTGCAAAAGCCACGGGCGCCTGCGCGCGTTCTTTGATCCACAACCAAACTTGGACAGCCAGATAGACCGCAACCGCCGCGATCACGATACTACTCACTACCCTGCCGAATGCTCGATAGCCTTGGGTGACGGCTTGCAAGGCGCCGCTGAAAACATACCCGATCCCGAAATAGCACCCAACATAGAGCGCGGCACCGGCCAGATCCAAGCGCAAGAACGACAGGAAACGCATCTGCATGCTGCCTGCAAGCGGCGGCGCCATGGTATTGATCCCGGGAATGAACTTCGCCACGACCAGCAGCTTACGGCCGCGTCGGTAGAAGGAATCCGCGGAACGCAGAACGCATGCCTCGGGGTTCAACGACACGCGGCAGAGCACCCCGAGGAGCCACCACCCGGTGGTGCGACCCAATAGGTACATTAAACTGTCGCCAGCCAGCATCGCCACGAGAGCCCCGACTGCGGCATAAGGGACCTGCAGTGAGCCACGCGCCGCGGCGGCGCCTGCGATCAGCAGCGCAAGTGCCGCGGGAAGGGGAAGGCCGACGGATTCTAGAAAGACGATAGCAAACAGAATCACGTAGCCGTGTTGCGCGAGTCCAGCAATCCAGGATTCCATGGTGAGTGTTCGCTCTTTTACGGCGTCGTTGTAGCCACGGGCACTACTTGTATTTTGTTCCCCAGATACGCATGGCGCGCACAATCGGGGCTAGATCGTGGCCCTTGTCAGTCAAGACGTATTCCGCCCGCGGCGGATGCTTTTCGTAGAATCGACGCTCGACGATATCGGCCGCCTCCAGCATCTTGAGGCGCTCAGACAGAGTATTGGGCGCAATCCCCTCGAGTGAGTCGAGTAACTCCTGGTACTTGCAAGCATTTTTCAGAATCAGGTCGCGCAGGATGAGCGCAGTCCAGGAGCTTCCGAGGATGGTCGCTGTACGGGCCACCGGACATCGAAGGACATCTTTTTCTGCCATGCCGATCAAGATAATTGACGGCAGACAATACTGCAAGTCACTTCATTATTAGAAGTGACTACGTTTTACGTATATAGTAGCTACGGACACTTCTGGAGGTAACGACATGTCATCGACTACATTCCGAACCTCATCGGCACGGCCTATCCGCTTGTCATGATCCCCGCATTCCTGGTGCCCTTCTCCTCGATTCTGCACGGCCTGTGTCTGTGGAAGTCCCCCTTCTGAGACTTGATTCGCGGTCGGCGGCGGACAATCGAGCCACAATGGAACCGGCTTAACTCCAAGGAATGGTTCGATGGCGCTTAAATCGCGGGTCTGCGACGACCTTCTGCATTTCGCTTCCACTTCACGAACGAAGTCGGCAGTAACACTGGCGGCCGTCTCCTTTGCCATCTGCCATTTGGCGGTCATGGGTACCGCCTCCTCCAGCGTAAGCGCCGATTTAGACGCTGAGATTCCCCGCCAGCTCATTCATTTTGTCGCAGAGCTCTGCCGGTTCGCGCTGCCTTTGGGTTTTGTGGTGGCCGGATTCGCGATCCGTGCCAAGAAGGTGCCACCCAGTCAGTTCAATCGATAGACGCGATTTTAGGCGCTGCGAGTGCGACGTGCGCTCGGGGATTGAGTCTGCAAGACCTTGCGCACGTGGGATAGGCCGCGGATGATCTCAGGCAAGTCTGCGGCCCCGTAGCCAAACACCAGACCGACTTTGGTCTGGGGCCCCAAGAAATATCGACTAAAGGCGTGTATTTTTACGTTGTGCCGCAGCAAAGATTCGGCCACGAAATCAAGATCCATGGGAGTGCGCGCCGCAGCGGCAACATGCATGCCGTAGCATGCGGCAATGGGCTCCAGCCAGTCCCCGAGTTCTTCCTGAAGTGAAAGCAGCAATAGCTCGCGACGCCGATGATAAATGGTGCGCATTTGGCGCACATGCCGCGCCAAGTGCCCCTCCGCGATAAAGCCAGCAACGCTACTCTGAATCGGCGTAGAGCAATGCCAGTCCAGGCAGTTCTTCACGGCGATCAGGGTCCGCATGGCCCACCTCGGCGCGACGATGAACCCCAGCCGCAACGACGGCAGCATGCACTTTGAGAAAGTGCCCACGTAGAACACAACGTCGGCCGCGCCGGAGGTTCTGAGCGCCTCCAAAGGGCTGCCGTCATAGCGAAATTCGCCGTCGTAGTCGTCCTCGACGATGACGGCCCCGCATTTTCGCGCGAACGCGACTAGCGACCTGCGGCGGCGCATCGACATCGTCATGCCTAAGGGAAACTGATGTGACGGGCAGACGCAGATCACGCGGACATTGGTCGGAAGCTGCTCGATGATGAGTCCTTCATCATCGACTCCAACCGGGACGAGTTTCGCGCCTGCTGCGGCGAAAGCCACGCGCATCGGCGGGTAGCCGGGATCCTCGATGGCGACGACAGTCTGGTCGCGCGTCACCAATGCTCTGGCAATCAAATCGAATGCCTGTTGGGCCCCAGAGGTGACGAGAACATCGTCAAGCTGGCACACGACGGCGCGCGTTAGCGCTATATGTCGAGTGATGGCTTCGCGAAGATAGTAGTTGCCTTGGTTCCCTTGTGGGCTCTTGTAGCTTGCCGGTTTTCGCTCCAATTGCCGCAACTGTTTGGTACTGACGCGGCGAAGGACATCAAACGGAAAAAGCCGCGAATCAACCAACGCCGGACGAAAATCCACTTGCGCAGCTTTTGGTGGCTCAGCGGGGGTGTCTGGCCGATCCCGCCAAAAACTGATGGCTGCTGTCACGTCCGGGCGGCGCCAAAACTCGTTCAGTCGATGATCGGGTGGCCCTTCGCGCCGCAGGCCCGCGCCTAGTCGATGCGCGGCGACCTTGTTAGCGACGTAGGTCCCGGATCCGTGGCGCGTGGTGACATAGCCCTCGTTGGCAAGCCGTTCATAGACGTCGACCATGGTATTGCGGGACACGCCAAAGAAGACATCAGATTGACGTGCCGGCGGCAATTTGGCGCCCGCCGTCAGCCGTCCGTCCTGAATGGCCGCTTTCAATTCAAGATAAAGAGTCCGAGAGGACTTCCGCGAACCCGACGCGCCCAATTTAAGGTCGATTTCGAACAACGGATTCCGTGCGCCCGGGCGCGGTCCTCGAGAGTGGCCCAACTATTTCTCCTGCAAGTGGCCCTTCAGCGAGTGGCTGACTCCATCGCACACTTATTCCACTCAGCTTAGCGCCGGGGGTCGTTGCGCCCCAGACAATCTTTCGCAACGGGAGTGTAGACATGTCAGATGAGTCAGGCGGGTTTTTCGTGAGAAGTGTGGACGGGACGCATCAATCAATCGTCGAACCAGGCTGTTGTCGCGGTTATTCAACGTCCTGCGACGGCTCGCGATTCCGGAAAGGCGCCATGTCCTGGCGCAGCAGTTGGCGCAACGATCTGCTCGCCTGCGCGGTCCTGACGCTGCTTGTGACCCCGCCACTAACAGGTGAAGCCCTCGCGGCCGACCCCCGGACGGATGCCATTGCCGCAGCGCTCAGCGATCCGTCGCGTCCAGCGACCGACACGATCCGCGACGAAAATCGCAAGCCCACAGAGACATTAGCGTTTGCAGGCGTAAAGCCCGGCGACAGGATCGCCGACTATGCCGCCGGCGCCGGCTACTTCACACGGCTGTTTGCCGATGTTGTCGGCCCTGGCGGTCACGTTTATGCCAGCGTGCCAAGTCCCCTGTTCAAATACTCCAACATCGTCAAGGGAATTGCCGACATTCAGACCTACGCCGTCACCCATCCAAACATCACTGTGACATTGGCATCGGCGTTGGATGCTGCTCGATATCCGGAAAAACTCGACGTGTTCTGGATTGCTCAGAACTACCACGATCTGCACGACAGTTTCATGGGGCCTGTGGATATGGCCGCGTTCAACCGGACGGTCTACGCGGCGCTCAAACCCGGCGGACTCTACATTGTGCTGGACCATGTCGCCGCCAGAGGATCCCCGTCTGAAGTCACCGATACCCTGCATCGCATCGAGCCTTCAACGGTTCACCGCGAAGTCGAAGCCGCGGGATTCAAATACGAAGGCGAGAGCACCATCCTCGCGAATCCAGCGGATCCGCGCACGGTCGGCGTGTTTGACCCTTCGATTCGGGGGCGGACCGATCAGTTCATTCTGAAGTTCAGACGGCCACGCTGATACTTGCAGTTTGCTCGGGCGATCGAACGCAGTAGGGGAGGGCAGGATGAATTTTCGCTATTTCGGTATTTGCATTTTAGGGGGTATCTCGATCGGTGGCATTAGCGCGGTCAGGGCCGCGGATGCCGCTCAACAGCCCGTCAAAGTGGTGGCTCCGGACGGCCAGCATGACTTTGATTTCAACATTGGAGTGTGGAGAACGGAAATTACGCGCATTTTGGACCCGCTTTCCGGCGGGACACATTCGGTCCAACTCCTGGGTACTGTAACAGTGCGCAAGGTCTGGGACGGGCGTGCTCAGTTGGAAGAGATTGAGGCCGACGGCCCCAACGGTCATTGGGAGGGAACGACCTTGTTCCTCTACAACCGGGAGGCACATCAGTGGAGTCAAACGTTTGCCGACAGCAAGAGCGGCATGCTGACGACCCCGCTGATCGGCGAGTTCAAGGACGGCCGCGGCGAGCTGATCGCTCAGGAGACTATCGGCGGTCGCTCGATACTGGTTCGGGGAGTTTGGTCCAATATCACTCCGAATGCGCACCGTTTTGAGGAATATTACTCGAATGACGCTGGTAAGACCTGGTCGCCGGCATTTATCGCCAAGCTCACGAGGGAAGACTAGTGGTTGCTCTCTCGCCTCAGCAAGCCCTCGCCGGCTAAGGGTAGGACGCCCGAACAGCCCGGCCAGACGCAGAACCGCCGATTTCCTTGGCGCCAATCCTCAAAGCATGCGCGCAGTACAAGTGGAAACGTGCTAAACATGACTCAGCTCTCGAGCTGTTGATCAGCACGCCCTGCAACGGCTTCCCCTTCCTTTCGCAAAAGACCCATTCCCCATGCTGAAACGCCTGCGCGGTCATTTTTCCAATGACCTTTCGATCGACCTTGGCACCGCCAATACGTTGATTTACGCCAAGTCGCAGGGAATCGTACTCAACGAGCCCTCGGTCGTGGCCGTGCAGGGTGCGCCCAATCGCGGCGGCAAGATCGTGGTCGCCGTGGGCATGGAAGCGAAGAAGATGCTCGGCCGGACGCCGGCGCACATCACCACCGTGCGGCCCATGAAGGATGGCGTAATCGCCGACTTCAAGTACACCGAAAAGATGCTGCAGTACTTCATGAACAAGGTTCACGGTGATCGTTTTTATCGTGCTAGTCCACGCGTACTGGTATGCGTGCCATTCGGTGCAACTCAAGTCGAACGCCGTGCCATCAAAGAGTCCGCCGAAGGCGCCGGTGCGCGCAGCGTCAATATCGTGTCCGAGCCCATGGCGGCGGCGGTGGGTGCAGGCTTGCCGGTGCACGAGGCGCGTGGCTCGATGGTCCTCGATATCGGTGGCGGCACCTCCGAAGTCGCCGTGGTTTCGCTGAACGGGATTGTCTACGCGGCGAGCGTGCGCATGGGCGGGGACAAGTTCGACGAAGCGATCACGCTGTACGTCCGCCGCAACTACGGTATTTTGATCGGGGAGGCTACCGCAGAACGCATAAAGATTGAAATCGGCTCGGCGTTTCCTGACGAACACGTGCGTGAGATCTGCGTGCGGGGAAGAAATCTTTCGGAAGGCGTACCGCGTTCCTTCACGTTGAACTCGAACGAGATACTGCAGGCTCTGCAAGAACCCCTAGACAGTATTGTGAGTGCGGTGAGACAAGCGCTCGAACAAACGCCGCCGGAGCTCGGCAGTGATGTTGCGGAAGGCGGTGTTATGCTGACCGGAGGCGGAGCATTGCTGCGCAACATGGACAAACTGATCATGACGCAAATCGGGCTACCGGTACTGATCGCCGACGATCCGATGACTTGCGTCGCTCGTGGCGGAGGAAGGATCCTCGAACTTATGGGCGAGCAGGGACGAGAAGACTTTACCCTTCATTGACAGCCGCTCCTAACCACCATGCTTCAGTTCGGCGTCTTCGATCATCTTGATCACAACGGGACATCGCTCGGTGAGCAGTTCGAGAATCGGCTGAAGCTCATCGGCGTGCTCGAGGCCGAGGGCTATTACGCCTATCATGTCGCTGAGCATCATTCGACACGACTCGGGATGGCGCCATCCCCGAGCGTGTTTCTCGCCGCCGTGGCGCAGCGGACTCGGAGGATCAAATTCGGTCCGCTCGTCTACGTCCTCCCCCTGCATCATCCGCTGCGTCTTTACGAGGAGATCTGTATGCTCGACCACCTGAGCGGTGGTCGGTTGCAGCTGGGCGTTGGTCGCGGTGGCGCACTGCTCGAGCATCAGCGCTACGGGATCGATCCGGCCACGGCGCAGGCGATGTATCACGAGGCATTCGCGGTCCTGATGCAGGCTTGCGAAACTGAGGTGCTGAATTTCGAGGGCCGGTTCTATCAATTCAAGGACTATTTGCCAGTCGCAAAGCCAGTCCAACGCCCGCATCCGCCGCTCTGGTACGGCATACCGAACGTCGATGCGGTCCCCTGGGCCGTGACACGCGGCATCAACGTGATTTCGCTCGGGCCTGCTGCGCGCGCCCGTGACATTGTCTCCCGCTACCGCGATCAGTGGGCAGCGGCGGGGCGCAAGAGCGGCGATCTGCCGATGATCGGCATATCGCGACACATCGTGGTTGCCGAAACCGACGCCGAGGCGCAGCGCATTGCAGAGGAGGCCTATCGGCCGTGGCGCGAGTCGCTAGAGCTCCTGTGGCAAAGATCGCGCCTCGCCTTTCCGCTGGCAGAGATGTACCCACAGCGTTTTGACCAGCTCGCCGCAATAGGTCATGGCATCGCTGGATCACCCACGACCGTGCTTAAGTTTCTCAAGGAACTCACGCGCGAAACCGGCGTGAATTACGTTGCGTGCCATCTGATCTTCGGTACCATGCCCTTCGAGGCGGCCGCGACATCGGTGCGGCTGCTCGCCCGGGAAGTGATACCGACGCTGCAACTACACCCCTGATAACAGCGAAGGGTGGCTCGCAAGTGCGGCGCCCGAAAAGGTCACGTTTCTTGGACCCCGGGCGTCCATTATGTTCCACTACCTCACTATGCCGCGACTACCTCTCATACTTTACACAGCGCTCCTGTCGATCTCGATCGCCGAAGCACAGGAGCACGCCGCAGCAAACCCTCCCATTCTCGACTTCGGCTACTATCGCGCGCGGATCGAGCCGATGTTCCTGGTGAAACGTCCAGGCAACGTTCCGTGCTTCGAGTGTCACGAGCGAGGGCAAGGGGCGCTCAAGCTTCAGCCGCTTAACGAAGGCGGCTGGACGGAGGACGCATCGCGCAAGAACTTCACGCTGGTCTCGGCGTTTGTTGTGCCCGGCAAACCTAAGTCCAGCCGATTGCTCCAGCATCCGCTGGAGCGCAAGGACGGAGGGGATCGGTTTCACGGCGGCGGTAAGCACTGGTCCGTGAAGGATCCGGAATATCTGACGCTGGCCTCGTGGGTGACGGGCGAGACGCTACCCTCGTCGAGGCAGGTTGTGCGCGTCATCCAGACCAATTCGGCCGGTGACAACGTGCATGTCATCGATCCTGCGGACAACAAGGTGGTCGGGATCATCCAGGACATTCGCATCGCGCACGGCGTAGCCGCTGCTCCCGATGGCAGCCGTCTGTACATCACGGATGAGGCCCTGCACACACTCGATGTAGTGGACGCACGGAGTCTGTCAGTCGTCGCCAGGCTGCCGCTTTCTGGACGGCCCAACAACGTGACGATCACCAAGGACGGCAGGAAGGTGTATGTCGGAATCCAGGAGGAACCGGGGGGCCTGAATGTCATCGACACCGCGTTGCTCAGGAACGTCAAGACCATCCCCACCGGTGGCGATGTTCATAACGTGTATGTCACGCCCGACGGTAAATTTGTCGTCGCCGGATCATTGACTCACAGGTCGATTTCCATCGCCGATGTGGTCACCGACACGTTGCTGCGCTCGATCAAAATGACTGCTGGTGTCCGGCCGATGGCGTTCGAAACGAAACCTGATGGCTCGACCAATCGCGTATTCGTCCAGCTGACGGACTACCACGGTGTCGTCGCCGTCGATTTCGCGAGCGGAAATGAATTGGCGCGTTATGACCTTCCGGCGATCGCCGGCGTAGAGGCCAACTGGGACGGATTGCAGGGCGCGCCGGCACACGGCCTTGGCATCACGCCGGACGGCAAGCAGCTCTGGTCGACGAGCAAGGTCTACGGCTACGCCTATGTGTACTCTCTCCCGGAAATGAAGGAACTCGCTCGTGTGCACGTAGGTCAGCATCCGGAGTGGATCACCTTCTCACCGGATGGAAGGTTGGTCTATGTTGCCGCAGCGGGCGACAACGTGACGGTCGCGATTGACACAAGTACGTTCAAAGAGGTTTCGCGAATTCCGGTCGGCCAGGTGCCGAAGCGAAATCTGACGGCGATCCTGCAGACAACTGATGTCGACTCGCGTGAGTAACCGCTGCGGCTTGGTTTCTCGAGAGCTCCCATCACGAGATCATGCCAGTTCCGGTTAGGCTATTCCGCGGTGGCAGGCTCGGACTTGCAATCCTGATTGCGGGCATTTGCTTGGTCGAGCGGTCCGGTTCGCAGCTCAAACTGCAGACGGACGTTGTCCGATCTAATCCCGGCGTGCTCATCCCATTTCAGGACCTCAGACCCCAAGGAACCTTGCCAAGCAAGTGTGTCATCGATGTAGATGTTCATATCGGCACGTGTCATTTCAGCTCGCAGCGTATGTGCATCTCCGGGCCGCCATTTTGGTAGGCGCACTGCGCCCAGAGGCTTGATTTTGCGGTAACCGAGGTTGCCGCATTCGGCACTTAAATGTTGCCCGGGATTCTCCTTGATGGAGACGACGAGTGTGGATTCAGGCTCATTACGCCACATTACGTAGACCAGATTGCAGGCGTCTTGCGCACGGAGTTTCAAGCCGAACTGGCGCCGCATCCTGCCAGAGCCCAAGGGAATGTCGTGTGAGGTGGCGCCTAGGTAGGTGAATCGCGCTTCGATGGATTGAACCGGCTCGGCATTTACAAAGGCGCGCATCTTGGGTGAATCGACGATGAATCGATGCGACGAAGGAAGTTCATCGATCGTCCCCTCCGTGACGCACAGGTCTGCACGGGAAACGCCGTGAGGTAAGATTGTCGATCCGGATGCGACACCGACGCTTGCAGCACTAATTACAAAAACGGCTCGCAAATATCTTGGTGTAAGTTGCAATAAAATCAGCACCTTATGCGATATTTCTCCCCTCTTTCGAGCATAAGATCGAAACGGCGCAAGGGATTTTCCGGGGCGGATGGTCGAACGGCTAAGCAGCGAAATTAAGGAATTCCGGCGTGCGGCTCTGAAATGGTTTGATCCCCAATTCACGGCGCAGCTGCGGTATTGGCGTGTCCAGCAACTGATGCCATGGAACGGACATCAGGGGAGGCGATGTACGCCCATGGCGCCAACCTTCAACCATCAGGGCAATGAACTGGTCAGGATCGACCGCCCTGCTCAAGCAGATGCTGGTTGAACTCACGGCCAGGAATCGAGTGGAATAATTCTGGCCAAACTGGGCAAGCTGGAACCCCGAGATGGCAACTTCGCCTTGCGCCGTGAAGCCGTAATCTGCGAACAGATGCCAAACGTCGTGCAATTGCAGAATGCGCCGGTTAGTCCGATTTTGTGCGGGGAATTGTGGCGGCAGCAGAACGGTGTCCGCATCGATGACCTCTAAGTCGTAACCTTTCGTCGTCAGCATGTCGAGTAGAACTGTGCCGAGGCTAGCCTTTGGCCGATTGCGCAGATCGTTCGTGGTCATACGCACCTCCGGTTCGCCGAGCAGCCTGTGGACGTCCGGATGCATAAGGACGGCTCGCTCACAACGCAGCAGCAACTCTTGATCGTAGTGGGTGCCGATGTTCACGACGCGCATTGTCACATCCAGCGCTTGAGATCCGTCTGCTCGCCGGTCCCCACGGTCGTCGGCGACAGCCCAAAAGGCGTCCCAAATCACTTTGGGAGTCTTCCACGCACCGGCTGCCGATACGGGAGGACCAGCCGTCAGAAACCCGAGTCTCTCTTGCAGCAGCTCTCGCCGCGCGCCCCCATCGTTCAAATCGAGCCACGCTTCCGCAATTGCATCGAAGATGGCTATCTGGCGCTCCGGTTCGACGAAGGCGGCGTGCGCCATCAACGCGGCCGCAGCAAGCGGCAGATCGCCTTCGCTTTGCATCGACGGCTGCCCTGTTGAAGCCCAGTCCTCAAATGCCTTTCGAAATTCCGCTGTGCAGGTAGCCACGGATCTCTCCTCCTTTCAGCGCCCCAATTCTATCAGACTAAGACTTCGTGCCTCTTCCATGCTAGGTGAGGCATCAAGGTCGCTCCATCAGCATTCCCCAATGCCACGGCGAGCCGGGCAGACATTCGTCCCGAACCCACCGCAATCCTGCCTCCTTACCCCAAGCTCTACATTGCTCGGGCCGCGGGCGAATATCGAGCGGCGGCCCTCGCGGCGTTCGAACGTCGTAGTTCCAATGAATGATTCCGACTAAACCCCCGGGACGCAGAACTCGGTAGGTTTCCTTCAACAGGGCTACCGGATCCTCGATGTGCAGAATGTTGAATAGTAAAGCCAAGCTCGCCGACTGAGGATCTCGCCCGCAACCAGCCGTGACGAAGTCCCGTTGCTCAGCGACGACGTTCTTCAGGCCGGTCTGCAAGACGCGAGCTGCGGTTGCCGCCACCATCAGCGGGTCGATGTCGAGCGCATAGACTGTACCCACGATTCTCGGCGCGGCCGCGATCGTGAAGGTACCGTAGCCGCAGCCAAACTCAATAGCGTCACCACTCAAGTCGCGACAGCCGAGGCACTCTAGAATTCCGGCGGCGTCGAAGTACGATTCCCACTGTTCGACCGCGGGCATGCCGCTGTCCCGACCCTTGGTCACCTACGCTTCTCCATCTTCAACCGCCTCGGGAAGAGTCAGCGAACTGTAGTGCATGGTACGACAGCGAACCTCGGTAGTCCTGAATCGACCTCGGAGCAAGCGCCGCATCGTAAAAAGCGGCAGACACTGTCATATTCGCGACGCCAATACCTGCATGGTCGATCATTTGTTGTGCTCCTTCAGCTCCATTGAGATGAGTTCGATTTATGATTCGTTCCCTCGCTCCGGCTCTGTTCGTCTTCTGCGGGTCCAGTCCGCAGGATTCGCGCTGGCGTTAGCCGGCGTCGGGATTGCAAGACGCGTCACGAGCTAGCAGGCTAGGCAGCGATGCCGAGCAAAGGCAACGAATCCGGAGGTTTCAGGTACTCATGGTAATGGGTGCATTTCCAATGGCGCCAATCTTCTGATGAAAATTAGGCAGATACTGCTGTGGCCGGTCCATAATTGGGTATGGCTCGACACGGCGCGGCGGGCGAGCAATCTGCTCCGATTCGCCGACACCGAGGCAGAGGGCGGGCGCGATCTTGTCCGCGCCGCCGAACTGACCACCGACCCCTTGCTGCGTACACTGTTTCTGTACCACGCTCGGGACGAACAGCGACACGCCGAGTTATTTCGCCGGCGCGGTTCGCTTCTGCACCAGGGGGGCTCCGCGGCTTCCCGATCCGGTTATCAGGCCGACTGGCTGGCGCCCGGCGAGCGCGGTCTTGACGATTTGCGAATCGAGGAGTCGGAGACTGGCGCTCTGCTTGCTTTCCTCCACCTTTCGGAAAAGTCTGCCGCAACGGATTTCGCGTCGTATCGTGATGTGCTCGAGCGCGATCCGCCGACGCGTGCGATCTTTGATGAGGTTCTTCGCGACGAGGTCTACCACATGAACTACACGCTAGCGCAGCTCGTGCGCGTGTCCCCGCACCACCACAGAGTGCTTTTGTGGCGCGCGCGGTTGAGTCGCTTGTGGAAGGGTTACCTGCGCCTCGCGCTCGCGATCGCAGGCGTCATCAGCGGTCTGTTCCTGACAATTCTGTATTTCACCTTGTTGCCGCCATTTGGCTTCCTCGCCAAACGAGCCGCCCGTAAGGAGCCCACGGGCTGGTTGCCAGTTTCACCTGAGCGCAACGCGTCACTCGACCGGGAGTACTGAAAGTGAAGATTCTGGGAATCTCGGCTCACTATCATGATTCCGCGGCAGCGCTGGTCATCGACGGAATGCCGATTGCCGCGGTCCAAGAAGAGCGGCTCTCGCGGCGCAAGAACGACGCCGCCTTTCCGCTGCTGGCGATCGAGTGGTGCCTGGATCATGCCGGCATCGGGCCGGAAGCCCTTGACGCCGTGGTTTTCTATGAGCGTCCGATGCTCAAATTCGATCGAATTCTAACCAGTGCGCTGCGCGCCTTCCCGAGCTCTTGGCGGGCATTCCCGAAGGCGATGAGAAACTCGCTCGGCGATAAAATCTGGGTGCGGGGCGTGATTTCGTCGTACTTGGGCTTACCAAGGCGCAAGATTCTATTCACGGAGCACCACCAGTCGCACGCGGCCGCCGCTTTCCTCACGGCACCCACGCTTCGCGCGGCGATTCTGACAACCGACGGCGTCGGCGAGTGGACCACGACGTCGGTCGGCCTCGGCGAACGGTGCCCCGACGGCGCCGCTTCGATCACCCTGCTGCGCGAAGTCCGGTTTCCCCATTCGCTGGGGTTGCTTTATTCGACTTTCACGGCCTATCTCGGGTTCGCGGTCAACGAGGGTGAGTACAAGGTCATGGGACTGGCCAGCTATGGCCGCCCGACACTGGCCAACGAGGTCCGGCGGCTCATCCGGCGCACGCCGGATGGAGCCTTCTGTCTCGATCTCGAATACTTCGAATTCCACACCACCACGCAACGCTCCTACTCAGCGCGATTTATCGATCTGTTCGGCCGGCCGCGCAGCCCATACGAGCCGATCGATCTCGAATCCGCAGAAGGAAGACGGTTTGCAAACTGCGCTGCAAGTGTGCAGCAAGTGCTCGAAGAGACGTTGGTGGAAATCGCGCGCGAGCTGCACCAGGAAACGGGTTTGCCCGATCTCTGTATGGGCGGCGGGGTAGCGCTGAACGGTGTCGCCAATTCACGGATCCTCGCTGAATCGGGCTTTGAGCGGTTATTCGTTCCGCCTGCTCCTGGCGATGCTGGTTGTGCGTTGGGCGCGGCTCTGTATGCCGACCGGATCCACTTCAAGAATCCGGACTGCCCGGTCCCGGACCATCCGTTTTGGGGTCCGGCGGTGGATGGCGCTGCGCTGGTGCAACTGGCGCGAGAGGATCATCAGCCTTGCGATGAATTGAATGACTCGGAACTAGTCGATCGGACCGCTGGCGATCTCATCGCCGGGCGTGTCGTCGGCTGGATGGAGGGCGCCCTCGAGTTTGGACCTCGTGCGCTAGGGCACCGCAGCATCCTTGCCGCACCGCACTCGGCCGAAATGCGCGATCGGCTGAATCGCGACATCAAATATCGCGAGGAATTCCGGCCGTTCGCACCGGTAGTGCCGATTGAGGCCGCCGATCGCTATTTCGAGTTGCCGCCGGGCGGAGCTCGACTGGCGCGGTTCATGTCGGGTGTTTTTCCGGTGCGTCCGGAGTGGCGGATGCGGCTGGCTGCGATCACTCACGTCGATGGCACGGCGCGAGTGCAAACGCTCGAGCAGAGCATGGCCCCCCGGCTGCACGCATTGCTTGAGTCCTACGGACGGCGCAGCGGCATACCGATATTGCTCAACACTTCGTTCAACCTTGCAGGAGAGCCCATCGTCAATCGGGCCGTCGAAGGGTACTCGACGTTTCGGCGCAGTGGCATCGACGTGTTGATTGCCGGCCGCACCCGGATTGCCAAACGCGCGTCATCAGCAACGCAGAAGGAAAAAATCGCATGCTCAAAAAGCGCGGCAGGATAGAACGCAGCCTGATCGTCTTCGGCAGTGCTGGCGGATCGATCGCGGATCTCGCGCGTGGGATGTGGCGAAGCGATCCTGCGAAGCGCTGGATGCTGCCGCTGGCTGTTTTCCTGTGCGTGATCGGAATAGTCTTGATCGTCGCGGCAAGCGTTGAGGCGCTCGCTCCGTTCGTTTACTCGATCTTCTGACCGATGGATGCGTTACGCGATCTGCTAGCCTGTCCGGCCTGCGGTGGTGTGTTGGCGGTCGGATGGCGGTGCACGGAGTGCGGCGCTCGCTACACAGCCCCCGACGGAATTCCGCACTTGCGACTGGGAGGTGACGCCCGCGGCGACGCCGTTCGCCGCTTTTACGAGCACGCTCCATTCCCCGGCTACAAACCGCGCGAGACTTTGGGGTCGCTTTACGCTCAGGCTGAACGCAGTACGTTCGCGCGCCTGCTGGACGCAGCGATTCCCGGTGACGCGCGGATCTTGGAAGTCGGATGCGGTACCGGGCAGATGAGCCTATACCTGACACGCGCCGATCGGCTGGTCGTTGGTGCGGACCTGACACGGGCGTCCTTGCTGCTTGGCCAAATTGCGGCGCGGCGCTTCGGGCTTGCGCGCGTGCAGTTCGTCGAAACCGATCTGCGCCGTCCGGGATTGCGGGCCGGCGCATTCGACGTGGTTTACGCGTCGGGCGTGCTGCACCATACGCCGGACCCACGCGCATCGTTTGCCCGTATCGCGGCGTTGGCGCGGCCTGGTGGATTCATCATCGTCGGCCTTTACAACGCATTCGCGCGCATACCGTTTCGCCTGCGGGGTGTCTTTGCCCGTTTGTCCGGGTATCGCTGGATTCCGCTCGATCCCGTGCTGCGCGAACGAGACAGTGACCCCGCGCGGCGGGAAGCATGGCTGAGGGACCAATATCAGCATCCCGAAGAGCATTGGCACACAGTGAGCGAGGTGCAGAATTGGTTCAACGAGAATAACGTCGAGTATCTTCGAACATATCCAAGTGCACTCATCGGCGAGGATCCGGACGGTCTTTTCACTGCAGCCGGCGATACCTGGCGTCCCGAAGCCTGGCTGGCGCAGCTCGGTTGGATGAGAACCCTGGGACCCGAGGGCGGGCTGTTTGTGACTGTCGGCCGCCGCGAGTCGGCGTGAACCGCCGTAGCTTCACCGAAGCCGCGGTGGCGGGCCTCGGCGTTGCATTGATTCTGGCACCGCTGGTTGCGGGACAACGTTGGTGGGACCGCCATTTCATGCCGATCTTCGCCATTGCGCGCTCCACCCTGGTTGCGGCGGAGATGACAGTGCGCGTGCTTATTTTTCTGACTGGGGTCGCGCTCGTGCTCATCCTGCGCAAACCGGTCGCCGCCGCCATGAGCCGAGCGACCATCGGCGGGGCGCTGCGAATCAGTCTGGCAGTAGTGCTGGCGCTGGGCTGCGCCGAGCTGCTGCTGCGCGCACATCCGCCTTATCCACACGATGCCGATCCGCTGCAGCTGGAGCCGCGACGCCGCGTCGATCCGTTGCTTGGGTGGGGATTCGTGCCGGCTCGATCGGTCATGGCCGAGGAGGCCGGTCGCGCCGTGTCGTACAGCTTCGACAATGCTGGGCACAGGGTGTCGGCGCAGGGGGCCGAAGTCGATGTCGAGCAGCGGACGCTTCTGTTCACTGGCGAGTCCATTATCGCCGGATACGGACTTGCCTGGGAGGAGTCGATTCCCGCCCGCGTGGGCGCGCTGCTCGGGATACAGAGCGCCAACTTGGCAGTGTCCGACTACAGCAACGACCAGTCGTTTCTTCGATTGGCGGCGGAGTTGCCGCGCTTTCGTCAACCAGTCGCCGTGGTGACGCTATTCATGCCGTCGCTCTTCGATCGCAATCTGCTCGACAATCGCCCGCGGCTGGCGGCAGGACATATCTCGCAACCGGCTGACCATTCCTGGCGCCTTGCTGCACTACTGTGCTGGCTCGTTCCTTACCGCAGCGCCGCCGTTGTTGAGCAGGGCGTCACACGGACCCGCGATAGCCTACGCGCGCTCGTAGATCTTGCGCGCTCACGGAATGCCGCACCGCTCATTGTTGTGCCGCAATTCGGTGCGGAGAGCGCGACCGACGAGATGCTGCGGCGACGCATCCTCGATGACGCGGGACTGCCGTATGTGAACGTAAAGCTTGATCCGAGCTGGCATCTGCCGGGCGATACGCATCCCAATTCACGCGGTGCCCAGGCAATTGCAATCGCGGTCGCAGAACGCTTGCGCGCCGACGGGCTGGATTTGTGAGTATTCGCCGTTGTCCTACATGGGTTGAGTCGCTGCGCTTACATTTCTCTGGCCCGTTAGTGGCAACATTTCCCGGCACTTGGCTGGCATTCAGCAATGCGATTCGGCCGCTCGCCGAAGATTGATCAACAGGAGTCTGACATGGGCATCAATAAGGATCAGGTTGAAGGGCGCGCAAAGGAAGTCGGTGGAAAAATCCAGGAGGAATTTGCCAAGATTACGGGTAATAAGACCCAGCAAGTTAAAGGCGTGATCAACAAAACCGTCGGCGCCGGTCAGGCGAAGTTAGGCGACGCAGCTGAACGAGCGAAGTCCAACAGAAAGCCTTAGCATCGGTCGCGCTGTAACCGGCGCGGTAGCCGCCCCTTGCCGTGACCGGGGTTTGCGACGAGCCTCAGCGCGAATCGATGCAGCTGGGAGGAGGACCAGCATCTGTTTGTCTCAGCGCCAATGTTGGCAGGTCTCAACGGAGAGTTTTCATGGCGAATAAGTACAGCAAGGCAGCATCTCAATCCGTAAAGCGCGCTATGCACAAGCGCAAGGCCGGTACCCTGAAAAGCGGCTCCTCGGGCGTCACGGTGAAAAGCCGTAAGCAGGCAATCGCAATCGGGCTTTCGGAAGCACGACGCGCCGGCAAGAAAGCGCCTAGTCGACCCCAAGGTGCAGAATGAAGAAGGCCTGCAGCAATGTCATCGGGATCGCACCAGCGGCAGGTGACATCACTGTATCGCTCTGAGGCTGCGTCATGACTGTGCTTTCCGTCCGCCATCGCACTGAGTATAGATTTCGCGAGCCTGTGAAACTTGGCGAACATCGCTTGATGTCGCGGCCGCGTGATAGTCACGATTTGCGATTGCTGGATACGGCGCTGCTGGTGGCACCTCAACCCAGCGAGCTGCGTTGGATGCACGATGTCTTTGGCAACTCGATCGTGATCACATCCTTTGCACAAATGTCGGATTCGCTGGTTTTCGAGTCCTCGTTTCGCGCCGAGCATTTCCCGCTGCCGGAGCAAACGATTTGGATCGAACCCTATGCACGGCATTTGCCCTTTAACTATAGCGGCGACGATAGCGCGGATTTGGGGCGCTCAATGGAGCGCCAATACCCAGATCCTGATCATGCGATCGATCAGTGGGCAAAGAAATACGTGGACGCTGAAGCCGAGAGGACGACCCTGAATGTTCTGCTGTCGATAAATCAGGCGATAAATCGCGAGTTTACCTATGCACGGCGCGAGGAATTCGGCGTGCTTGAACCGACCGTGACCTTAAGTCAGGGTTCGGGAAGTTGTCGGGATTTCGCGGTGCTCATGATGGAGGCAGTTCGTAGTCTTGGCCTGGCTGCTCGCTTTGTGTCGGGTTATCTTTACGATGAGCGACTAATCGGAGCGCAGGGCGGTTTGGTGGGCGGCGGCGCCACGCATGCGTGGTTACAGGTGTATCTACCGGGGGCGGGCTGGATAGAGTTTGATCCGACGAACGCGCTGGTGGGTGGGCGTAATTTGATTCGAGTGGCTGTGGCGCGAAACGCATACCAAGCCTCGCCGCTGCTGGGCTCGTTCGTGGGATCAGGCGATGATTTCCTGTCGATGAATGTGACGGTAGAAGTTACCGCCGAATAGCACCGCCCGGGCAAACGTCAGCGTGAGAGAGCCAACACTGTGGAGGCTCGTGTAGTCAAAGCTCGGAGTCCAACGGCAATAACGATAATACTTTGACCTCGACCCGCTGCCACGGATTTCTTGCCGGTTCTGTGTTGTATTCGACCGCGGTGCCGTTCTCGACGGTCCGCCATACCAAATGCGGCGACTTATCCGGACCGGACGGAAGCGTTACCGTATAGGAA
>Ga0210394_10003032_pt1 | contig 21911 bp, 30 predicted proteins | sample IncBWC12MmetaG_FD_160121 | JGI IMG/M metagenome (GOLD analysis project Ga0210394, IMG submission 160121) | Forest soil microbial communities from Barre Woods Harvard Forest LTER site, Petersham, Massachusetts, United States - Inc-BW-C-12-M | ecosystem: Environmental > Terrestrial > Soil >...
CCGAAGCTGTGAAAAAAGATCCTTGTGGCGGCTTCACGAACATCCCGACGCCCACTTTTTTGCGTTCCTTGAATGTTTGCCGATTCGCGTCCTTGCTTTGCCTGCTCGCTTATCCCGCAGGAGCCGGGTCAGGTGCCCGTCCGAGGCGGATCCATTGCTGCAGGTTGTAGGTCAAGCAGGCCCAGAGCATTTCGGCTCCTACTTTGCGCAGTCCGCGCACGTGAAATTGCCGCAGGCCCAGTTTAGTCTTGATCCAGGCATGCACAAACTCGGCCACCGGAGCGCGCCGTCGGTAAATCGCTTGGGCTTTTTCGCTGGCCATCTTTTCCCGGAACGCACCGAGCGCCGCGTTTTCCTGTTTCCGTTCGACCGACCGCCCGTGCTTTTGATTCGCGCCGCAACACTCCGCCCGCAACGCACACGGGGCGCATTCTGCGGCGGCCGCCTGGTATTTATAATGAGTCACACCGCCGCGCACCCAGTGGCCTTGGTAGCGCAACGTCTGGCCCGCCGGGCAAAGGTAACGGTCTTCTTCCGCCTCGTAAATAAATCGCCTCGCGTCCAATCGCTTCGCATTCCTCCGCGCTTTCGACGCGTCATCGGCCAGACTGCCCACGAAATCAATCCCTTTTTCCGCCAGGCCCTGAATGTTTTCGCCGCTCGTGTAGCCGGCGTCGGCCACCATTCGTCCCGGCTTTCGTTTCCAGCGCTGCTCGATCCGCTCCGCCGCCGGCAGCAACTGCTGATAGTCGTTGCCTACTTGGGTGATTTCCGCGTCCACGATAAATCCCTGCCGCGCGTCGGTCGAGATCTGCGCGTTGTAGCTCGGCGCAAAACCGCCGCTGGCCTGCTTCATCACGCGCGCCTGCGGATCGCTCGTGCTCACGCGCGCCTCGCGCTTCTCTGCCACCGTCTTTTTCACCTCGCGCAACTTCTCCAGTTCGACCAACGCTTCTTCCAACCGTTCTTGCTTCTCTTGCGCCGCTCGTTCCCGCGCCGCTTGCTGTTGCCGGTTCGCCGCCGACTCGGCCAGCGGATCCTGCAAAGCTTGCACCTGTTGCCGCGCGCGCTCCAAATGCTCCCGCAGCGTCTTCTCCCGATGAAAGCTGCCGCTGCTCGCCCCGGCTTTGATTTTCGTCCCGTCCTGCATCACTTCTTCCAGCGTGATCAGCCCTTTCGCACTCAGCACTCCCAGCAAATTGCTGAACAACTCATCCAACTCCTCGGCCTTTTGCACACGAAAATCCGCTAGCGTGTGATAGTTCACCCCTTCCATCCCCGTCAGCCACTGAAACGCGGGATCGTAATCACAGCGCCGCGCCACTTCTCGCGCCGCTCCGATTCCCCGGCTGTAGGCATAGACCCACAAGCTGATCAACAGTTGCGGATCAATCGCTGGACGCCCACCTTCCTCCGCGCTGCTGGCGATGGCTTCGTAAAATCGGCTCAGATCCAGCCGCCCCACCATCTCCCAGATCGCCCGCGCCTGATGGTCCTGCTCAATCAGCCGCTCGACGTCCACCGCGCGCCAACTCATCTGCTCCCGGTTCACATATCGGATCAACCGCTGCTTACGGTTCGTATTTTCCTGGCTCATGTGCCAAACATAGCTGCCTTCCAATTATTTTCAAGGAGAAATTTCAGAGAGGTTTTTTCACAGCTTCCCCGACTCATTACGACCGAACGGCAATAGCAAAATATTCTTACGCTGTGTCGTCTTTTGCCCGCCGTTTCCGATTTCATAGGTAGGGACCCAAGAGACCCAAAAAGCTGGTTCCGGTCTCGATCCGCGCTCGGCAGTTCTCTCGTGCGCAAACGAGAACAGGAGGAAACTAGAATGACAGCAAAAAAGAAACTCCAAACCCCCAAGCCTGTGCAACCCAGCAAGTCTCCAAGGATCGCGGTCAACCACAACGAAATCGCGCTGCGCGCGTAGTCTGGCGGTGGCGCCGGAACGGTGCGCGGCAAATCCCACACCGGGGGTGGGACAAAGGAAATCGCGGCCGGGCGGCTCCGTCCGTCAGCAGCAGCGCGAGAATCACCGCACTCCGCAATCGGCCGAAGCGCTTCACGCTCAGGCGCTTCGGCTGATGTCGCGCGGGAAGTACGCGCTATCTGCGGGCCTCTTCCGGCGGGCGATTTCAGTCGCGGAGGGATGCGCCGATTCGAGCCCGCTGTACCTTGCCGCGCTCTGGAACGATTTCGGGGTCCTCTCGAAATATGCGGGCCGGTTCGAACATTCAGAGAAACAGTATCGCCGCGCCGGCTCGCTAATCTCACGCAGGGATCCGCGTTCGGCGGAGTTTCGCGCGACGCTTTGCCACAATCTTGCCGGGCTCGAACATGCACGCGGCCGATATGCGCGAGCGCTATTTTGCGCACGACGGGGACTAAGACTACGCAAAACGCTCCGCGCGACGGACCCTTCAGCTATAACTGCCGATGAAGCTGCCCTCGCCGCCATCCTGGTTGACCTTGGACGATTGCGTGAGGCGAAGGCACTGCTGCGTCGTGTCCTGCGCGCTTATCGCCGGAGGTTCGGTGGACACCACTGCGAGACGGCATCAGCGCTGGCGAATCTCGGCGCCTTGTATGCGAGAGCCGGCCGTTTTCAGGCAGCAGAACCAGCACTTCGCCGATCGCTGCATGCACTCGAGAATGTATTGGGGCGCAAACATCCACGCCTTGCCAACGTCATGAATAACCTCGCGGTAGTTTGCGCGTGCCGCGGCAAGGTCGGAGAATCGGAAGCACTGTACGAGCGCGTCCTTCGTTTGCTAAGCCGCCGAGCAGGTCCCAGCTACCCCAGCGTCGCCCTCGTCCGGGCAAATCGGAACAAACTCCAACTTGCATAGCAAAACCCTCGGTAATTTTGTGTGGCCTCCTATCATGTTTTGCTTCCCGTTTCCGATTCTGTAGATAGAGATCAAAAAAAGAGCTCCGGTCGCCTTCCGCGTCCGGCATCTTTCGCAAAGGCCCAGATAGCTTCGCAAGGGATCAGTCATCCCTCAACCTGCTTGGAGCAGGAGGTTGCCGTGCTGTAGCCCCGCGGCTTTCGTCAAATTATTGTTCTCGTCGGCTTCGCGATTTTCCTGTCTGCATTTTGTCGGTCTACTGCGGCGAACGTTATTTACGTCACCACTCTCGACGACAAAGTGAATGGAATCGGTGGCTGCTCACTTAAGGAGGCCATCTACTCCTCCACCCTGCACGAAACTCTCGAGGGCGTTCACGGCATCGCCATCAGCTACACGGACCCTGATCATTTCATCACCACACAATGCGGGCTCGGCAGCGGCAATGACACGATCATGCTACCGACCGGCTATCCTCTGCCCGTGTTCCAGCTAACCAGTGATACCAGCTGGGACGCCCACAGTCCCTACGGTCCCGCTGCGACGCCCATCATCAATTCGAACATCACCATACAAGGCTACGGCTCGACTCTCTAGTGGGCGGGCACGGGTTACGTCCGTCTGTTCGCCGTAGGTCCGGCCACGATCACCACGCCGAACGGCGTTTCGACAGCGACTAGTGCGCCGCTGTGGTCGCCCATTTCACTGTGGTCATTGCAGTTCGAGCAATTTCTCGTTCCAATTGATATTTTTCCCAACAGCTTCCTTCCTGTTCGCGGAAAGGTTCGGCGTGAAAATGGAGGTAGGCCGGATCTTGACGATTGGAACCAGGGTCGTAAATCTTTTGCCGTACCCATCGCTGTCCTGCTGCGATTGAGGATTGGCAGTGGTCGCAGAACTTGATGTCAGAGGTGATCATGCCGCTTCTCCCTCCTCGCGGACGATCTTGACGAGGCAGGCCCTCCCTGGTCAACGGACTGTCGCCGGCCACCACCTGGTTGCCAAGGAAGGGCCGCGGCAAGTAAGTGGTCGCGCTACCCGGCGTTTGCTATGCGTTTAGCTTCGTGCCAGCCCTGGCTTCGGTTAATTAAGTGGTATGGAAAGTGCGCTCAGGGAGCACCTGCCTGCCAATAATCGATCTCTGACGGTACTCTCGCCGGAAAGTCGCTCCGCTGATTCTTCGCAGCCTCAATTCGCTGATGGCAAGATCAAGGCCACGGTTGCGCGTGCTTTACACTCATCGCGCGCTTACTTCACCACCACGGTGCCGGTCATCTTCGGGTGAACCGAACAAAAGTAGGTGTAGGTTCCCGGTTTCGTGAAGGTGAAGGAAAACTTCTCATCCGTATCCATTACCTTGGACTTGAACGCCTTCGGATCATCCGCGCTGACAACGGTGTGCGGGATGTCGTCGCGGTTGGTCCAGGTAACCGTCGATCCTGCAGTCACCGTCAACGTCACCGGTGTGAAACTGAAATTATCGATTTTCACGTCGCTGATTGCCGGCGGCGGAGCATTCGCCGCGACATCCGGCGAACCGCTAAACAGCAGCCCTAAGGCGACCATCACCAGCGTCGCCAAACCAAAAACCGACATCGTTCTCCTGATCATCGTTGGATCCTCTCTAAATTTCCCCAGAATTGATTTCCGGCCCCGCGCGGGATTTTTCACGACCTATCCCGGCGTCGATTCAACATGCGCTGCCGCGTTTTTTAACTACGAGCGGCGCGGTGCGGGAATCGGAGAGTAACCGCGCCGCTCTTGGCCTTGCTCCGTCTTGCTATACCGCTTCCCGGCGGCTTTTATTCCCGGCCAATCAACGCCCGTTCCACTTTTTCCTTTTCAAAACGACCAGCAAGGGCCAGGAATAAATTCACGCCCTGGGCGGTCACCACAGATGAATAGTCCTGTCGAATAGGAAGGTTCAATCGTGCTGGACTCGCAGGATCAGGCGCGGTTCGAGACACTTGTTCTGCCACATCTCGACGCTGCCTATAACCTCGCCCGCTGGCTCCTGCACGGCGGCGCCGATGCCGAGGACGCCGTACAGGAGGCGATGTTACGCGCCTATCGTTTCTTCAGTGGTTTTCGTGGCGGGGATGTGCGCGCCTGGTTGCTGCAGATCGTACGCAACACCTGTTTCACCTGGTTGCAGAAGAATCGTCACGGGAAAGACACGGACGAGTTCGATGAAGAAGTGCACGGGCCCCCAGGCCCCACGCCCGAAACCCTTGCTATTGCAGAGGATAGTCGCGGACGCCTTGCCCGGGCTCTAGAGTCGTTGCCTTCACGCTCGCGCGAGATCATCGTCCTCCGCGAGCTGGAAGGGTGTTCTTACAAGGAGATTGCCATCATTACTTCCATACCCATTGGCACGGTCATGTCCACGCTTTCCCGTGCCCGCCGACAGCTGCAACTGGCGCTGACCGGCCCTGCTGACAAGGAGTCTATCCATGATCTGTGACCGCGCCGGCGCAGTTGTACACGGCTACTTCGATAACGAACTGGATGCCGCGGGCGCCGCGGAATTCGCACTCCATCTGGAAGAGTGTTTCGAGTGTGTATACGCACTCGAGGAGCTGGAATCTTTGCACTCGTCCCTAGGCCTCGCGCAACTCTATGAGCGAGCGCCAGCAACGCTTCGCAAGAAGATCCTTGCCAGTCTCGATCCTGCGCTCCCTGTGGCTGTCTTTCCATCGCGCACCGTCTGGCGTTGGCTCGCAGTCGCCGCGGCAATTCTTCTGGCTACCTATGCTAGCTGGCGAGCTACTTCCTTGGGCCGCAGCGGCAACTATGACACTGTGCTCGCCGCCGAGATTGTTGACGCCCATTTGCGGTCACTGCAGCCCGGGCATCTCACCGATGTCATTTCCACCGACCAACACACCGTGAAGCCTTGGTTCGACGGCAAACTGGATTTCTCTCCTCCCGTTCAGGATTTTGGCGATCAAGGATTCCCGCTGCGGGGCGGCCGCATCGACGTCGTTCACGGGCGCTCCGTCGCTGCTCTGGTCTATGTCCGCCGCAAGCATTTCGTCAATGTCTTCATCTGGCCCACCGATGAGAAGGACCGGGCTCCGAGTTCCGGCTCACAACAGGGATATCAATGGTTGGAGTGGCGCAAGGGAGGAATGGAATTCTGCGCCGTCTCCGACGCCGCACCTTCGGCCCTCGAACAGCTACAGAGCCTGCTCGCAAGCAACTAGCGACGGCTAGCTGCGGCGCGGCTTCAGGTTCGCAAATCACCTTGCGACGACACACTGTTCACGGGTTTCCGTTTGAACGCGCAGTTCTGACCGTCAGATACCCCGCTTCAGCGAGGGAAGCCGATACGACGCAAAAGGTCTTGAAAGCGCGGGTCCGAGCGGAGAGGATCGAAGCCCGGCCGCAGCAGGACTCCCGGATTAAAACGCTCCTGGTAACCGGTTTCCAGCCAATGCATCGCCTGATCTTTATCGCCGAGCGCTGCATAGACCACAGCAACCTCCGAAGCATCCGAATATCCGCGGTTCGAGTGGTTCTTCAGATCGCCCAGCAACTTAACTGCTTCGCTTGTCTTTCCGGACGCGGCGTAGGCGCGAGCCAGATTCGCAACGCATGTGGGGCTGCCCCCGGAAAGCTGGACCGCTTTTTGCAGTTCCGCAATCGCTTCCGCATTCATATGTTTTTGGAGATATGCCTGGGCGAGTTGATTGTGGGCGAGAGCAAAGTTAGGATCCATCTCGATCGTCTTGCGGCTCTGGCTTATCGATTCGTCATAGAAATGCGCAATTACCAGAAGCTCTGCCAAATCGGCGTTAATGATGAGCGAAAGCGGATCCAGGTTTTTCGCTTTTCTCATTTCCTCGATGGCTGCGTCATACCGGCCCAATAGACTTAAATGCCAGGCATACCAATGGTGCGCGGTGGCATAGCCGGGATTCAATTCAATGGATCGTTGGAATTCCTTCCCGGCGGATTCCAAGTCCCAGTCGAACGCATCGAAGCAGAATGCCAGCGAGTTATGGGCTTCGCTGAGCGTGCTGTCCAGTTCCAGCGCTTTGATCGCCGCGGCTTTGGCTTTGGGAAATGCTTCCTTGGGCGTCAGCACCGCGTACTGCCAATCCCCCAACAAGGCATAAGTATCGGCTAAGCCGGAATAAGCCTGGGCGTAATTCGGGTCCTCGTCGATTGCCTGATTGAAATAAGCCAGGGCAACTTTCAAACTATCCGGTGTTCGCTTGTTCCAGAAGAAGCGACCTTTTAGATAGGATTCGTAAGCTTCCGGATTCACGACCCTTGCAATCTTCAGCGCAGCTTGTTCTTGTGGATTCAGTTTGATTCGAATTTGATCTGCAATGGCTTGAGCGACCTGATTCTGCAACGCCAGCGTATCCTTCAGTTCGCCCTCGTAGCTCTGCGACCACAGGTGCTTGTCGGCGGTGGCGTCGATCAATTGCGCAGTGATGCGAACTCGGTCGCCAGAGCGTAGCACCGTCCCTTCCACGACGGCGTCCACGTTCAGCTCGCGAGCAATCTGGGGCAGAGGCTTGCGTGCGTGTTTGTACGCCATCACGGAGGTGCGCGATATCACACGCAACGCGCTGATCTGGCCTAGGTCCGAAATCAACTCATCGGTCATCCCATCGGCGAAATAATCCTGAGAAGAATCGTTCGAGAGGCTTTCCAACGGAAGGACAGCTAAAGAGTGAACGGCAGAGGCCGGGTAGTTCCGGGAACGAAGCTTCCAACCAGTGAACAGAACTATCAGCGCGAGCAGTGCGAACGCTGCTATCTTCCACGCGATGGACGGCAGGCGATTTTTGGGCGCTGCGGGTGTGACAGCAAGATCCGGGCGATCGCGAGTTTCTGCCGTGGGAATAGGCGGAGGAGCAACTTCCGGGCTATGCCCAGGGACCGCGTCGGCCGCTTTGACCTCCGCAAGGAAACGGTAGCCGCGCCGCGCAACGGTTTCCACAAAACGGGGACTCTCGGCCGAATCTCCGAGCGCGTCACGGATTTTGTTTACCGCTTTGTTGAGCCCGTGATCGAAATCCACGAAAGTGTCAGCGGGCCACAGCTTTTTCTGAAGTTCTTCACGCGTTACGACCTGGCCGGGATGCTCCAGCAGCATCGCCAGGACCTGGAAGGGCTGTTCCTGCAGCCGGACCCGCAGGCCATGTTTGCGCAATTCTCCGGCGCGAACATCCACCTCGAAAACTCCAAAGCGGAGTCGCCCGTCGGCCTGCTGGTTTTCTTGCATGGCGAGGTGAGTCTCAGTCGAGGGGGAGTGTACACCCTAGAGTGCTTTCGCGAACATGATTAGGGGAGAGTTTTTCCTAAGCCCTGTATTTAGTGGCAGTTACTAAGGGACATCGATTCCAGCGATAAAGAACCGTGCGTCCATTGTATCAATTGTCGGTGCGCACCATAGTGAGGCCCGAAGCGCGCAGGAAGGACGCCGAACTGCGGCCAGGGAGGCTTCGATGCTTGAGCACGGTCAACCTTCGAATTTTGAGCAGGATGTCCTGCCGCATCTTGACGCCGCCTACAACCTGGCGCGTTGGCTGATGCGAAATGAACAGGACGCGCAGGACATAGTCCAGGAGGCGTACTTACGCGCTTTCCGCTTTTTCCCCGGCTTCCGCGGCGGCAATGCGCGTGCATGGGTCATGAAAATTGTCCGCAATACTTGTTTTACCTGGTTACATGCAAACCGCCCGCTGCAAGCCGCGACGGAATTTGACGACAACTTTTTACCGCCGGATTATCACGCACCCAATCCGGAAGAACTTTTGCTGCAAAGCGACAGCGGCACTTTGTTGCAGCAGGCGCTGGAAAATCTCCCGGCGAGTCTTCGCGAAGTCCTGATTCTGCGCGAGATCGAGGGAATGTCTTACCGGGAGATCGCGGATATCACCGGCGTGCCATTAGGCACGGTGATGTCGAGCTTATCGCGTGCGCGAGGTCGCCTTCGTCAGACTCTCACAAGTGTCATCCGTGGGAACAAAATCGGTGGCTCACGGCAAACAGCAGCCGCGAGCGCATGAGTGCATGGCCCGAGTGTCGAGAGCAAGGCTGTCTCGAGCGGCGGTCGCGCAATGCGCTCGAAGCGGGTGAACTACATGTCGAACGATATTCGACCGTGGGCCCACGGTCCCGATTTACTCGAATGCGTTACTTTGTTTTCCGACCGAGGAATTTTTGAGAATAAAACGGGCGGCCATGCGGTCTGTAAGGTTGGGCGAGTAAACCGGAAATATGAGGGCACTTTAAGTCTAAGCTTGTTCCAAAATTGTAAAAATTTTCGCCCACAAATTAACACGAATTTGACGGCGCTGTGGCAAACAGCGATGGCAAACCAAATCATTATCGCTCCCGATCCGGATCGGGCTGTAGCGCCTGAACGCGTTCAGAGTCGATTTCAAAACAAGGAGAACACACATGGAAAAATCTAGGGCTGTCATTGAGCCGGGCACGAATCGACGTAAGTTTCTGCAGAACGGAATGATTGCAGCAGGCGCAGCAACGATGAGCGCCGGCCTGTTGGGCGGCGGACTATCGGCCTTTGGCCAGGACCGCGAGGACAATGACGGTCCGCCGATCACAAAGGGCGATGTTGCGATTCTCCGGTTCCTCAGCGCCCTTGAACAGATTGAGGAAGATCTCTGGATCCAATACTCCGAACTCGGGGGAATTCAAGACAATGAAGTCTCGGGAGTCAACGGCGGAAATTCATTGTACACGGCGGCCCTCACGATCCTCGATGGTGATATGGCTCAGTATATCCACGACAATACCGACGATGAAATCAGCCACCATCGCTTTCTGAACAACTACTTGGCTTCGAAAGGTCAGCAGAAGGTCGATCTCAGCCACTTCGCGACGTTACCGAGCAGCAAGGCAGACGGAGCCCGGCAAATTGGGCGGCTCACAAACCTTATGCAGCTCACCGTTGACACCAGTTTCTGGTCGCGCTATCGCAGCATCACCAATCCCGATTTCGATCCGAACTCGCCCTTTGCTCAAGCAGTCCCGAGCTTGAATCTGGGGCAGCATACGGCAATACCGAGGTCCAATGCCGATACGAAGGGCAGCACCATCAGCGCCGACCCCAACAATAATCCCCAGAGCATCACCGCGCACCTGCAAGCGATTGCCTTCACCGCAGGATTTCACTTTGCGTTCATCGAGCAAGGTGGCAGCAGCCTCTACCCCACTTTGGCTCAGAAGGTGACAAATCTTGAAGTCCTGCGCATCTTGCTAAGCATCGGGCCGAGCGAAACCATGCATTTCCAAACTTGGCAGGACAAAGCCGGCAATGCGCTTCCATTGACCGACGTGGACAACGGACCGGGTGGAACGGGGGCCAGCGTGACGTTTTCCAATCTGGCTCAAGCGCAAGGCGAGACGAATCCGGAGTCGCTCAATGGCGATACGCTGCAGGCCAATCTCATCATGCCGGAGCCAACCCACTTCCTTGACGAAAAGCTCGGACCGGTCGCAATTGTTCGCCCAACCTCCACAAAAAACGGCGGCGCTGTTGCCTCATTTCAGAGCTTTGTGGATGACGGGCTCTTCATTGGACAAAAGAAACAATTCTTCGACTTAATGTTCGATCTGGCTACCGAAGCAGATCAAGCGAGGCGGCAATAGCCGGACCAGCTCGGACTTGGCTCTAAGATTATAGTTCGACGAGTCAGATCTGACCTCGAATCGTGAGCAACTCCTCCACACGATTCATGGCAAATGACTGGGATGGATAGGGTTGCTCGAAGGCAAACGGCTTTGAATCTTGAGTCCAAGCGTTCTCGGGCACCCCTGTCCAAAATTTTCCACCCAAGATCATGGCACCCCATGCCGAAGCCGTGAAAATGCTCGCTCATTGAACCGGCAGTCACAATTCGCAAACGCGTCTCGCGGCCAGAGTTTTTTCCGAAATTCCTCGCGAATCCACCGGATAAACGCAAGTGTGACGAAATCTTCCGCTGTCGGACCGGTAGCAAGACGTCCGGCGCGCAGAAAACGAACCAGATCGCTCGGCTTCGATATCTCGTTAAATCTTTAGGGCTACCCTCTTCAAAATGAATCGACGCAAGCGGGTCGCGTGCGATTTCGCCAGCTTCTGCGTCCATCTCCATCGCCAAGTTTCTCGACCGAGTATCGGCGAGTCTGCTGCTCGGCCGATGATCAATGAGGACCCGCGGAACCTCGGGGAATAAAAACCTTCCAGCTTCGGTCAACCAGTTATAGCAGCCCCTGAAATCCGCGGCCAGCCCATCATGCGCCGACGGAATCGGATGGGCGCGACTGATCCAGGAGGCGATAGAAAACCTATGCCGCCGTACAAAGTAAAGTTGCAAGCGCAAAAGGCTCTCTGTGCCGGTACGACTGCTTTTTATTTTGAGAAACCCGACCAGTTCGAATTCCAGGCGGGACAGTTCTTCAATTTTACTCTGCTGAGCCCGGACGAGACGGATCTGGCGGGCAACACTCGCGCTCTGTCCATCGCCAGCTCGCCGCACGATCGAAATTTGATGGTGGCCATGCGTCTCCGCACCACCGCCTTCAAACGCACCCTCAACTCGTTGCCGCTTGGCACTGAGCTTCTTCTGCAAGGCCCCTATGGTTCGATGACTCTCCCGCAGAACACTACGCGCCCCGCCGTGCTTTTGGCCGGCGGAATCGGCATCACACCTTTCCGCAGCCTCATTCGCAACGCAGCCGAATCGCTGTCCCCGCGCAAACTTCTCCTTTTCTATTCCGTTCGCGTCCCAGAAGAAGCTGCTTTCCTGGACGAACTGCGGGAGATGGAGCAGTACAACAGGCGCTACAAATTCATCTGCACGGTAACGCAACCGAAAAAATCGAGAATGGCGTGGCGCGGAGTAACGGGTCGAATCTCAATCGAGCTACTTTCCAAATGGATTCCGGATCTAAGCCTTCCGATTTACTACATTGCAGGTCCTCCGGCGATGGTCATTGGCGTGCGCCAAATGCTTATCGGCGCCGGGGTCGCCGAGGAAGATATTCGCGCCGAAGAATTCTACGGCTACGAGTAATCTCAGGAGTTCAGACCGTGGCGCTACAAACGAAATTCTGTCGCGGCGAATTAAACCTGCAGTCGTTCCCGCCTGACGCATTCGATCGTATCGCGAACCGTTTGCGAAAAGCTCACGAATGGATTGGAGAGGTGATGAAAGTTGATAAGGGATTTTTGGATTTGCGCACGGAATGGGCCATGCAGGACCTTCTAATCGATGTTGCGGCGGTTGTGGCGGCCACCGCTGCCGATAGAGCCAGGAACGCGAGCGACCCCACGCGTCCGGGTTCTGGCGCCGCTCGGAAATCTGCGCCCACACGGCACACGTGGTCAGCGGCGGGAATAAGCGGAGGCGGCCAGCGGTCTCAATAGAGGAAGGAAGGTGAGGGTCGAAGCATGAGAGCGAACGTCGGTTTCGGCGCAGCAGAAGAAACGATTCTTCAGCAGGTATTTGAACAGAAAATTGCCGAGCCGCACCACGCTGGACCGACAATTTACGTGAGTCTGACGATGCGCAGCGAAATCGAGGCAATTTCACCTCTTGTGGACCGACTCATGCCTTTGGTTAGGGCAAGTCACTGCGTTTCCGGAGACGACTGCGACGTCGAAGTCGCGCTTCGCGAAGCGCTGGCCAATGCCGTGCTTCACGGAAATAAACGCGACACTCGCAAGAAAGTTCACGTTTCCTGCCGCATTCGTCCTGCTAAAGAGTTATCGCTCGTAGTGCGGGACGAGGGAAATGGATTTGACCCGGCAAAGATACCGAACCTAACCTCGGTCGATAGCGCTAATTCTGAAACTGGGCGAGGCATACGCTTGATGACGCTGTTTATGGACGCTGTTAGTTTCGCACACGGCGGCTGCGAGGTCCGATTACAAAAGGGATTAAGTCGGTCGCCCGCTTCACGCACTGTGCCCGAATGAGCCTCCGGGATGCGGTGAGCCGCTATTTTCGCTGCGCGCGAGTCGCCGAATTAGATGGCCAAGTCATGCAAGCATTCATGGATCTCGGAAATCCATGCAGGTACGGGATGTTCGCGGCAGCATCTAATTCTCGGAGGAGTGAAATGATCGCAAATGCGTTGTTTGTAGTGATGGCAATCCTGACTTTTCTTGGCACTTCGGGTTCAATGATCCATATTTTCAAGAACCTCGGTCGCTGATTCCGTTTGCCGCCAGTCAGGAAACGAGCCTTGGGAGTTCGTATCAAAAGGTGAGGTATGAGCATGTTCGAAGCAAACAAACTCGACGCTCAATCTCCCGTGGGCCGGGCAGGGAACCATTTGCAGTCGGCCGATCCATTCACGGGACAGCCACCGACGCTCGGCGAAATTCAATGTCGCGCCAATGCGATCGACCTGGACTACGGCGGGCTATATGGGAATGACATGGAGGATTGGCTCCGTGCAGAGAGAGAGCTGACAGAGGCGCACTACCTACGCGCGAGCGCCCAGGACAAGAATCCATGATGAGGAACGATACTTTTCCTGGCGGGCGATCGTGCCAACCGATTGCCTCCGGCCCATGCATAAACTCGTACTGCAAGAGCGAATGGTCGCATGATTTTTTTGAGGAGGACTTATGGCAGCGGAGCGACGAACGGCGCATGACCAAACGACGCTGCACAGCGATCAGCAATCGGGTTGGGCGGGCCGGATTCGATCAATTTCCTCTGTAGAGCTGGGGCGCAGTGCGGCCATCATTCTCAATGAAATACTGATTTTTGCGTGTCAAATTTTCGGTCGCTGACGGACTCTTTCCCGCGGACCGACACTTGGCCTTCTGGGCCAAGCCGGCGACGTTTCAAATTGAAAGCAAGCGTGTACTGCAAGGATTGTGTCAGCGCTTTTCTGCTGAGTAGAGGACTTCAGCCACCGCGTTCAAATGCGTGCGTCATTCCCGCGTAGGCTTGTCTTTTTCCATTCTGCTCGAGTCTCTGAACTGGCGGCGTTCCCGCCGCAAGACAGTCTGCGCCAACTCGGCCGGCGGCGCTTGGATCCCACTGCCGACCAGTTGATGGCTCACATAGCCTCTAAGTTATTTTCCCACCACGACGTTGACCAGCCTGGCGCTCGCAGGCTCCATCGCCACGACCAAACTTGTCCTAGCTGAAGGAACTCGCCACACCTCGCTCGTCAGAATAGCAAATCGAGCACCCACGGATTATCGGGAATAAAACCGCGCGAGCGGCAGTCTAGGAGAGATGGCAAGCGGTGCCGGGAGGTCCGGTTCCGATCCGTTCGGGCTGCAGCGCCCGACTCCAAGGCTCCATGATCCTGATTTTGACGGTGCCTGAATCGCTCCGCACAAGCCGCTGCAGTTTTTCCCGGGGAATAACCGACCAACGGGCGTTCTTTTTGACTTTGGATGGAGTACAAGCCCTGACGCTTAGTGACATTAAGGTAGGCCGAGTGACGAGCGATGTCTTAGTTATGGGAGGCGGAGCCACCGGCCAGCTAGCCGCCGCCTACCTGCGGATGCGCTTCCCGAACCTGAAGGTGGCCGTGGTTGAGGGCCCGCACAAGAACCGCCCAATTGTCGGCGAGTCCTTCGTCGAAATCACTGTTGATTTCCTTCTGGAACTTGGACTTGGTGCCCACCTCATTGACAAGCACTATCCGAAATACGGCCTCACCTATTATTTCAAGCCCGACATCGACCATCCTGCTGATCGTACTTACGTTGTGGACGAAGCTCCGACAGTGCCGCCGCTGCTCTCTTTCCAGGTGAACCGCTTTACACTTGATCGCGAGTTGCGCGAACGCAACCTGGCAAACGGCGTGCACTTGATCGACGGCACTGCAGCCGGAGTCAATCTTAACGAGCGCGACGGCTTGCACACGGTGACCGTGCAAGATCCCGCGCAGCAGAGATACGAAGTGCGTGCCCGCTGGTTGATCGACGCGACCGGGCGCAACCGCGTGCTCGCCAAGTTGTTGCAGCTTTACGAGCCGGTCAATGAGCAGAAGAACGTATTCTGGTTCCGCTTGACGAACTTCGATCCCGGAATTCTGGATCGTATTCATGCCGTCAAGAAGCAGAATCGCGCTTTCGTTCCTTACTTCGCGACTCATCATTTCTTTGGAAACGGTAATTGGATCTGGTGCATCCCCATGCGCTCGCCGGACAACCTGCCATTAATCAGCATCGGTATCACGTACCGCAAGGACATTTATCCGTATGGCGAGATCCGCACGATGGAGCAGTTCCTGCAGTGCGTTGGACGTGAGCATGAGGTGATCGTCGAACTCGCGCGTAGCGGCACCGTTGTCGACACGAATTCCTACAGCTCCTACATGTGGGAATGCCGCCAGCGCTATTCACCCGATCGCTGGTACATCATCGGTGATGCGGGCGACACGGTTGATCCGCTCTACAGTGTCGGGATGGCCTTGTCGTCGGTGCAGATCCGGCAGATTGCGGCGATCATCGAAAGAGCGTCGCACGGCTTCGACACCGCAGAATTCACGAAAGATCTCGATACCGCTATTACTATGCTTCAACGCGCAGTTACCCGAGATACGACGCAATTGTACGAATGCATGCGGGACGCCTACCAATGCCATCTCCGCGTCCATCTCGCCGTGACCGAAATTTTCCACCTCGCGCTCCCATTGCTGATGAATGACTATCTCTGGGACCCGCTCGGAGTGAAAGTGATCAACCGTTTCCTCACACTCCGGTCATTGCAAGATGACATTAAAAGCTTCCAGTCCCTGATTCGCGAGGTTTGTTCCGATCCGAAGAACCGCGAGCTCAAGAACTTCATCAAAGTACAGTCCGGCGCTTCCATGAATAGTCAATTCTATGAGTACCACCGCGACGAGGACATTCCGGGATCTTTGGCCCGGATGCTGTTCAGCCTTGCACGCTTGCGGCTTGTCCTTCTAAGAAAGCTCGGCTGGCGAGGACTGATTCGCTTCAGCCAGCACCGATCGCTATTGAAAGATGTGGTCCGCGGTTTGGTTCTGATGCTCTTCCGTGGCGCTAAATTGCGGGAAAGTAGCTTGGTGCGTATGGCCCTCGGTGCGCGCGAGGCCGGGTTCGCGGCTGAGGAGGTCGCACCAGCTCCAACTCAACTTGAGAACGTATCGTCTTGATCGCGCCTGCGGCGCTCGTCAGGAAAACGACGGCTTCGTACGCCGCACCTCGATCCCGCCGAGCAATTTGACGAGGACCCTTTCCTCCTGATTATCGCTCTGCCAATTCCGAAGAAGTTGCGCTGCGAAACGACAGCAGGACTTTGCTGCGCAAGGAGCTGGAGAAGCTTTTACCAAATTTTCATGAAGTTCTAATTCTGCGCGAAATCGAGGGGATACCCGACAGAGAAATCGCCGATAGCATGGCGCCGGTACGCTTGTCAGCTACCGGAGCCCTTCAGATCCTGCTAATGGATGTTGCAGCCATCGTGGATGCCACTGAAACCAGTCGGAGCCTCGAACGGCAACGTCCTGAGTGGACCGAATCTGTCGTCTCGACGAGCTCTCCGCCTGGATGCCACAAACGGTCAACAGCCGGGAATAATCCGGGGAGACCGGAGGTCTTAAGAGGTGAACGCAAGCAAGGACATAAGGAGAGAAAGATGAACGTCGTTTCTGGGTCAATCGTACAAAAACAGGCGGCCGCCGTGGCGGTGCTGCTGGCGTTCTTCGTGGTGATATCGCTCGGCGCCAGCGCGAAACGTCGAGCGGCCAAGCCCGCCCCGCAAGCGGCGTCTGTGATCGCGCACTTGGCGCTGCCCGGAGCCGCGGTGATTCAATTGGACCTGCAGCAACACGGCAACAAACAATACCTGTACGTCGAGCGGGCTTCCAAGGAAGGCTTCGCGATCGTGGACGTCACGGAGCCGGACCAGCCAAACGTCATTAAGCGTGCAGCGTGGCCGAACCAGGCATCCGCCGGAAAGTTGCAAAGGGTCAGTTCGCGGCTGGCTCTGGTCGAAGCGACGGGCACCGCGATGCCGGAAACCAATTCTTCCAGCGAGACTCTCAAGGTGCTCGATCTGAGTGATCCGGCGAATCCGCGGACCATCCTAACTTTCGCTGGCGTAACGAGCACTCTCGCGGATGACGCACGTAGCTTGGTTTACATCACGAATAGCGAGGGGCTGTGGATCTTGAAGCATCTCTCAGAGCAAGAGATGTCTCCGGAGACCCATGCCTGCTCCTCGGAAGATGCCGCGAACGATGTGGCGAGCTGTCAGTAATGCATGATGGCGCGGGCAGCGCCAGCCAGAAATCGAGCGGCGCGTAAGAAGGGCCTCGGCCTCGCTGAATGAAGCCGAGGCCCTTTGCGTTTTTGGAATTTGACGTGCGCGGCAGAAGCGCTGCGCAAAAGGGAAGGGCTTCCGTGAAAGGTTTTTTCGGCACCTGGGCGAGTTTTAGTGCAGACCTGAATCTCCTCGTCCAAATCGCGATGGGCATCGCACTGCTGGCTGGCGCCTTCCTGGCTCGGGCAAAACGCTACGCCGCGCATGGCGCTTGCCAAGCTGTGGTGCTGATCCTAAACCTTCCCATGATTGCTCTAGTGATGTGGCCGTCTCTTCACATGCGAGTGCTGCCAAGACTCTCCAGGCACTTCGGGAAACCACACTACGCCATTGCCATGGCTCACGGTGTTCTGGGGGCTCTGGCCGAAGTTCTTGGGTTGTACATTCTTCTTGTCGCCGGCACCAACTTCATTCCCCATTCCTGGCGGTTTCAGCGCTGGAAGCTATGGATGCGCATCGAGTTGGCCCTTTGGTGGGTGGTCTTGCTCTCAGGGATCGGAACCTATTACAACTGGTACGCGGCTCCACGATCGCACTGAATACATCGACTCCCGGTCTACATGGATTTCAACGGAATCATCGCCGTGGGGAACCTTAAACAGGCAGACAGAAAAGCAATGCGCCGATATCTCATTGCTATTTCCTCTTTTCGGGGTCAATTAAAAGCAAACTCGTGGAATAAACACGACAGCGATGCGGTTTGGAAGTGTATGAAGGATTCTAAACAGCGATCGGACCAGAACATTGATACCGCGCTAGCTATCGGGCTCAGCGAAACGGAACTCTCGGTAATTGTTGCTGCCGGAGGCGGGAAATACGTGGGCGTTTTGAAAGAGATTCCGCACAAGATGGAATCGGTCATCCTGTTTAATTCGCCGCGCACCAGAACAACACTGGGCATTCCGATTTCGCGATTAACCGAGGAAGCGGTGCGCGAGCACCTCGCTGAGTCCGATGCGGCATTCGCTGAGCCAGGCGCAAAATGACAAACGCAAGCGCCGCCGGCATCGTGCTCGCGTACCGATTCCGCGACTCTTTTTGCTTCCACCTCCGCTTGTCGGAATTGCTGGGTGCGGAGATGCCCAGACTGATCGAACGGCTGAAGACTTTTCACGGTGAAATTGTAAGCATCTCCGAACCGAGGTTCGCGGGCAAGGTCCGCTAAACGGCTCGAACGGGCCTTGCGGAATCTGCTTGGTCCATAGCTCGATCTTAGAGGTCATCAAAACCATATTCGCTGCAGGTGCTGCTGCATCTCTCCGGACCTCGCTCCAGGTAGTCTGCCGTGCATCGCCCGCCGCACAGAAAAAGCAAGCAAAGAAGGAATCATCGGGAATAAAACGAATCGCCAGTCGGTCTACATTTCCGAGGAATTTAGAAATGAAACTTCAAAAGATGCTTTCCATCATTGCGTTAATGCTTCTAATCGCCATCATGCTCCCGGTAGTTCATGCAGATGATTGGAATCAGGCGACTCGGTTCACGTTCAGTCAGCCGGTCCGGATTCCCGGGCGAGTTCTGCCAGCGGGGACCTATCGGTTCCAGCTGGCGGACAACGACAGTCGTCACCTAGTTCAGATCTTCCGCGAAGATCGGGCTCTCGTAGCGACTCTCTATTCGGCCCCCCGATTGCGCGATGGACGTAGCGCTGACGCTGCCATCATCCTCGCGAATCGCGGAGCGGCCCAGCCGCAGGCGATCGTGGCTTGGTTCTTTGCCGGTGAAACACAAGGCCACGAGCTTTTGTATCAGAGACAAGAAAATCAAGAACCTGCGCGTGCGTCTCAAACAACTTTCATGACTGGAAAGTAGCTCCCCGGATTTCCGACCACATTTCGTCCACGGCGCCGCAGCGATACTTGCTGGTGCTTGGGATCGATGGCCGCCCATTTTCGGGCAATCAGGAGGCTCCATGAATAAGCTTTTGTCGCGTACTCTGTTGTCCGGATTGGGCGCGATCGTGTGGTGGCCTGCGATATTCTTTCCGCATCCCAGGCCCGCGCTGGCGTCCAATGACGCCGTTCAAGTCATAGAAGTCACCGCCAAAAAATATGAGTATTCGCTCAATCCTATTCATGTGAAGAGCGGATCGAAAATTCAGCTCAAGATCACCGCAGCTGACCATGACCACGGCTTTTCAATCTCCACTGTTCCCGACGGCCCTAATTCCAACGGCTCCGATGGCTTGATATTTGCTTCGCCCCAGGAGTGTTGGCAACTCAAGAAGGGCGAAACAACCACGATCGAATTCCTGGCGCAAACTCCCGGTACCTACTCATTTAAGTGCTGCCATGTCTGTGGCCTTGGGCATCGTGGCATGAAAGGCCAGCTTGTTGTAGATCGCTAGAATGCTGCTGCGGCTTTTTCGCAAGTTCACGGACTCGATCGCATCAGGTTCGAAGCAGTGCAGCGACAAGAATTACCAGGATGCATCCCCCGCAAGACATACGCCGGCGCGTATCCGGCAAGATTCCATCCTTTTGACAATCGCTCGAAGAGCGCCGATCGGCGGTCGCTTCAATCTCGACCGCGCGCCGGTAGTTCCGTGTGGACAACCCGGCCACTAGGCGTTCCCGCACCGCTCGTTGCAGTTTTCCGCCCTGTTGCAACTGACCGTAGCTCTCTAATTCCACTTCTCGCCCTTCGCGGGTTCGTACCCGCGGTCGTTCCAGTGGAATTTTCTGTCCAGCAAAAACTACATAACCCGCTTGCTTCCCCCAGCGCACACAGCCGGCGCTAGGCTTGGGCCGATGCGGAGGTCCGACTCGGCTGGTCACTTCGTTTTCCAAGATGGCACGCAGAATCTGCAGCCCGGCTTGCCCCGTCAGCTCTTCCACCTGCGCTTGCAGTTCGCTCCACACCTCGGCGATCGGCAACGGCACCTGCACCATTAACTCTTGCCCGCGGACGATCTCGAACTTCTGATTGGACTTGCGCTGTTTCCTCTGGTATTTGTTTCTCACGGCGGCTCTCTCCTTTAAAAGGGAATCGCAACCCGAACTCTATCCGAGTTCGGGCGAGAGCCGCTGCTTCTTCTTCTCAAGTTTCAACTAAAGGCGGGGCATCCTCCGCTGACGATGGACCCGAGAAGTAGAACGCAGTTCGTAGCACCAGTGGAACCACCCATCGAGCAGGGGGCGCAGTAATGCTGGCGCCAGGAAAGAATCCCGGTCCGCATCGCGCGCTTATTTTTACAATTTATTTGCATCCGCGAATCCTTTCGTAACGTCACATTAGGAGACGGGGCTTGCCCGCCCCTTGTCAGGGCGCCAGCAAACGTAGTGCGGCCCGCCGGCCCAACGATAAAGGAGAAAATGCGATGGTCAAACTAGCCTTGTACGCGAGATTGGAAGCAAAACCTGGCAAGGAAAAAGAAGTAGAGCAATTCCTTCAGAGCGCGGTGCCGCTTGTGGAAGAAGAGCAAGGTACGATCACGTGGTACGCCCTGCGCATGGGACCTTCTACTTTCGGAATCTTCGATACGTTCAACGACGAAGCGGGTCGCCAAGCTCATCTTTCAGGCAAAGTGGCCGCTGCGTTGATGGCTAAAGCTCCCGACCTTTTCGCAAAGGCTCCCGAAATCAGCAAAGTGGACGTTCTGGCATCCAAGGTTGCCGACGCGAAACGTAAGGCGTCCGCGTAGCCGAACCGCCGCTCCAAGGGTCCGCTTCACGATTTCCCGTGGCAACCCCATTGCATCAGTGGAGCTGTGCCCCGCACGGTCCGATCCAGGGCTGGCAATACTCCCGCGGCCTCAAGTCCTGGTTAACGCCCTATCGTCCAAATGGATTTCAGGCAATTTGACTTTTCCGGTTACGCGACTTGCCAGGAGTTAGCTGACAAGACCAAATTCGCTCGGGAACCGCACGATGGCTTCCTTCGACAACAACACTTCGCACGCGGTCCGCTGCCCTCTGCTCAGAGCTTAAACTTCGGGGAGCAATCTCCGGCCCACGGCTCCGGCTCAGAAACCGTGTAGCCCGGGGGAACAGTGAAGAGCGAAGGGTCAGGTTCGCCTCGGCTGATATCCGAAAGCTTAACTATGTGCTGGGACTTGCCCGGTCCGCTACGTTTGACGAGAACGAAGGCCTGAAGTTCCTGCGAGAACCAGTAATCCGTCGCCCATGCATAGGACGAGCGCTTCCCGGAAGAGCCGGGAGCGAGCCTTACGGACTCACGCCCATGTCGTACCGCCATGCCATCTACGACGTCGTGCGCGAGTTCTTCCTGAGAAACCTGTGGAATAGCCACCTGTGCCAAGTCTTTTGGATCGATCTTGGGAAAATCGGAATCCTTGCAGACTTGTTGCGGTTTGTCGCTGGGGGCTGGGAAATGGCCCATCGAAGCAGCCTTAGTCGATGGCTGTAGGTGGATGCTGGTCCTGGTCGTTGGGTCGTAAATCTCGATCATGAACCAACCCGGCTTGGGCGGTTCACCGAGCGGAGTCATGTCCCATTCAAGCCTGGTCCGCCCTTTTGAATCGCGATAAATTCTGCTTGGAAAACGTACGATCACGGTCTTGCCATGCGAATCAATGCGAATGTTTTCTGCGTAAATCGTGCCCGATATCGGATAGCCAGGCACGCTGCCAATGGTCATACCCAGCAAGACGTTATCGCCGCGTGTGCTCAGGTTTGGCGGGTACAGGAATTTGCCTTCCTGTTGCAGCAAGACTTCTTGGGCGGGCGCGCCCGGACATATGCTGCCCAGGAAAACCGTTATCAGAAGAAACTGCCGCATGGTCGCACTCTCCCATCAGGCTATC
>Ga0210394_10003033_pt1 | contig 21906 bp, 22 predicted proteins | sample IncBWC12MmetaG_FD_160121 | JGI IMG/M metagenome (GOLD analysis project Ga0210394, IMG submission 160121) | Forest soil microbial communities from Barre Woods Harvard Forest LTER site, Petersham, Massachusetts, United States - Inc-BW-C-12-M | ecosystem: Environmental > Terrestrial > Soil >...
AGCTCGCACTTGCCGAAATAAAGCGTTGCGGTGTTGTCGGCGTGGATTGCGATCCAGGTATCGATGGCATTGGGGTCCGGCGGTCCGGCGACGTCTCCCCGCGCGTGACCGGCCGGTGCGGCCGCCGCAGGACCACCGGCGAGACTGAAGCCGACGATCAGCGCGCCGCCGGCCTTCAGAAGGCCCCGGCGGGACAGCGGCAGGTTCTTCTCGGGCGCATTCATGGGGTGCCTCCCGAAGCGGTCCGCGACGCGACCTGGATCGCCTTCATGATTCGCGGATAGGTCCCGCAGCGGCAGAGGTGACCGTTCATCGTCCGGCGGATGTCGGCTTCGCTCGGCTTGGGATTGTTAGCCAGAAGCTCGGCGCCCTTGATGGTCATGCCGTTGTAGCAGTAGCCGCAATGGAGAGCCTGTTCGTCGATGAACGCCTGCTGCAGCGGATGCAGCGCCGGAGTTTCCTTGAGGCCATTCTTGCGCGCGTACCAGGCCGGCAAGCCTTCGAGCGTCGTGATGGCGCGGTCTGCCACCGTTGCGACCGGCGTGACGCAGGAGCGGATCTCCTTATCGTCGGCAAGCACCGAGCAGGATCCGCATTGCGCCAATCCGCAGCCGAAGCGAGGCCCGTGCAGGTGCAGCTCGTTCGTCAGGACGTAGAGCAAGGGCGTGTCCGGGCTCGCGGCGACCGGCCACGCCTGGCCGTTGACGGTTATCTTGAGATTGCTTGTCATGCCCGGCCTCCGGCTGGATCTGTGTTCAAGGGCAATCGATGCCCTGAGCGTAGCCAGCGGAAGGAGACGTCACAATGGGTGTGCTCGATCGCATTCCTTCCGAGAAAGGCGGCGGCGGCGGCCTGCTCGGCGGCGCCGCGTTTCGAGCGCACCCGCTTCGGCCGCGTGCCTTGCGTGGCAGCATCTTGCGCCTGCCAAAAGTCGAGCACCTTGATGCCGTCGGCTTCGAGCGTTTCATCGGCAATGCCGAGCGCATCGGTTTCGTAATGGCCGACACCGCGATGGCGTCGGGCGGCCCACGATCCCGATCCCGCGCTGCGATGGTAACGGAGATGCAGTCCCTTCGCGATCTTGACGTTATACGGCGCACGCCGGATAGGATTGGTCCACCGTGCGGTGCGGTGCGGTCTCGAGTCCCGTAGGGCGCGCCAACGAACCCTGCCGGAACATTCGAGTATTAAAGGACGGCTCCGTGGGCCTGGCCTATGAAACGGTTCTGCACCTGATCGCGCTGCGGCGTTCCGGCCGCCTGCCCGATCGCGCGCGCGTCATCGAGATCGGCGCACAGCAATTGTCGAACTCGTTCCTGCGCGCCGACGCGCCGCCGGCCGAGCTTTACGGCTTGTTCGGCCGCAAGCCGGTCGACCTTGGCGCGCCGCAGGAAACCACGACCATCGACGGCATCGAGCGCCAGGCGGAGTCGGCGCCGGCCTCGCAGCCGTTCTGGGAGTCCTTGGGCTTTTCCTACAATGCGGTGGAATATGGCGGCCACCGCGGCGTGACGTCGCTCGATCTCAATCGCGATCGCGTGCCGTACCGGCTGCGGTCGTCGTTCGATCTGGTCGTCAATGCCGGCACCACTGAGCACGTGGCCAATCAGGACAACGCGTTCCGGGTGATGCACGATCTCACCAATGTCGGCGGGGTGATGATGCACGAAGTGCCGGCCGGCGGCATGCTGACCCACGGCGTCGTCAGCTATAACCCGCAATTCTTCTGGCTGTTGTGCCGCGACAACAATTACGAGGTGATCGATCTGACGGTGTCGCACGCCGGCGACGCGCCGATCAGCAACGACGTGGTGGCGAGCAATGCGAAATACGCGCGCTCGCTCCGACCGATCCAAACTCGCCTCACGGTGCCAATTTTTCTTGTCACCGCGATTTTGCAAAAAAAAAGCCGGCAGGGTTTTGTGACGCCGCTCGATGTTCCCCCTGAGGCGCTGCGGCGCTGAGAGTGCTACCGCCGCGGCGCCGGCGATAGCACTTCCGTCGACCGATCATAGGCAGCCCGGCACTACAGGCCGCCATTGTTCATGATCTGCTGGGTCTCCGCCGCGTTATCAGCGGCGGCCTGCGCGGCCGCCGCTGCCATCGACGCCGTCATGGCGTTGGTGTCGTTCATTTCCTGAATGGACTGGGCCTCCGCTTGCGCGTTGAGCGAATCCTGAATGGAGGTATCCGGCGGCGACGAGGTATCGTAGGTCGGCGGGTCGTAAGGCTCGTAGGTACCGCCGCTGGACCCGCGCGTGGTGCGGATCTTGCCGGCATACTGCGCCACATATGGCGCCACGAACGGGCTCGCCAGCAGGCTCGATATGATCTGCGCCACGTCGACCGGTGGCCGGGCCACGCCATAGCGGGCTACCGGATAGGCATGACGCGCTGCGACATGCACGGCGGTGTGGGCCGGCGCGGCCGGCGCTCCGGTCTTCGCGTAGGTGTCGGCCGCCATCGCGCCGTTACCAGCGAGCGCAAGCGAAGCGGCGATAATTGCGGAGGTGATTAGCGGTCTCATGGCATGCTCCTGTTTCAGCGTGAAGCTTAAGGAGAAACCCGAACGCTGGATGGAACCGTAGTGGAACCCGCATTGAGGGCCGATGGCCGGCCAATTAAATAAAATTCACATGGCGCAACAGCACGAAAAATCGCGGCAAATAATCCGCAATGTGCAGCGCAGCAATTTTTGAATCGGTGGCCACGATGCAGTGATCACGAAAATGCCACGGCATCGGTCACGTCGCTGCCACAGAATAGACCTAGCGTCCCAATCGGGCGGAGGGGTGATTGATTCAGGGAGGAGGCAACATGGCTCTCCATGCCGAGGCCACACTAGCCACGCGGCTTGTCACCTACGACAAGAACACCTGCCCGCAATGCCAGACCTGGCTGCTCGCTCCCGACTGGTCCGAATATCTCAATGAGCGCTGCGTGCGCCACACTTGGTCGTGCGAGGCCTGCGGCTACGAATTCGAGACCGCGGTATTTTTCTCCGCAGCCGAAGCGGTTGCCGCATAGACGTGGGGCCGGCCGCAAAAATCCTCGATCACGGCGCCGTCCGCGCTCAGGTAATTCGGTCCGATCGGCGACTTGCCGTGGCCGCCCGGAATATCGAGCACATAGGCCGGCTGGCAAAGTCCCGAATAGCGGCCGTGCAGCGCGCGCATCAATGCCTGACCTTCTGCGATAGTCGTGCGCAGATGCGCCGTGCCGGGCGCGAGATCGGCGTGGTGCAGGTAATAGGGTTTGATCCGGCATTCGACCAGCGCGCGCAGCAACGCGCCGAGCGTCTCGGCATCGTCGTTGACGCCGCGCAGCAGCACCGATTGCGACAACAGCGGAATGCCGGCATCGATAAAGCGCGCGCAGGCGGCACGGACCTGTGCGGTGAGCTCGCGCGGATGATTGGCATGCAGCACGACGAAGGTCGCCTTGGCGGTGCGCAGCGCGCGCACCACGGCCGCCGTCACTCGCTCCGGCGCCGCGACCGGCACGCGGGTATGCACGCGGATCACTTTTACATGGGCGATTGTCGCAAGCCGCGCCACTACATCTTTCAGGCGGCGTGCCGAGAGCACCAGCGGATCGCCGCCCGTTAAAATGACTTCCCAGATTTCCGGATGGTTTTCGACATAAGCGAGCGCCTTGTGGAGCGCCGCCGGCGCAAGCCCCCCTCGCCCCGGCCCGACCATTTCGCGGCGGAAGCAGAACCGGCAATACACCACGCAGGCATTGACCAGCTTGAGCAGCACCCGGTCCGGGTAGCGGTGCACGATGCCTTCGACCGGACTGTGCGCCTCGTCGCCGATCGGGTCGTGGCTTTCCCCCGGTTCCACATGCAACTCGCGCGCATCGGGCACGAATTGCCGCGCGATCGGATCGTGCGGATCGGACGGATCGATCAGGTCGGCGAGCGCCGGCGTGATGGCGACCGCGTAGCGCGCCGCCACCTGCTCCAGCGGTGCCAGCCGATCGCGAGCCACAAGCTGCGCAGCGGCGAGAGCGGGCGGCGTGCGTAAGGTTTTTCGGGCAGTGGCGCTCATGGCGGGCCTCGATTCAAGGGAATTAGCCCCTTATGCTCGATGGCACGCCCTGCAAGCAAGGCATGCCCTGCAAACAAGGAATGGCCCGCGCGCCTTGGCATTGTTGCTGAAGACGCAAATTCCGTGTTCGGTGGCGCCCAGTTCGAGGCATGAGGACAAAACAATGAAAAACTACATGGACGGCGGGGAAGCGATCCTGGAAGCGTTCCGCAAGCTCAAGATCGACTACATTCTGTCGTCGCCGGGATCGGAATGGTCGCCGGTCTGGGAAGCGCTGGTACGGCAAAAGACCGGCAACCGCGCCGGTCCGGCCTATATCGACTGCTGGCACGAGACCCTCGCGGTCAACATGGCGACCGGCTACACGCTGATGACCGGCCGGCCGCAGGCCGTGTTGGTCCATGCCGGCGTCGGCCTCCTGCAAGGCTCGATGGGCGTGCACGGCGCGCTGCAATCGGAAGTCCCGATGATCGTGATGTCAGGCGAGTCCAACACGCTCGGCGAGGATCCGACGCTGCCGATCGAGCAGCAATGGTACGGCGGCTTGAGCGTCGGCGGCATCGAGCGTTTCGTCGAGAACATCACCAAGCAGGCGCGGCCGGTCACCAGCCCGTTCACGCTGCACGAGCAGGTGATCCGCGCCGGCGAGATGGCGCAACGCACGCCCAAGGGGCCGATCTACCTCAACGTCGCGCTCGAGCACATGCTCCATGATTGGACGCCGCCCGAGAACGATCGCGAGGTGCCGTTCGCGCCGAGGGTCGAGCCGCACGCCGGCGAAGTGGAAAAGGTCGCAAGCCTTCTGCTCGCGGCCAAAAATCCGGTCATCGTCGCCGAGCAGTCCGGCCGCGATCCGGCGGCGTTCAAGGCGCTGGTCGAGCTTGCCGACCTTCTGGCGATCCCGGCGATGTGGGGCCGCGTCGCCAACTTTGCCAATTTCCCGACCGATCACCCGCTCTATCTCGGTGTCGCCACCTACGAGCATCTCAAGGACGCCGATCTCATTCTTCTGGTCGGCGGCCGCGCACCCTGGTATCCGCCGCACACCAAGCCGACCAAGGGCAAGATCGTCTCGATTAACGAGAACCAGTTCAAAGGCCACATGATCTATCAGCAGCTGCACGCCGACGCCTATCTCGAAGGCGACATCGCCGCAGCGCTGCAAGCGCTGGCGAAATCGGTGCGCGCGGCGAAGATCGACGCCGAGGCTGTGAAGAAGCGCCGCGAGCATTGGACCAAACAGCACGACGTCTTCGTTGCTGGCCTAAAAGCCGAAAAGGCCAAGGCCAACGGCGGCGGCAAGGCGATCGACCCGCTGGCGCTGATCGGCACGCTCGCCGAAGTGATGCCGGCGGACACGATCTACGTGGATGAAACGATCCTGCACGGCCCGATGCTGCGCCAGCATCTGCCCTTCACTACGCCGCAAAGTTTCTTCCGCGGTTTTGGCGGGCTGGGCCAAGGGCTGGGCACCGCGCTCGGCGTCAAGCTCGCCGCCCCAAAACGTCCGGTGGCGCTGCTCGTCGGCGACGGCGGCTTCCTCTACAACCCGGTGATCCAGGCGCTCGGCGCCTCAAAACAGCACGATCTGCCGATCCTGATCGTGATCTTCAACAACAAGGGCTACATGGCGATGCAGAAGGGCCACGTGCATCACTATCCCGACGGCGCCGCCGAGAACGCCCACATGCATCTGGGCTCTCGCCTCAACGGCTTCGATTACGATGCTTTGGGCGCGCATTTCGGCCTGCACGGCGAGCGCGTCGATGCGCCGGACAAGCTCAAGGGCGCCCTGCAAACCGGATTGAAGAAAGTGCAGGACGGAACAACGGCGATCCTCAATGTGATAGTCAGTAAGTAGTTGGATTCCACAACACCTGGTCGATCCGTGACGCCCCCGTTGCCAGCATCACCAAGCGGTCGAGACCAAGCGCGATGCCGGAGGCTTCCGGCATCGCTGCGAGTGCCGCCAAAAAATCCTCGTCGAGCGGATAGCGCTCGCCGTAGATGCGTTCCTTCTCCGCCATCTCGCGTTCGAGCTTCAGCCGCTGCTCGGCGGCGTCGGTGAGTTCGGCAAAGCCGTTGGCAATTTCGACGCCGCAGACATAGAGCTCGAAGCGTTCGGCGACGCGCGGATTTTTCCGCGACGTGCGCGCCAGCGCCGCCTGCTCGGCGGGGTATTCGTCCAAAATGGTCGCACGCCCGATGCCGAGATTGGCCTCGATACGTTCCACAAGCACCCGGCTGAAAATATCGCCCCAGCGGTCGTCGTCGGCGATGCGGATGCCCGCGCTCTGCGCTGCGCGCGCGAACAGCGCGCGGTCGGGCTTGCCGTCCGGCAACGTCGCCAACAGATCGATGCCGGAAAATTTTTCGAAAGCCTCCGCGACCGTCAGCCGCTCTGGCGCGGCGAATGGATCGGCTACGCCGCCGCGAAAGCTGAACTGTTTTGTTCCCGCGGCCTGCGCCGCTTGCGCCAAAATCGCGGCGCAGTCCGCCATCAGCGCCTGATAAGGCTCGCCGGCGCGATACCATTCGACCAGCGTGAACTCCGGCGCATGCAGCCCGCCGCGCTCACGGTTGCGGAACACTTTTGCGAATTCGACGATGCGCCGCTCGCCGGCAGCGAGCAGCTTCTTGCAGGCGAATTCCGGCGAGGTGCGCAGATAAAGTGGCGATGCCACCCCGTCCGGCGCCACCAGCGTCGTAGTAAAGGCGTGCAGATGCATCTCGTTCCCGGGCGAGACTTGGAGCGCGCCGGTCTCGACCTCGACAAAATCCGCAGCCGCAAACCAGGCGCGCAGCGCGCCGACGATCCGGCCCCGCGCTAACAGCGCCGGCCGGCGGTCAGCATGGACCTTTGGGTGCCAAAACGGCGAGGAACGGGTGTCCGGCATATCCTTGTCCGCCATATTCTTGTCGGGCATGTCCTTATCTGCGGCGTTAAGAGAAAATAACTAGCGGGAAGCCTGAAGATCGGTATGGTGCGGCCAGATTCGAGCCCGAAAACGTTGAGGAAGCCGTGAGAGTCATCGCCAGTTCGCTGCGTAAAGGCAATATCGTCGAAATCGACGGCAAGCTCGGGGTCATCGTCGCCGCCGAGAACATCCACCCCGGCAAGGGCACCCCGGTGACCCAGATGGACGTTCGCCGCATCGCTGACGGCGTGAAAATGTCGCTGCGGTTCAAGACCACCGATCAGGTCGAGCGCGCCTTCGTCGAGGACCGCAAGCACCAGTTCATGTATCAGGACGGCGAAGGCTTCCACTTCATGAATATGGAGAGCTACGACCAGGTCACGCTGCAGACCGACATCGTCGGCGATCAGGCCGCCTATTTGCAGCCCGAGATGGAGGTGACCATCGCCATGTACGAGAGTGTTCCGGTGTCGATCGAACTGCCGGCCAAAGCGGTGCTCGAAGTGGTCGAAACTGAGCCCACCATCAAGAGCCAGACGGCGGCCTCCTCCTATAAGCCCGCGGTGCTGTCGAACGGTGTGCGCACCATGGTGCCGCCCTTCGTCTCGACCGGCACCAAGATCGTGGTCATGACCGCCGACGGCAGTTACGTCGAACGGGCCAAGGACTAAAAGCACCGCACCGGCCGCCTGGCACGCATTCTGAACATCCATTCATCGCCGGCGCCCTAACCCTAAATCGTCTGCACGGCAGATACACGGCGCAGTCGTGCCCGAACGACAGGGCACGGCCTTGGCAGGACGCGCGTTGATAGCGATAGTGCGCAAGCGTTTAGCCTGGGATTTGACTCGTGGCCGTGCCGCAAAACCTCCGTTGCCTGTCGCGTGTGCCGCCGGCCGTTGCCGCGGTGCTTGCCGGCGCAATGCTGTGCGCTTCCGCGCATGCGGCGTTGAGCCAATCCTGCGTGCCGCACCGGTCGTTGCCGAAAATTTTTCTCAAAAATATGGGCGAGTGCGATTTCAATCTCGACTCGCTCGAGTATCGCGGCACGCCGGTCGAGCAGGCCAAGTGCCTGATGCGCAGCCTCGATCAGACGCGCAATCTCGGCCCACCGCTGGACAGCCTGCCGGACGCTTTGGCAAGCCGGATCGGCCGCGACAGCGGGCTGCCGTCGCGCGAAATTTTGAGCGCTTATCTGTCGAAGCAAGATTTGGAATGGGATTTTGCCGCGCATCTGTGGCAGCCGGTGTCGCGCGCCGAGGACAACAATCCGCAGGCGCCCGCGGCGCGCTATTTCGTCATCCACGATACCAGCGGGCCGAACTACGGCCACCGCTCGTTTCCCGACGATATCGACTCGACGGCAAAGTTCAATAATCTGAAGAACTACTACTGTCCCGACGGCTGGGGCAAAGCCCACGTCGTCGTCAATCGCTCCGGCGACATGATCCTGGACCATGACTTTGCAATCCCGTGGCGCGAGACAAAATTCGAGCGCGCGGTGGATTTCGTCGGCACCTTGAAGGGGCTGTTCCTGCACGTCGAGATGATCCAACCGCGGCGCAGCGCGCCCGGATACAGCCGCCGTAATGACGCGCAGCCGCCGAGCCCGAGCTTCACCACCGCGCAATATGACCGCCTCGCGCTGCTCTACACCATCGCCAGCGTCCGCGCCGGGCACTGGCTCGTTCCGGCATTCCACGCCGCCATCGACGCCGACATCCGCAACGGCCACGACGATCCGAGAGGTTTCGACGCCGACAGCTTTGCCAACAGCCTGACCTTGCTCATCGAAAAGCTGCGCGGCGGCGAAACGGCGCAGGCGGCGCACGAGTAGCGCGGTTTCGGCTCCATGCGCGAAACATTGCAAGCCTGCTGTCTCATCGGCCTCGTCTTCACTTCGCCCGCCGTGGCGCAGAACGCCGCGCCAGGCGAGATGCAGGCCCCTCGCCTGTCTGCGGCCGATGTCGATTGGAGCGCGGTGCGCACGGCGCTCGCCGATTTGGAGCCGCTGAAATCTCAAGCTGACATGCTGACGCAGTTGAATTCGGCGATCGCAAAAGTTTTGCCGAAAATTGCCGCAAGCCCCGTCCCGGTCCTGCTGCCGTTCGATACCGCGGCCTATCTGCACGACGCAGCGCTTGGGGCTGCGGGCGACGCCGGCAAATATCTGTCGAGCTTCTCCGCGGCGACATTATTCTTCCCCGGCCCGTCCGGATACGACGCTGTCGTGTCGTTGCGGCCGCAGGATGCGCCGGACCTCGATCTCACCTTCACTCGTCCGGTGAACGTGCAGATTTCCGGCTCGGCGCTGCTCTACGAGCTTGACGGTTCCGTGGTTGCCGACGAAACCGCGGTGCCGCAGCTCGACGGCCAATTTTCCGGCATTCGGCGCGTGCTGATCGAGAGCCATCTGCGCTACAGCTTCGTGCGCTACGGCGTGCCTTATTTCGTATCGATCGAATGTTTCGACGGTGCGAACAGTTCGCGGCGGCTGTCGTGCCGCGAGGCGGACAAAGTCGCCATGCGGTTCCTCAAAGCCCTCAACGTCGTCGGCGGCGCGCCCCCGGCCAAAGCGGCAAGCCTTGTGCAGCAGCCGATCGAGCGGCCGCAAGGGGTGTCGCCGGACTTCACCTATTACACGCCCGGCGACATTTTGCCCGGCACCGGCTCACGTGGCAGAAGCGGCCGCGCCGATTCCACCGTCTATGCAAAAATCCGCTTTCCCATGGCGCAAGCGCCCGCTTACGCCAACTCGCAATCGTTCATGAATTGGGGCAATTGCGATCTCACCGGGCGTGTCGGGCTCGGCGGCCGCGACAAGAACGCAGCCTATCGCTGCCGGGTCAACGACAAGACGCTGCTCACCGACGAGTCGAAGAATTACGCCTATCCGTGGCGCGATAATTTCTGCGAGCACCGCGACTATTACGTCGGCCAATGCCCCGCCGGGCTCGGCCACCAGGGCCAGGATATCCGGCCGGGCTTTTGCCTGGAGCATGTCGAGGGCGCCGGCCGCTGCGATCCCTATCAGGAAGACGTCGTCGCGGTCGCCGACGGCGTCATCATGCGCTCGCCTGGCGACCGCTCGCTCTATCTCGTGGTCGACAAGCCCGGCGAGCACATCCGGTTTCGTTATCTGCACATGAACCCGCAGATGCTCGATGCCGCCGGCATGGTCAGCGGCCGCGACGTCGCCGAAGGCGAAGTGCTCGGCGCCGTCGGCAATTACGGCCGCGCGCCGGGCGGCACCAGCTATCATCTGCACTTCGACGCCCAGGTGCCGACGCGCGACGGCTGGGTCTTCGTCAATCCGTATATGACACTGGTCGCCGCCTACGAACGCCTCATCGGCGCGCACGGCCAGGTCGTCAACGATGCCATGTTCGCAATCGCGCCGGCGCCGGTCGCAGCCGACGGTCAGGCCCCGGCCGTTGTCGTCGGACCGCGCGCCGACGCGAAACAATCGATCGACGATTCGATGAAAATCGAGAGCGAGCCGGGACGTGAGCGCGAAGCCGCAGCCGGCGAGCATTGCACGACGGTGGCGCATCGGGGCCATCGCCGGCACATTTGCCGCAGCGATGTTGCCGAAACCGCCGAGCGCAATAGACACGCCGTTCGATCAGGGGGGCGCCGGATATCCCGCCAAAGTCGCGGCGCACGGCATCACGGCTAAGACGCGCGTCAATCATGCGGCCGACGGCTATGCCGTGACGTCTCGCCCGGTTGCGTAACGGCTCGTGATCCGGTTGGATGCGGCCCAACCTGCCGCCAAACCCCAAACTCGAGGAAATGCCCGCCATGACGCCGTCCCAATCCGCGACCGCACGCGCCAAAACCAATGCCGCCGACCCCGCGGTGGCGGGACTTGAGCGCCCAACGCCGGCCGGCGCCAATGCGCCCGGTTTCGGCAGCGACGTGATCGCCGATGCGCTGCGTTCCCTCGACATTCCCTACATCGCGCTGACCCCGGGCGCGAGCTATCGCGGGTTGCACGACAGCATCGTCAATTATCTCGGCAATTCCTCGCCCCAGATGCTGCTCTGCCTGCATGAGGAAGCCGCCGTCGCCATCGCCCACGGTTATGCAAAAGTTACCGGCAAGGCCATGGCCGCCGCGGTGCATTCCAATGTCGGGCTGCTGCACGCCTCCATGGCCATGTTCAACGCCTGGTGCGACCGCATGCCGATGCTCGTCCTCGGCGCCACCGGACCCGTCGACGCGGTCAAGCGCCGGCCGTGGATCGACTGGATCCACACCGCGCGCGACCAGGGCGCGCTGGTGCGCGAATACACCAAATGGGACGACCAGCCGGCCTCGCCGGGCGCCGCGCGCGAAGCCATCCTGCGCGGCACCTGGATTTCCAACACCGCGCCGCAAGGCCCGGTCTATATCAATTTCGACGCCGAATTGCAGGAGATGAAAGTCTCCGAGCAATTGCCGTCGATCGACGTCGCGCGCTTCATGCCGCCGGTCTCGACCGCGGCACCCACCGATCTGATCAAACAGGCGGCGGCGATACTGAAGGACGCCAAGCAGGTGCTGATCCTCGCCGGCCGCGCCTCGCGCAGCGAGGAGGCCTGGAACGCCCGGGTGGCGCTCGCCGAAGCGCTCAATGCGCGCGTCGTCAGCGATCTGAAAATCGGCGCAACTTTCCCGACCGATCATCCGCTCTATCTTGGCGCGCCGCGCGCGGTGTCGCCCGAGAGCGTCGAGGGCTTGAAGAACGTCGACGTGGTGTTGAGCCTCGATTGGGTCGATCTTGCCGGCGCCATGCGCTACGCCGGCCCCAATCCGTCGGCCAAGGTCATCCAGATTTCGCTCGACCACCGCATCCACAACGGCTGGAGCATGGATCATCAGGCGCTGCCGCCGGTCGATCTCCTGCTTTCCGCCGATCCCGATCTCGTGGTGCCCGAGCTGGTCAAGGCAATCGGCAAGAGCACCAAGCCACACGCGCTGCCGAGCGCGCGCACTATGTCGGACAAAGAGCCGACGGGCTTCACTAACGAGCACATCGCGCGCGCCTTGCGCAAAGTCCTCAAAGACCGTCCGGTGACTTACACCCACTTGCCGCTGTCGTGGGACGATACCTGGGCGACGTTCAAGCATCCGCTCGATTATGTCGGCTCCGACGGCGGCGGCGGTGTTGGCGGCGGGCCGGGCATTTCGGTCGGCGCGGCGCTGGCGCTCAAGGGCTCCGGCCGCTTGCCGATCGCGATCTGCGGCGACGGCGATTTCTTGATGGGCGTCACCGCGGTGTGGACCGCGGTGCATTACAAGATCCCGCTGCTGTTCGTGCTCGCCAACAATCGCTCGTTCTATAACGACGAATTGCACCAGGAGCGGATGGCGCGCATGCGCAACCGCCCGGTCGAGAACAAGTGGATCGGCCAGCGCATGTCCGAGCCGGAAGTCGATCTCGCCGCCATGGGCCGCGCCCAGGGCGCCGTCGGCTTCGGCCCGATCACAAAACCCGCCGATCTCGCGGCGGCGCTGGAGAAGGCGATTGCCGAAGTCGATGCCGGCCACGTCGCCGTCGTCGATGTGCGAGTCGAGCCGGGCTATACCGCCGTCATGACGCAAGCGATGACGCGCGCCGGAAATTAGAACGCCGAAGGGCCAAAACATGGCCACCGTATCGACGGCCAATCGCGTGACGCCGCTGCCGCAAGCGGACAGCGGACCTGCGCTGCTCGTCGTCGATGACATCGTCATGCGCTTCGGCACCGCCGAAGACGGTGTCACCGCTCTCGACAATGTGTCGTTCACCGTCGCGCCCGGCGAATTCCTTGCCGTGATCGGCCCGTCCGGTTGCGGCAAGTCGACCTTGTTCAACATCATCGGCGGCCTGCTCGGCGGCTACGACGGTCGCGTCGCGGTCGCCGGCGAAAAGGTCTACGGTCCGCACGCTTCGATCGGTATGGTGTTCCAGGAGGAATCGACATTCCCCTGGCGCAACGTCGTCGACAATGTCGCCTTCCCGCTGGAAATCGCCGGCATGGCGAAGCGCGAGCGCATCGAGCGCGCGCGGCACTTTGTTTCAATGGTCGGGCTAGACGGTTTCGAGAAGCGTTACCCAGCAGAACTCTCCGGCGGCATGCGCCAGCGCGTGTCGATGGCACGCACGCTGGCGTCGGAGCCGAAAATTTTGCTGATGGACGAGCCGTTCGCAGCGCTTGACGAGCAGACGCGGCTCCTGCTCGGCGACAAGGTGCTGCAGATCCAGCAGCAATTGAACCAGACGATGCTGCTGATCACCCACAATATCACCGAGGCGGTGCAACTCGCCGACCGCATCCTGGTGATGACCTATCGCCCCGGCCGGGTGAAACGCATGGTCGATATCAAGCTGCCGCGGCCGCGCACGTCAGAGATCGTGTCGAGCGAGGCCTTCGGCCGCTATGTCGCGCAAATCTGGAGCGATCTGCGCGAAGAAGCGAGCCGCGGCTTGAGCGACGACGAATCCCGCGCGCTGCACGCCGGCGAGCACTGACAGGGAGGACGAACCATGGCCTTGTTTTCCTGCGGCTGCTGCATGGGACGCCGCCAGTTCCTCGCCGGCGGATTGGCCGCCGCGACCACGCTGCCCGCGCGCCGCGTCTTTGCGCAGGCGCCGGCGGTAAAGCCGGCCGCAAAACGCATCGACATGCATCACCACTTCCTGCCGCCGGCCTACATCAAGGAAGAGCACGAGCGCGTCAATTTCGGCCATGGCGCGGTGTCGGCCAATCAGTTGCTGTCGTGGTCGCCGACGCAGTCGCTCGAACAGATGGACGCGAACGGCATCTCGACCGCGATCGTTTCAGTGAGCACGCCCGGCCCCTGGTTCGGCGACGTCGCCGCCGGCCGCCGGCTGTCGCGGATGTGGAACGATTATGCCGCGGAGCAAATCCGCAGTTACCCCAGCCGCTACGGGTTGTTCGCGGTGATCCCCCTGCCCGACACCGAAGGCAGTCTTGCGGAAATCGTCTACGCGCTCGATACGCTCACGGCCGACGGCATCGGGCTGTTGAGCTCCTACGACGGCAAATATCTCGGCGACGCGTCGTTTGCGCCTGTCTTCGAAGAACTCAATCGCCGCAAGGCCATCGTCTATACCCACCCGACCACGTCGGCCTGCTGCAGCGCCGTGCAACCCGGCCTGCCGCCGCAGGCGATCGAATATCCGTTCGAAACCACCCGCACCATTTCCAGCATCCTGGTCAACGGCACGGTATTCAACAACCCCGACATCCGCTGGGTCTTCTCCCATGGCGGCGGCGCCACGCCGATGCTGGCCGGCCGCATGGTCGAAACCCTCAGCCGCCATCCCAACGCCGCCAAGGTGATTCCGAACGGCGTGTTGGCGGAATTGCGCAAGCTCTATTACGACACTGCAAGCGCCGACACGGAAGGCTCGATGGCGGCACTGCGGGTCATGGCGCCGACGAGCCACATCATGTTCGGCTCCGACTATCCGTTCGTGAAGGTCGCCGAAGGCGTCAAGCACATGCAGGAAAACGAAATGTCCGACGCCGACCGCGCCGCGATCGATCGCGGCAACGCCATTGCGCTGTTGCCGCGGCTTGGAGCGTCGTAATGGCTGCTGCCGGCCCACGCCGTTTTCTGCCGTCCGTTGTCGGGTTTTCCTCGATCGTGTTGATCTTCGCCGCCGTGGAAATTCTCATCCGCGTCGGGCTGATCAACCGCTTTATCGTGCCGCTGCCCTCCGACGTCGCCAGAAGCTTTGGCCGGGTCATCGTCGAAGAAGATATTTTCCACCGCTTCCTGCTCACCGGCTGGGAGTGCCTCGCCGCGGGCGTGCTGCTGACCGTGTTCGGCGTCGCCATCGGCGTATTGCTGCATCAGCTGCCGCTGTTCCGCCGCGCCTGCGAGACCTGGGTTGCGGCCATGGCCTCGGCGCCGCTGGTGTTGGCCTATCCGCTGTTCCTGGTGCTGTTCGGCCGGAGCGCGCTGACCATCATCATGCTCGCCTTCATCGCCGGTCTGGCGCCGGTCATCCTCAAGACCATCGAGGGCCTGTCGACGACGCGGCGCGTGCTGATCGATGTCGGGCGCAGCTTCAAGCTGACGCCGGCGCAGCAGTTCTGGAAAATCTACTTCCCCTCGGCGCTGCCGACGATCTTCGTCGGCATCCGGCTCGGACTGATCTTTGCCCTGATCAACGTGGTCGGCGTCGAGTTTCTGATCAATTTCGGCGGTCTCGGCCATCTCATCAACGAGCTCGCCGAACGCTACGACCTCGCCGGCACCTATGCGGCGATCTGTTTCGTCGTCCTGGTCAGCGTCTTGTTCTTCATGGCAACGGAAAGGGCCGAGCGATGGCTGACATCGGCCGCCTGACCCGCGCGCAGGGCGCTGCGCCCTGGCTGACGCCGGTGACGCTGGTGCGCGTCGTCATCGTGCTATCGGTGCTGGTCATCTGGCAGGTCATGGCGGTTTCCGGCTGGTTCTACGGCGACGTCGTACCGTCGTTGCGGATCGTCAGCGTTGCGCTGGTCAAACTGCTGTCGAGCGGCGACTTTTATTGGAACCTCTGGGCGACCATCCAGGAGATCGCCGTCGGCCTGGCCATCGGCGGCATTTTGGGCATCGTCGCCGGCCTCGTCGTCGGCGCCAACAAATTCCTCGCCAAGGCGTTCGAGCCGTACCTGTATTATCTCGGCCCGACGCCAAAAATCATCTTCTTTCCGGTCATGATCATGTGGTTCGGCACCGGCTATGGCTCCAAGATCGCGATGGGCGCGGTGTCGTGCTTTTTCCCGATTGCGCTCAATGTCGCCGCCGGCATGCGCCAGATCGACCAGGTACTGGTCCGCGTCGGCCAAAGTTTTCGCGCCAATCCCTGGCAGATGGCGCTGAAAATCTATCTGCCGGCCATGCGGCACCCGATCATCAACGGCCTGCGGCTCGGGCTCGGCGTCGCGCTGATCGGCACGCTGTTGGCCGAGACCAAGATCTCCAACCGCGGCATCGGCTTCATGGTGATCGACGCCTACACCAAATTCGACATGCCGCGCATGTACGCCATCCTCATCGTGCTGTTCGTGCTGGCGATCGGCGCCAATACGGTGGTCGCGCGCTTGGGCGGCCTCGACGACATCAAACAGAAATAGTGAGAGCCGGCGCGTGCCGGTTTTGTAAGGAGGACACCATGAACGAAGCAGTCCCGCTCAAGACCCTAAAGACGCAGCCGCTCAATCTGCCGAAGAACCGTGACGCCTTCTACGGCGGCAAGTGGCACAAGCCGATCTCCGGCCGCAGCGCCGACGCCATCAATCCCGGCACGGGTGACTCGCTCGGGCCGGTGGCCGATTGCGGTGCCGCCGATATCGACGCCGCGGTGAATGCAGCCAAGACGGCGTTCCCGGCTTGGCGCGACACGCCACCGCTCGAGCGTGCGCGCCTGCTCAAGCGCATCGCCAATGTGCTGCGCGAGCACGCCGAGGAATTGGCGATGATCGATGCCGCCGATTGTGGCAATCCCTATACTGAAATGGTGCGCGACGCCACGATCGCGGCGGCGCAGATTGAATTCTACGCAGGTCTCGTCACCGAAATGAAAGGCTCGTCGATCCCGATGGGCCCTGACGTGGTCAATTTCTCGGTGCGCGAGCCGCGCGGCGTCGTCGGCCGCATCATTCCGTTCAACCACCCGTTCATGTTCTGCGCCGGCAAAAGCGGCGCGCCGCTGGCGACCGGCAACACCGTGGTGATGAAGCCGCCGGAACAGGCGCCGCTGTCGTCGCTGCGGCTTGCCGAGCTGATCGGCGATATTTTACCGCCGGGCGTGTTCAACGTCGTGCCGGGCGGCCGCGAGGCCGGCTCAGCGCTCGCGTCCCATCCCGGCGTCGCCATGATCGCGCTGATCGGCTCGGTGCCGACCGGCCGCGCGGTGATGAAGGCGGCCTCCGACACGCTCAAGGCGGTAATGCTCGAACTCGGCGGCAAGAATGCGCTGATCGCCTATCCCGACTCCGATCCCGATGAAGTCGCCGACGGCGTCATCGGCGGCATGAATTTTACCTGGTGCGGCCAATCCTGCGGCTCGACCAGCCGCGCCTTCGTCCACGAGAAGATCTACGAAGCCGTGCTCGCCAAGGTTAAGGCCAAGATCGCCCACTACAAGCCCGGCGTTGCCACCGATCCGGCGACCACCATGGGCTCGATCATTTCCAAAACCCAGTACGAGCGCATCTTGGGCTTTATCGACAGCGCCAAGCAGGAAGGCGGCCGCCTCATCTACGGCGGCGGCCGGCCGGCCGATCCAGCCCTTGCCAAGGGCTTCTTCATCGAGCCGACCGTGTTCGCCGATGTGCAGCCGACCATGCGCATCGCTCGCGAGGAGATTTTCGGCCCCGTTCTCTCCGTCTTCAAATGGAGCGACGAAGCCAAAATGCTCGAACAGGTCAACGCCGTCGAATATGGCCTGACCGCCTCGATCTGGACCAACGACCTTTCCACCGCGCATCGCACTGCGGCCGCGGTGCAGGCGGGATTCGTCTGGATCAACGAGGTGTCGAAACATTTCCTCGGCGCGCCGTTCGGCGGCTTCAAGCAGTCCGGCATCGGCCGCGAGGAATGTTTTGAGGAAATGCTTGCCTATACCCAGGAGAAGAACATCCACGTGCGGCTCAAGCCAGCCAAGGCCTGATGCCGCGCGGTTCGCTGTTCACAATGGCCGCCAAATAGCGCAACATCGGCGCGGGAGATGTCCCGTCCGCTCCAACGATCTCAACAAACCGGACGGCGTCGCGGGACGCCGAGCCGTCGGGAGTGAAGCCATGAGGAAACGCCAAAGCGGCGGCGCGCCGCCGCTCGAATTCGTCGCCGGTAACGGCCTGTTGCATCGCCGGGCGCTACTGCAAAGCGGAGTGATGTTTGCCGGCGCATTGGGCTCCGGCGCCTCGCTAACCAGCGCCGCCGCCGAACCGCTCACCGAGCCAGAGTGGAGCCTTTATCCGGGCGCCGTCACGCCTGTGCTGCAGACACCGTCCAGATACGAAAAGGACGTGGTACGCACCTTGAGCAACCCGAAGGGCGACGCGCGGACGCAACACGCGCGCGCGCCGCTGCAAAAGCTCAACGGCACGGTCACGCCGAACGCGCTGCATTTCACCATCAACCATTCCGGCATTCCCGACATCGATCCCGACAAGCACGTGCTGGTGATCCACGGCATGGTCAAGCAGCCGCTGGAGTTCACCATCGACGCGCTGATGCGTTACCCGATGGTGACGCGCAAGCATTTCGTCGAATGCGGCGGCAACAGCGCGCCGATGTTTTCGCCGGAGCCGATCCAGGCGCCGCTGCAGGCGCTGCATGGCCTGGTGTCCTGCGCGGAATGGACCGGCGTGCCGGTGTCGACGCTGCTCGACGAAGCCGGCGTCGATCCGAAGGCGACGTGGATGTTGGCCGAGGGCGCGGATTCGCTCGCGGTCAGCCGCAGCGTGCCGCTGAAGAAGGCCTACGACGACGCCATCGTCGCGCTCTACCAGAACGGCGAGCGCATCATGCCCGGCAACGGTTACCCGATGCGGCTCCTGCTGCCTGGCTATGAAGGCAACATGAATACGAAATTCCTGCGCCGACTGAAGGTCGTCGATCAGCCGGCCATGACCTTTTACGAGTCGCGCAACTACTCGCCGCTGTTGCCCGACGGCAAGGCCTACAAGTTCTATTTCGTCAACGAGGTGAAATCGTTCATCACCCAGCCGTCGTTCGGCTACGCCATGAAGGGCCCGGGCTTTTACGAGATTTCCGGCATCGCCTATTCGGGCACCGGGCGCATCGAAAAAGTTCTGGTTTCCGCCGACGGCGGCAAGAGCTGGGGCGAAGCGGCGGTGGAAGGCCCGGTCAGCCCAAAGGCGTTCACGCGCTTTTCCATGCCGTGGCGCTGGGACGGCCAGCCGGCGGTCATCACCAGCAGGGCCTGGGATGACTCAGGCGCCATGCAGCCGCTGCGCGCCGATTTCATCGCCGTGCGCGGCGAGGCCAAGAAAGTACCCAACGTGCTCGGCTTTCCCAACCAGCACTACAACAGCCTCACGGCGTGGGGGATTGCGAGCACCGGGGAGATCAAGCATGTCTATGTCTAAGCCGCGCGCGGTCGCCCTCCTCGTCACGCTCGCCTTCACCTCGGCGGCGTTCGCCGCCGAAAGCCCGCATCTCGGCAAGCCGGTCAGCGAAGCCGACATCAAAGCCTGGGACATCAGCGTGCTGCCCGACGGCTCAAATTTGCCGCCGGGCAGCGGCACGCCGGCCGAAGGCGCAAAACTCTATGTCGACAAGGGCTGCAACCAATGCCACGGCGACAACGGCAAAGGCGGTCCGAGCAACATGCTGGTCGGCAATCCGTCGCTGACCGTCGACGGCATCGCCTCGAACAAGACGATCGCCAATTTCTGGGCCTATCCGACGACGCTGTTCGACTATATCCGCCGCGCCATGCCATGGCCGACGCCGCATACGCTGACTGACAACGAGGTCTATGCGATCTGCGCCTACCTGTTCGCGGCCAACAATCTGATCCCGCAAGACCAGGCGATGAATGCGCAGACCTTGCCCAAGGTGAAGATGCCGAACCACGACAATTTTATCATAAAATTCCCGGACCGGATTTAAACCTTCTCCCCCGCTTGCGGGGGAGAGGCGAGCGAAGCGAAGCCAGAGGGGATAAGTCTTAGCCACCTGGGCAGCGGCACGGCCGCAGGCCCCCTCCCTGCCCTCCCCCGCAAGCGGGGGAGGAAAATTACGCTTACAGCTTGAACGTCTCGTAGGTCGCCGGGTGAAACAGCTCGTCAACCGAAACACGGCGTTCCGACAAGCCTTCGGCGTGGTGCTGCGCCAGGAAATAGTCCAGCACTTTGCGGTTCGGCTCGACGCCGTACGACCAGAAATCGTGGCCCATCAGGCCACGCGCTTCGGCAAGGCGCTCCTCGACGAACGGCAGCGTCACTTTGGTCGCCGAGGTGTCCGACAGTTTCGCCATTCCCACAAGCTTTGATTGCTCGAAGGCCTTGAGCACCGCGCCTGGCAGCCAGGGATGGCGCTCGGCCAATTCGCGGCGCACGCCGACCACGTGCATGATCGGGAAAAAGCCGGTGCGCTTGAAATAATCCTTCGCTACCGCGACCGGATCGGGGAACAGCCAACCGATATGCGGATGGCCCCCTTCGACCAGGGTCGGCGGCCGTGGCGCGATGAAGCCGTCGATGTCGCCGGCTTCAAGGAGCGCCGAAATGGTCTTGCCCTCGGGCGCGTTGTCGAGCCGCACGCCGGGCGGCAGTTTGACCGTGATCTTTTCCGGCCGGCCGGCATGTTCGATGCCGCCGCGGATCCAATGGATGTCCGAGCGCTTGACGCCGTAATCGTCTTCCAAGAAGGCGCGCGCCCAGACATTGGCGGTGAGCTGATATTCCGGCACGCCGACCTTGCGGCCCTTGAGGTCCTGCGGCTTTTTCACCCGGTCAGTGCGGACATAGACCGAAGTGTGGCGGAAGGCGCGCGACACGAACGCCGGCACCGCGATATAGGGACAATTGCCCTGCGCCGTCTTCACCGTGTAGCTCGACATCGATAGCTCGCAAATGTCGAACTCGGCGGCACGAAAGGCGCGGAAGAAAATCTCCTCGGGCACGAGCTGCATATAGACCGGATCGACGCCGTCGATCTGCACCGCGCCGTCGATCAGCGCGCGGGTGCGGTCATAGTCGCCGACCGCGACCGAGAGATTGAGCTTGGCCATGGAAAATCCCTAACGACCTACGAAACCGTAATGCCCTGCTCCGCCGTGGTCACCGTGCCGTTATCGTCGACCCAGGCGAAAGCGAACGTGCCGCTCTCCGCCACTTTCACCGTGAACTCGAAATACGGATTGGCGGAGATTGCCGGCTCGAGATCGGCGCGAAACACTTCGTGGCCGTTGAAGGTGCAGACGAATGAATTGATGATCTCGCGCGGGATCGGCTTGCCGTTCTCGTCCTTGCGGAAGCCGGTCTCCATCGGGTGCGACATCAGCGTCTTGATCTGGATGATGTCGCCTTTTTTCGCTTCGCTCGGAATGCGCAGGCGCGGTTTCTCGGCCATGATGTTTTGCCCGGTTTTGTTTGTTGTTTCAGCCGCCGCAGCCGCCGACCGTGACCTTGACCACTTTGCGCTCGGCGTAAAGCTTGCCGGTCGAGGTCTTGGCCAGCACGGTGACGGTGCCGGTGCCGCCGAGGCGGATGCGGGTCGCGGCTTCGGCGCGGCCGGACATCGGCGTCAGATGAAATCCGACGATGCCCGGATTGGGATTGGCATCGCCGATGACGCGGATCTCGCTGACGTAATCGTCCGCCGTCATCGGGCTGTCGACCTTGATGGCGAGCGGCACGGTATTGCCGTTCTCGGCGATCTCGGGAAGATCGATACTGATCTTGCCGCTCTCGGTCGCTTTGCCGCCGGTGAATTTCGCGATCTCGGCATCCGCTTCCGCGGGCGTCGCCATGCCGTCGTCGGCAGCGACGAGCGTGAGCGTCATTCCGGCGCCGAGCTTTAGCGCGCTGCGGCGGCTCAGTGAGGACATTGCAGGATACTCCTTGGCGGCAGGCCCTTAGCACACTGCCTACCGCCCGGCAAAAGGCTCCGCCGGCGCGATATCCGTTAGCCGAAACTGCACGCGTTCCTCGCCCTGCCAGCGGTCGATCGCGAAGGAACCAGCGGCATGGACCTGCCGGCCGCGGCTGTCCAGCAGCGCAGTGCCGAGCTTTTGGCCGGCGGCGCGGAAGGCGATGGCATTGACGGATGCGCCATCGGCGGATTTGAAGCGCACGCGCATATGGGCCTGACCGACTTCCTCCGCATAGGTCACGGTATGCGCCGGCAGCGCGATGACCGGCTCGGGGTTGCCGGAACCGAATGGCCCGGCGCGCTCGATCATGGCGACGAGA
>Ga0210394_10003034_pt1 | contig 21899 bp, 13 predicted proteins | sample IncBWC12MmetaG_FD_160121 | JGI IMG/M metagenome (GOLD analysis project Ga0210394, IMG submission 160121) | Forest soil microbial communities from Barre Woods Harvard Forest LTER site, Petersham, Massachusetts, United States - Inc-BW-C-12-M | ecosystem: Environmental > Terrestrial > Soil >...
TCGCGGCTACAAGAACCTCGGCTACCTGCTGCTCAAGGCCCAGCGCATGGCATTCACCAAGACCGAATTCATCGTTCTTCAGAAAGCAGCCTAAAATGCGGGTCTCTACGAATTCTTGCGCAGAACCCCAAAATCCAGCAGCTTCGCACCCGAGGACGTCAGCATGATGTTGCCAGGCTTCAAATCCCGGTGCACCACGCCGCTGCGATGCGCCTTATCTAACGCAACAGCGATTTGGGCGCCAGACCGCAACACTTGCTCCAGCGGCAGAGGTCCCTTTTCGAGCCGCTTCGCCAGCGTCTCCCCTTCCACACACTCCATCACGAGATAGTCCACGCCGTCTTGGCTACCCACGTCGTGCAGCACACAAATGTGTGGATGATTCAGACTGGAAATCGTCTTTGCTTCGCGCTCAAACCGCTGCTTGGCCACTGGGTCCGCGGAAATGTTCCCGGGCAAAATCTTGATCGCTACGGTCCGCTCCAGCCGCGTATCCCGCGCGCGATAAACCTCTCCCATTCCGCCGGTGCCCAGCGGCCCAACAATCTCATACGGTCCAAGTTTGTCGCCTGGAGCGAGAGGCATAAGTGGCCGTGATTATAACCCCGACAACGTTCGTCTGGGACCGCTTACCTTCACTGCCTGTTGGCTTGTATCTCTTCGCGCAGTGTTTTGGTTGACTCAAGAAGCTCTCGTAATAGTCCATCATCGGGCGCTTTAGACGGATGACGCGAGAGAATCTCGAGCAAGTCCTGCGTAAGTTCCAGATGCCGGAGTATGAGACTGATAACGTATTGTTCGCCGCTCGCCATAGTGCCGCGAGGCTATAACACAACTCAGTTACCGCGCAAGGCGCAGGCTATTTCTTAGACTGCTTCTTTGCTGGAAAGAATCGAACATCACTGACGCGGATCGCAAGAGTGTCTAACTCTTCGCGCTTGTCCGCATCCCACCGATGACCACAGCGGCGGCAGTCGCAGGTCTTATCCTTTTCACGGAACAGAACGCTTTTGCTCCCGCAGTTTGGGCAAACAGGTTGATTCTGGTGTGTAGACATTCCGGCCTCTTTGACATCGGTCTTCAATGAAACTCGGACTTGTTTGCCGTTGGTGTACCACTGGCCGTACCAGTTGCGGTTGTTCTTCATCCTGAACAGACCACCTTTGCCTCCTTCGCGCTTAGTCAAGAGGGTTGTCAACACAAAAGCAAATTAACTCTCGCTTGACGCTATGACTCAGTTGGAGGTGCCGCGGTAGCCATCGTGGGAGCGGCTCAGCAGTGATCCCGGGGCACTTCCGATTGGGGCGTTTGCACGAAGTCGCTGAGGTTTGCTGCAGACGCGGGTGACGTCCTCCCTGAAAACTGAGCCAGGGACAAGGTGAGATTTCCGCCAAAATCTAGTAGTTTCGAGGAGGAATTTGCTTCGTTTGCGCGAGATGCCAACCCATGTCGGCCGCGGATCTCGCTGTTTTTTCAGCCGGAGGAAACTTGCATCAGCCCACCCCGTTGCCGCTAAGCTCGCACTCGAAACCGGTTGATTCGTTCTCGCAGGCATCCGCGTTGGAAGCCGAGCTGAGGCGAGCGCTCGAAGGCGAAGTACGTTTCGATCGCGGCAGCCGCGCCCTGTACGCTACGGACGGCTCTAACTATCGTCAGATTCCGATCGGTTTAGTTGTCCCGCGTAACGCCGAAGACGTGGTCGCGGCCGTTGCCGTGTGCAGAAACTACGGCGCTCCTGTCCTGGCACGAGGAGCTGGGACCAGCCTGGCTGGACAATGCTGCAATGTCGCCGTCGTGCTGGACTTCACGAAATACATGAACCAGATCGTCGAGTTGGATCCCCTAGAGCGATACGCACGCGTTCAGCCGGGCGTAGTCTTGGACTCATTGCGAAATCAGGCAGAAGCTCACAAGCTCACCTTCGCGCCTGATCCCTCAACCCACAATCGGTGCACAATCGGGGGGATGATTGGCAACAATTCCTGCGGCGCGCATTCTCTGCTCGGCGGCAAGACGGTGGACAACGTTCTAGAGCTACAAGTCCTGCTCTACGACGGTTCGCTCATGACCGTTGGTGCGACAAGCGACGAGGGACTTGATTCCATCATTAGGCAGGGAGGACGCCCGGCCGAGGTCTACGCAAGACTAAGGACGGTCCGCGACCAATACAGCGAGCTAATCCGGGCAAAGTTTCCGAGGATTCCGCGGCGGGTGTCCGGGTACAACCTTGATGAATTGTTGCCGGAGAAAGGATTCCAGGTTGCTCGCTCTCTGGTCGGAACAGAGGGTACTTGCGCGATCGTGCTTCAGGCGAAGGTAAGACTCATCCAGAGTCCCCAGCGTCGGAAACTGGTCGGACTAGGGTACGGCGATGCTTTTCTGGCGGCCGACCACGTTCCGGAGATATTGAAGTTTCAGCCCATCGCCCTCGAAGGATTTGAAGGAAGCATCGTCGATGGTCTGAAAAGGAAGGCAGCGCCCAATCTCGATCTCCTCCCCGACGGCCGTGGATTTTTGCTCGTTGAATTCGGCTCCAATGACGCAAAGGACGTGAACGAGCAGGCCCTGCAACTCATTGATTCGCTGAAACGACACGCCAACTCACCGAGCATGCGCCTCTACTCAGATATTGAAGCACGGGCGGTCTGGGAAATACGCGAATCGGGCCCGCGCGCTGCCGCTTTTGCTCCCGGTGCCCCGCTCGAATGGGAGGGTTGGGATGACTCCGCCGTAGCTCCCGAAAAACTGGGCGCCTACTTGAGAGATCTGCGCAAGCTGATGAACGAATACGACTATGCCGGGTCATATTACGGGCATTTTGGACACGGTTGCATCCATATGAGAGTCAGCTTCGATCTTCAAACAGAAAAAGGAATTCGCAACTACGCTGAGTTTATCGGCCGCGCTGCGGATTTGGTTGTCGGCTATGGTGGCTCGCTGTCTGGGGAGCACGGCGACGGGCAATCGCGTGGCGCATTGCTTCCGAAGATGTTCGGGCCCGAACTCATGGAAGCTTTCCGAGCGTTCAAGTTGGCCTGGGACCCCGACAACAAGATGAATCCCCACAAGGTCATCAATGCTTACTCGCCCATCGAGAATCTCCGGCTTGGGGCTGACTACAAACCCGCCGAGCCAAAGACCCATTTCAAGTTCCCTGATGACGATGGTTCTTTTGCCAAGGCCGCACTGCGGTGCATCGGTCTGGGAGCCTGCCGCAAGCAGGATGCTGGTTCGATGTGCCCGAGTTACATGGTGACCCTCGAGGAGGAACATAGCACGCGCGGCCGCGCTCACCTGTTGTTCGAGTTGCTCCAGGGTGAAGTAGTGCGCGATGGCTGGAAGGATGAACACGTCAAAGAGGCCCTGAATCTGTGTCTTTCCTGCAAAGCCTGCAAGTCCGAGTGCCCCGCCAACGTCGACGTTGCGACCTACAAAGCGGAGTTTATGTCGCACTATTACGAAGGCAAACTCCGGCCACCGCAAGCGTACGCATTTGGCATGATCGACAAGTGGGCGCAAGTCGCCTCGCTCGCGCCCAGCCTCGCCAACTTCTTCAGCCATGCGCCTGGTTTCAGCCACGCCGTCAAGGGTATCTTGCACGTGGCACCGCAACGGCAGATGCCTCGGTTCGCACCCGTTAGTTTTCAGGAGTGGGCTCGAAAACGTAGGACTCCCGAGCAGTTAGGGAGCCGGTCGACGGCGGCGGCCGGTTGGCGCGAGGTAATTTTGTGGGCCGACACGTTCAACAATTACTTTCGTCCGGAGGTGGCCCGAGCGGCGCTGGAAGTGCTCGAGCAGGCTGGATTTCAGGTAACGGTGCCGATGCAACATTTTTGTTGCGGACGGCCGCTCTACGATTTCGGGATGCTCGATAAGGCGCAAAAATATCTGCGACGCATCCTGCAATTTTTCGGCCGTCAGATCGACTCGAACGTACCGATGGTGGTGCTGGAGCCGAGCTGCGCTTCCGTCTTTCGCGATGAGCTGCGTAACCTCTTTCCGACCGATGAACGCGCCGATCGGCTGAGAAGACAGACTTTCTTGCTCAGCGAATTCCTGGAGCGACATGCCGCAGGCTACCAGCCTCCGAGACTACTCCGCAAAATAGTGCTTCACGGTCACTGTCATCACAAGTCCCTGATGAAGATGAGCGACGAAGAGTCTTTGCTGCGGAAGATGGGCGCTGATTTGCGGACCATCGATTCGGGGTGTTGTGGTATGGCTGGACCGTTTGGTTTCGAAAAGGAAAAATTCGGAATGTCGCAGGCCCTTGGGGAACGTGTGCTACTGCCCGCAGTTCGGGAAGCGGATCCAGAAGTGCTTATCGTTACGGATGGATTCAGCTGTCGAGAGCAAATACTCCAGGCCACAGGCCGCCGAGCGATTCACTTGGCCGAAGCCATACAGCTCGCACTGCCTCCTACAGGTAATAAAATTTCAGGCACCTAAGGAAGAGACTACAGGTAAGCCCAACAAATCAATATCTTTACCCAGCGCTCCGCTCCTGGAACTGAGAAGTCGCAGTCCCGCATCCATCCGACACCTGGTTCACTTTACCCACCGCTCCACGCGCACCGGTCCCGTAAACCATGCATCGTTTTTCCTTGCGACCAATGCTGAAACGCTAACTTCTCCGACTCCGTCGTGTAATGGATCCGAATCCAGACACTGGTCATCGCCCAAATAAGCGATTACATGCACGCCATTCACCGCCAACACATCTCCCGGTTTCAGCTTGCTCCAATCCAGTTTCGCCAGGCTTTCTGCCTCGGCCACCAGCGTCAAATTCCCGTCGCACCCTTCCCAAAACTGCCGCGCATGACAGTGCACTTCCACGCCCGAGACGCGATCATGGGCCTTGCAGATCAACGCCGAGCACGTTGTCTCCAAATATTTCTCTCCGTCGTGCGACCGCAGCGCATCCACATACGTTTCCGGCTGATGGAAGAACAACCCGGCAAACGCGAGTATCAACGAGAAGAGCTTCATGGCGCTTGAACTCCGGTTCTAAAATTAGGACTATCGCCTGATCGACTTGCGCTCCCGACGGCACCTGACCTTGGAGGAGTGCAACCTGTCCTTAGGAACAGGGTGCGCTAGGCAGAAAACCGGGCCTATGGTACAGGGGGTCCAAATTGAGACCCCGGTGGGTCTACCAATGGGCTAATCCAGTCGTACTAAAACTAAACCACTAACTGCTTATTTGTGAACAACATGCAGGAAATGCGAGAAGCGTGTCGCCTCCGCCGGATAGCTCTATCTACTCTGCGACCAAGGGTGCTCTCGACAACATCACCATCTCTCTCCAAAGAGCGGGAGCGCGAAAGATCCGCGTAAGCAGCCTGCATCCACGAAGGATAGAGACGGAGGACTTAGTAGCGGTAGGTGCTGAAGAAGGCGTCTAGCACGACGGCTGTGAAGAGCACGCCATGGGGCCGGATTGATCAGCCAAATGACTTCCGCCCTATCGCGGTTTTCCTCGCTTCCGAAGATGCGCATTGGGTCACCGATCAGCGTCTCCTCGCCAGCGGCAGAACCACTTGGTAACGAATGCGGGCCGGATGCATTTGGAACGTTTGATGTAAGCGCAAGGGGCTCCTCAGAGGCCAGCGGTATTCTGGCTCCGCCAAAAGATTGGAATTCGAGTTTGACCAGTGCAGAAGTGAGCCCCGTCGACCGGGAAGAGTTTTATAGGGCATTGAAGAAGAATGATCTAGCGAAGTTGGCGCAGATTTACGCCGATGATTATGTGCTCGTGCGACCCGACCGTAGCGTGCTTTCGAAAACGCAAATCCTGGATGATCTAGAAACCCATTCGATGACGTTTAGGTCGAAAAATGAAAAAGTTCGAATCTACGGGGCCACGACTGGAGCTGTGGTCCACCAATACACCGGGAATCGGCCCCGCGCCGTCACATCCACGATGGGGCTGGATTGTGCCCTATCTCAGGAGCATAATAGGTTTGTACGCTATGTTTTGCTTGGCTATCCCCTTGGCCGAAGCGGACGCCTATCCCCGGCAGGCGCCATCGCGAAGCACGCTGCGAAAGAGGGCAGCGGCATGATTATTCAAGAGCACGGCGATCAGCTCATCCTGATTCGGCAGACCGACCATGCCATGTTGTCGGGATTTTTTGCGCGCGCGCTGGGCAACAGACTCTTCAGCCGCCCCGAGCCTTTTGAATCCTTTTGTTTGGCAGCCGCAGAGCATGACAACGGCTGGAACGAGTGGGAGCTACTGCCACAGATCGATTCCAAGACCTTCACGCCGTATAATTTCATGTCCATTCCGACCGAGGAACACATCGCTTTGTACCAGCGCGGAATCGAACGCGTGGTTCGGGCCGACCGTTACGCGGGCCTACTCGTTAGTATGCACTGCGCCGGACTTTACGACCGGACGCGCGCCACGATGCCGGGCTTTTCCGCGAAGTACGTCAAGTCCAACGAATCACATCTTGTATCGGATTTCCTGCAGCGGCTGAGGCTTCAGCAATTGCGGCTAAAGGTCGATCTTCGCGCTGACCCCGTCCTGAAAGCTTACGCGGACGACAACGCCCTGCAATCGAATCTGCTGCGCCTCGAGGCCCTCGATCGTCTCTCACTCTATTTCTGTCTTGCGCCTCTAGGTGGCTCTACGATCGACGCCGTTCCGGTAGATGGCAACGGCAGTGAAGCGGATTGGGATCTGCAGCCCGCGGGAACCAGTTTCGTCACGCTGCAGCCGTATCCTTTCCAGAAGGATCCGCTGGAGATCAGCATTCTTGCGCGGCGCGTTCCCAGGCGGGCCTATGCTGACGAGAATGAATTCCACAAAATCCTGGCACAGGCTCCCTATTTCGCGATGAACTTCACTCTAAGTGCGAATGGTGCGCGCATCCACTCCCGGTCAGCGGTTGCCTAGTCACTCCGGCTCGTCAGTCTCATGTATCACGGTCCTGCTCAATCCAAAGTTTGCCCGCGTGTTTCCGGCAAAGCTAGCGCAAACAGGGCCGCCATCAAGAACGCCCCCGCCTGAAGGAAAAAAGCGGGTCCAATCCCGTAGTGCAACGCCAACGCTCCGACGGCAAACGGCGCCACAGCGGAAAGACCCCGGCCGATGTTGTAACTTAAGCCCATGGCAGCGGCGCGAATTTCACCGGGGAAAAGTTCGCTGGCAATCGCCGCGTACCCCGAGAAATAGCCAGTCCCGAAAAATGCCACAAGCGGCCCGAGCGCAAGTAGCCAGAACGCGCTTCGCGACATTCCGTAAATCGGCACCAGCGCCGCGGCGATCATCAGATAGAGGAAGTAAGGTTTACGCCGCCCAAACGCGTCCGAAAAAAATCCAAACAGCGCGTAGCCCAGCCATTTTCCGAAGCAAAGCACCAGAAAAAATGTCGTTGTTTTTACGAGGCTGAGGCCTCGGCCGCCCTGCGAGGCCGGCAAAGACAAATACGCAGGAATCCACGTGAACAATCCCCAGTAGCCGAACATACTGCACGCATTCATGGTGGTAGCCAAGAGGCCGTTACGCAGAACGCCTTTCTCCAGGAGCTTACCAAGAGACACCTTCTCGTTGCGCGCCGCTCGCTGCTTCCACAACTCCGGCTCCGGTACTCGGCGCTGAATCCAGAAGACGAGAAATGCAGGCAAGACGCCCACAAAAAACACCGGCCGCCAACCAAAGTGTGGCAAAACGAGCGCCACGACGAGCGCAGCGATGGCCTCCCCGATCGCATACGCCGACTGCATCAATCCCAGCGCTTTCCCGCGATGCTCCGCGCGCCAGGTCTCTGCGATCAGTGCCGCCCCAGTCGTCCACTCCCCACCCATGCCCAGCCCCAGCACGAATCGGAACGTGGCCAGTTGTGGAATCGTATGCGAGAAGCCGCACGCGGCGCTCGCCAGCGCATATACGAGAATCGCCGCCATTAGCGACCGGATGCGGCCGATGCGATCTGCGAGAACCCCGAACAAAAGACCGCCAATGCCGGAAGCAACCAGCGTCAGCGAGTTCAGCAAACCCGCGGTCCGCGTGTCCATCGAGAATTCGCGGATCAAGAAGGTGAGCACGAGCGAGTAAAGCATCACGTCCATGGCGTCGAGCATCCAGCCAAGCCCGCCAGCGATCAGAGAGCTCCGCTCCGGCGGAGTCGCATCACGAAGCCAATCGAGACTAAACACTCGTCGAGATCTTTTGGGTGCTGCCGCTGCAGGTGAATCTGGAGCGGACAAGCGCTGCGCAGGCGGGTTCGTCACGCCGGGATTGTACCCAAAAGCACTCCGCAGCGCGTCAGGAACTAAGAAACAAACATCCACCCACAGTTTCTGGCGCACATCGCGGGACAGGGTGTATTATTCCGCTCCGCGTATTTCTATCTGGCGACCTATGGATGCAACAAATGTTTCTCTGGGGGCGAAAACCATGATTGGTCTGAAACGCTTGACGAGTGTCTCTTCCGTTTTTCTCACGATCCTGCTGCTGGTGTTCAGCTGCGCTCCCGTTCGTGCGCAAACTCTCGATGAAAACGCCCTGAAAGGAATGAAGTGGCGCCAAGTCGGGCCGTTCCGCGGCGGACGCGCTCTCGCTGCCACCGGCGTCGCGGGCGACCCGCTGACTTACTATTTCGGCTCGGTTGCCGGCGGCGTTTGGAAAACAACCAATGCTGGCAACACTTGGACACCGATGACCGACAAGACCGGCATCATGTCCGTCGGCGCGATTGCCGTAGCGCCCTCCGATCCGAATGTCGTTTATGTCGGCACTGGCGAGTCCTGCTGGCGCGGAAATATCTCCTACGGCGACGGCATGTATAAGTCCGTCGACGGTGGCAAGACCTGGACGCACATCGGCCTGGAAGACACGCGCCACATCTCCAGGGTAATCGTCCACCCCGCAAATCCCGACGTGGTTTTCGTCGCCGCGATGGGCCATGCCTACGGCCCCAACGAAACGCGCGGTGTCTTCCGCTCTGCCGATGGCGGCAAGACCTGGCAAAAAGTTCTCTTCAAGGACAACAAGACGGGAGCTATCGACCTGACTTTCGATCCCTCAAATCCTCATATCCTCTTTGCCGCTCTTTACGAAGCGCAGCGCTATCCCTGGACTGCCGTAAGCGGCGGCCCCGGCAGCGGCCTTTACAAATCCAACGACGATGGCGCCACCTGGAAGCGTCTCGAAGGCCACGGCCTTCCCGCCGGCGTCCTCGGTCGCATCGGCGTCACCGTCTCGGGCGCCGATGGCAATCGCGTCTATGCCATCATGGAAGCGGAAAAAGGCGGCATCTTCCGCAGCGACGACGCTGGCGATTCCTGGCAGCTCCTCAATCCCGATCACCGCTTCACGCAGCGCGCCTGGTATTTCCATCATATTTTCGCCGATCCCAAAAACGTCGACACCGTCTATGTTCTGAACACCGCCGTCTACCGTTCCACCGATGGCGGCCACACCTTCGGCTTCGTTCGCTCGCCTCATGGCGATAACCACGGCCTGTGGATCGATCCCACTCATCCGGAATGGATGATCAATTCCAACGACGGTGGTGCTACCATTTCTCATGACAACGGCAAGACCTGGACCACTCAGGGGAACCAACCAACCGCGCAGTTCTACCACGTAGCCACAGACAACGCTTTCCCGTATCGCCTCTATGGCGCACAGCAGGACAATTCCACGGTAGCCATCGCCAGCCGCAGCGATCAGGGCGCAATCGACCGCCCCGACTGGTACGAAGTCGGCGGCGGCGAAGCAGGCTTCGTCGTTCCGGACCCCACAAATGCCGACGTGGTCTACGCAGGCTCCTACGACGGCCTAATCACGCGCTTCGACAAGAAGACCCGTCAAGTGCAGGACATTACTTCCTGGCCGCTTAATCCGATGGGCTCAGGCGCCGCAGACCTGAAGCACCGTTTTCAGTGGACCGCGCCAATCATGATCTCTCCCAACGACCCAAAGGTCGTCTATCACGGCGGCGAAGCGGTTTTTAAGACCACCGACGGCGGTATGACCTGGACTCCCATCAGCGGTGACCTGACGCGCAACGATAAGGCCAAGCAACAATCCTCCGGCGGCCCGCTCACGCAAGACAACACCAGCGTCGAGTATTACGACACCGTCTTCGCTCTCGCCGAATCGCCCGTTGAGAAAGGCCTGATTTGGGCCGGCACCGACGACGGGCTTTTGCAGGTCACGCGCGATGGCGGAAGGAACTGGGCCAATGTCGCCTCCAAAGAATTCGGCGAGTGGAGCCTCGTCAGCATCATCGAAGCTTCGCCGCACTCGGCAGGCACTGCCTACGTGGCCATCGATCGCCATAAGCTCGACGACTTCCACCCCTACCTTTTCAGAACGGCCGACTACGGCAAGACCTGGACGAAAATCACAACCGGTTTGCCCGACAATAGTTACGCGCACGCCGTCCGCGAAGATCCGAAACGAAAGGGCCTGCTCTATGCCGGCACCGAAAACGGCATCTACATTTCCTTCGATGATGGTGCGCACTGGCAGTCTCTGAAACTAAATCTGCCCACCACGCCCATTCACGACCTCACCATAAAAGACGATGACCTCATTGTGGCCACGCACGGTCGCGCCTTCTGGGTTCTCGACGGCATCGCTCCCCTCCGTCAAATGAACTCAACCGCCGCAACAGATGAGGCACATCTCTACCAGCCATCCTCAACGGTTCGCTTTCGCGGACCAGGTTTCACGCTCCCAGCCGGCACTCCAGTAGGTGCTAACCCACCGGCTGGTGCGGTGATCAATTACTCGCTGAAGTCTGCGCCCAAGGAACAAATCACACTCGAAATTCTCGACGGTCGCGGCAAGCTGGTTCGCAAATACTCAAGCAAAAAAACCGCTGAAGGCGCTTCTCCAGACGAAGAGGAATTTGGCATCAGCAGGCCCGGCGAAGAGCTTCCCGCCGAAGTGGGCTTGAACCGCTTTGTCTGGGATTTGCACTCCGAGTCTCCAACCAAGGTTCCCGGCGCGGTAGGCTGGGGGGGCCGCCCGGAAGGTCCGCTCGTCGCCCTGGGCACGTACCAGATCAAACTGACCGTTGCTGGTAAATCTTCGACCGCCAGTTTTGAGCTCATCAAAGATCCGCGCGTAACAGCGTCCGAAGCCGACCTTGAGAAGCAGCAAGAGCTCGCGCTGCGTATCCGCGACCGCGTGACTGCTGGGCACGAAGCCGTGAATCAAATTCGCAGCGTGCGCGCCCAGCTTGATGCTCTGAAGAAGCGTCTCTCCGCAGACCCAAGCGCAAAGCCCATCATCGACGCGGCAGATGCCCTCACCAAGAAAATGAACGCCGTCGAAGAAAAAATCGTCCAGCCCAAGTCCAAGAGCGGAGAGGACCCGCTCAACTATCCCATTCAAGTGGCCGACCAGCTGGTAGCCCTGCAGGAGACCGTGGAAAGCGCCGACACTGCTCCGACCGCCGCCTCGTTCACCGTCTATGACGAGCTCAATACGCGCCTCGAAGCCCAGTTGACCGCGTGGCACGAAATCCAATCCAAGGATCTCGCCGGTCTCAACGCCGCCATCCAGAAAGCCAACATCCCCGCGATTGCCCCGGCGGCGGAAAAGCAGGAAAAAAGCGAGAAGTAGCTCGTGCCAAACGCAACTTCGATGCGGAAAGGGAGGACGCTCCGGCGCCCTCCCCTACGTCAACAAATCTCGCAATTCTGCATTCACAATTAGCGATTGCTCTGGCATCCCGCTTTTGTTACTCTCCGCCCACAGTCGAACCCTCCGGGAGGTGTGTTCATGGCGTTTTGCAAAGCGTGTGGTCAGGATGCAGGTGATGCATCATTTTGTCCGAAGTGCGGCGCCGCTCAGGGCGCCTCGCTAGGTGGGGCGCAGAGCGCAGCGGTCGCCGCTCCCGGCGCTGCCGCTGCCGATTACCCTACAGCAGGAATGGAAGAAAACATCGCCGGATTTCTTTGCTATCTTGTTGGATGGATCACCGGTCTTATCTTCCTGCTCATCGACAAGCGTCCTTTTGTAAGATTCCATGGCGCGCAATCCATCGCTTTCAACATATCCATCTTCCCCATTTGGATTGCTCTGTGGATTGTCTGGCTTATCATCGCTCACATACCAATCGTCGGCCTCCTCGGCTTGATCATCTTCCCTGTCTTTGGGCTGGCTGTCTTCGTGGCTTGGATATTCCTTATGTACAAAGCTTTCTCGCACGAGAAATTCAAGCTGCCGATCATCGGAGATATTGTCGAGAAGATGGTCAACAAGTAGGAGCTGCCGAAGTTGTCGTCTTTCGAGAGCCGTCCGGTTCTGCCGGGCGGCTCTCTTGTTTTTTGGTCCTTCTCATCCGCGCTTTCCACTTGACTTCTTTTTCGCGGCCCTCCACCCTAAAGGGCTTTGTCCCTGCCTTGCCAAGGCAGAAAAAACGAAAGGTGTCATCGCTACGACATGACCCGCGTACGGCTGTGCTTCCACGACCGTTGTTTTGATGGGACCGCCTCCGCCGCTCTTTTCTACCGGTTTTACAGGGAAAAATTCGATCCCGCGGCGGAATTCGGCTTCACCGGCATGACCCATCGCGCTTCGCAGCCGTGGACTCCCGGCCTTTTCGATGGCGACGAAAACGCCATCGTGGATTTCAAGTACTCGAACTCCCCCCAAGTCACCTGGTGGTTCGACCACCATCAAAGCGCGTTCCTCACGCCTGCGGACGCCGAGCACTTCCGCAATCATCCCGGTCCGCACATGTTTTACGAGCCGGACTACAAATCCTGCACAAAACTTATCGCCACGATTGCCAAAGAAAAATTCGCCTTCGACACCAAGCCGCTCGAGGAACTGATTCACTGGGGTGACATCATCGATGGCGCCCAGTATCCCACGCCAGAATCCGCCGTCGAGCTCACTGAGCCGGCCACGCAGCTAGGCCTGGTCATCGAAGCCGCTCCCGAAGACGGCTTGCCCGCCCGCATAATCCCCGAGCTCGCCTATCGCCCGATGGCCGAAATGGTCAAGCTTCCCTTCGTTGCCAAACACCTGGGCCCTTTGCTTGAACGTCATCGCAAATCCATCGAGATTCTTCGACAGCGCGCCGAGGCCGTCGACGGCGTAATTTTCTTCGATGTCAGTGATCTCGACCTGGAGGGCTACAACAAATTCATCCCCTATCTCCTCCATCCCGATTGTGTCTATTCCGTAAGCGTCAGTTCCTCTGCCGTCCGCGCAAAGGTCTCGCTCGGCACCAACCCTTGGAACCAGGCCACCGCCGACAAAAATCTTGCCTCGTTAGCTGAGAAATTCGGCGGCGGCGGCCACGCCCGCGTATCGGCCATCTCCTTCGACCCCGCCGACCTCCCGCGCGCCCGCCAGGTCGCCCGCGACTTAGCCGCACAACTCCGCGCCAAGTAAGCACCGACATTCATCCCTGTGCGATTTTACAGCCCTGACGAGGAGCGGCACCGCCAAGCGGAGCTGTCTCACCAGCAAACCGAGTCATCAAGCCTTATCAGCCCGTATCCAAGCAGTTCGACAAAAATCCGCGTCCAATGTAAAATTAAAAACTATCTGTGGACCGGTAGCTCAATGGTAGAGCAGTTGACTCTTAATCAACGGGTTGGAGGTTCGAGTCCTCCCCGGTTCACCAAAACACTGGCAAAAACGGAGTTTTTTACTCGTTGTAACAGCTAATTTTGAAAACAGTTTTACGCGTGTTTTACGATAGAACGCCATGAAGACCCCTCAGTTTGTTACCCTGTCCCTGCCGAAAATGCTATCAGTCGCGAATACCTTTAAAATCAGCGAGCTGTGGTACGCAAGAACTCCATCCGGCTCCCATCTGACGGAGATGTTGGCACTTATTTGTTCGGCTTACGACGGACGAGGCCGGATACCACATAGTGAGAATCGCGCAATAGATAGAGAAGGATTTTTTAGAGAGCAAAAAGAACTGGCGCGCCCGGAGAGACTCGAACTCTCGACCCTCCGGTTAGAAGCCGTTCGATCTACTTTGCCAAATCTTGCCAGAGGAGTGGCTAATCGAACGGATTCAGCAAGTTGGGGCAAATTCCCGCAACCTGCTTTCTCCTTCCTTTATTGTTATTTGCTGCATTTTTGCCGCCGTTTTCTGCAATTTGCGTTACATTTTCGTGACAGCATCGCGATCGCTGTTATCGATCACGCAAAAGCGTAGTTTTTTGAACCCTGACTGAACGTCTCCTTGGTGCTCGGGGTCTGTGGCGAGGCGGAAGGGGCCGAAGGGATCAATCCAGACGCTCTGACGCACACAGACGGGAGCTAGGGAGCTCTTTGCCACGACTTATTGGACCCTAATCGGGCCCAGGTTTTGGCAAGTACTTCACACCTCCTCTCTTCCACGCCCTAAAGGACTCTTCTTGAACAAGTAGAATCAATTCCAAAATCAGCGGGGAAAGATGTCTGACAACCCAGCCATATGTTCATGTGCCGACGGTCCTTACGGAGCAGCTCACAGGCGGGCCTTCTGGATAGGTGGCACCACTAGCAAGGCCCGACAGTTCATCCACAGAACACAGAACTAAAAGATTAAAGTAATTAGCTATTGACTACTCCTAGTAATGAATGTATGAAGTGGTCATCACCAGAACAATATACGACTCCCTGCGGTCGCCTGTTAGCGATCGTCACGGAGATGGTGTAGTCGCTGCCTGTTCCTGATGGCGCGAATAGCGCATGTTGGCGGAGCTCTAGCTACACGGCCTCCGATTCATGCGGTCGGTTGTCGTTCGTTTGGAAAACGATTTCTTCGGTGGATAGAGGTTACTTGTGATTTTGAAACGTTTTGTCATCGTGTTTGCATTTTTGGGGTGTTTACTCGCTTTGGCTGTGTATGCATCGGCGCAGAACGCGCAAAACTGCGTTAACCAGTATCAATTTTGCGGACTCTGTCTGGACAAACTCATTCCGGGTTCCACATGTACCCAAGAGATCTCGATTCTAGCTGTTTGCTCTCTCCCATCGCCGGCATGTGCAGCTCCGGCCGAACGATTCGAGAATTGCCCGACCTGTGATGCAGCTCGCAAAGGGCTACCTTCACCGGCTACGGGCGGCAGTCCAATCAACCTCGCTACGGGAAACACTTTTATCAGGCAGCAGGATCTCGCGGTACCGGGCTTGGGCGGCGGATTGACGCAAGTCCGGACGTGGAACAGCAAATGGCCATACACGCAGACCGCATCGCAAGTCGGGATGTTCGGACCGAATTGGCGCTCAACGTACGAAGAACGCGTATTCCTTGGCAGCGACAACTATATGAAATACGCGCGCAGCGATGGAAGTTTCATATCGTTTGCGTACCTGGGACCAGTATGGACGATCGCTGGCGGCCCCACCGGAAACCCCAATAACAACGTTCTCCAAGTTACGAACATGTCGCAAGGTGCCACGACCTGGACGATCACGTCCCAGAACGGCGAGCAACGAATATTCAACAATCTTAGCGGATCACTGATGTCGATTACCGATCGGAACGGAAATACAACGCAATTGACGTACGACGCCTTGAACCGGCTGGTGACGGTTACAGATCCAGTTTCGCGGACGATTACCTACACGTACCAAAGCCCTACCAGCTACTTGGTCACTGGGGTTTCGTCCAGTGTCGGACTTTCACTTTCCTATGCTTACGATACGCAATCGCGATTGCGCCAGGTGACGAACCCGGATTCGACGACGTTGAACTTCGTGTATAACGCACAGTCGCTCATCAGCTCGGTCACTGATTCGAGCGGCAAGGTTTTGGAATCCCATACCTACGATAGTGCGTCGCGGGGATTGACCTCCACGCGTGCCCTAGGCGTTGAGTCCATCACTCTCACTTACCCGAATCCATGATGCTTGCGGATGAGTCGTCATCCACGATGACGGAACGCGAGCAGTGCATTCCGATTGTCCGGCCTTGGAGGCCAAGTCTTATGCGAATGCTTAAGTGGAAGTTGAGCCATACACTGGTGCTGACCTTCGTGTTGCTATGCGCAGTCAGCGCTCAGGCGGCGTCACCGAGCATTACATCGCTGACACCCAATACCGGGGCGGTCGGATCATCCATTGTGATCGCTGGGTCGAATTTCGGATCGAGTGGGACAGTCAAGTTCAACGGGACGACGGCGACAACGACAAGCTGGAATGCGTCGAGCATTACTGCCAAAGTGCCAACAGGTGCAACGACCGGCAACGTGGTGGTGACTGTTTCCGGTGCGTCAAGCAATGGAAAGAGCTTCACGGTAACGCCCGCGCCGAGCATCACATCGCTGACGCCCAATACGGGAGCGATAGGGTCGTCGATCGTGATTGCCGGTTCGAACTTCGGACCGACACCAGGAAATGGCAGCGTAAAGTTCAACGGCACGAGTGCAACAACGATTACGAGTTGGGGAGCGTCGAGCATCACGGCCACGGTGCCCACCGGAGCGACAACCGGGAACGCGGTGGTGACGGCCGCAGGTGGAGTGGCTAGCAGCGGCGTTACATTCACGGTGACAGCCGCGCCGGGCATTACATCGCTGACTCCCAATACGGGGGCGGTAGGGTCGTCAATTGTGATTGCCGGGTCGAACTTCGGACCGTCACCAGGAAATGGCAGCATAAAGTTCAACGGCACGAGTGCAACAATGATTACGAGTTGGGGAGCGTCGAGCATCACGGCCACAGTCCCAACAGGTGCGGCGACTGGCAGCGTGGTGGTGACGGCCGCAGGCGGAGTGGCCAGCAGTGGCGTTACATTCACGGTGACAGCTGCGCCGAGCATTACATCGCTGACTCCCAATACGGGGGCGGTGGGGTCGTCAATTGTGATTGCAGGATCGAACTTTGGACCGTCACAGGGAAATGGCAGCGTAAAGTTCAACGGAACGAGCGCAACAACGATTACGAGTTGGGCGGCATCGAGCATCACGGCCACGGTGCCCACCGGAGCGACAACCGGGAACGCGGTGGTGACGGCCGCAGGTGGAGTGGCCAGCAGCGGCGTTACGTTCACGGTGACGGCCGTTCCAAGCATTACATCGCTGACGCCCAATACGGGAGCGGTTGGATCATCCATTGTGATTGTCGGGTCGAACTTTGGGCCGTCACAAGGAAATGGCAGCGTAAAGTTCAACAGCACGAGTGCAACAACGATTACGAGTTGGGGAGCATCGAGCATCACGGCCACGGTGCCCACCGGAGCGACAACCGGGAACGTGGTGGTGACGGCCGCAGGTGGAGTGGCCAGCAGCGGCGTTACGTTCACGGTGACGGCCGCGCCCAGCATCACATCGTTGACGCCCAATACGGGAGCGGTTGGATCATCCATTGTGATTGTCGGGTCGAACTTTGGGCCGTCACAAGGAAATGGCAGCGTAAAGTTCAACAGCACGAGTGCAACGACGATTACGAGTTGGGGAGCGTCAAGCATCACGGCCACGGTGCCCACCGGAGCGACAACCGGGAACGCGGTGGTGACGGCCGCAGGCGGAGTGGCCAGCAGCGGCGTTACGTTCACGGTGACGGCCGCGCCGAGCATCACATCGCTGACGCCCAATACTGGGGCGGTAGGGTCGTCAATTGTGATTGCAGGGTCGAACTTTGGGCCGTCACAGGGGAACGGCGGCGTAAACTTCAACGGCACGAGCGTAATAACGATTACGAGTTGGGGGGCATCGAGCATTACCGCTACAGTCCCAACAAGTGCAACGACTGGCAACGTGGTGGTGACCGCCGCGGGCGGCGTAGCCAGCGGCGGCAGCAGCTTTACAGTGGTCCCGTCTCCCAGTATTACGAACTTGTCCCCGACCACGGGCGCAGTGGGCGCGGAGGTAGCCATCGCAGGTGCGAACTTTGGGGCCACTCAAGGCACAGGGTCAGTGAGTTTTAACGGCACTTCTGCCATTCCAACGAGCTGGAGCGCGTCAACAATCGCAGTTCCAGTTCCGGCAGGGGCCACGACGGGGAATGTCGTTGTGAATGCGAATGGTGTGGCAAGCAACACCGTCAGCTTCACTGTAATTCCTGCACCGAGTATCAGCAGTCTTTCGGTAACTTCGGGAATCGTCGGAACTTCCGTGACCATTAGCGGAACCAACTTTGGTTCCGCGCAAGGCACTGGAACTGTGAGCTTCAATGGTGCGGACGCAACTCCCACCAGTTGGAGCGCGACCAGCATTGTTACGACGGTGCCGATTGGAGCGACGACGGGCAACGCCGTAGTTTCAGCTTCAGGCGTGGCGAGCAATGGAAAAAGCTTCGCGGTGGTCGAGTCGTTCGGTATCACAGGCGTGTCACCAAGTACGGGAGTCGTCGGTGAAGTGGTGACTCTAACAGGGTCCGGGTTCGGAGGCACCCAGGGAACCAGCACGCTGAAACTCAATGGAACCAGCGCAACGGTTGCGAGCTGGAGTGACACTATTCTCGTTGCTTACGTGCCCTCGGGAGCCACCACGGGACCGTTCACGGTTACAGTTAACGGCAATGCGGCGAACAGCGCTTCCTTCACGGTCACTGCTCTTCCCTCGGGATGGTCAGACGGAGACATAGGATCTGTTGGTGTGGCCGGAAGTGCAAGCGATGCGAACGGAACATTTACAGTAAACGGAGCCGGACTGGGTTCGTTTTCGACTCCGGATGGATTTAATTTCGCGTATCAACAATTGTCCGGGGATGGCACCATTGTCGCTCGCGTGGTAAGCGTGACAGGTGGGTATGCACCGCAGGCTGGAGTCATGGTCCGTGAGACGCTGGACCCTAGCGCGACGAATGCCTTTACGTTTTACTATCAGAATTTCATCTACCTCTCAGAGCGGACGATCAGCGGCGGTAGTCCCGGTTATCAGGGTGGAATGAATGACACTCCTCCCTATTGGGTGAAGTTGGTTCGCAGCGGGAGCACCTTCACCGCATACGGTTCGGCGGATGGAATTAATTGGACTCAAGTGGGGTCGAGCCAAACGATCAGCATGGCTTCGAGCGTTTATATTGGCCTTGGGGTCACCAGCCGTACCACCTCGGCGCTCACCACAGCCACGTTCGACAGCGTTTCAGTCACTCAGAATAGTGCACCCGCGCCGGTCATTACCAGCCTCTCCGCCACAACGGGATCGGTTGGAAGCCAGGTAACCATCTCGGGTACAGGATTTGGAGCCACGCAAAGCGGGAGCGTCGTGACACTAAACGGTGGTCAGGTGACCATCAACTCTTGGAGCAGCGCTGCGATCAGCATCACGATTCCGACGGGAGCGACCTCGGGTGACTTTCTGGTTTCTGTTGCCCCGGCCATGAACGAGAGCAACGCTGTTTATTTTACCGTGACTTCCCAACCACTTCCGGCTTCGTGGCTGGACGCGGATATTGGAGCCGTGGGCCAGGGCGGAAGTGCCACGTATGCGAACGGGACATTCACGATAACGGGAGCGGGACAGGGCACTTTTTCGACTCCGGATGGATTTCATTTCGTATACCAGCCGCTGACGGGGGACGGCACAATCGTCGCGCGCGTACTTAGCGTGACAGGTGGATATGCACCGCAGGCTGGAGTCATGATTCGCGAGACGCTGGATCCGAGTGCGACGAATGCATTTACGTTTTACTACCAAGGCAGCATTTGGCTGTCAGACCGAACAACGAGCGGCGGTAGTTCCTCCTACCAGGGCGGGCCAGGCGGAACTCTACCGTACTGGATAATGTTGGTTCGCAGCGGGACCTCGTTCAGCGGCTACGCTTCCTACAACGGGGCTACCTGGACGCAGGTCGGGACTACGCAAACCATCAGCATGGCACAAACTGTTTACGTAGGCCTGGCGGTTACAAGCCGCAGCACATCCTCTCTGGCCACGGCGACGTTCGACAGCGTTTCGCTTAGCGCTGCATCGGCTCCCGCACCAGTTATTACCACCGTTTCCGCAACCACCGGAGCGATCGGCGGTCAAGTCTTGATTACCGGAACTGGTTTCGGGTTCACGCAAAACGGCAGTCTGTTCATGCTGAACGATGCGCCCTTAACAATCAATTCTTGGGACAACACATCCATTCTCATCACCATTCCAACGGGTGCCACATCAGGGTATATGTCCGTTTCCGTGGCACCCAGCATGAACAGCAGCAATTCCGTCTATTTCACGGTGACCACTCAACCGTTAACGAATTCTTGGTTAGATCAGGACATTGGGCTAGTGGGCTTGGCGGGAAGCGCGACCTATGCAAGCGGAATATTCACGGTGAATGGTTCGGGGAACGCAATTTATTACACTGCCGACCAAATGCATTTTGTGTATCAGGCGCTGTCCGGCGACGGGACCATCGTGGCGCGAGTAGTCTCGGCGTCTGGAATCGGCTACCCAGACCCAGGAGTGATGATCCGCGAGACTCTGGATCCGGCAGCCACGAACGCATTCTTGAGCTTCGCATCAGGGAATAACTGTTTTTATGATCGCACGACCACTGGTGGAAGCACGGGTGGCCAAGGCTGCAGCAGCGTAGCGAATCCTTGGGTGAAGTTGGTTCGGAGCGGCAACACGTTCAGCGCATATTCCTCCTACAACGGGGAGACCTGGGTGCAAGTGGGGACGAGCCAGACGATCACGATGGCGCAGAATGTTTTCATCGGAATGGTAGTGTGCAGTCAGAGCAACTCGATTCTGGCGACGGCCACGATGGACAACGTGTCCGTCAGTTCGAGCGCGGTTCCAGCACCGGCGATCACCAGCGTCTCGGCGACGACGGGTCCGATCGGTGGTCAAGTCGCAATTACGGGAACGGGGTTTGGCGCGTCCGAGAATGGCAGCCAAGTGATGCTCAACGATGCGCCCGTCACAATCGACTCGTGGAGCAATACGTCAATCACCGCCACAATTCCCACCGGCGCAACGTCAGGGTACATGACGGTCGCTGTGGCTCCGAGCATGAACAACAGTAACGCAATACTCTTCACTATCACTACTCAGCCGTTGGCAACGCCCTGGCTGGATCAGGATGTCGGGCCGGTAGGTCGGGCGGGAAGCGCGACCTACGCAAGCGGAATATTTACGGTGAACGGCTCAGGAAACGCAGTTTATTACACCGCCGATCAAATGCATTTTGTGTATCAGCCAATGTCCGGCGACGGCAGCATCGTAGTCCGAGTAGTGTCGAGTTCTGGAAGTACATACCCCCTGGCTGGGGTCATGATTCGGGAGACTCTGGATCCAGCGGCGACGAATGCATTCCTGACCTTCGGATCAGGAAATAATTGCTTCGAATATAGGCCAAGCACTGGCGCAAGCACGGCTGGCCAAGGATGCAGCGGTACCGGCGTATCTTGGCTGAAATTGACTCGGAGCAGCAATGTATTTTATGCCTATGTGTCAGCAGATGGAGTGAACTGGACCCAGGTAGGAACTGGGCAGAGCATTACGATGGCGCAAAACGCCTACATCGGGCTTGTCGTCTGCAGCCAAGACAACACAATGCTCGCCACGGCCACTTTGGATAACGCCTCAGTCACGATCGGGACCAGCCCCGTTGTTTCAGGGGTATCGCCGGGGTTGGGAGCCACCGGTATTAGCGTTACCGTCGTCGGCTCGAGCTTCGGTGCCAGCCAGGGAACAAGCACGCTCACTTTTAGCAATACCCAAGCGACCTCAATCACCAGTTGGAGCAATTCTCAGATTGTTGCTCTTGTACCGTCCGCGGCGCCTTCCGGGTCCGGCCCCGTGGTGGTGACGGTAAATTCCATTTCTAGTCCAGCGAACGTCGATTATACCGTCATCAAGCCGACAATCGTCGCTCTCAATCCTCCCGGATCCCAGCTCGGAGCTTTTACGATACTGACCGGCAGCGGCTTTGGCACTAGCCAAGGGACCAGCCAAGTCATGTTCAACAACGTCGTAGCGTTCGCGAGTTCCTGGAGTGACAGCAGTATCAACGTACAAGTGCCCGCTACTGCCACGAA
>Ga0210394_10003035_pt1 | contig 21896 bp, 17 predicted proteins | sample IncBWC12MmetaG_FD_160121 | JGI IMG/M metagenome (GOLD analysis project Ga0210394, IMG submission 160121) | Forest soil microbial communities from Barre Woods Harvard Forest LTER site, Petersham, Massachusetts, United States - Inc-BW-C-12-M | ecosystem: Environmental > Terrestrial > Soil >...
TGCGAGTGCGGCTTGCTGTGGACGTATGTCGCGACGTCATACGCCTCTTGCGGCGTGAGCGTGTCCGGCGCGTTTTGCGGCATGTTGTGCTGCACGAACGCCGCCATTTTCGGAATTTGATTCATGCCCGCGCCGTCGCTATAGGAATCCGGCCCCCAAAGGGCTGGGGCGACCGGGAGCTTTCCTTGGCCTTCCTTGCCGTGGCAGACAGCGCACTGCTCGGTATAAATCTTGCTTCCCCGCTCGGGGTCTCCGTTCAATTCGGGAAGATCGACGAGCCCTCGACCGGGAAACGCATGGCCGGCCACTTGGTCCTTTGATAGCCATTGCACGTAGGCGACGAGGCCGGTCATCTCCGGGCCGTCGTTCGGGACGCGGTGGCCAAATTCGCTGCGCTGGAAGCATTGCTCGATCCGCTCTTCAAACGTGATGACGGTTTTTTCGCGGTCGCGGTACATCGGGAAAATTCCGGGCAGCCCCACCATCGGCATACCCTTTGAAACTGTGCCGCCGTCAATGTGGCAGTGCGTGCAGCTCAGCTTGTTGCCGACGTACTTCTCCGCGTATTTCGGAGTGTCATTGAAAATCTGCATGCCCAGGCGAATGCTGTCGCCAAGTGGCCCAGCGGGGATCGTCGAGGTATCGGGCATGACCCAGGTTTTCGCCGAGTCCTGAGCCTCCGCCGGCTTCGGTTGAGCGCCCAAGCTGGTTAAGGTGGTGGAGAAGACGGCGACAATCGAAAAAACCAGGGCGATGGCAACGCCGGATCGGATGGCGATCACTCGAATCATGAGCTCTCCCCTCGAGGAGTATGAATTTACAATCTTGAAGCACTCATTTTACCGCGTTCGAGTCTTCGCAGGGTAGCCTGTTTCGAGACAGCGCACGGCCCTGATCGTCACCCCACTTGTAATATCTGCTTCAAAAGGCGGTAGCGCCGCTATTTCGGTACGCGACGGTATTAGCTAGTGGATGAAGCGGGCGGCGCCGAGAACGAGCCCCAGCGTCAAGCCGGCGATTACGATCTCTCCCACCGCGCCGACCAGGAACGGTCGCAACCCTTGCTTGCGCATATCGCCGATGTTCGTGCGCAGGCCGACTCCCGCAAATGTCAGCAGAAAGGCCCAACGCGAAAGATTCGCCAGGCTGCCGAGTTGTGCGCCGGTGAACACACGGGCTGTGGCCAACGCCGAAATCACGAGGAACCCAAGCACGAACTTGGGAAACTTCTGCCACAGGAACGCCGCCTTGTTGCCGACGCCCGCCGTGTGCTCCTTGCGCGCCCAGTGAATGGCGTAGCCCAGCACTACAAAACCGATCATTGCGTTCCGCGCGGTTTTGGCCAGCACGGCAACCTTACCCGCAGCGTCGGAGAACAGAGCACCGGCAGCGGTCGCTTCCGCGGTGTTATCCACTCCCAGGCCGGCCCAGATTCCGTAGCTGGTGTCGCTCATGCCCAGAGCGTGGCCGATCAGCGGGAAGGTGAATAGCGCCACAGCGCCCAGCGCGAGCACGGCAGCGATCGCATACGAGGAGTCTTCCTCGTCAGCGTCGATGGCGCCTTGCGCCGCTATGATTGCGGAGACGCCGCAAATCGACGACCCGATGGCCAGCAGATCGGTGAGTTTCGGACTCAAGCGGAATGCTTTGCCCAGGGCGGTCATGAAGAGGAGAGAAACGGTGATCTCGATAACCACCAGGACAAGACTCACGCCGCCGAGTTTCAGGACGTCACCCAGGATGAATCGCGATCCAAGCAGCACGATACCGGCCTTGAGCCAGAATTCGTAGGTGGCCAGACCGGGGCGGAACATGGCAGGGATACCGACCGTGTTAGAAATCACGAGGCCAATCAGGATCGCCCAGAGAACGTATTCAATATTCGGGAGCGCCATATGATGCGCCCTGCCGTACCGCGCGATCGACTGCTCGATGAGCTTGCCCGCCCATCCGACGGCGGCGAGAAGCAGCAGGCCGGGCAACAGGCGCGCTACGCGCTTGAAGAGATTGTCTTGGTATTCCGAAGCAGGTAGAGCGATGGAGCTTGCCATTGGATCATTCTCCTCGAAACGAATTTTTCCGCTTCAATTTTCGCGTCACCAAGGAACTCGTTTAATCCATCCCACCCACACCAGCAGAGCGAGCCCGAGCGCCAATGCCACTGCCCAGGCGTCGAGCGAAATTCCGAGGCCGGCGGCTTTTGCTGCCACATTCGTGGTTTCGTTTTTGTCCGACACGGTTGTTTCTCCTTTTCAATTCTTGCGAAGGGGCCGATATGACCCTCGTTTCGGGGCGCTGATGCGGGAGCTACGGAAAAAAGAAAAAGCCCGCTCACCGGCTTGTGCCGATGACCGGGCGTCCTATTCCGAAACCTAATTGCCTTTAAGGGGACATTCGGACCGCACCCGGGCACAGGCTGTTTGCCGTGCGACAACACAGCGCGCAACAACAGGCCCAGTAGGTACGGCTAATCATATGGGCGATTATACCGATGCGCCGGGTGGACGTCAAATTCGTTTTCGTTCACGCAGCGAACATGTAGCTGTAATGTCCGTCGCCCTGCAATACAGCAAGCGCCGCGGCCAGCGCCGGCACGAGGATCACGCCGGGCAAAATGTGCGCCTGCATATCCTTTACAACGTCCTCGGGCTGCGCGCTCAAATTGTTCTTTTTGATCAGCGCTCGCGCCGATTCCTCGGTGGAGGAGTGGCAGCTCAAGAATCGCACGCCGCGGGCCTGCAGGCCTTGCACGCTGAAGTCCTGGTAAGCCGAGTTCGGGTCGCTGGGATCCTCAGATGAATATTTCAGCGTCGGTCCGGCCGAGCTCGGGTAATAGAAATTGCGCACGGCTGGCTCGCCGGTTTTGGGATCATTCTCCTTCACCCATTCGCCAATCTTGTATTTCTCCCAGACGTAGTCGGTGTAATTCACCATGTTTGCCGGTCCATTCAAGGCCAGCACGACTTGGATCTGATCGGCGGCGATGCCGCCGCTGAAGTGCAGGCCGTTGAGCGAGTTCTTGGCGTTTTTCAGGAATCTTCCTTCGTTGATGCCGAAGCCGTGTATAACCTGCTTGGTGCGCCGGCCGGAATGCGTCAGCGCGTCGAAGTCAGCGGCCTGCTGCCAATCGGTCTTTTGCCAGACGTATTGGGCTCGCACGGGCTCGTCCCACAGCGTTGTGGCCGTGGCCGCCGCCGCGACGGCTCCGCCCAGCAGGGTCCGGCGTGAAAATTCGCTCATATTCTTTCTCCTTTCGCCACGCGGCCTCGGAGAATCCGCGCGCCTTCCGGCAGGCTCAAATCATACGCGACCAAAGCGCGCAACGTCCACAGGATGCGGGCTGACGCTGCTCCGCTTGCTTTGCCGCTGATTCGCGGCGAGATGTGGTATGTTTTCTCATATCCACGGAGGCCGCCAATGAAAATTCGAGTTATTTTCTGTGCCATTTCGCTCGCCGTCTTGATTTCGACTTCTCCGCTCTTTGCCCAAACGGGCGGCAAGGAAACGAAGATCATGATTCGCGCGATCGCGCGCGATGCCAAGGTCATTGGCCAACACGTGGGCGGAGCAAAAATTACGGTGCGCGACACCGCCACGGGCGAAATTCTCGCGCAGGGGATGCAGGCCGCCGGGACTGGCGACACGAACATAATCATGAAGACGCCGCACACCCGGGGCATGACCGTCTACAACACGCCGGATTCCTCGGGCTATGTTGCCGTGCTGCACTTGGACAAGCCGACCGTGGTGGAGATTACGGCCGAGGGCCCGCTCGGAAACGCCCAGGCCACACAGCGCGCTTCGAAGACCATGCTTCTAATGCCTGGCGAAGACGTGCTGGGAGAGGGCATCCTTCTCGAAATTCACGGCTTCATCGTAACGGCGCTGAATCCGCTTCCGGATTCCCAAGTCAAAGGCGGATCGCCCTTCGAGGTTAGAGCCACCGTGACAATGGCCTGCGGCTGCCCGACCGAGCCCGGCGGGCTTTGGGATGCTAGCAAAATCCGCGTGGTCGCGCGGCTCCTGCGCGACGGCAAGGTGGAATCGGAAACTCCGATGACGTATGCGGGAGTGCAAAACACGTTTCACGCGGACGTCTCACCCGTTCCCGGCGCGACGGAATTACAGGTGCTCGCCCTGGACCCCCCAAGCGCCAATTTCGGGATGACCAAGGAGGCCGTCGCGATTATTCCGTGATCGGGGACGCCTTTTTCCATGGTTGTCCCCTGTCGCATCGCGAAGATCTTGTGGCAGTGGCGGACCTGGGACGCCACCGCCGGCATAAATATTTCGTTTGTTGATGCGCTTCCTTGGTGGTAACAATGTGGCCAGGCGCGCGTGAAGCGCGGTCCACGTCCCCTACAACTAGCGTGGAGCAACTAAAATGAGGCGAGTGGAATTTCGCGTGCCAACCGCCAGCAACGGAAAGGCGCACCGGGACAACGAATCGCAGGTCTCCCGCGCGACACTGGGGCTGCGCGAAATGCTCCTGCGCGGCGAGTTCTGGCCCGGACAGCGAATCGCCGAGGTTCCCCTGTCGGCGAAACTCGGCGTTTCCCGGACACCCTTGCGCCTGGCATTTGAACGATTGGAGCACGAAGGATTGATTCGCGCGCTGCCACGCTCCGGGTTCACGGCGAGTGAATTCAGCATCACCGACATCTGGGACGCGATCGAGACGCGTGGGGTTCTCGAGGGCGCCGCCGCGCGGCTCGCGGCGGAAAGGTTCAGCAATCCCGCTCAATTGGAGCCGATGCGCAGGCTCAACCAAGGCATGGAAGAGATTTCAGAGATCACCCCCCAAAGCTTTGCGCGATATCTCGATTTAAACTACGCATTCCACTTGGCGATCCTGGACCTCGCGAACAACCGGATTCTGCGCCGCGCCCTCGAGCAGGTTTACAAATTCCCGTTTGTTTCCCCCAGCTCCCGCGTGCTCCTGCAAAGAACCCTGCCCGGATCGAAATTCATCCGGCCCATCGCCGAGGAGCATCACCGCGCAATCCTCGATGCCATCGAACACCGGCAGGGGGCGCGCGCGGAGAACGTCGCCCGCGAACATTCCCTGCTGACCCGAAGGAATCTGGAAGAAGCCCTCGCCGACCGCAATCAGCTCGAAACCTTGCCGGGCGTCCGGCTGATCAAAGTGTCGAACGGCGACGGTGTCTGAAGCCAGGTTCGGCCCACAAGTTCTCACAAACGAATTCGCCCGCTTCTGCGCGGGAGTTCCGCTTCTCTATTCCCGCGAATGTAGTATTCTGAGTTCACAATTCAATTTGAGCGGCGAAAATGCCGGGAGAAGGCATGGATCGCGCTCCGACGATCGGCGAAATCATCGACCAGCGGCCCATGGGCCGCTATCAAATCTGGACCATGACTCTCTGTGGCATGGTCATCGTTTTGGACGGATTTGATACGCAGAGCATCGGTTTTCTCGCGCCTTCCATGGCCGAGTCGCTGCACATCCCAATCAAAAATTTTGGCCCTATTTTTGTCTTTGCGCTCATCGGATTGATGATCTCTTCCATGCTGTCCGGACCGATCGCCGACCGCTGGGGCCGGAAATGGCCGATCGTCGCGTGCACTCTGATCTTCGGCATGTTCGCCATGCTCACTTCACGTTGCGTCACTTTTGACCAATTGATCGCCTGCCGGTTCTTGACGGGACTCGGACTGGGCGGCGCGCTTTCCAATTCCGTCGCGCTGATGTCCGAGTACGCGCCAAAACGGCTGCTGGCCGTCATCGTCAGCATCATGTTTTGCGGAATGCCCGCGGGTGCCGTCCTGGCGACTCGCGTCGGCGCGGTTATGCTTCCGCGCTGGGGATGGCAATCGGTTTTCTACGCGGGAGGAGTCCTGCCGCTCACGCTGGCCGTGCTGCTCGTTGAGATTCTCCCGGAATCCGCGCGCTACCTCGAAGTGTCCGGCGCGGAGGAACGAAAAATCTCCTCGATTGTGGCGCGAATTGCGCCGGAACTTGCAGGCTCGCCGGTGTCCCGCACTGAGCATCAGGACACGAGAAGAAAGGCTCCGGTCCTCAATCTCTTCACGGAAGGACGCGCGGCGGGAACGGTGTTGCTCTGGATTCCGTTCTTCATGAATTTGTTGATGCTGTATTTCATCGTGTTCTGGCTACCGGCGCTGCTTCGCCAAACGGGCAAGCCGGTATCCGCGGGCATGACGGCGATCATGTTGTTCAGCGTTGGGGGGATCGTCGGGTCCGCCATCGAAGGGAACTTGATGAACCGCTGGGGACAATTGGCGGTCTTATTTGCCGAATTCCTATGCACCACGCTGCTGATCGCTTCGCTGGCCTACTCCTCGTCTTTCTCGCTGATGATGACCATCACCTTCATTCTGGGTTTTGTGGTGCAGGGCGCGCAGGGTGGCCTCTCCGCCGTGGCGGCTACGTTTTACCCGACCTCGATCCGGTCCACGGGAATCGGCTGGTGCCTCGGCATCGGACGCATCGGCTCGATCGTGGGGCCCATGATTGGCGGCGTGATGTTAAAGCTGGATTGGAGCCCGCGCCAGATTCTGATGGCGGGGGCGATTCCGGCACTGTGCGCCGCCGCTGCTACGTTCACCAGCCTGCGGCTCGGAAGCAATCTGCCCGCGGAACGCCGCGCGACCACGATCGCCGAAGAATCAGCGCTGTCCCGCTAGCTGAGTGTCTTTGTCTGCCGGGCCGGGCTTTTCCCGACACAACGGTCCCAGTCAGTCTCGATGAGGCGTGCTAGAGCATCTTGAGAAGCGTTCATTTAGGTTGGGACATCGAAAACGGTTGCGGGGACCCGCTCAATTTCTGACCCTCAGGACAGGGACTCTTTGTTCGCGGGTGTAGTATATTTGGAACCCTGCGCATGTGCGCGCATGTTAGGCTAAATGCGCGGTTTAGCAGTCGCGCCAGGCCCGCTCGGGTGTATTTCGAAAGCGGTTCGAGACAGCGGCCGCCGCTGGGGTGTCATGTTCCGAATTCGATTTTTCCGGGCAATATGCGGGCTGTTCGTTCTCGCGGCGCTGTTTGGCTGCGGAGGCTCGGGGCAGCTCGGCTCTGGGACGCAAAATAGCGGAAACTCGTCCGTTGTCCTGGCCATGATGGATACGCCGCCTTCGCTTGTGACGGTTCTTTCGGCCCAAGTAACCCTCACCGGTGCGACCCTGGCGCCTGGCAATGTTTCCCTGTTGTCCGCACCGGTGACAGTCGAGCTAACGCGCCTTCAAACCGATGTCGCGTATCTCGCCACGGCCGCAAAAATTCCTGCGGGTAGCTATACATCGGTGACGCTCACCTTCGCGAACCCGTCGCTCACCATTGAAAACGATACCGCGGCTACGATCGCAGGCTGCGCGTCGGCAACGATCTGCCCGATTGTTCCGACCACGTCGGCGATGTCGGCGACCGTTCCCCTGACGTCGTTTTCCATTGCATCGTCGAGTACAACGGGCCTTCTGATCGACGTGAACCTGGAAACTTTGCTGAATTCGGCGCTTGTGGAGGACTTCATCGCCGGGACGAGCGTTTTCCAATTTACCCCCGCTGGGACTGGAGCGCCCCCGGTGGGCGCCGAAGACGTCGTCGGCCATGTAGCGAGTCCCACCATGTCGAGCAATACATTCACGCTCACGAACGCCGAGGCGTCGTACGCGCTGAAGGTGGACAGCTCGACGACGTTCTTTCAGTTTCCGACGACCGGGTCGTGCACGACTCCGGGATTTGCCTGCCTGCAAGCCAATCAAATTCTGAGCGTGGATATCGGGATTCAGTCCGACGGCTCGCTTCTGGCGAAAAATATTGTCTTCGAGGACGCGGACAGCAGCGACGTGGAAGTCGAAGGCATCATCACAAACACGACATCTTCGTCCCAACAATTTGACATGGTCGTCCTTACCGCGTCCGGCACCGGCACCGGACTCAGCGTTGGCGGGCAAGCGACTGTGGCATATGCCCTGCCGCCTCAGACGACCTTTGACATCGATTTCTTGCACGCGGACAGCACCCCAATCAGTCTCAGCACATCGGGGTTTTTGTTCTCCACGCCCGCGGATTTGGTCGCAGGCCAGCAGATTTCAATCAGGCGTCACGGAACCTTGGCGGGCGGCCAGATTCAGGCGGATCGAGTGCGGTTGCGGTCTTCTCGATTCACGGAAGGTGTGTCGGTAATAGGGTCTGGAATCATCACGCTGCCGAGCCCGTCTTTGGTTTCCGGACACGGCGGCGGTTCCACTCTTCTCGTACAGACATTTGTGCCAACGATTTTCTTTGAGATCGGACACACGATCAATCTTTCCAACATCGGGCTGGGTATACCGATATCCGCGCGCGGGCCGCTGTTCAACGTCAACAACCAGCGCACTATAGCCGCGTCCAAAGTTGTGGTGCAGCCCTAATCGAGACAAAGGTCCGCGCCAGAAAACTCGGCAATCACGCAGTCACGGGCGCGCTTTCCACGCGCGACATTCGGTAGAAGGCCAACAGCACCGCGCCGGTTCCCCATAGAAACACCACGGTCCACATGAGCCCTCCAAGCACCGGGATAAGCCCAACCACCCGCACAATCAGGAGGCCCAGCGCGATTCTCCCAACAGCCGAGCTTGTGCTGCCCTGCGGCTCGCCGAGGATTCTGTTCCCCAGCCACGCGCCCACGAATACCTGCGCGACGTACAGAATCGGCGCGTAAGCCATCACTCCAGCGACCCCGGCACCGATACCAAGAATCAACATCAAGATTCCCATCACGATCAAGAACATGCCCGCGAGCAGCGCCAGCGCCCCGACGCCTATGGGGAGTCCGATCGCTCCTGTTTCGCGGAGCGCCGCCCGGAAAAAGCCCGGGAAAACGAGCAGCAGCAAAATTCCAACGACCAACGCACCCGCATAACCGAAGATTGCGCGCACCCCAATGCGCGCCGTCGAGCGCCTGTTCCGGCGCATCTCCTGCGTGATTTCCGTATGGATCGGGCTTGCGAGCTTGGCTCCGCTTTCCACCGTGGGCTGTTGCGGCCCCGCAAAGGTTGCGGGTCCGCGAATTTCCGCGGTCGAGGCGACTGTCAGCGATCCCCCACGTATCCACATTTCCCCGCCCACAAGGCCTTCGAGGTCCGTTGTGGCGATAAGCCCGAGCAGATCGCGTTGGATCTTGCCGTCCAGATCCGAGTCGCTCGCGATGAGTATCGCCTCGCCGCTAATGGTCCCCTTAGAGGCAAGATCGAACGAGTTCGTGATCGCCGATACGTTCTTTGCGACAACCCCCTGCAGGATCACGCTTCGCGAAATCACGCGTACGTTGCCGTCCACGGTTCCGTCGATCACCGCAACGCCGGTGAACCCAATCACGTCGCCCGTTACGTGCCCGGTCACATTGAGGTTCCGGGTGGCCACGATCAAATCGCCTTCCACAGTGCCGTCAACCCTCACCGAGGGTCCGGCAGCGATCAGATCGTTGTGCACGACTTCGCCCGCGGCGATGGTGACGGCTCGTCCACCGTGCCGCACGTCCGCCGCCGAAGCTCGCGGAGGCAGCGCCAGCGCGAACAACAGAGCCGGCATCACCACCGCAACCGCAATGGAACGCTTCAAGCGGCGCCGAATCCATCCAATCACCACGAGCGCTGCCAGAATCACCGCCCCGATTTGTATCGCGTCAATCATGTCGCTCCATCCTTCCCAAAACGCTCCGCTGAACAAAATCATGCTGAAGAGGTCCGTCCCGCCAAAGCCTGCGCTGTTCAACTGACTGATCCAGGGGCCGACGCCATCGAGCCACAGGAAGTACGCGCACGCCGAAATTGCGCCGAAAGCCAGCGTCCAGATCCAGGAAGGCATGGCGCGCGTCTGCTCGCCGAGTAGACGCGCGGGGATCGCCTCCGTCTCTTCCGTCAGCGCGCTCGAGAGCAACGCCGTTTCGCGTTGCAATGCGTGGAGCAGATCCCGGCAGGATGCACACCCGGCGATGTGCGCGTCCATTTCGCGAACGCGCGCCGCATCGAGTTGACCGTCGAGGTAAAGCAGGCAAGCCATCTCATCAAAATGGGTCATGACGCGCCTCCGGCGGCGAGCCGCGCGCCGCCTTGCCCTTCGAGAATTTCTCGCAGCTCGTGCCGCGCGCGCAGCAGCACCACGCCCACAAACGTGCGGCGGACTCCAAGCGTCGCGGCAATGTCGTCGTAACTCATGTCCGCGTAGTAGCGCAACACGAGCGCCATGCGCGAGCGCGAGCGCAGCTTGTCGAGCGCGCGCCGCACTTCCTGGCCCGAGCGGCGCTCGATCAGCTGATCGAGTTGCCCGGGATCGGGATGTTCGAGCGGCATGTTTTCCACTTCCCCGGTTTCAAGATCCTGCCGCACTTTCCGGCGGCGCAAGAGGTCCCAGCAATGATTCGCGGCGACAGTGTAGAGCCACGCGGTGAACGGGCGCGTCGCATCGTACTGCGAAAGCTTTTGTCGGACTTTGATGAAAATGTCCATGGTGGCGTCTTCGGCGTCCTCGCGAGTCGGCATCGCCCGGCGGCAAAAGCGGAAAATCGCGGGTGCGTGCGTGCGATACAGCTCGCCCCAGGCTTCCGCGTTACCGGCCTTGGCCTGGACGATCCGCTCTTGCAGGGTGGCCTGTTCCGCGGGGTTCATCCCCTCGGGATGTCTCCTCGCATCCATCAGATATTACGCGGCGATAGGGTGAAAGATTTCATTTTTGAAACGGCTTGGCCCGGACATGCGTCCGACACGGCGCAATGGGAGCACTCTATCAGACTTGAAGTTATGGGAGAGAGCGGGCTTCGGGTGTACACTTCCAGCCCGGGAATCCTTCGCGGGAGCCTGGAATCACCAAATTTTGATACGCCGAAAATTGAATTGGGTTGCGCGGTGGTTCGCGCATTCGCAGCCGGTCGCGTCCGGCTGCGGACACGAAACGGGAGGACACATGTTGGGTAACGCTCGTGTGCGGAGTGCAAGGGCTGGAGTTTTTGCGCTGGGTCTTTTTCTCGCGGGATACGCGGCCGTCGCCGCGCTCGCGCAGACTAAGCCCGAAAGCAAGAACATGGAGTTGGTCGGCTACAACGATTTGCAGGGGCGGAGCGCTTACCAGCCGACGATTCATCATCAGGGCAATCGCTGGATTGCGTACATCGGCCATCACGGCGGCTCGGCCACGAATTCGCTGACGGGACAGATGGAGGACAACGGCACCTCCATCGTGGATGTCACCGACCCGAAGCAGCCGAAGTATCTGGCCCACATTCCCGGTGATCCGCGCATTCCGGGGCCGGGCGAAACCGGCGGCGCGCAGATGACGCGTGTGTGCGACGGCAGCGAGTTGCCGCGCGCCGATAAGAAAAAAGTTTACATGCTCCGTTCGCGCGGCACCGCTTCGCATGAAATGTGGGATGTGTCCGATCCCGCGAAGCCCACGCGATTGAACGTCGTCGAGAGCGGTTTGCGCGACACGCACAAGAGCTGGTGGGAGTGCGATAGCGGCATGGCGTTTCTTGTTTCCGGCGCGCCCGGCTGGCGCGCGAAACGCATGGGCCAGGTCTACGATCTGAGCGATCCTTCCGAGCCGCAATTTATCCGCGACTACGGATTGCCCGGCCAGGAGCCCGGCTCGAACGGCCCGCAGCCCTCCGACATGCACGGCGTGATCTCCACGGGGCCGAACGGCAATCGCATCTACGCGGGCTACGGCACGACTCGTAGCGGCGTGATTGAAATTCTGGATCGCGACAAGCTCATCCACGGACCGAAGGAACCGACTGCCGCCAACCAGGAATCGCCGATGATCGCGCGGCTCGACTTGCCGCCGGATGTCGGCGCCCACACCACGTTTCCGATGCTAGGCGTCGATGTGCCCGACCTCGCGAAGTTCGGCCCGGCCATCAGCAAGCGGAACTTTCTCGTCATCGTTGGCGAGACCACGGACAATGAGTGCCATGCGCCGCAGCAGATGATGCACATCTTCGACATCACGGATGAATCGAAGATCTTCGGCGTTTCGACGTGGTACGTGCCCGAGCCGAGCGGCAACTTCTGCAGCCGCGGTGGACGGTTCGGCACGCACTCGACCAACGAAAGTATGACGCCGGTCTTCTATGATCGCGTCGTCTTCGTCGCGCACTTCAACGCAGGCTTGCGCGCCGTCGACGTGCGCGACCCGTACAACCCCAAAGAAATCGCCTACTACATTCCCGCCATCACCGACAAAACCGACAAGCGCTGCGTCGGCACGGGCGACGCCGAGAAGTGCAAGATCGCAATCCAGACGAACAACGTTGAGGTGGACGACCGCGGCTACATCTACATCGTGGACCGCGCCAACACGGGGATGCACATCCTGCAACTCACGGGCGACGCGCGCAAGGTCGCGAATCTTCCGTAGCTGCGAACTGTCATAAGGAGAGCGAAGTGGCCGCAATTGCAATCCATCCCGGCGAACATCTAGCTGAAGAACTCAATGCGCTCGACATGAGCGCGGCCGAACTGGCGCGCAACCTCGATGTCGCCACGAACCGGGTCACCCAGATTCTGAACGGGCAGCGCGCGATTACCGGAGACACGGCCCTGAGGCTGGCTCACTATTTCGGAACCACTCCGGAGTTTTGGCTCAATCTACAATCTCTTTACGATCTGCGCGTGGCCCGTCAAAAGTCAGCAAGCGCGATCCGAAAGCTACCGAGAAGGCGGACGGCGGCCTAGATTGTCTTCACGTTCCTCTGTGCCCTATGTGTGCTAAAGATTTTCTACCTTGTGGGTTTGCCGCTCTGAAGCAATCCGCCCAGGTGTACGCTTCGCCGTCAGAATTTCGGCGGTTTCCTCGCCCCATGACGGAAGTGAAGAACTTCGATGATGCGCTTGTCTTCTTGGATTCGATAATAAGCAAGAACGGGGCTATGGTGCAGCTTTCGGACTCGGGAACGCTTTCGGATTGCGCCGCCCGTGCGGGGAAATCGGCTGAGCAAATCTATATGGTCGAGGAGAGCGGTGGCAAACTGCATGGCCGCCTCCGCATCGTCCTCAGCAACGAAGCCGATGATTTCAGCAAGATCGCTCAACGCCCTTTCCGTGAAGAGGATATGGTAATCCACTTGTGCAAGCGCTTGCGGACTTGTTTAATCGGGATGGTTCGGCCTGCCTCAGCGTCACGGACGCCTTCGTCAATAGCTGCGAGCGTCTTCTCGTCTTCATCCTCGATTGCGGGGGCCGGTCTGCCAAGGTCGAATTCCTTCGCTTTGGTCATGTTCGATGATAGCCCTCATTGGCGGAGGAAGCAACGCCTCGGGTGTTCGAGCATAAAGCTTCTGTTTCCGCGCTTAGTACGATAGACTGTAGCCCTCCGAGCCTCCCGTTTTAGGTTCGCTGTTTCCTCCGTGACCGAAAAAATGACTGAAAAACTTCGTTCGGTGGTAATCGTTGGCCGGCCCAATGTCGGCAAATCCACAATTTTCAATCGGCTGACGGGCACGCGGCGGTCGATTGTCACCGACGAGCCGGGAATTACGCGCGACCGCATCTATGGCACGGCGACGTGGGAGGGCCGCACGTTCGAGGTCGTCGACACGGGCGGGATTGTGCCCGACGATAAGGCCGCGATTCCGCGTGAGATTTTCCGGCAGGCACAGGTGGCGATTGAAGGTGCGTCGCAGCTCTTGCTGGTGGTGGACGCGCGCGCGGGGCTTGCGCCGCTCGATGCCGAACTCGCGCGCGTCTTGCGACGCACCGGAAAGCCGCTGGCGATTGTGGCGAACAAAGTCGATTCGCAGATGCAAGAGTCGCTAGCTGCTCCGTTCTACGGGCTCTCGAACGATGTGTTTCCGGTATCGGCGGAGCACGGGTACGGCTTTGATACGATGCTCGATGTGCTCGTGGTGCGCCTCGGTGGCGTGGGCATGGGCACCGGCGCTGACACTGGCGCACCTGTTGACACGCGCGCCGACGCACAGGACGCGGCCGACGAGGAGGCCACGCCGCAGCAAATCAACGTCGCCATCATTGGTCGTCCCAATGTCGGCAAATCCACAATGCTCAATCGCCTCGCGGGAGCGGAGCGTGCCATCGTCTCCGATATTCCCGGGACGACGCGCGACGCCGTGGACACGATGGTCGAGCGCGGCGGGCGCACCTATCGCTTCGTTGATACAGCAGGCATTCGCCGCAAGGGCAAGACGAATCTCGTGGCAGAAAAGATGAGCGTGATGATGGCGCGGCGGCATCTCGAACAGGCGGACGTCGCGCTGCTCATCGTGGACGCGAGCCTCGGCGTGACGTCGAACGACGCGAACATCGCCGGTTACGCGGAAGAGTCCGGCCGGTCGGTGATCATCGTCATGAACAAGTGGGACCTGGCGCTTGAAGCCGGGGCGGAAAAAGCGCGGCGCGAGCTCGAAAACCAGGAATCGCGGAAGGGCCACGTCGCAGTGGCGCGCGGCGCGAAGCACACGTCCAAAGCGCGTAAGACATCGGCGACGGGGAAAGTAAATCCCGCACAGCTTATCGAAGAATATGAGAGGCTGGTGCGCACTCGATTTAAGTTTCTCGATTACGCGCCGATCGTCTTTGTCTCCGCGAAAACCGGCGAGCGCACAGAAAAGTTATTCGATTGGATCGACCGCATCGCCGACGCGCGGCGCAGGCGCATCTCGACGGGCGAGCTGAACCGCTGGCTTGAAAAAGTCGATCTCGACCGAGGAACTTCGCCCGCCGCACGCAAAGTGAAAATTTACTACGTCACGCAGGCGTCCGCGTCGCCGCCCACGTTCATCTTATTCACGAATCAATCGAAACGACTGCACTTCAGCTACGAGCGCTTTTTGGAGAACCAACTGCGCAAGAGCTTCGATTTCATCGGCACGCCCATTCGATTCCTGCAGCGCCTCAAGGAAAAGCGCGAGCGGGGATCGCGCCCGTCCAGCCGGACGAGGACGGCGACGTAGGGCGTTGACACCTGCCAGAAACGGATTAGGATTAGGGCCTGTGCTGGGCGAGGGTGAAGCGCAATGGAAGGCATCCAGGGAAACGGACAATTCGAAACGGCCGCAACGGCGAAGAGCGTGTTCCGCATCGGCGAAGTCAGCCGGCTGACGGCCACGAAGCCGTTTGTGCTGCGCTATTGGGAAACGGAATTCCCCATGCTCCAGCCGGTGAAGAGCCCCAAGGGGCACCGGCTCTATCGCCGCGAGGATATCGACACGGTCTTCACGATTAAGCGGCTCCTGTACAACGAAGGCTTTACAATCGCGGGCGCGAGACGGCATCTTCGCGAGCAGGGGCCGGAGGCAATCACCGCGAACGCCGGCGCAGTGACGAGCGAGGGTGAAGTGCGCAACGCGGAATCCGCAGCCCCGCAAACCGCGGAATCTTCGCAGCTCGCCACGCTCAACCGCAGGACATTGCTGGACTTGCGCGACTCGCTGCGCTCCTTGTTGACGGCTCTCGAATCCGAGTGATACGCTCAGATTGTTGTAGCCCGCGTCTTTAGACGCGGGGTTTCTTAGCTGGTTCGGTTCCGAACCCGCCTCTAAAGAGGCAGGTTACATCGGCGCCGATAGGTTTGATTTTCCCCCACTGTCGGGACGTAGCGCAGCCTGGTAGCGCGCACGCTTGGGGTGCGTGAGGTCGCTGGTTCAAATCCAGTCGTCCCGACCATTTTTTCCCCCGCATTTTCGCCGCCTGCAGGTCAGCCGCGCGCAAGTTCGCGCTTTAGGAAACCCCTTTATCTCCTCGGCTTGTTCGGTGACGACTCGCACTGCTAGAATACCTTGGAGGATGATTAGAAGTTCAGCCAGCTGAATTCGGGCTAGCTGCGTGGCTGGCCGCGTTTCCTCGCAAGCAGAAACAGCTTCCGAAAAATTTTTCCGGCCTACGCGGGATAGGACGCGCCCGCATCTAGAAATTCCAATGGCACACATTCTGATTACGAACGATGACGGAATTCAAGCGGAGGGCTTGCGCGCGCTCGTCCAGGCGGTCGAAGGTCTGGGCACGATCAGCGTGGTGGCGCCGAGCCACGAGCGCAGCGCGGCCGCGCAGTCGTTGACACTGCGGCAGCCGATCTTTTGGGAACAGGTTGCGGAGCGCGAGTGGTCGGTCGAGGGCACGCCCGCCGATTCTGTGATTCTCGCGCTCAATAAATTGCTGCCCAACCGGCCAGACCTGGTGATTTCGGGCGTGAATCGCGGCGGCAACCTGGGCGAAAATGTTTTTTATTCCGGAACGGTGGGCGCGGCTATGGAGGGAGCCATCAACCACATTCCGTCCATCGCTGTTTCCGTGGCGCACAAAGGCCGGGGCTTTCGCTTTGAGGAAGCCGCAAAATTCGCCCGAAGCCTGGCGCAACTGGTGCTCGCCGAGGGCCTGCCAAAAGGCGTGCTTCTCAACGTGAACGTGCCGCTCGTTTGGAATGGAAGCGTGCGGATCACGCGCCAATCCGAAAAGGTGACGCGCAATATCCTGCAGGAAGGCACCGACCCGCGCGGGCGCAGCTACTATTGGCTCCTCGAGCAGGAGCACGTCGAGGGAATCGATCCGAAAAGCGATTACGCCGCGATTTTCGATGGGGCAGCTTCCGTCACGCCGCTGCATCTGGACCGCACGCACGAGAGTTCGCTGAATCATTTATCCGAGTGGACCGCCCGGCTCGAAACCGCAGCCGAAAATACGGACGCGCTTCCCGTCTCGCGACTTCACCCCCAATAGCGGCGCCTCGCCGGATCGTTCGCGGCAAGTGCGCGGACAAGAGGATCAGCTCCTGCGCACTCTTCGCATTCTCGCGGACGCGGTGCGTTGACCGTCGATTCGCCGGATCTAGAGGACCTCGGATGAAGCATCGGATACTATTGGTGGAAGACGATCCCGCTTATGGCGAATTCTTGAAATTCTGGCTCGAATCCGAGGGCCACGAAGCGATTCTCGCGGAAACGCTGGAAGACGGCTTTGTGAAAATAGCGACGGAGCCCCAGCCGGATGTTGTGCTCCTGGACGTGAACCTCGGAAAACACAACGGACTCACGCTCGCTCACTGGGCGCGCAAGCAAAGGCATCTCGCTCATCTCACGATCGCCGCCATTACCGGAGTGGGTGCGTTCAAGGATTTAAAGAGCATCGAGGAAGCAGGTTGCGACACGTGCTTTGTGAAGCCGATCGATCTCGGCGCCCTTCGCGAATATCTCTCCTGGCTTCGAGTTCCTTCTGCGCACTGCGAGCCTGCAAAGTTGACGCGCTAAGATCCCCCTTCTTCAAATCAGTCTTTGTAACCAAAATGAATTTTCTTGTGGCTCGAAGCGCCATGCTGGCACCATGATTCCCAGGTGAGCCGCCGGTCCGATCAGACTGCTTCGACGTTGCCTGCCGAAATCGATTTCGGCCGTGAGATTTGCGCCGACCTTACCGCCGCGGAATCTCGCGAATGGCTGGTCACCAACGGAATCGGCGGGTACGCGTTCGGAACGATCGCAGGGCATCACACGCGCTGCTATCACGGCTTGCTCATGGCGGCCCTCGAGCCGCCCGGCGGGCGTGTTCTTCTTCTCGCGAAGCTCGACGAAACGGCGCGATATGCGTCGCAACAGTTTGAGCTGTTCACGAATCGCTGGACAGACGGGACGGTTTCTCCCGAAGGCTACCGCAACATCGAGCGGTTCCATCTCGAAGGCACGACGCCCGTTTGGACTTTTGCGCTGGCCGACGCGCTGGTCGAAAAGCGCGTCTTCATGCAGCCGGGCGCCAACACAACGTACATTCTGTATCGTCTCGCGCGCGCAAGCTCTCCTGTGGAACTGTCCATCAAGGCGCTGGCAAGCGATTGCGGCGAGCACTGCGTGACCATGGGCAAGACGAGGCCCATGGACGTCACGGCGGTCGATCGAGGATTGAAAATCGTCGGCGCCAATCACGCCGCCCCTCTCTTCGTTCTGAGCGACTCCGCGAAGGCGGTTCCTGCGAAGGACTGGTATCGCAATTTCGATCTCGCGGTCGAGCGGTCACGCGGGCTTCCGGATCGCACCGACTATTTTTTTGCCGGGGAATTTCGCGCGGTGATTCTGCCAGGGGGATCGCTCACGATCGTCGCGAGCACGAACGCGCAGCCTTCTCTCAGTGGAGAGGCCGCCTTCGCCAAACGCCAGAACGAATCGATCGCCTTGCTCGATCGGTTCGTGCCGGCCAATAGCGAGAACTTGTTGCAGCCCCCGCCTGCCGTTTGTCAGCTCGTGCTTGCGGCGGACCAGTTCATAGCCGCGCGCCCGGCAAACGGCGCCGCCGACGCGAAAACCATCCTGGCCGGATATCCCTGGTTCGGCGATTGGGGGCGCGACGCCATGATCGCTCTGCCGGGGCTGTGCGTTGCGACAGGGCGCCTCTCGCTGGCGCGAAACATCCTGCGATCGTGCGCTCGATACGTGAGCGAGGGGATGCTGCCCAATCAATTTCCGCGCGCGGGCGTCACGCCGCTCTACAATTCCGTCGACGCATCGCTCTGGTTCTTCGATGCGGTGCGACAGTATTACGAAGCGACGAGCGACGTCGCCCTGCTGCACGAGTTGTTTCCGGTTCTGGACGGCATCGTGGACGCGCACGTTCGCGGAACGCGATTCCACATTCGCGTCGATCCCGCGGACGGCTTGCTCTTTGCCGGGGAACCCGGCGTGCAGCTCACCTGGATGGACGCGAAGATCGGCGACCGCGTCGTGACTCCGCGCGTCGGCAAGCCGGTCGAGGTGAACGCGCTGTGGCTCAACGCTGTGGCGGCGATGGCGCGATTCGCGCAAGCCCTCGGGCGAAGCGCGGAGCCCTATGAGAAGCTTGCCAAAAGCGCGCGAAGAGGATTCGCCCGCTTTTGGAATTCCGAAAAGAACTTTTGCTTCGATGTGGTGGATGCTCCGGGAATCGAAGGCGGCTTGGACGCCACGCTCCGGCCCAATCAGATTCTTGCGGTCTCGCTCCCTGAAACCGCGCTGACGCCGGACCAGCAGCGAGCCGTTGTGGATGTGTGCGCGCGCGAACTTCTAACGTCCTTGGGGCTTCGCAGCCTCGCGCGGCAGGAACCTGGCTATCGAGGGCATTACGGCGGGACGATCGAAGAACGCGACAGCGCGTATCATCAGGGAACGGTTTGGGGATGGCTGCTCGGCCCCTTCGCGCTGGCTCACCTGCGCGTGCATCGGAATCCGGCCGATGCCATGACTTTTCTCGAGCCGATGTTAGGCCACATCAAGGCCGCAGGCCTTGGGAGTCTGAGCGAAATCTTTGATGGAGATGCGCCGTTCACGCCGAACGGCTGCGTCGCTCAGGCGTGGACGGTGGGCGAAACGCTGCGAGCGTGGCGCGCGATCGCCAGCGCCTAGCGCCGGTAGCGTCCGTATCCAAATCCAAAACCGACGAACGGTTCCGGGTACCACGGGTACGGATACGGATAGCCAAACGCATAGGGATACGGGTAGGGCGGAGGAGGTGGAACCGCCCGCGACGTCCGCGGGCGGCGCTGCAAATTGCGAGAATTGCTGTAGTCCGACTGGCTCACGGGCTGAAATGCAAATTGGCTCTTCTCGGTGGAAATCGTCACCGGCTCCTGCAAGCGGAACGATAACACGGACTCCGGCGGAATCTCCGTCGGATTGCCTTTCGTGGACATAACGCCGGCGATTCCCGCCGTCGCGCCGATTCCCGCGCCGATCGCCGCACCGGTGCCGCCGCCCGCGATCGCGCCAATCAGTGCGCCAAATCCCGTCGTCGCGCCAACTGTACCCACCTGCCGTCCGCGATCCGGCCCCGAAGAAGCCTCGAAGAGCTGCGTCTGAACCGGGAGTTGCTGGCCGTCGACCAGAGTCAATTCAGGGATCTCAACACCGAGCTGCGATGACCCGCCCGCGCGGCCCTTTTTCACGGTGGAAACTCGTCCGGTTTGCGCCTGCCCGCGCCGCGCCACAACCCAGCCATCCACTACGATGGGTTGGTCAAGCACGGCGCTGAAGTTGTCGCCAATCACGTTGCGATCACTTGAGATCCATTCATCGACGCGCACACGCACGATGGTTCCCGCTGGAATCGTCAGAGTCGCGGGCGGCACGGGCTGATTCGGCTGAGCCTGCTGATCCGGCGGTCCTTGCTGCTGAGGCGGCTGGTCGGGCGAGTTCGGCTGCCCCTGCACCTGAGAATCGGGCGGCGGGCTCGATTGGGTTCCCTCCGGCTGATTTTGCTGCGCTGCAACAGGCAACGCGCCAAGGCCGAGCACAGCTACTAACCCAAGCATTATCAGATGTTTTGAAAGATGCGTCGCGCCAGCCATTCTCGGGATCATCGCCATATCTCCTCGCCGAAACTTCCCTTCAGCCCCCGATAGCCGCAGGTACAGAATTTAGCCCAAAACTGAATCATACGTTTGTTTGGATGATTACCCGACTAAATGGAGTTGTCCAGAGGAAATCGAAGGATTTCCTAGGCGAAAGGACTGGCCCGCGCGCCAATGCCGTGTCCCGAGTAACATGCCTGTAACATCGCCGGGATAGTTTTGGCGGACTAGGTGAACACCCATGCGCCGCGCCTCGCTTGCGGACCCGCGTTACTTTCTAAACCGCCATCTTTCGTGGCTGCAGTTTAACCGGCGCGTGCTGGAGGAAGCCGCCGACCCGGGAAATCCCCTGCTCGAGCGCGTTAAGTTTCTGGCCATCACGGCGAGCAACCTTGACGAGTTTGTGGAAGTCCGCATCGCCGGACTTCTGCAGCAGGCGGAGCAGAGCCGGGGTGAAATCGGTCCCGACGGACTCCCGCCGGCGGAATTGCTTCCGCGCCTCGCCACGGAACTGCAGGAGTTCGTGAAGGACCAATACGCCTGCTGGAGGGAGCAACTGGTTCCGGGCCTCGGCAGCGAGTCCGTTCGCGTGCGCAAGGTCAACGAACTCGATCCCGACGCGAAAAAGGTAGTCGAGCACTTTTATTCCGAACAGGTCGAACCGCTTCTTACACCGGTTACTGTGGATCCGGCTCATCCGTTTCCTCGCGTTCTGAATAAGGCCCTGTGCGTCGCGTTCCTGCTTCGCCGCCGGCGAAAAGCTTCTGAGGTCTATCTCGGCGTCGTGACCGTGCCGCGCGCGCTTCCCCGGCTCTTGCGCTTGCCCGCGGCCGAGGGCGCCATCGAATTCGCGTTTCTGCACGACATTGTGCACGCCTACTCGCAGCGCCTGTATCACGGCTACGAAATTCTGAGCGCGGCGCCGTTTCGCGTGACCCGCAACAGCAATCTCTACCTCCGCGAGGAGGAATCGCGCAGCATTCTCGATTCGGTCGATACGCAGCTCCACCTGCGCCGCAAGGGCGCGGCGGTTCGCCTCGAAATCGAGGAAGGCGCCGATCCCGAAATTGTCGAGCGGCTGCGATCGAATTTCGCGCTGGCCGAATGGCAGGTGTTCCAGGTTCACGGTCCGATCAATCTGTCGCGGCTCTTCAATGTCTACGAGCAGACGCCGCGCCCGGACCTGAAATTCCCGCCGTTCACCCCGAAAGAGTTTCGCCTGCGGCCGGGATTCGCGAACATGTTCGATCAGTTGCGGAAGCGCGACGTGCTGCTGCATCACCCGTACGATTCGTACTCGACGGTCGTAAACTTTATCGAGAGCGCGGCGAGCGATCCCGACGTTCTCTCGATCAAGCAGACTTTGTACAGGACGAGCGAGGATTCGCCCATCGTCCGCGCGCTGATGCACGCGGCCGGCAGAAAAGAAGTGACCGTCGTGGTCGAGCTGAAGGCCCGGTTCGACGAAGCCTCGAACATCCGCTGGGCAAAAAATCTGCAGGAAGCGGGCGTGCAGGTCTACCACGGCCTGGTGGGGCTCAAAACGCATTGCAAACTGGCGCTGCTCGTGCGGCGCGGCAAGGACGGCAAGGTGCGGCGCTTCGCTCACCTCGGCCCAGGC